>Ga0065714_10002489_pt1 | contig 17257 bp, 10 predicted proteins | sample MisRhiReplicate2_FD_59101 | JGI IMG/M metagenome (GOLD analysis project Ga0065714, IMG submission 59101) | Miscanthus rhizosphere microbial communities from Kellogg Biological Station, MSU, sample Rhizosphere Soil Replicate 2: eDNA_1 v2... | ecosystem: Host-associated > Plants > Roots >...
GTTATGCTGACTCTAAGTTAAGTCTTTTAGCAAAAAAAAGGCAAAAATGTTTTGGAAAATGATTGGGAACTCAGTATTGGTCAATAATCTGGATGGTACAAGCCATTTGCCAAAACAGACGAACTCAATTTTAAACCTGGAACAGATTGGTCTTACAATAATGCCGGAATGATCCTGTTAGGTGCGGTTATTGAACAGGCTACGGGTCTTAGCTTTTTCGAATATGTGAGAGCTAATATTTATGAACCATCCGGATTGAATGTTTCTTACATTTGAAATCAAGGCTCTTTGCGTAAAAATACCACACTTTACTTCACAATATGATCTGAACAGTTCCGTTCATTTTAACCACATGGCACCCTGAGCGCGGAACGGGTAAAACACAAGGACGAGCGAAAGGGAACGAGCCTAGACCAGCCCGCTTGCATATCCTTGACATTTTATCCAGGTGAGGGCTACCTTCGCGATCGTGGTGAAAATGCCCGCATTTTGTGATTACATGCTTATTTCCACCGCTACGTTCTATTTCATTGTCCAGATTTTGCTGTTGATTTTGCAGCCTGGTTTGCTCTTCCACATTCTGCTATTCCAAGTATGCAGGTTTGAAAAGGAAAGTGGATGCAAGGTAGCGGACAGATTTTTTTGAATCGGGTTTTCTGACAGACAGCTAGTTATATTTTTGTTCCCAAAAAGGTGGAATAAAACGGTTTTTAATTCCCGCATGAACTCGCAGAAAGTTTTCAATTCTCCAAGAATTATATTTTTTCTCCAGAAATCCCCATAGTTGCAATCTCAAACATAGTTGGGAACGAATTCTCGGATAAATTTTTTGTGCACTATGAAGTACTCCCGGTTTGTCGGATACTATAATTAGTGAACGGTGCTTCCTGATTAGTGAACAGACAATATAATCCGGCTGGGGATGTCTATCTTTGATTTAAAAGATATCATGGCAATCCATCCACCAGCAAAAAAAGATAAATGCATTTTAGGCAAAGATTAGCAGGCTACATTTTGGTTTTAATAGGATGGATGGTCAATTTTGATCCGGCATTTGCGCAGACAAAAAAAATTGACTCTCTCATGGTCCTGGCTGCCGCTCACCCGCAGCAAGACGATATCAGGGCAAAGATCTTACTTGATCTGACAGTGCAGACGATAAGCTACAATGCGAAATTGGCGCTAAAGTATCCCGAAGAGGTACTAACCTTTCAAACCAGTATTAAAGACAAAATTTTGGTGTCGACAGCCCATCGCTTTAAAGGGATAGTATATTTCCATTTAGCAATGTACCCGGAAGCACTGGCTTCTTTAAATAACTCGTTGCTCGTGGCTGCCCCTTTAAAGAATGATTATGCCATCGCGGGTGCNCTTTCCAATACGGGNCTGGTCTATATGACCCAATCTAAGTTTCCTGAAGCGCTGGAATATTATATGAAAGCGCTGAACAAATTTGAGAAAATCAACAACGAACTGGAATTCGCAAAAACCCTGAGCAACGTAGGCATTATTTATACCGAGATGAGGAAATATCCGGAAGCGATGAAGAATTACCTGCGGGCACTACCCGTTATTAAAAAACTAAAAGATCACAATAGTGAGTCCAGTCTGCTGGCAAACATTGGAATCGTCCATTATAAAAACAAAAATATTCCCCAAGCCATAACCTATAGCCTGATGTCCTTGAAAATTGCGGACTCAATAGGAGACACCAGGGCAAGTGCAAGGGAAAATGGGAACCTCTCTGCCTATTACAGCGAATTGAAGAATCATGATTTGGCATTACAACATGGGCTCAAGGCAATTGAAATCAACAACAAGACGGGCAATAAAAAAAGTTTGGCCATCAACATGCAAAATGTTTCGGCAGCCTATCTCGGAAAGGGAAACTATTCTGCAGCCAAATCATATGCGGTGCAAGCTTTAAAATTCGGCAATGACCTGGATGTCACCGAAATCAGACGGGATGCAAGTCTTGGCCTGAGCGATGTTTACCAGGCATTGAAGATGCCGGACAGCGCCCTGGCTTACTATAAAGAGTATACTAAGTTTGCTGACACCATCAGTAACGATAAAAAGAGAAATGAGATCACCAGGATGGGCATCCAGTTTGACTTTGACAAAAAAGAATTCTCGTACAAGCAAAAAGAGTTACTGACCGGGGCACAAATCAAACAGCAGCAATTGCAGCTGGCATTAAACCGTGCAGAACTTCAAAAAGGATTACAACTCAGAGATTTACAAAGCGTGCAATTGCAAAATGAAAAATTGCGGTCCCAGGAAAAGGAAAAACAATTAATAATCGCCCGGAATAATGGAAAACTACAGGCCAGCAGGGTAAAAGAACTTTCCCAGGAGCAAAAATTAAACAGACTGGAACTTAAGCAGCTATGGCTCTATGGAATTCTGGCCCTGGTCGTATTGATCTCTATTTTGATCTATCTTTTAAACCTATACCGGATCAGGCGGCTAAAATTTAAAAATTCTCTTCAGCACCAGCAGGCAGAGCAAAACGAGCTCAAACTGATCCATCAGCATCAACTTTCGGAAAGTGAACTGAAGGCGATCAGGTCTCAGATGAACCCGCATTTCATATTCAATGTTCTCAACTCCATAGAAGCCTACGTGATGGACAATGACAAAAGAACTGCTTCAAGGCTAATTCAAAAATTTGCTTCACTAAGCAGATTAATTCTAGAGAACTCTACAAAAAGTTTGGTGTCCGGAGATAAAGAATGGAAAGCCTTAATGCTGTATACCGAACTAGAAGCCATGCGCTATGCGGAGTCATTCACCTATACTTTTACAGTAGATGACGACATTCAGCTAAAAACCCTGTATCTCCCCCCCATGCTGATCCAGCCTCTAATTGAAAACGCCATTCTGCATGGACTGATTATAAATCCCCGACCCGACGCAAAACTTTCTATCTCACTAAGGAGCCAGAACAACGGAATTTGTATTACCGTACAAGACAACGGAGTTGGCATTGAAAATCAAAGCTATAAAAGCCCGGCAGGTGATATTAAAGAAAAATCCATGGGACTTGCATCGATCAAGGAAAGGATCGACATGATCAACAAGCAGCAGAATGGCTTCAATGCCAGTTTCGCAATCAGGCCTGGAGACGATCACAGGGGTACGGTCGCCACGATATGTTTACCGCTTTTCGATGGCAATTCCAATTTAAATGCCGAAGACTAGTTGAGACAATTAAAACAGCCGTTGTAATAAAGCGTCTTTTCTCTGGGCCGAAACTTCTACCTCAGAACCATCAGAAAGCTCTATAATCCCTCCGTCACCTTTACGGTATTTGATCACATAACTTAAATTGATGATCACCGAACGGCTGATCCGGATGAAAACCTCATCATCCAATACATTCTCAAACTCCTTCAGAGTTTTGGATACCACAATTTTTTTATTATCGGCTAGAATGAATACGCTGTAGTTACTCATTGCGTCAATCTTTATGATATTGGTCTTGTCGACAATATAAACCCCCTCTGCCGTATTCAGAGCCAGTCGGTTGCTGTTTACCTTATCTTTCTTTACAGATTTGGAATTTGATTTTTCAGCTACTCTTTTTCTTAATCTGGTAATTGCCGCCTTGAGTTCTTCCTCATCAATAGGCTTCAGCAAATAGTCAACAGCACTTAAACGCAGCGCATCCAGTGTGTAGCTATCGTAAGCAGTAGTAAATATCACTTCAAAATCAAAACTACCAAGGCGCTCCAAAAACTGAAACCCGTTCATTCCAGGCATTTCCACATCCAGGAACAGTACGTCAGGTTTCAGTTCTGAAATGGCATGCAAGGCCTTAGCCGGTTCATTAAAAATACCGATTACCTGCAATTCATCTTTAAAGAATTCAAGCTTCTGGCTGAGCAGCTTACTACCTCTAATCTCATCGTCTAATATAGCAGCCTTTAACATCGCTTCGTTTTGTAATTAAATTTCGTCTTTTTATTTGTGTTACGCAATTAATCTGTCCAACATCTTTCAGGGTCGTTTCTGATCCTATTTTTTTGAATTGCTTCAACAAACTTACCCAGGTTATTTGTGATATTTATTTGGAATGAGTGAAACAGACTTCATAATGAGCGGAGACGTATTTTCAGTTAGGAAACTCCGCGTCTGATCGTTATTGCCTAATACAACCTCAGCTATCTATGCCTGCATATTTCATCGAAACCTCCGAATCAGCTCCCTAAAAACTGCTCACTCATCAAATCTGCACGTTCACTCATTAAGGCTTCTTGTTCGCTCGTTGTGGTCAAAACCAATGGTTTAAATACTCAATTTAGTTGAAGGAATTTTAAATCCCTATTGTATTATTTAATTAAACCAGACATGAAAGCAATCAAATTAATAACCTCCGTTTTTATCATCATTTGGGCAATGGCTATATTATCGGGCTGCACAAAAGAGGGCGTAGTAGGCCCCAGAGGTGAATTGGGTGAAGATGGTTCCACTATTTTAAGCGGCAGTGCCGTGCCAGATCCCGCGGCAGGAAAAATCGGCGACTACTATTTTAGAATTAGCAACAATGACTTCTACGGCCCGAAAACAGCCAATGGCTGGGGCAAGGCAACAAATTTAAAAGGGGCCCCTGGTGCGGAAGGATCAGCAATTCTTAGCGGAACAGTTGCACCGGGCACTGCACTGGGCGCAAACGGCGACTTTTACTTCAGGATAAATACCGGCGACTTTTATGGCCCTAAGAGCAATGCCGGCTGGGGTACTCCGGTGAATCTAAAAGGTTCAGCGGGGCCAAAAGGTGAAGACGGCGCTACCATTATCAGCGGGACGGCGGCGCCAACTAATGGTATCGGCGCAACGGGCGATTTTTATTTCCAGGTATTGACAGGCAACTTTTATGGCCCTAAAACCGCGGCAGGCTGGGGTACTCCAACGAACCTGAAAGGTGCGAATGGTGCGGCCGGAGCAGCGGGCTCGCAAATCATCAGTGGAACCGGTGCGCCGGGCACTGCACTGGGCGCAAACGGCGACTTTTACTTCAGGATAAATACCGGCGACTTTTATGGTCCTAAGAGCAACACCGGCTGGGATACTCCGGTGAATCTAAAAGGTTCAGCGGGGCCAAAAGGTGAAGACGGTGCTACCATCATCAGCGGGGCGGCGGCGCCAACTAACGGTATCGGTACAACGGGCGATTTTTATTTCCAGGTATTGACAGGCAACTTTTATGGCCCTAAAACCGCGGCAGGCTGGGGCACTCCAACGAACCTGAAAGGTGCAAATGGTGCGGCCGGAGCAGCGGGCTCGCAAATCATCAGTGGAACCGGTGCGCCGGGCACATCAGTGGGCCGTACAGGAGATTTTTATTTCAATCGAAGCACTGCCGACTTCTACGGACCAAAAAACGGATCTAACTGGGGCAGCCCCATTAACCTGAAAGGCCCCGCGGGCCCTCCGGGAACTGCAAACGTAATTTATAGCGACTGGATGGACATGAGTGTTGATTCCGGTGTCATTAAAATACCTGCAAAAGAGCTTACCCAAGCCATCCTTGATGGTGGTCACGTGGCTGTTTACGCAAAAGAATACAAAGGCACTACGCTTTTGGGCCTCAATCAGCTGCCGTTCATTTCACGCCATACTGGCACCCTGCTGGAGTTCAAGCTTGGATTAAACCGGATCACCGTGTATTCAACAGTTTCGGCGCTGAGTAATAATGATACTAAATTCCGGTACATCATTATACCCGGCGGAATTTTCTCTCCTGACACCCGCAGCCAGCTTCAGGACTATAACCTGGTTAAGAGAATGTATAACATACCCGATTAAGACTATTCAATTGATCCTCCTGAAATGAAAGGCTACCCATTTTTACTTCCAATTATTGTGCTGATGTACTCAAATATTTGTCTGGGACAAGATCTGAACACATTAGGCACACAAAAGCCATTCGAATTTAATGGCGGCCTCGAATTGAGGGGTATTTTTTACAACGCGAATGGTATACCAGACCGCCGCCAACCCTTTACCTACCTGCTGAACGGCAGCCCGACCCTGAACCTTTATGGCTGGAGCATTCCTACCAGCTTCACGGTCAGTAAAGAGCAAAACTCTTTTCAGCAGCCCTTTAACCAATATGGCATCAGTCCTACCTATAAGTGGATCACCCTACATGCCGGCCACAGGAGCGTAAACTTTTCGCCGTATACGCTGGCCGGTCATACCATGCTTGGCGCCGGCTTCGAACTTAAACCCGGTAAAATAAGAGCCGGGTTTATGTATGGCCGGTTAAATAAAGCTACGGTGATCGATACGGCCACGATGGCCCTGGTGCCTTTTTCATTTTCCAGAAAAGGGTATGCGGGCCGGCTCGGGTACGGTTCACCATCCAACTATTTTGATCTCAGTTTTTTACACGCCAAAGACGACAGCACGTCTATAGCAACTTTGAATCTTGCAGACAGCACAAGGGTGACTGCCGCCTCAAATTCAGTTCTGGGCTATGGAACTAAGTTTACTTTATTCAAGCGTTTTTCCTTTGAAAGCGATGGCGCACTGAGTGTATATACAAGGGACATAAACTCACCAATACAATTCGACACGATTAAAGATCCTGCCCTGAATAAATTAAAAGGACTGCTGAACATTAACGGCAGCACAGAATTGTTCCTGGCTTTTAGCGCCGGGGTTGGCTATGCCGCGAAAAACTATGGAGTAAAAGTAAACTATAGACGTGTTGAACCCGACTTTAAGTCGATGGGTGCCTATTTTTTCAGCAATGACATCGAGAACCTGACGGTAAGTCCCAACTTCAGCTTAAGGGAAGGTAAACTCAGGTTTAACGGCAGTTTTGGAATCGAACGGGACAACGTCCGGCTACAGAAAACCTCTACAACAAAGCGGATTATAGCGAATGGTAGTTTGAGCGCAGAAATTACGGAACGCTTTGGACTGGATGCATTTTACAGCAATTTCTCTAATAATCAGAAACCAAATACACTTCGTTTTGCCGATTCGCTGAAAATCGTACAGGTCACGCAAAATCTAAGCTTAATGCCCCGTTATATGATCGTAGGCGGAGAAGTAACCCACATGATTATGGCCGCGGTAAACATGAACAACCTGGACGATTACAATTCCTACTACGGTGCGGATGCGGTCAGCAGAAATATCACCACCCAACAATATATGCTCAATTACAACATCAGTTTCCCTAAAAAGTCTTTAAGTCTTTTTGGAAGTTTAAACTACAGTAAAATGGGCGGGATGGGCATTGAAACCAGCTATTCCGGCGTCACTTTGGGGGGTAACTATATATTACTCAACAAGAAACTGAATACTGGACTGAGCTGCAGTGTCTTAAATGGAAAAATGGGAGAAAGCAGCAGCCTGATCATCAACAGTTCCGCAAACCTGAACTATAAAATTGACAAAAGACAGTCTCTCCGGTCATCATTCTTCTGGACAAAAAATAATCCGGGTAGCATCGTAAGTGGCGGATATCCCGGCTTTAGAGAGTCGCGGGGAGAAATAGCCTATCAAATCAACTTTGGACTATGAAAAACCTAAACTTAATATTTAAAATTTGTTTGATCAGCCTGCTGGTATTGGCGTCGCTAAGCTCACAAGCTCAGATTGCTGTAAACCTAAAGGTTCTTCCTCCATACCAAAGCAGAATTTCAGATTATGCTTCCCATCCTAATCTGATGGTTTTAAGTCTTTCAAACACCAGTACTTCTACGCGTCAAATCCAGCTTAGCGGAACAATTACAGGAAATAACGGCGTCTCTGCCTGGATGAAGCCCGGCTATAAAAGTCCGCGGCCAATTGAAATGGCCCCGGGCCAGATGATTTTGCTAAATGGCAGCGATATCGCTCAGTTATTTGATTATAATCAGATCGAATTTACAGGTGTGAGTGTAGCAGATTTTACAAGAGGAGTAGGATTGCCTGAGGGCAATTACCAGATTTGTATCCGAGCCCTTGATTACAATACCAGGCAACCGATCAGCCCCGATCAGCCGATAGGATGTTCGAACCTAGTGATATCCAATGTAGAACCCCCGAGAATTCTATCGCCCCGCAACGATGAAGAAATTAAACTAAATACCGCCGGGTATTTTCCGATTATGTGGAGCAGCGCTCCCGGGGGGCCTGTAATGCCAAGCTATTCCGTTAAAATGGTCGAAATATTGGGTAATCTCAATGCCAATGACGCCATTCGTTCGTCGTTCAGCCCGCCATTTTTTGAGAAAGAGGTAAATACCAACGCCATTTTATACGGCCCGCCTGATCCACAATTAACTCCGGGACGCAAATATGCACTGATTGTAAAAGCCATTGATCCATTAGGGCAAATTAATTTTCGCAACGGCGGGCAAAGTGAGGTGATCCAGTTTACCTATCAGAAAGAAGCAATCACGCTTCCTGAAAACATCACGCTCAAACCAACGGCGGCACCGCTTGCGGCCAATGTACCGAATTGTGCAAATTGTAACGTACCCAAACCAGTAGGAGCCGCAGCCAACAATCTGATCCTGCAAAATTCCGCGAACAAGGTGATTAAAGTGAATCAGTTTGAAATGAAGGTACTGACGGTTAATACCAGTAACGGAAAACTGAACGGAACCGGCACCATAGCGCTGCCTGTTATCGGTAACATCTCTTCTGCCATAAAACTAAGGGTTGCGTTTAGCGACCTTTCAGTCAACAGCAAACTTGAAATGCTGGAAGGAAATGTGCATGGCGTAAAAAGGGCCGATTTTAGCTTTTTGCCCAATGCCGATCAGCCCGGTTTAAATACCAGTCCGCTGACTACTGATGAAATCAATCAGATGGACCAATACTTCAAGAACAATGCCGACCAGCTGGTTTCCAAACTGAAACAATCCGGCGAATCGGTGGGCATCGAACTGCCTCTAGGAATTGATAAAGGTGCATTCACCATAGGCGTTACCAATGTTTTCTTTACGGCCACACAAAGCTGGTTTGAAGCCATCTCGGTGATGAAAATGCCAGATGCCAATATGAAAGTCGCCTTTTCGGGCAAGGGCATTTGTATTAACCCAAGTAATTTATGCGGAGAGGCATCGTTATTTATGTCTGAAGATGCTGTCTTGGCATCAACAGGACTAAAACTTTTAGGGGGCAACGACGGTACTCAACTGGTATTTGACAGTAAAGGGTTTAAACGACTGAAAATCGCGGCCAGTTACCAGTTCCCTCATGGAACCCCACTTTTAGACGCTAGTACAGGGCAGCCGATGGCCCTAACCATGAAAGCAGAAACTGAGGGGGGCTGGTCAGACTGGGTTGCAGAAATAGCTGTTTCTCCATTTAAAGTGGGTGGCATCAGCGACATTCAGTTTGGTAAAACCGGAGCAACCTCCACTATCATTTACGATCACTCAGACACTAAGAATTGGGCCAATATGCCTGAACGCATAGAAAGCGGAGATCAAAGTGATGCCCCTATTACTATTGACAAGTCCTGGACCGGATTTTACATCCCGAAAATTGATGTACAGCTTCCCGCCGCAATTAAAACATTCAATGGGGAACCTATATTTGTGGCCGGAAAAAATTTAATCTATCAGGATGGAATTTGTGGTCAGATCGCCGCAACAGATATCTTATCCATTGGCGACGGCAGCCTTGACGGGTGGTTCTTATCCATCAAAGAGGTCGGGCTAAGCTTCTGGAAAAACAGCTTCAAGAAAAGCTACCTGAAAGGAAAGCTCGTGCTGCCACCTTCAGGATCAGAATACAACACTTCAAACAACCAAATTGATTATTCCTGCACCCTCACCAAACCCGCGGGAAAAGCCATGGCTTTCGAGTTTACGGCATATCCTAAAGACAACCTCAACTTCAGCGCCTTATGGACTACGGTGAAGATAGACGCTACCTCAAAAATTATCGTAGTTGCCGACGGCAACGGGTTTAAGGCCGAAGCCCTATTGAATGGAAGCATGGTTTTCAAAACCGATATCGCGAAGCTTCCTAAACTTACCCTCGGGGAAATGACTTTTCAGAACATGAAAATATCCTCAAAGGCGCCTTATTTTGACCCTGGTCAGATTGATTTTCATACCGGCAGCGGTAACCCGACGGCGCTGGACGACCAGGATAATCTGAACGAGTTTTATGCCTGGCAAAATGTAAAAGGCCCAAGTGACATCCAAACCAGATATGAGCAGACCTGGCTTCCCCCGGGCGGAGGCGGCAGTGTACTCGGCTTCGGAATCACAGAAACCAAAATCACACCAGTTCTAGAAGATGGTCAGATAGGGTTCAGATTTGGGGGCAGCCTTCAGCTGGTCAACAATGTTAATTTTATCCCCAAAGCCAGTATAAACTTCAAAGTGTACGGGGAACTGGATCCTGGCGCAGGAAAAAGAAAATTCTGGAAAGCCGTAAAAGGTAAAATAGAAAAAGTAGAGCTCGCGGCCAAAGCGAAACTGGGCCCGATGGATGTTGAAGGCGCAGTTTACTACCACGACATCGAACAAAACGGCGTAAGAGATTATGGCCTGGGCGGAAGGCTGAATGTGGTATTACCGGGTGCCGGAATGAAGTTCGGTATGCAAGCCCTATTCGGGAGCAGGGTCGCTGCACAGAGTTTCCAATATTTTTATATTGACGCTATGCTCGATTTTGGTCAGACCCCAATCACCATGTTCCCTGGCACGGCTCTATATGGCTTTGCGGGAGGCGTTTATTACAACATGGGTCAGGACACCACCGGCCGCAAAAATAGTGTGGGCACAAGCATGCCTAAAGACAATTCCAACACTGAAGACCCGACAACCGTTCAGATCACCAGCTTTTCAGGCAACAAATACACGCCTGACGGCTCTAACAGAGGCAGATTTGGTCTGATCGCCGGAGTTTACTTTGGGCTAACCAGTCGTGCCACCTTAGAAGGGCTGCTCTCGATGGAAGTCCGGTTCAATGGCAACAACGGCTTTGAATATTTCGGTTTAGATGGGTCGGCCAGCATAATGAGCGGCGCCGGAGGTACCTACTTCGAACGTTATGAAAAAGCACTGGCGCGGGCTAAAATGTATCTGAAAATTGAAATGCTGAACAGCCAGTTTCATAAATTTGAAGCCGGATTTGGTTATGACATGGCTTTTCCAAGAGGTGTTAGCCCTGCACTGGTTAAAGCCAACGGAGGGCTGGAATTTTACATAGAAAACACCCTAGCCGCCAATCCGCAGTCTACTGAAGGCACCAAATGGTATTTCAGAATGGGCAGGCCCAGACCACAGCAGCCCAACAGCATTACCTTTCTGGGTTTCATCAAGTCAGATTCCTATTTCCAGATGGGCAATATGATTGATCCTATACCACCGATACCAGACAGGATCAGAGAAATACAAGGTGTGGGCAAGAAAAGCAACGACGAAGAGGGCAACTTTGACAATAATGTCGATTATGCCCAGGTTAAAAAATCAAGAGACGTTAATGCCGCAGGCAGTGGTAAAGGAATGGTATTCGGTGCACTGACCGAACTCAAAGCAGACCCTAAATTTTTAATATTCTATGCCAGCCTGTATGCAGGTGTAGGTTTCGATGTGAGCATACTGCAGCGGGACAAACCAGAATGCGGCCAGCCAGCGGGTTCATGGTATGCACGCGGACAAGCATATGTCGGTGCTGAAGCCGCCTGCGGTGTAAATATTAACGTATTCGGTATCAAGAAACAAATAGAATTCATCAGAGCCGGTCTTGGCGCTTCAGCAGAATTGGGCGGCCCCGCCCCACTTTATGTACGCGGAATTCTGGGCGGCAGGTTTGCCGTGCTGGACGGTCTGGTATCAGGGCGCTTCAATATCAAATTTGTGGTCGGCACCATTTGCGATAACAACCAGGACTCCCGTGAACTTAAGCTCATAGCAGATGTCTATCCGGGCGGAGGGGAAGTGAGCACCCTCACCTCACCGATTGTATCTTTCAATTATACCCTGAATAAGGATTTTATTGTACCCATCACCACAACAGATGACGACGGCAATATCAAATCTGTAAAATACGACCTCTTCCGCTTCAGAAAAGATTATGTAACCATTTCACTAAAAGAAGGTAGCCAAACCCTGTATACTAGCAATGATTTCGGATTAGCCGTTGGTGACTACGCCATGCCGGCAAATAAATTAGCCTACCACAACGGGCCGATCTATAAAATGGCGCTTGGCGCAAACCTGCTGCTGCTCAATCCGGAAAAAAGCTTCAGCATAGATGTTTCAGCCAAAGTTAAATATGTACCGGATATGTTCGGCCGCGCAGTACAGGAAAGCCTGAAAGATAAAATGGCAGAAAGCACTTTCAGTTATGTTAAAACCGCTTCAGGCGCCATATATACCGATACCAGGGCAGTGTCATTCACTACTGATAAAGGACCTAAAAAGATATCGCTAGAAAATCTGGTAGACCTTATGCCCGTTCATCGCCACAAGACCCTGCCGTTCCAGGTATTGGCCGACAACCGCGCATATCTTAAGTTGAACAGGGGTTACAGTGCGGCGTCCTTCGGCCTGGACCTGAAAAATCCTCAGACAAAGGTGCGGATCGTGAATATGGGCACCGGCAATACCGAGCTGAGCAAAATCGATCTACCGGTACAAAACGCAGATCCAACAAACTGGTCCTTTCAAATGCCGGGCGGCCTGCTGCCGAATCAGAACTATGCGATTCGTTTTTATGTGAAAGGCGAACCGGCCGGCAATCCACCTGGCACGGAAGTAGCCGGAACCCGTTTGTCTGCAACCAATGTTTTAAATCTGAACGGCGAAGGGCTCACCCAGGGCGGGCAGGCCGTCATCAGCAAGCGGAATATCATAAAAGGTGGCTTAAGCATGGGCTCGGGCGAGAAGGATGTATTCTCCTGGTATTTCAATACAGGCAATTACAAAACCTTTGAAGACAAATACAACGGACTGAAAATTAGAAAACTGAGGGTTGGCGATATGGAAGCCGACATACGGAAGGACATCAGCCAGAACCTCCAAAACTTCAAGTGGTTTGACGAAGACACCAAATCCATGATGGCATTAAACATACATTATGAATTTGAAGGCCCTGAATCTTTCAATGCCCTGGATGACGGGGACTGGACTATAGGTAATGTCTTTCCAAATGTAGGAAACAGCAATTCCGCGGCCAAATTGGCCAGGAGCTATAAAAACATGAGCTATGACCACGGAAGAAACGTAACCGATATTGACAACATACTGGACAGATTTGTAACCGAAGCATTTGGCGAGAACCGCACGTTAAACCTGGAACTCCTGCATATTCCATGGAATGCAGTCACAGGAGGAATTGGCAGCTATTCCAATGCCAGCTTCCCGCACTTGACAGATATCATGCCTGCAGACCAGTTCGGCGTTAATTACAATGAAAACAACTATGGTACCCCTCCAAAAGAAGGATCCGTTGCAGAGGATTTCACCTCAGGGCCAGAAAAATCCGAAGAAGGCCAGGTTGGTAAAATTGTCAGATCCACACCAGGTCTATCCGGAATCATGTCGGCCACTTACCAGGGCAGAAATGCCAGCAGTGTTCTGCAGTTAGGAAACAAACATGTGTTTACCCTTGACCAGGTCGTTCACCACCAAAGCGGAGAAGGTGCAGTGATTATAACCAATCAGGCACTACGGGTCATTCAGGCAAAGAAAAATCTGGGATATCCTGCAGACGCAGTAATCAAGGCGGGAATTCTTATGGACCGGATCGGAAACTTAAGCCAGCCTGCCGCTATCCAGGTCGCACCGGCAAAAATACAATCACCAAAAATCAATCTTAAAATGCGTTAATCATGAAAACAGCGATCAAATTTTATATAGCACTTGCAGCGGTCTTAGTACTCTGCCTTACACTGAATAAGGAGAGCAGCGCGCAAACCCCTGCAAAGGACAGCGTGAATGAGAAAATCGAAGGCAATATTCTTTTAAAAGTGAAAGCTTATGAAAACAGAATTGTACTGAGATGGGCCATCAACCATTCTGCAGTATGGTTGCTGGCCAATGATCTGGGCATCAAAATAGACCGGATCATTCTTGATGAAAACAACAAACCGCTGGGTAAAACATGGGAAACCATATCGCAAATACCGGTTAAACCCCTGGAAAAAACATCTTATCAGGCCCTGGCCTTAAAAAACCAAAGTAACAATTCCCTGTTACTGGGAGCAGAGGCACTCTTCGGCAATGCAAGTATCGAAGCGCCTGGCATCAAAAATCAGTCGGAACTGATGGACGCAGGTATGGAATTCGAAAATAAATACACCATGGCTATGCTTGCCGCCGATATGGACACGCTCACCGCAAATGCGCTCGGGCAGCGTTATACCGACAGGCTACAGATCAATGAAAAATATAAATATGCATATCGGTTATACCTGAGCACTAAAGCCCCAAACATTTTTTCTGTAGATACCGCATTTTATATGGTGCCCGGATTTTCAAAAGCTGAAAAACCGGCGCCACGCAACGTACAAGCCAAAAACAAAGACAAAGCCATTCATATTTTAATTCCGAATGATGGCGTCTACAATACCTTTACCTCTTACAATATCGAACGTGGCATCGATGGCAGGCATTTCTCGAGAATAAATGACAAACCCCTTGTTTTCAACAGACTGGACAGCAGTTCAACCTTTTTGTTTGTGGACTCCGTGGTCAACCACAAGAAGTACTATTACCGGGTCAATGGCATCGATGCCTTTGCAGACACCAGCTACTACTCCCCAACAGTTTCGGGCATGGCACAAAATTTTATCGCGCCGCCAAAAGGCTACCTTTCCGCTGTGGTTCTAAATGGCAAAAGAGTGAAACTCAACTGGATACAGGAGAAATACGAACAGCGGCCAATCGCCGGATTTATCATCCGGAAAGGTGCCGCTATGGACGCACTAGACAATTACATCACCGAAAAAATGCTCCCTGCACACCAACACGAATTCATTGACGAAAAAACAAATTTAGTGGCAGGCGCATACTACCAGGTTCTGGCAGTAGACACCTCCGGCAATTATACCGGTTCTAACGTGCAGTTTGTATTTGCATACGATAGCATCCCTCCTATCCCACCCATTGGCCTGAAAGCAATGGTCGACACTACAGGAATAGTGAAACTTCACTGGAACAGAGATTCTAATGACAACATCCAGGGGTATCGCATATTTACGTCCAACCAAAAATCGGCCTCTTTTTCGCCAATCTCCTCTGATTTTATAAGGGATACACTGTTCACTGACACGCTTGACAAAAGCATCCTCAACAAAGAAGTATACTATCGGGTTGTTGCCGTCGACGGCAACAATAACCACAGCGCTTTTTCAGATATCGTTACTGCCATCCGGCCCAAACTGGTAAGAACACCCTCGCCCGTGATTAAAGACTATTCAGTAAGTAATGGTTCAGTTTCATTGACCTGGGCATTGCCGCCCGCCAGAGACCGCAAGTCAACCAAAATATTACGACGCCTGGCTCAAGACACCGTTTGGAATACCATAGCAGATGTTCCGCTCGGGATTTTGAGCTACAAGGACAGTCTTGTGCAGGAAAGCAGCAATTACGAATATGCCGTTGTTGTGACTGATGAAAACAACAAATGGTCAGAAATCAGTTTTCCGCTGCAAGTATTTGTTTATGCGGCAGACAGTGCCGTGCCGGAACAATTTTCCGTGATCACCCAGGATAACAAAACCACGCTTTCCTGGAATAAGCCCAAAAAAGGCGAGGTAGCCTATTATGTGATTTACAAAGACAGTGGAAACGGGCTTACGCAATTAGAGGCCGCAGATGGCAAACTCACTGTATTTACAGATACCGGAGCAGCCGCGAAATACGGGATCAAGGCCGTATTTAAAAACAATAAGACCTCAGCTATGGTGGTTTCCAGATAAATCAGTTATTCCAACTTCAGAAATGGCTACGAAAAAATTATTAAAAATATTTTGACAACCAAATGGGGATCCAGACTCAACTGAGAAAACGTCTGAAATGGCTAATGTAGTATAAGCAGCCCCTCTCCAAGAGTGCCATTCAGAAAATGATCAATTGCAGATCTTCCATTAGAACATCTGGAGGGAATTAGCTGTTATCAATGATAATTATAAACCATACACCTATCTAAATAATTTCCAGACCTTTGATTCTTTTAAAATGCTTTTTATTAAGTGTTAAAATAGGTAATTTATATACCAGGCACGTAGCCGCAATAAAAATATCTCTAAATTCTATCATTTTATTGCTTGTTCTCAATTCATGATAAATCTGAGCAGCTTTAATAGAAACAGAATCTGTAAATGGTAAAACTTCCAAATCTTCAGTTAAGAGCACAATATCATTTTCTTTTTCCTTAGTAGTAGCCCCCATATGCAGCTCGTACAAGGAAACAGCAGAAATAAATAGCTCAGTATTTTCGGGAATCAGATAAAGAGATGTCCTAAATTTATCTTTCGCTCTAAGATGTTCAATAAAGATACCTGTATCAATTACCATTGCTGGGGATTCAGATTTTCAAAAGATTTTCTACTGTCTTCGAGACTCTTCAAATCTTCTGCTGTCCAAGTTGATATTTTAAGCAATTTTTTCCTGTAAGCAGATTCCTTAGTTTGATTATTTTCCTGAATGGTTACACCTAAACCTTTAAGTATTTGCTTTACCAAAGCACTTTTTTTGTTGGGAATATTTATAATTAGCGTTTCCATCTAACAAATATACTGAACATTTATATAAATTGAATATAGCACAAAAAAAACACCTGTAATCTTACGACTACAGGTGTTCTAAAACTTTAATTTGCGGACCGGACGGGACTCGAACCCGCGACCTCCGCCGTGACAGGGCGGCATTCTAACCAGCTGAACTACCGGTCCGTTTTCCCTATTTTCGTTTCGTTGTTTCGTTTCGGGATTGCAAATATAGCGCCTTTATTTAACTTTGCAACATTTATTTTAAAATAGTTATAACTCCTTAATTCTCTGATAATTATTTTTTAGATCACAGATCCCTCTTTCATTTTCTCTGCATTCTCGGCGAACTGCAACGCATCAATTAGCTCCTGAACACCTCCATCCATCACTCCGTTTAGGTTATAAAGCGTTAAACCGATGCGGTGATCCGTTACCCTTCCCTGTGGATAGTTGTACGTTCTGATCTTCGCTGAGCGGTCACCAGTGGAAACCATAGTCTTACGTCTGGCGGCAATATCACCATTCTTCTTCTGCAATTCAATATCGTATAACTTACTACGAAGCATCTCC
>Ga0065714_10002632_pt1 | contig 17246 bp, 19 predicted proteins | sample MisRhiReplicate2_FD_59101 | JGI IMG/M metagenome (GOLD analysis project Ga0065714, IMG submission 59101) | Miscanthus rhizosphere microbial communities from Kellogg Biological Station, MSU, sample Rhizosphere Soil Replicate 2: eDNA_1 v2... | ecosystem: Host-associated > Plants > Roots >...
CCATCAAAATCTTCAAGCCATGCCCCAATAGAGACGTGCGGGATTCGATACAAGGATTCGGTCTAGCGAGGCCTGATCCTCGACCCACGAAAAGAGCTTCTCCATCAAGAGAGCTGTGTCTGGTGGTTGTTTCAAAGAGGTATGGGGCCAGTCGCTTCCCCAGACCACACGCTCGCGCGCTACCTTGATCCAATGCCTGGCTGCGCGATCCACATCCGCGTAAGCCCCATCGCTGCCGACGAGCGAATCCAAGTATGGAGCCGAAAGTTTCATCCATGCGCGACCGTCGCGCATCAACCGTTCAATGATCGCCGCGGCAGGGTGATCGAGCCCACGCGCAACGGGCAGCCGGCCCAGATGATCAAACACGATGTCCACTGGGAGCCGATCAAGCAGTTCCTCATGCGCAACGACCTGATTGGCGGCCCAATGGAGAGTCGCTGCGGTCCCGGCCGTCGATGACGGTGGAGGGCTTGTTCCGCCTCGGCGTCATCACCAGCATGCAAAGCGATGTTCTGCCGGTCGCCCTTCGCACGCTGCGCTCCCGTCACCCTTTGCTGAACGTGCGCATCCCGCCGCTGAACGACTCCGACGAGCTGTTGACCGAATTGCGGGCGGGACGCATCGATGCCGCGCTACTCGTGCGCCCTGACAACGGGGGGCTCCACTCGGATGGTCTGGCGCGAGGCTGCGTTCAACAGCCATCAGTCGCCGCAGCGCTGAGCCAACGCTGTCACCGTGATCTCGACACGCTTCAGGACTCCAGTCGGGCGTCGCGCCTGAGTGATTGAGGCGGCTTGCCGAAGCCGCGCATGAACGCTTCTCGAAGGTGGCGCCGGTCGCGGAAACCCGTTTCGCGTGCAACCACCTCCAGCGGGTGGCGGCTGCGCTCGATCATCAAGCGTGCCGCCTCCACGCGCAGACGCTCTACCGCCTTGGCCGGCGACTGCCCGGTCTCGGCGGTAAAGACACGGCTGAACTGGCGCGGGCTGAGGCTCGCAGCCGCAGCGAGTTCTTCCACGCCCAGCGACTGCGCCAGGTGGCGGCGTGCATGCTCCAGCGCTCGCGCGATGCGGTCCGAGCGGGGCGCGAGGTTCAGGATCTCCGAATGCTGCGACTGGCCGCCCGAGCGGCGCTGGTGCATGACCAGCCGGTGGGCCACCGATCGCGCCACGTCGTCGCCCAGGTCTTTCTCGACGAGGCCGAGCGCCAAGTCCAGCTCCGCCGTCATGCCGGCGGAAGTCCAGATCGGGTCATCGGCGATGAAGATGCGGTCCGGCTCGACCTGGACATCGGGATGCCGCCGTTGCAGTGCGTCCGCATAGGCCCAGTGTGTCGTGGCGCGTCGGCCTGCCAATAGGCCGGCCTCGGCCAGCACGAAGGCACCGGTGCACAGCCCCACGGTCCGACGCGCCCGTGCGCTGCACTTTCGCAGCGCATGCAGCAGTTCGGGTGGCGAGGGAGTGGCCAATGGGTCGAGCACGCCGACCACCATCCAGGTGTCGGCCGTGCTGCGTGCGGTGAAGGGGCTCGTCTGCAGCGCCGTGCCCAGCGAAGCCTTCACGGTGCCGCCGGGCATCGAGTGGCAAGTCACCTCGTAGAAGGGCTCGCCCTCAATAAGGTTGGCGAACTCGAAGACTGCCTGCGTGGCCAGCGCCATCACCTGGAAGCCGGCCGGCAGGACGTAGCCGATTCTGTGCATGTGCGGTCTCGCAGAAGATGGCATAAAACACGACTATAAGCGTCATTTACGCCAAACGCCAGACGGCGCAACATTGGCTCCATCGCAACCCCGAAACGGAGCATCACCATGACGCAGACGAACCTGGGCACCGCCCTCATCACCGGAGCCTCCTCCGGCATAGGCGCCCTCTACGCCGATCGCCTGGCGCGACTCGGCTACGACCTGATCCTTGTCGCCCGAAACCGCGAGCGCTTGAACCAGTTGGCTGAGGAAATCACCAGCCGCCACGGCCGCGCGGTGGAGGTCTTTCCCGCCGACCTGAACAACCCGGTGGCGTTGCGCAGCGTGGAGAACAAGCTCAAGCAAGATGCCAGCATCACCCTGCTGGTCAACAACGCCGGCATCGGCACGCACACGCCGCTGCTGGAGAGCGACGTGGACCAGATGGGGCGCATGATCGACCTCAACGTGACGGCGCTGACCCGGCTGAGCTACGCGGCGGTGCCCGGCTTCGTGGCACGCGGCAGAGGTGCGTTGATCAACATCGCTTCGGTCGTGGCGGTCTCGCCGGAAACCCTGAACGGTGTGTACGGCGGCAGCAAGGCCTTCGTGTTGGCCTTCAGCCAATCGCTGCAACACGAGCTGGCCGACAAGGGCGTGCGGGTGCAAGCCGTGCTGCCGGGTGCAACGGCCACCGAATTCTGGGCACGCGGCGGCCTTCCCGTGGAGCACCTGCCGGCGCAGATCGTGATGCGTGCCGAAGACCTGGTGGACGCCGCCTTGCAGGGCTTCGAGCGCGGCGAGTCGGTGACGCTTCCTTCGCTGCGCGACGTAGCCCTGTGGGATGCCTACGAAGGCGCGCGCAAGGCGATGGCGCCCCACCTCTCGAGCAACGAAGTGGCATCGCGCTACCAGCCCTTGCGCTGAGTGGCCGCATCGCATTCGGCCTGCGCACTGCTCTGAAATCCGCATGAAGGCGCATGGAGTGCGCCAGCAAGCATCCCTCAAAAAATACAAGGAAGTCCCCCGTGTCACCCACNAGCATGGATTCACATTCCTCCATCAAGATTCCCGGGACCAAGGAACACTTTCTCGATCCGCTCGGATCAAACGAGGGAAGCCTGGGGCGATTGCGCTATCTCTCGGGCGGCATGGGGCCACCGTTGGTCCTGCTGCACACCGTGCGCACCCAGGCCGAGCACTTCCGCCACCTCATCCCGCTGGTCCGGGAGCGGTACACGGTGTATGCCCTCGATCTCCCTGGCATGGGCTACTCGCAGATCGTGCCGGGCGCGTCCTATGAGGAGCCGGCCATGCGCGCGGCGGTCAAGCGCCTCATCACCCGCCTCGATCTGCGCGACGTCACGCTGCTCGGCGAGTCGATGGGCGCGACGCTCGCCCTCACCACCGCGGCCGATCTGCCCGAGAGAGTGCGGCGTGTCGTGGCGATCAATGCCTATGACTACGCGGGCGGCATCGCGCGGTCCAGCCTGCTGGCCCGGTTCGTCGTGTCAGGCGCGCTGGCGCCGGGTATAGGCCGGACCATCGCGGGCGTCGAACCCAAGCCGATCGTGCGCGCCGTGCTCCGTGGGGGTCTCGGCGACACGGCCGCCCTGCGCGATGACTACCTCGATGAACTGTTGAAGGTCGGACGTCGGCCGGGCTATCCGTTCGTTGCTCGCGCGGTGTACGGCAACCTGCCCAGCCTCATCACGGCCCGCGCCCGCTACCCCGAGGTCAGCGCACCCGTTCATCTCATCTACGGAGAGAAGGATTGGTCAAGACCCTCGGACCGGCAAGCCAACAAGCAGCTCCTCCCCGCAGCCGAGTTTGTCCAGGTGTCTGGCGCCGGCCACTTCATCGTCCTCGAGCGGCCGGACGTGGCTGCCAAGGTGTTGAACGACGCGCTGCGACTCGCGAGCCTTCCGAAAGCCGCGGCCTGATACCGTTCGACGCGAATCCCTTCTGATCTTCGATCAACCTGCAACAACCTGAGGTGCTCTCATGCCACCCCTGACATCGTTCTCTGCGCGCCAGTCCGAACACGTCGCCTGCGCGCGCGCAGTTGAACACTCTCATTCGCCAGTTCCACTGATCCCAGGCATCGATTTCGCCGGCGTGGTGGAAACGTCCTCACACCCGGCGTTCGCGCCGGGGGACCGCGTGGTTGCCAACGGCTGGGGCCTGAGCCAGACGCATCACGGCGGCTTCGCGCAGAAGGCCCGCGTCAGTGGCGACTGGTTGATCAAGCTGCCAGACGTGTTCTCGACGCGAGACGCCATGGCCATCGGCACGGCGGGCTACACGGCAATGCTTGCCGTGCTGGCGCTGGAGCACGCCGGCCTGACACCGGACAAAAGGGCGAGGTGCTGGTGACCGGCGCCGGCGGTGGGTCCGGATCCGTCGCCATCGCGCTGCTGTCCAAGCTCGGCTACCGCGTCGTCGCCTCGACCGGGCGCGCGGAGGAGACGGCCTATCTGCGTGACCTGGGCGCCGTGGAGGTGATTGATCGCCGCACGCTGTCCGAACCGGGCGCGCCGATCGGCAACGAGCGCTGGGCTGGAGCCATCGACTCGGTGGGTAGCCACACGCTGGCCAATGTGCTGGCCCAGACCCGCTACCGCGGCGCCGTGGCCGCGTTTGGCCTGGCACAGGGTATGGACCTTCCCGGCTCGGTCCTTCCTTTCATCTTGCGCAATGTCACGCTGGCCGGCATCGATTCGGTCAACGCACCGCAGGATGTGCGTCTGGCAGCGTGGTCCCGCCTGGCGACGGACCTCGATCTGGGCAAGCTTGCGCGTGCCACCCAGGTGGTCGGTCTCGCGGATGTGCCCGGCCTCGCGGAGCCCGTGCTGCGAGGGCAGGTGCGTGGGCGCACGGTTATGGACGTGAGCGCCTGAGGGAGCGGCAAGACATTGACGATTTCGAATCCCGGGTCGACCGGCTGCCACCTGGCCCTACCATTTCCAAGAGAGTGAGACCCCCATGAAAGCCTTCATCATCGACCGCTACGGCAAGAAGGAAGTCGGTCGCGTTGCCGACATGCCGGAACCCAGCATGCGAGACGACGACGTGCTGATCCAGATCCACGCCGCCAGCGTGAACGTGCTGGACGCCAAGATCAGGACCGGCGAGTTCAAGAGCGTCCTTCCCTACCGCATGCCGCTCATCCTCGGCAACGACGTGGCCGGCACCGTCGTGCGGGTCGGCCGTCTCGTTCGGGACTTCAATGTGGGTGACGAGGTCTATGCCCGCCCCGACGACGACCGGATTGGCACGTTCGCGGAGCTGATCGCGGTCAAGGCCACGTCGGTGGCTCGCAAACCCGCCAACATCGGCATGGGCGAAGCGGCTTCGCTGCCGCTCGTGGCGCTGACCGCCTGGCAGGTCCTCGTCGAGACGGCCAAGCTGAAGAAGGGGCAGAAGGTGTTCATTCAGGCGGGCTCAGGTGGGGTTGGCACCGTCGCGATCCAGTTGGCCAAGCACCTTGGCGCCTGGGTCGCCACCAACACGAGCACAGCGAACGTGGATTGGGTCAAGGCCTTGGGCGCCGACGTCGTCATCGACTACAAGAAGCAGGACTTCGCCACCGAACTGCGTGACTACGACGTGGTGCTGAACAGCCTCGGCAGCGACGAGCTGCACAAATCGCTGCAGGTGCTCAAGCCCGGCGGGCACCTCATCTCGATCTCCGGGCCGCCCACGCCCGCCTTCGCTGCCGAGCAGGGATTCCCCTGGCCGGTGAAGCAGGTGCTGCGCCTGCTGAGCTTCGGCATTCGAAGGAAGGCCAAGGCGCGCGGCGTCACCTATGCGTTCGTCTTCATGCGCGCAGAAGGCAAGCAGCTGAGCCAGATCACAGCGCTGGTGGAGAAGGGTGCGATCCGTCCCGTCGTCGACCGATCGTTCACGCTGGACCAGACCGCAGAGGCTCTGGCCTATGTCGAGCAGGGGCGTGCCAAAGGCAAGGTCGTGGTGAAGGTTCGCTGAGAGCGGCCCTGAGCTGCCCTCGAACGGATGCGGGCACGGCCCGACACCACGGTCGAATCACCGGCCAAGCTCAAGCCGGCGTTTCGAAAGGAAGGAACGATCACTGCCGGGAACGCGCCAGGGCTCAACAGCGGCGCAGCGGCGATGATCGTTGCGGAGCGAAGTTTTGCGGAGAAGCACGGGCTACGGCCATGGGCGCGCCTGGTCTCGCACGGCGTCGCGGCGGTTGAGCCGGGCATGTTAGGTGTCGGGCGTTGCCGGTGAGGAAGCTGCGGATGTTCTCGAGTTCGCGCACGCGGGCGACCGAATCGCCGACGCGCCGGGCCTGGAAGTAAGTAAGCGGGAGTTGCACGAGGTGGCGGAAGAGCCGTGCGCCGAGCTCGACGTCGATGCGGTTGGTGGTGTGACTGAAGACATGGCTGCGCAGGCCGTTCAGGATCGACTCACGAGGCCGATCCCGCGCAAGACGTACGACTTGTGCCTGCGTCGTAAATACAGGCCCGGCGGAACGTCAGCCCGGGCAGCCACTCCCGGGGCTCCGATGAGCTCACACGCCGCTTATCACAGCGTCCAAGGCGCCGACGAGTTCACTTGCTTTCGACCGCAGGTTGCCTTGCGAGGTACCAAGATCTTTGACACGAAACGCCGCGGCCATATGCGGCAAAGCGACCAAGGAGTGGCCTTCCCACTGCACCGGTGGACAAAGTGCACGAGGCAAGGCGGCCAGCATATGCTTGCGGGACGCAAGCGGGACCATCAGGCGTGTGGGCAATGCCGAGAGAAGATCGCTTTGGATGTCGACCATGCAAGGGATGTCTGCACGTTGCAGCTTCGAGGGATTAGGGTAGACGTCGAACTGGGCCACTGAGCGCCGCTTTCACCAGGGCCTGAACTCTTCGCCAAAAACGCCGACCCGCTCTACCAGATTGGTTTGCTCGGCAATCCATTCTTTGTACGTCTCATTGAACTCCCGCTTGCGCTGAGCCATCGATTTTTTCTGCTCTAGTGCTTCCAGTTCGGCAAAACGTGCTGCCGAGACAATCACGCCTGCCACGCGATCGTTCTTCATGACGTGAACAGGCTCGCGTTCGGCTTGGCCGAGGTAGTAGCCGAATCGATTTTTGGCTTCCGTGGCGCTGATCTGCATGGGGGGATCCTCGGGGAGTCTCTCGATAATTAGCCATTTTAGCCACTTACTTCTTGTGCCCCAAATATAGAAGGACGTAGGTATTGTTCCTTGCCATTGATGTCCGGGACATGAAGCCCGGGACCTGCCATTAGTGTCTGAGACACGGTAGATTGGAAGACGTGCACATCACCCCAGCATCCGCGCACTGGCGCGCCGCGCTCCAAAAACCCGGTAACCCAGGCGTTCTCCGCTAGGAGACCCGAGGGAAGCGGAAAACTTGATGCTCGGATGGCACCACGGACCGCGCCAGAGATGCCGCCAGCGGCATGCCGCGCCCGTGGTTCGTCAACATGACGAACCCATCCTTTGAAGATGTCGAAGCCATGGCGAACGCGCGAAATCCCGGGTTGTTTCCCCACTGCCAAAGGTATGGGCCACCCCGCGCCTGCTCGATTCCCCAACCCAGCCCCCATTGAAGTCCAAGCGACGCATCGACCAGAACCGGCTTCGACGAGATCGTTGACAAGAGGTGGCCATCCGACAGAACCGCCGCCATGAAACACGCATAGTCGGCCGCAGTGGTGTACAGCGAGGCCGCAGCCACGGCGCTGCGGAAGCGAACGCGTTGCCGTAGCCCGAACGGCAAGGTGCCGTCAACGGCACGGCCTTCGTAGGCGTCCCGCCACACCAAGCTTGAGTCGCCCATGCCGAGCGGTCGGAACACCCGGTCGTCCAGCCAAACCGATATCTCGGTGCCAGAGATCGCTTCCAAGACCGATTGCAGCAGCATGAATCCTTCACCGGAATAGCCCCAGCGCTCCCCCGGCTTCGATGCGAAGGACATGGGTTCACTTGACCAATTCGGCAGGCCCGACGTGTGGTTCAGCAAGTGGCGCACGGAGATCTGACCCAACGTCCCGACCGGAACGACATCGTGGGCGTCGTTGTCCGATCGGGCCAACATGCGGTGGAAGTGCCGGTAGCCTTGGGGGAGATAGGTGGATACCGGGGCGTCGAGGTCAAGGCGACCTACCAACGCCAGCTGCAGTGCTGCGAACGCCACCACCGGCTTGGTCAGAGAAGCAGCCTGAAAGACAGCGTCTGGCCTCGGTTCAGCATCGCAACCCGTGAGGGCCATGGGCGAGGACGGCATGCCCTTTCGCAGCACCGTGTAAGACGCTGCACACACGCCGAGGTCTTTCGCCAAGTCTGCGACTGGACGAGAGTCCAGTCGGGTGATGTCACTCGCGCATGCCGTGATCAGCGGAAGGGTTGCGCCGGTCAGAAGGAAGTCTCGTCGATTGGTGGGCATCGCGATTGAGTTGATTGGGTCGTCAGGCCAGAGTTTGACCGCTTCCGACTCGAGTGGAGTCTCGGACATTTCCGCCATGGCCGCTTGGCAACCGCCCGCTAATCGGTCCCTGTCTCAAATCTTTCGCAGCAAAGGTTGACCGACAGCTCCGAGGTGCGTCGATGGCGTCAACCATCTGGTCGTGCAGGCCCCAGCTCACTGCCTGGGCATAGCGCTCGAGGTCGTCGTCCGGATGCGATTTCAGTGCCCGCTAAAGGATGGCTTCGTGCTGGTCGATCAGTTGCTGGATGGTGTCCGGGCTGGACGGGTCTGGGAATCATCCAGGCGCCCGCGTATTCGGTTCATGAGGCTATCTCGGCGGGGAAACTCGTCGCGCTGCGAAGATTGGCGCGCCGCCACGATCCCCGTCCACGTGATCTACGCGCCAAACCGCTACCTCAGTGCGAAGGTGCGTGTCTTCATCGACTGCGCGGTGACGCTCTGCGAGCGCCACGAAGACTTGCGACGCAGCTGATCTTTCCGAGATCCGAGAGTGGAGGCGGGGATGCGCCGCGGCCGCTCAGAGAGAACATTCGACCGTCACATATTCCGCGGGCGTGTTGATCTCTATCAGTTCGAGGTCGTCAGACTGGCGAATGACGTTGTGCGCCACTCCTGCGGGCTGACTGAGGCAGGAGCCGGCAACGACGGTCACAGGTTCGGGTATGCCGTCAAACCTGAATTCGACCCAACCTTTCAGCACGTAAACGAAGTGCGCGGTCATGTCGTGCCAATGCCAACCGGTCTCCTTGCCGAACGGCCTGACAGCGCGGATATGCTTGGCGCTGATGCGGCCACCCGAAGCATCCGCCATTCCGAGATCCCGGTACTCAACATTGGCGCGAGGACCATCCCGATGAAAGCGGTTGTCCTCTAGAGGGGTGAGAACAAATTTGGATTTCGCCTGGTCAAGCGGCAATGGACCTTGGTATCGCGCAGTCTTGCTCATCGAAGTCCCTTTCAGTTGATTGGTCAGCGAGTGCTATAGAGATGCGAGATGCGCGGCACTGGCGTAGGTGGCGATGCGCGGTTGGTTGGATCACACAGCAATCGGCGCAAGAGTCTGGAGCGCACCTCCTTGCCGAGCCGAAGCGTAGGCCGCGTCCATGACCTGCATCATGGCCTCGGCGTCGCGCAACGACGCGATCGGTTTTGCGCCCGTGCGACATTCAGAAAGCACCCGCCTGACGAACAACGGGTAGTAGGCGTCGGTTTCCAGCTGAAGACGCAGGCTCCGGGTGCCGGCGGCAAGATTGGTTCGGTCGCGGATCTCGATGCGGTCGGGTCCCGATTTCGCGTACATGCGATCGGACGAAAGGGTGAACGAAAATTCGCGCTGTTCGTCTGAAGTGCTGGGGAAGCTGTATCCGGTCTCCACGAGTCCAATCACGCCATCCTCGGTTTGCATCGTCAGCAACGAGTAGTCCTCAACCGCACCCCGGTGCGTCCGAGAGTTCATGGTGGCAGAGACGCGCGTGATCTCCTTGCCAGTCAGCAATCTGAAGAAGTCTATGAAGTGCGTCGCGACATTGATCGTGGACCCGCCACCTGAGAACGCGGGATCGAGCGCCCAGCCTGAGCCCGCGGCTTCATAACGGCCGGGCGGACCGACGATGAAACGAAAGGACATGTAGTTGAAGTCCGACGGCACGCGGCCCTCGGCACCGTTGACCGCGCTGAGCAGGTCGCTCATGCGAAAGATGAGCGGTACCGCACAATAAAGACCGGCTTCCTCGGTCAGTTTCCGCAGCCGGGAAACCTGCGACATGTTGACACCGCAGGGCTTCTCCAGCGCAAATGGAATCCGCCGGGCGATCACCGCTTCCGCGAGCGTCGGCATTTCGGAATGCCGACCGAACACGAAGGCGAAATCGACTTCCTCGCGCTCGAGCAGTTCATAGGGCGACGAGTACAGTCTGCTCCCGAATCGCGCGGCAATTGCCTCGCCCTTGACATGCTCCGCATCCGAAACGGCAACCACCTCGATCCCGGGCGCCTCAAGCGCATCAAGATAGAGCGGGACATGCCAATGGCTGGCTTCCAGCAATGCAACTTTCATGCGCGTTCTCCCCTCGTGCAGCTAGCCGCACGGAATGCTGCGGCACCTGTGAAAAGCCTATTCATAAGATCTTCCTTTCATTCAGATGGGCGACAACTGCGTGGTTCCGGGCCCGCCCGGTAGCGACTTGCCGTCAGGCCGGTAGTCGAATCCAAGAAAACGAAGGGCATGCAGTGCCTGCCCTTCATGCATCGGGCGGCCGCCTTGGGTGCGGCAACCGCGTGCATCGGCGGCGCGGCAAAGCGGCGTCGGCTCGGGTGCATTGATGATGTCTACGACGATGCTGCCGGGATCCAGCCGCTCGGGATTCACGGGCATGGGATCGTTCGCGTGCATACCCAGCGGCGTGGCGTTGATGACGATCTCGAATCCGCGTGGATCGGCTGAACCGGAATTTGTGGTGCAACCGGTTGCGGCGGCGACGGATTTGGCGAGTTCGTCGGCGCGGCGCTCGTCGACATCGAAGATGGTCAACGCCCGGGCGCCCGCGGAAGCGACTGCAAATGCAATGGCTCTGCCTGCACCTCCGGCGCCGACGAGAAGAACGGACTTGTTCGCCGGGTCGTTACCCTCCCACTGCATGCCAAGCACACAACCGAGGCCATCGAATATCGCACCGACCCAGCGTCCATCCTTATCGCAGCGGATGACGTTGAGTGCGCCAACCTGACGAGCAGTCGGATGCAATTCGTCGACAAAGGACAGCATCCGTTGCTTATGGGGCATCGTGACCAGCACGCCGGAAAGATTCCCCAGCGCCCGTGCTCCGGTGACGAATGCGGGCAGGTCATCGTCCTTGACAGCGAATGGAACGCAAACCGCGTCTGCGCGCTTTTCGATGAAGAGCCGGTTCAACAGTTCGGGCGACTTGGCTGTCGTCAGCGGATCGCCCACCAACCCATAGAGTCGGGTTGTTCCGGTGACATGCGGCATCATGCTTTGGCCAGCGCTTCGGTGTAGCGGGTGCGCACCTCGAGCGCCACGGCTGCAGGCGCCAGGTCACGCAGGATCATGCGCTGGAAGGCTTCGCCGCAGATCTGGTTGAAGGTTGACTGGATGATGGAGTAGTTCACCATGCGGCCGCGTTTTTCCACCAGCGCTTTCCAGCCCAGCTGGTCTTCGGCTTCCGGCGTCTTGAAATAGGCGTCCTTGTAGGCGCTGGCGCGCGCCACCACTTCGCCGCCTCGCGCGGCGATCGCCTGAGCTGCCGGGCTGGCCATGAACTTGACGAACTCCCACGCGCCGCCCTGGCGTGGCGAATGGCGATTGATGCACATCTGAAAGCCGTACACCGCGTGCTTGTCGTCGGGCTCCACCGAGGGCGCTGGCGCCCAGGCCAGATCGTCGGCCACGGCTGCCTTCAGGCCACGGTAGCGGTACAGCCCGAAGGTGGCGGATGCCACCGTGCCCGCCCGCATCCCATCCTGGAGCTCGTTGTACGCGAACTGCAGGCTCACAGGCGTCGCAGCTTTCTTTTGGAAGAGGTCCTTGACGATGGTGGCGGCCAGCAGCAGCCGCTTGTCGCTGAAGCCGATCTCGCGGCCGTTGGCCGCGAAAAACGGGTCGCTGTTGCCCGCAACGATGGAACTCACGATGAACTCCATGAACGCCTGCGCGCCGCCGATTCCGCCGCTCAGGCCGATAGGGACGCCGTAGGCCATCTGGTTCTGCTTGGTCAGCAGCGGCCCGAGCGCGCTCACTTCCCCGTACGAGCGCGGCGGCGTCGCAATCTTCGCCTCGTCGAACTTGCTCTTGCGGTAGACGAAGATCGGAATGCGATAGTCCTGCTGCAAGCCCCAGAGCTTGCCGTTGACGCGCGTCTGGTCCAGGCCGATCAGCCAGTCCGTGGTGTCCACCTTGTCGCGCGCGATCAGCTCGTCGATGGCCAGCACCGAGCCGGTGGACACGAACTCGGGCATCTGAAAGTTGTTCACGCGGATCACGTCGGGGCTGTCCGACTTGGCGCGCGCCGCGCGTACGCCGTTTTGCCCGGCGGGGTCCACCACCACGCGTACCTTCACGCGCGGCTGGCTGGCTTCGAAAGCCGCGATCATCTGCGTCTGCGCCGCCGCACGCGGATCTTTGGTGTTGGCCGGGTCGAGAAAGGTGTCGTAGGCGATGGTCTCGGTGGTCTGGGCGAAGGCCCGGCCCGCGGGTGCGCCCAGCATGGCAGCCATGCCGCCCAGGAAGATGCGCCGGCTCGTACGGGGCGCTGGTTTCTGTTCGTTCATGCTTGCTGGTTTCTGCTCGTTCATGTTTGTCTCCTGGTTTAAGTGCACGTGTGTTGGACTAGCCTTTGACGGCGCCGGCGGTCAGGCCGCTGATGAACCATCGCTGCGCGAGCACGAAGATGGCGACGATGGGAAGCGAGGACACCACGGCGTAGGCCATGACGTACGACCAGGTGATGCCGATGCTGTCGAACACCTGGTTGACCAGGGCCACTTGCAGCGTGCGGTGCGCGACCTCGGGCGCGAACGCGGCCACGGTGATGTAGTCATTCCAGGTCGTGACCATGCCGATGACGGCGCTTGCGGCGATTCCGGGCCGCACCAGCGGCAAGATGACCCGTGTGAAGGTTTGCCAGTGATTGGCACCGTCCACCTGGGTCGCCTCGTCCAGTTCGCGCGGCACCGCGTCCACGAAGTTCTGCATGAACCACACCGTCTGCGGCACCAGGCGCGCGGCCTGCACCACGATGATGACCGCCGCGTTGTTCAAGAGGCCCAGCGCGTCCAGCAGGAAGTAGGTCGGCACCAGCAGCGCAACGCCGGGAATCATGGACGTGGACAGGATCAGCAGCATTACGGTGCGCTTGCCGCGGAACTCGAAGCGTGAAGCCGCGTAGCCGGCGGGCGCGGACAGCAAAACTGCGAGCGCGACCGCACCGACCGCATACAGCACCGAGTTGAACAGGTCGGAGCCGAAGGTCTCGTTCCGGAAGACCGCCTTGTACGCCGAGAGGCTCGGCTCGCTGGGGAAGAAAGTAGGCGGGTAGGCCATGACATTGGCCTCGCTCTTGAGCGAGGTGAGCACCGCCCAGGACAGCGGGATCAGCACGACCAGTACCAGGGCCGTCAGCACGGCCCAGGACAGCATTTTTTCGGAACGGCGGATATGCATGATGTTCAGCCCGAGACGCGGCCGGTGAGCCGCGTGTAAAGGTAACCAAGGAGGAGGTTGACCCCCAGCACCACGACGGAGATGACCGACGAGGGCGAGAGGTCCACCGAGCGGAAAGCGCTGGAGAACACTTCGAAGCTCCAGGTGGCGGTCGAGCCCAGCGGCCCGCCGCCGGTGAGCACAAGGATCAGCGTGATGAGCGTGAGATAGAGGATGCCCAGCGCCAGCGCGGTGCTGCCCAGCGTGGGCGCGATGTGCGGCCACACCGCGTGGCGCAGGCGCGCGCGCAGGCCACCCCCGTCGATGTCGATCGCCTCATACAGCTCCGCCGGGATGCTTTGCAGCGAGGCGCTCATCATCACCATCACGTAGGGGAAGGACCACCACGCGGTGACCAGGATGACGAGAACGAGCGCCAGCGAAGGATCGCCCAGCATCAGGCCGGGCTCCATGCCCAGGGACCGCATCAGATAGCTCATGGGCCCGTACGAGGGATTGAGCAGCCACAGCCAGAAGCAGCCCACCACGCCCATGGACAGCGTCCAGGGCAGCAGCAGCAGGGTGCGCAGATATGCAGCGCCGCGCGCAATGTTCTGCAGTGCAAGGGCGCTGGCCAGCCCCAGAGGCAGCACCACCGCCAGCGCGCCAAAAACGTACAGCAGGGAGTTGAGGCTGAGTTCGAGGAAGGCCGGAGAAGAGATCACCGAGACATAGTTCGCCAGGCCCACGCCTGCCACCACTTCATACAGGCGCGTGCGGTGGACGCTCAGCCACAGCACCACGGCCGTGGGATAGAGCGTGACGGCGAGCAGCACGGCGACGGCTGGGGCAAACCAGGCGAAACGCGCCCAGAAGCCCGGCGGTCGGGGGTCTGTCTGCGCCACAGTCGCGGCCTCCGCGTAGGGAATGGCATTCATAAAGATGACCTCGCATAGAACATTGTTCCAATGTAGTGGCTTGAATATGCCGAGTCATGCGGGATATCCCTTGATACTGGGTCAAGTCGCGGTGCTACATTGGAACCCTGTTCTAAATTCATGGAGATTTTCGTGGCCACTGGCGACATGATCGAGCGCGTGCTGGACATCCTCACGCTGCTGGCCGACTACCCCCAAGGGCTGCCGATCAGCGAGGTCGCGCGGCGACTGGAACTGCCCAAAAGCGCGGTGCACCGGCTGCTGTCCATCTTGGTGAGGAGGGGGCTGGCGGTTCAGGACGAGTACAGCCAGCGCTATCGCATGACGGTGAAACTGGCCGCCATCGGCTTTCGCTTCCTCGCGGCCTCCGGAATCACGGAGATTTGCCAGCCCTCCCTGGACCGTCTCGCCCAGCGCACCGGCGAACTGGTGCGCCTGGCGTTGGTGGAAGACGACGCGCTGATCTGGATCGCCAAAGCCCAGGGCGCGCTCTCCGGCCTGCGCTACGACCCCGATATGGGTCAGCCCGTGGTGCTGCACGCCACGTCGACCGGCAAGGCCTGGCTCGCAACCCTGGACGACGCGCAGGCCGTGGCCCTGGTGAAGGCGCGCGGCTTCGTCGTGCCTTCCCGGTTCGGCCGGCCAGTCGTGCGCGACGAGGCCAGCCTGCTTGCCGAACTTGCGCTGACGCGCGAGCGCGGCTATGGCACATCCATCGAGGAAGGGGAGCCAGGCACATGCGCGGTGGGCTGCGCCATCGTGGATCCGCAAAGCCGCCGCGCCATCGGCACCGTCAGCGTGGCCGGCCCCGTGGCGCGACTCCCGCCGGAGCGCATCGCCGCCATCGCGCCCGACGTGCAGGCCACTGCGGCGGAGATCGCCGACCTGTGGCCCAGCCGCAAGGTGATGGAGGCCATGATGGGGATTACGCCGCTGAAAGTCGCCAATGGATGAGGGACTTCCCATCGGAAGCTCGCCGGACCCGACGTGCCCTGCGCGTCCGCCGCTCCAGGCATCGTTCTCGTTCACAGGCGTTCATCGTGCGGGGCCGGGCAAGCGGCTGCGCTGTTTCCGAAAGGTCGGCCAAGTCGCGCTCAACCTGCGCGAGGCCGTGCCCACCACAATCAAGGAGCTAAACCATGCTGGCAGGTGAAGGTGCAGTGGCTATCTGGAACGACATCGCCGAGGCCGGGCGCGCAGAGTTTTACGCTTGGCATCTGCACGAGCACATGCCCGAGCGCGTGGGCATTCCCGGTTTTGTGCGGGGCCGCCGCTATCGCGCGGCCGATGCAGCGACCCAGCCGGAGTTCTTCACTCTGTATGAGACCGCGAGCTTCCAGGTCATCCAGGGCAGCGACTATCTGTCGCGCTTGAACGAGCCTACGGAGTGGACGCGTGCGACCACCGCACATTTTCAGACGACCACGCGATCACTCACGCGCGTGGTGGCCAGCCACGGCGTGGGCTCGGGTGGCGCGATGCTGACCGTGCGCTTCGACATCGCGGACGACGCGGTGCGCGACGTGGTGCCGCGTCTCAGTTCGGCGCTGGAAGCCGCTGCGCGGCTGCCGCGCATCAGCGGTGCGCACCTGCTGGGCTCGGACGTCGGCATGTCGGGCCAGCGCACCGCCGAAAGCAAGGATCGCAAGGACCTGCAGGCCCCGGCTCGCTGGGTGCTAGTGCTGGAAGCATGCGACCCCGGCGCCTTTGACGCGGCCCTTGCGCTGTTGCAACAGTCCACCGAACTGCGTGACGCTGCCGTGGGCCGCTATCTGCATGAATACACGCGGCTAAAAACCGCCTGGCAAGCGGGATGAGGGATCACAGCTCCCCCTTCGACCCGCAGGTGCGCGCAGCGGCACGCGGCCGGCTCTGCGCGACAACAGCTTCAATTTATGAATGAGGAGACACCAAGATGGCAACAGTTGAGATCCAGGACGTAGCCAAGTCCTTCGGCAGCACGCAGATCATCCGCGGCGTGAGCATCGACATCCGCGACGGTGAATTCGTCGTGCTGGTCGGCCCGTCGGGCTGCGGCAAGTCCACGCTGTTGCGCATGGTCGCGGGCCTGGAAGGCATCGACGGCGGCGAGATCCGCATCGGCGGGCGCCGCGTGAACGGCCTGCTGCCCAAGGATCGCGACATCGCCATGGTGTTTCAGAACTATGCGCTGTACCCGCATCTCACGGTGGCGGACAACCTCGCGTTCTCGCTGAAGCTGCGCCATGCGCCGCAGCAGGAGACCGAAGAGCGCGTGGCCCGGGCCGCCAAGATCCTGGGACTGGAGCCGCTGCTCACGCGGCTGCCCAAGCAGCTCTCCGGCGGCCAGCGTCAGCGCGTCGCAATGGGCCGAGCCATCGTGCGCGACCCGCAGGTCTTCCTGTTCGACGAGCCGCTGTCCAATCTGGACGCGAAGCTGCGTGTGGCAATGCGCGCAGAGATTCGGGAGCTGCACCAGCGCCTGAAGGCCACCACCGTCTACGTCACGCATGACCAGATCGAGGCCATGACGATGGCAGACAAGATCGTGGCCATGCACGATGGCATCGTGGAACAGGTAGGCACGCCGCTCGACTTGTTCGACCGGCCGCGAAACGTCTTCGTCGCGGCCTTCATCGGCTCGCCGTCGATGAACCTGCTGCCCGTCAAGGCAAACGGCGAGGGCGTTGTGGACAACGCGGGCAACCACTGGGCCGTGCCCGGCGTGCCGGGCGCAAGCGGGCAGGCCCTCACGCTGGGCGTGCGGCCCGAGCACCTGCGGCTGGAGGCCGAGGGCGTGGAGGCGTGCGTGCTGGTGGTGGAGTCCACCGGGTCGGAGACGCACCTCATCGTCGATGCGGGCGGCACCAAGCTCACCTGCGTGCTGCGCGAACGGGTCAGTGTGCGCCCCGGCGACCAGGTGCGCCTGGGTGCGGACAGCGCGCATGTTCATCTTTTCCGCGCGGACTCCGGCGAACGGCTCGAGACGTTGCACTGATCCCTGCAAGGATCACAAG
>Ga0065714_10064840_pt1 | contig 17205 bp, 22 predicted proteins | sample MisRhiReplicate2_FD_59101 | JGI IMG/M metagenome (GOLD analysis project Ga0065714, IMG submission 59101) | Miscanthus rhizosphere microbial communities from Kellogg Biological Station, MSU, sample Rhizosphere Soil Replicate 2: eDNA_1 v2... | ecosystem: Host-associated > Plants > Roots >...
AGCCGCCGCCGAAACCCACAAAATGAGCTCAAACAATTGCTGCAATCGGGGCTAGTCATAACGTTAGGTTAATACCTCATAAGTTTCAAAAACCTATGAGGTTTGAATAAGCACTGTCATTCAGAGTAGAAAACAATTTAAAACAAAAAAAATGGGAGCACCACATAATATAAAAAGATACGCTGAAGTCTGGCCGGAATTTAGAATTCAACACGGACTGCAAATTTTAAAAAAATTAAAAAATAAAGTCATTTTATCAGGAGGCTGGGCGTGGCATTTTATGTCTGAAATCGGACATACAGAATACAAACATGCTCACGACCATAAGGACATTGATATTTTTGTAAATAAAGAAAATGTAGCTGAAGTTGTTATGATACTTCAGCAGGAAGGTTTTCAGAAAGTATGGACTCGTTACGATCATTTGCCAAGTGAAGAAAACTTCCGTAGGTATGAGAAAACAATCGAACTGGAAAACGGGAAATTCTACAGAATTACAATTGATTTCTTTGAGAGAAACGATCTAGAAACTGTAGAAGCCAATGGATTTACTGTTGTGAGACCTGATGTTTTACTTTCATTTTACAGAAATATTCATTCCAGCGATAAATGTTGGGCGGTAATGGCTGCAAAAGATTTATTGGAAAAAGAAATTAATCCTGTTGGTCATCCAAAATTAAGTGAAATGCCCAAATAATAATGGAAAAATTAATACAAATAACCTCAGGAAGAGGACCTTTGGAATGTCAATGGGTAGTTGCCAAAGTGCTGAAGGTCTTCCTTGAGGAAGCAAAAAATAATAATATAGACTACGAAATCATCCACCGCGAAAATGGTGATGAAAATCTGACATTGAAATCCGTAACCATTCTTTTAAAATCAAAAAATTTAAATGAATTTTTAAAAACATGGTTGGGAAGTATTTGTTGGACAGGAAAAAGTACATTCCGGAAGCTACACAAAAGAAGCAATTGGTTTATCGGTGTTTTTGAACTGGAAGGATTGGAGAAAATTAATTTTAATGAAAAAGATATTCAACTCCAGACATCAAGAAGTCAGGGAAGTGGCGGACAGAATGTAAATAAAGTGAATACAGCTGTTCGCGCGACTCATTTACCAACAGGACAAAGTGTTTTCGTACAAGATACGCGTTCACAATTGGAGAATAAAAAACTGTCTATCACAAGATTAAAAGAAAAAGTGTTGGAACGGAATATTATTCAACTTCAAAAAAGGATGCAGGAAACCTGGAACAATCATTTACAGGTGCAAAGAGGAAATCCGATCCGTACATTTTCCGGAACAGATTTTAAAAAGAATTATCAGGAGAAATCGTTCAAAAAACAAAGATACGTCCTGAAAAACGAATTAAAAAATTACAAAAATGACCTTAACTAAAAGTAAATATTACTTCGAGGCTTTAGATAATTATCCTTACAGCTTACCGGATTGCCTGGAAGCATTGAATTATGCTTTGTCTTACGATCCGGAAGATGCAGACAGCCTTTGTCTGATGGGAAGAATCTACAGCGAAATGTTGACTGACTACGAAAAAGCAAAGCTCTATTTTGAGGAGGCGATGCAGTGTGATGTAACGAACTTAAATGTTCCCCAATATTACATCAAATGTCTTTTGGATAATGAAGATTTCCATGAAGCTGAAAAACTGATCAAATATTCACTGAAAATAAAAGGAATAGATAAATCAATCATTTGGCTTTATCGATCTTTGCTTTCCGAAAAAAGAGGAAGTTTGCCGAATGCCTTAAAGTTTTTAAATGAAGCAGAAAAATACTGCTTTACATCGTGCAGCCTTGATTTGGTGAGAGATCGTAAAAAATTTGTAAAATCTAAAATGCCTAAAAATCTAAAACAAAAACAAATTAAAAAGAAGGAGGAGACGAAATAAGTCTCCTTTTTTGTAAATTTAATAATGAAATTACGGTTTGAACTTAAAGAATTACATTTAAAAGAAACATTCTCAATCGCTTACGGAAACTACGATAAAAGAGAAGTATTACTCATAGAACTATCTCACCAAAATGGCAAAGGTTACGGAGAGTGCGTTGCGATCGATTATTATCAAATTGATCTTCAAAGTTTTGTTTTAAAATTAAAAGAAATTCAATCTAAAATTGAGTCACAGAAAATCATTCATCCAAAAGAATTTTTCAAATTTTTATTAAGTTTAAGTCTTCATCCATTTTTACTTTCTGCTTTGGATTGTGCCTATTGGGATCTTTTCGGGAAACTGGAAAACAAAAGTTTTATTGAATTAAATCAGCTTTCTTCTGAAAATTTAGTCGAAAGTTCGATCACAATCTCAGTCGAAGAAATTGACAAACAGATTCAAAAAATTGAAAAAAGCAGTTGGAACAAATTCAAAGTAAAATGTAAAGGTTTAGATAAAAACAATGTTGAAAAATTGTTACAATTAAATCGAAATATCGCTTTAGACTCCAACGCAAGTTTTACCGATGAAGATTGTCTTTGGTTTCAGGAAAATATTGAGGTTCAGAATTTTTCATATTTAGAGCAACCAAGACCAATTAATCAGTATAAAATTCTTAAAAAAGAAAGTTTCGCCAATTGGATGGCAGACGAAGATTGCCAAGATTTGGATTCATTGGACGAATTAATTCCTTATTATAAAAGCATCAACATCAAATTAATGAAATGTGGAGGATTGACTCCCGCTTTAAAAATGATCAAAAAAGCCCGAGAATTAAACTATAAAATCATGATCGGTTGCATGACAGAATCTACTATCGGAATTTCTGCGGGTTGTGTTTTGACTGGACTTGTTGATTACATAGATTTAGACGGGGGCAATCTTATTTCCAACGATTATGCCACTGGAAATTTTGTAGAAAACGGCAAAATAATTCTCTCCAAAAAACCAGGCCTGGGAATAGAATTAAAACAAAAATAGACTTTCAGGTGAAAGCCTATTTTTTATTTACAGAAATAAGATAGTCATAAACCATTTGATGTTGGTCGTCATTTAGCTTAGCTCTGGGAGCCATTCTGCTTAAGGTTTTTATCCATCCCTGATCGTCATGTTTTGTCGGGTTTGGTAAGCCATGACATTTGTTGCACGAGTTTTCAAAAATTGTTTTCCCTTGAGCGAGTTGTTCAGATGAGGTATATTTTGGTCCGGTTACGGCAGTACTTTTCGGTCCGCATGAAACTAAAAAAGCCGAAAATAGGACAAAACTTAAAACTAACTTTTTCATATTATTATTTTGGTGAATGATTTAATTACTTTTTCACAGAAACTACATAATCATAAACCCACTGATGTTGCTCATCTGTAAGTTTTGCTTTTGGAGCCATAGAATTCATGATTCCTACCCATTGCACAGAGGTGTAGGCGGTCGGATCTGGCAAACCGTGACATCTTTTGCATGAATTTTCAAAAATTGTTTTTCCCTGAGCCAATTGTTCGGCAGTAGAAACTGCGGATCCCGTTGGAGCTACTGGTGTTGAGGCCTTTGGTGTACAAGAAGCTACTAAAATTGCAGTGAAAGATGCCGCAGCAATCAATTTTTTCATATGGTTTTTATTTGAATGATAACAAAAATAGGCAATTCCCGAAAGGCATCATACAAATGGGTTTAATTTAGAAGCATTAAAATTAATAATCCGTTTTCTTCGGATTTTGCATGTTATTTTTATATTTTTGAATCAATAAAACCGTTAGGTCTGATCTGGCCTTTGAAAAATTAGAAATAATCGGATGAAATTTTCTACAGAAGAGTTAATAGAAGGAATACGATCGGGCGATAAGCGTTTGATTGCAAAAGCTATTACTTTGGTTGAAAGCAAGAAACCTGAACACAGATTACAGGCGGAAGATTTATTAAAACAAATCATGCCTTTCACCGGAAAATCTGTCCGTGTAGGAATTACGGGGGTTCCCGGAGCCGGAAAATCAACTTTTATAGAAAATTTTGGAAGATTGGCAATCTCAAAGGGTAAAAAGGTTGCTGTTTTGGCAATTGATCCCAGTTCGGCAATCAATAAAGGCAGTATTTTGGGTGACAAAACTCGAATGGAAGAATTGGCAAAGGAAGAAAATGCATTCATTCGACCTTCCCCAAGCTCCGGATTTTTAGGTGGTGTTGCCAATACAACTTTTGAAACGATGATCATTTGTGAAGCAGCGGGCTATGATTATATTTTAATTGAAACCGTTGGAGTAGGACAGTCCGAAGTTTTAGTTGCTGATATTACAGATGTCTTTTTATTTCTAAAAATAATCGGCGGCGGAGACGAACTTCAGGGAATCAAACGCGGTATCATGGAAATGGTCGATGTCATTTTCATTAATAAAGTTGAAAAAGAAAACCTTCAGAAAGCAAAAAATACAAGGCTTGAATTAAAAAGAGCTCTGGATTTTATTCCGCCTAAAGAGAAAGATTGGAAAGTTCCTGTTTTACTCGGTTCTGCACTTTATGATGAAGGTTTGGATGAAGTTTATAATAAAATTGATGAATTTATTTCTCTAAAAAAGAAAACAGAACGTTTTGATATTGTAAGAAAACAACAGGCAGAAAAACGCTTTGAATATTGGGTTCAGGAATATATTTTATCAATGATGAAAAAAAACAATTCTTTGGAAGAAGCTTATATTCAACACAAAAAAAATGCTTCGGCAATGGTTTCAAACCCAAGTACCGAAGCAAAACTATTTGTTGATAAATTTTTAAATAAGAATTGATATTATTCAACCTTTTTCTCTTTAATCTCTTCATTTTTAGAAATATATCCGTCATATGTAATCGGTTGTCTGTCGTTACTTCGAACCGAAGTAAATGCTTTTCCGTTTTTATAAATTTCTATATTGATATCAGAAACATTACTTACATCGTTAGGTTTGATTTTAAAGACCCAATTTCCTTTTTTACTTTGAGATTTTGTAACGGTATAATCTTTTGAGGTAAATCTGTAACTGTTGTCTGATCTTCCGTAAGTAGGATTGAATGCTCTTCCAAAATAAGGAAGAACCACTTCCATTTTTCCTTTTTTAAGTTCAATCACATAACTGTCACTGTCTAATTGAAGAATTCTGGTTGAGGGATTGTTTGGAATTCCATTAAGTGCATTGATAACATCATAATTCATTGGGTTTGCTCTTTCTGCGTGGAAGGTAAACTCTTCAGAACTTACCAAAGTATTTACGGTTTGTGAATCCGAAGTATTTTGAGCAGAGCAGCTTTGAAAAAATAAGATTAAAATAAAAACTGATATTATATTGATAAACTTTTTCATAATCTTTAAATTAGAAAATGTAAACAGCAAAATCTATGCAAATCTGCTTTCGGATTATTTTTTGGAATGGAAATTGTAAGGTTGAACTTATAATCCGCATTACAATGAAAATTACACATCTATTAGGAATAGGAGCTACAGTTTTATCTGTTGCAGCTTGTACGACAAACCCGATCACGGGAAGATCTTCGCTACAGATTGCAAACAATTCTGAGATCGAAGCAATGGCTTTACAACAATATAAGCAGACTTTAAATGAGTCAAAAATAGTTACAGGTTCTCAGGCTCAAAGCGTGAAAAATGTAGGAAATAGAATAAAAAATGCTGCAGAAAAATATTACGCAAGTATAGGACGTGGTGCCGATCTTGCAAATTATAAATGGGAATTTAATCTTCTTCAGGACAGTCAGGTAAACGCTTGGTGTATGCCGGGAGGTAAAGTTGCGGTTTATTCCGGAATTCTTCCAATCACTAAAGATGATACAGGTCTGGCTGTTGTAATGGGACACGAAGTTTCTCACGCATTGGCGGGTCACGGAAATGAAAGAATTTCACAATCAATGATTGCCCAAGGTTTGGGTACAGCGTCTGGTCTGGCAATAAAAAATGAAAAAACGGCGGCAATCTTTCAAAGTGTATATCCAATCGGGTCGCAGGTAGTTTTGTTGAAATATGGTAGAAATCAGGAATTGGAAGCTGATCAAATGGGATTATACTTGATGTCAATGGCGGGCTACGATCCAAGACAGGCAATTCCTTTCTGGAATAGAATGGAGGCTTCGTCTTCAGGAGCCAGACAACCTGAATTTTTGTCTACTCACCCAAGCCCGGGATCGAGAGTAGGAGATATTCAGAAAAATCTTCCCAAAGCATTAGAATATTACAGAGCAGCAGGAGGAAAGGTTTAATTTAAAATAAATTTTCTTTCTATACTTCATTAAACTAAAATTATCATATCATGAAAGGTATCTCGATAACAGGACTTATACTTTTAGCAGTATCGGCATTGCTATTTTATCTGACAACAGATTTTACTGTTGAAAAGATTACGATTTCTCACGTAATGGGAGTAATGGCGGGAATTGGAATTGGGCTCATCATTGGTGGAATGATTGGTTATGTGAGCAAAGGCTCGGCAATCAAAGCTGAGCAGCAGAGAAAAGAATTTAAGCAGCTTCAGAAAGATAAAGAAGAACTTGAAAAGCAAGCTGCAATTATTGCACAGCGTGAAGCTGAACTTGAACTTCAAAATAAAAATCCTCAAATTTAATTTGAGGATTTTTTTATATCGTATAAAATTTTAATTAAAATTTATATCCTACACCAAGCATAAAAAGACTTGATCTGTTGTCGTAATCGATTTCCTGACTAGATCCTGCAACATTATTGATAAATTTTCTCTGGTCTTTTGAAAAAGCGCCTTCATATTTCGCAGAAAGGATAACCTTCTTGATTTCGCTTTGGAAACCTAACTGATATCCAACAGTAAATTCTTTAGCGTCAACTTTCTGTACAAAACTGCCGAAATTATCTCCTTTAGCAAGATTAAAGCTTCCTACAGGTCCTGCATAAGCACTCAATAGATCTCCTAAAATATTTACACCTACCAAAACAGGAACGTCAATTCTGCTGCTTTTCGCTTTAATTGTAGTTGCTTCTGCGTTAATGTCGTTTGCTACTGTCACTTCATTACTGAAATTTGTATAATAAATTTCCGGCATTAAATATAAAGCAGTGGGTAAGTCTATTTTAAGAGACAAACCTGCGTTGAATCCTGTAATGTTTTTTCCTTTTTGTTCTACAGCATTGGTTGCAGCCGTTTTAAGGTTTTTCCATGATGCAGAGCTTGTCGGGATCAAAACATTTGCTTTTGCAGCAAGAGAAATCTGCGCCGAAGCAAAGATTGAAAAACTTAATAACGCAGTACTAATTATCTTTTTCATTGTCGTCAATTTTAGTGATTGTATTTTCTACAGTTTTATTATTTTCGAGTAAATATTCTCTCAATTCTTTGAATAATTCTGATGAATAAACGAAGTCAATCAGATTTTTATTGCCCGCGGTAATCAGGATATCTTTATTGCCTTCCCATTCTTTAATCCCTAGTCTCAGGTAAACAATTTTCTCACCAATTGTCATCACCGAGTTCATATCGTGTGTATTGATAATTGTTGTAGTGTTATATTCTTTAGTAATTTCAAGCAATAAGTCATCAATAACATTAGATGTATAAGGATCTAATCCTGAATTGGGCTCATCACAGAAAAGGTATTTTGGATGGTTGACAATTGCTCTGGCAATAGCAACACGTTTTTGCATACCTCCCGAAATTTCTGACGGAAACTTTCTGTTGGCTTTATCTAAATGTACTCGTCCGATTACCTCAAAAACTCTTCTTTTCTTTTCTCTGAAAGTCAGATTTGTAAACATATCGAGCGGAAACATAATATTCTCTTCCACCGTTAAAGAGTCAAATAATGCACTTCCCTGAAATAGAGTTCCGATTTCTGAGCGAAGCTGCTGCTTTTCTTCTCTGTTCATCACATTAATATCTCTTCCATCAAACAAAATTTCTCCGGAAGAAGGCTGATAAACATTCAGTAAACTTTTAAGGAAAACGGTTTTTCCCGATCCGCTCTGTCCGATAATAAGGTTGGTTTTTCCTTTTTCGAATGTGGTTGAAATTCCTTTTAGCACTTCAACATCACCAAAACTCTTTTTAAGATCTTTTACCTCAATCATCAGCTTAATATTAATTGTGTTAAAATTAATTCGGAAATAATGATGAAAACCATTGTCCAAACCACGGCTTGCGTACTTGCTCTACCAACTTCTAATGAACCGCCTTTCACGAAATATCCAAAGTATGAAGGAACTGTCGCAATTACAAATGCAAAAACAATGGTTTTGGTAAATGCATAAATGATGAAAAGATTTGGCATATACATTTGGATACCTGTGATGTAATCTGCAGTTGTCCAGTTTCCGGTTAGCATTCCTGCAATGTATCCACCACCAATACCAAAAACGATACTGATAGCAATCAAAATAGGATTAAAAATGAGACAGGCGATGATTTTAGGTAAAATAAGGAAGTTGGGAGAGTTGACTCCCATAATATCTAATGCGTCAATCTGTTCAGAAACACGCATGGTTCCGATAGTTGATGCAATATATGATCCTACTTTTCCTGCAAGAATCAAACTGATAATAGTAGGTGCAAATTCAAGAACTAAAACTGCTTTGGTTGCATAACCTACAAATGAAGTTGGTATGGGGAATGAAGATGCATCAAAATTATTAAACATCTGAATGGCAACCACCGCTCCCACGAAGATAGATGTGAAAGTAACCAATCCAAAAGAATTGACTCCCAAATCGTTGATTTCTCTCATAAATAACTTCCAGAAAACTCTCATTTTCTGGGGCTTTTGAAGAGATTTACCGATCAGGATCATGTATTCACCTATGGCTGTAAAAAACTTTTTTAACATTCTGCTAAATTAGACTATTTTTATTTATTTTACTTCGCATTTTTGTCGCCGCCTATCACCAAAACAATGGTTTTTAAGATGATGATCATATCCAATACAAAGCTCCAGTTTCTTATATAAAAAGCATCTGCGAGGATGCGTTTATTCATTTCTACTTCTACGTTTCCCGAATCTCCGCGATAGCCACTTACCTGAGCCAAACCTGTGATTCCCGGGCTGGCTAAACTTCTTAATGTATATCTTCCTATTTTCGGCTTATAATAATTATCAACTGCAAGCATATGAGGTCTTGGTCCTACAATTGACATTTCGCCCTTCAAAACATTGATGAATTGAGGCATTTCATCTAAGCTTGTTCTTCTTAAAAACTTTCCGATTCTTGTAATTCGTGTGTCATTTTCTTCAGTGGTTTTTATGGAAGAATCATCATTTACAACCATGGTTCTGAATTTAATACAATTAAAAACTTCTTCATGAAAACCGTATCTCTTCTGAACAAAAAAAACAGGACCTTTTGAGCTTCTTTTAATCAAAAATGCAATAATCGGAAACAACCATGAACAAATCAAAACTAAGACCAATATGGAAAATACAATATCAAAAGTTCTTTTTAGCAAAAAATTAGAATAATAATCTAAAGGATATCTTCCTTGATTTAAAACCGGTTGAGTCTCAATATAACCCAAATCGAAAAAGAAATAATCGTTTTGAGAAATATTGGGTATCAATGAAATGTGTACTTTATGAGCTTCTGCCAATCTGAAAATCTCATCTCTCGTATGATCTGAAAAAAGATTTTCTGTCGGAATGAATAGGGTATGAATGCCGTTGGATTTCCAGAAACTGATAAGTTCCTGTGAATCAATCTCGGTTGAACTATAGTTGAAGATTTTATAGCCATAATCCTTCCGTTCTTTCAGAATATTTTTTAGTGTTTCGGTAGAATCATCCTCATGTAAAAACATGACATTTCTGTTGTTAATCCCTAAAGACCGAAAATATCGAATAATAAAATAAACAATAGATTTCGTTAAAATAACTGCGGAAAATAGGTAGAGTGAAAACCAAGTTAACTCAGAACTGAAAAATTGGTTGTTACTGACTTTTCTGATGAGAACCAATCCGATGATAAATAACATAAAATGAACGATGACACGTTCTACAAATATTATATACGTAAGATTTCTGGCAATATTGTAAATTTTTGTCCTTCCGCTTAATAATATCCAGAAAGAGTAGAGCAGCAGAAGTGAAAATGAATTTCGAGACAATACATCTTCTGCGTGCACCAAATCCGGATTTTTATTTAAAAAATACAGCATAAAAATACCTGCAATCACCAAAAGGTCAAGCAAAATAATGATTGATTTTAAATATCTGGAATACCGGATTCTTTGCATCTATTGAAATGTAGGATACAGAGGCTAATTTAAGGAAATTTTATGGGATATTAAGATATTTATGGGTCTGAACCGACGCTTGCCAACGCGGATTTGCAAGAATGAAGTCTGTGATTTTAGGATACATTTCGTCACGCTTGCTCCATTCACTCTGAAGGTACAATCTGCAGTTTTCAGAAACTTTTGCAGCTTGTTCTTCTGCAAATTTAAAATCATTATTGTTAAAAATGATCATTTTCAACTCATGCGCTTGTGCATAGATTTCTTCCTTTGGAAGCCCTGTTTTTTTTGGTGAAAGTGTGATCCAGTCCAGTTGTCCGCTCATCGGGTAAGCTCCCGAAGTTTCTATATGAACGGTACATCCTAATTCTTTCAATTTGGAAGTCAAGATATTTAAATTCCACATCAATGGTTCTCCCCCTGTTAACACTACAATCTTGCAATGTTTTGCTGCCGTTTCTGCAATTTCTTCCGCATTCATTAGAGGATGAAGATCAGGATTCCAGCTTTCCTTTACATCACACCAATGGCAACCGACGTCGCAGCCTCCCAATCTAATGAAATAGGCTGCTTTTCCGGTGTGTGCTCCTTCTCCCTGAATAGTATAAAAATGCTCCATCACCGGGAGCATTTTACCTTCATTTAATAAAATATCTTCTTCTTTATTCATTTTAAATTAGTCATTATAGACCGAAGTTTTGTAAGCGATGATGGTGTTTTTCATCAACATTGCTCTTGTCATAGGTCCGACACCCCCGGGAACAGGCGTGATCCAGCTTGCTTTTGCCGCACAGCTGTCGAAATCGACGTCACCTGCCAAATAGTATCCTTTTGGGGAATCGTTATCTACTCTTGTAATTCCTACATCTACAATCACGGCTCCGTCTTTGATCATTTCACCTTTTAAAAAGTGAGGATCACCTAAAGCTGTAATGACGATGTCTGCTTTTTTAGTATATTCTTCGATGTCTTTTGTGTAAGAATGGGTCAAAGTAACCGTTGAATTTCCCGGGAAATCTTTTCTTCCCATTAAGATACTCATTGGTCTTCCTACGATTTTACTTCTACCGATGATGACACAGTCTTTACCTTTGGTTTCAATATTATATCTTTCCAATAATGTTAAAATTCCAAATGGAGTTGCAGGTAAAAATGTATCCATTTCTAAAGCCATTTTCCCGAAATTGGTAGGGTGAAAACCGTCAACATCTTTTCTTGGATCGATCGCGTTAATGATTTTCTCCTGATCAACCTGATCGGGTAAAGGCAACTGAACGATAAATCCGTCTACAGATTTATCCTTATTAAGTTCCTCAATTTTTTCCAATAATTCAGATTCAGAAACCGTACTTGGAAATTTGACTAAGCTAGATTGAAAACCTACTTCTTCACAATCTTTCACTTTAGCATTTACATATGCTTTACTCGCTCCATTGTTTCCAACAAGAATTGCCACCAAATGGGGTGCTCTTCTTTTGCTTGCAATGATTTTATCAACTTCAACCTTGATTTCTGCTTTTATTTCTTTGGATACTTTTAATCCGTCAAGAATTTCTGCCATTTTACTTTTATTACTTTTTATTATTAGATTTTAAGGATATTTTTCAGGATTCTGATGAGTGCAGAAAACGGAAAGGATGTTTACGATTTTCTCTTTCTCATCTATGTCAAATAAAACTAAATGTGGCAATTTCTTTAGAGGGATTGCTCTTACATCTTTGTACCTAACAGCAAAGAAAGGATTCGTCTGTAAAGATTTATAGGCATCAAATAATTTCTTCCTAAAACTTCTCGCAGATGACTGAGATTGTCTCTTGTAATATTTAATGGCATCATCAATATTATTGGTTGCAATAGGAGAAACGAAAATTTTAAATGCCATACTTTTCTGAAATTCTCTTTAGTGATTCAAATGCATCTACAGATTTTGATCTGTCTTGTTTTAATGCTTCATCGATCACTTTTTTCATTTCATCCGTTAATTCAAAATCCTCTTCATTTTTTTCAAAGCTGATTTTCATTTTTTTCAAAAAAGTTTCCACAAAGGTCTCTTCTTCCTTGTTGTTTAGGTTAATGATAATTTGTGTCATATCTTTTATTTTTAAGTAAAATTAATGAAAATCTGCAATAGTTATTTATTTGCTTTATAATAATTAATCAGTCCATTTGTTGAGCTATCATGAGAGATGATTGTCTCATTGTTTTCTAATTCAGGTAAGATTTTATTTGCTAAAACTTTTCCTAATTCAACTCCGAATTGATCAAAACTGAAAATATTCCAAATTACGCCCTGAACAAATATTTTATGCTCATACATTGCAATTAACTGTCCTAATGAAAACGGAGTTAATTCATTGAAAATTATTGAGTTGGTGGGAGTGTTTCCATGGAAGACCTTGTAGTTTAATAAGAAATCAATTTCCTCATCAGATTTTCCTGAATTTTTTAATTCTTCCTCAACTTCTTTTTCCGTTTTTCCAAAGGCAAGTGCTTCAGTCTGTGCAAAAAAGTTAGCTAACAATTTATCCTGATGATCAGAAACTTTGTTAGGACTTTTTGCATACGCAATAAAATCTGCAGGAATCAGTTCTGTTCCCTGATGAATCAATTGATAGAAAGCGTGTTGCCCGTTGGTTCCCGGCTCGCCCCAAATGATTGGTCCTGTTTCATATTCTACAAATTCACCGTTTCTGTCAACGCATTTTCCGTTGCTTTCCATATCTCCCTGTTGAAGATAGGCTGCAAATCTGTCTAAATATTGAGAATAAGGTAAAATTGCATAGCTTGTTGCTGCGTAGAAATTACGATACCAAATTCCTAATAACCCCATCAAAACAGGAACGTTTTCAGAAAAATCTGTCGTTTGGAAATGTTGATCTGTATCAAAAGCTCCCTTCAATAATTGTTCAAAGTTTTCATACCCAACTGAAAGAACGATGCTTAAACCGATTGCGCTCCAAAGTGAATATCTTCCACCAACCCAATCCCAGAATTCGAAAATGTTTTCTTCTGCAATTCCGAAGTCTTTAACTGCTTGAACATTGGTTGATAAAGCGACAAAATGTTTTGCGACATCTTCCTGTTTCCCAGCTTTTAAGAACCAGTCTTTTGCTGAATTGGCATTCGTCATCGTTTCCTGAGTTGTAAAAGTCTTGGAAGCAATGATGAATAGAGTGGTTTCAGGATTCAAATCTTTTACAACTTCTGCAATATGATTTCCGTCCACATTAGAAACGAAATGAACGTTTAATCTGGTTTTAAAATGTTTTAAAGCAGAAACCACCATTACAGGTCCCAAATCTGAACCTCCGATTCCGATGTTCACAACATCAGTGATTTCTTTTCCGTTAAAACCTTTGTGTGATCCTGAAATAATGCTTTCAGAAAAAGTTTTCATGTGATCAAGAACTCTCTTGATTTGAGGTTTGATGTTTTCTCCGTCAACCAATATTTCTTCCTCGGAAAAATCTCTCAAAGCTGTATGCAGAACGGCTCTTCCTTCTGTCTCGTTGATTATATCTCCCGAAAACATTTTAGAAATTGCATCTTTCAACTGACATTCTTCTGCTAGATTTAATAAAAGCTGTTTAGTTTCAGCAGTAATCAAGTTTTTAGAATAATCGAAAAGAAAATTTTCTCTTTTTATAGAAAATTCATTGAAACGATTAGTATTATATTGAAAAAGACTTCTCAGTTCTAAGTCATTGTTTGCAAAATAATCGTCAAGTGCCTTCCAGCTGTTAGTTTGTATAGGATTTATTTTTGATAGCATAAAAGTCTAGAAATTAAAATTTTAGGGCTCAGAATTTTGGTGTAAAACCAATCAAATCCTTATGCCGGATTAATGATCTGCAAATTTACGGAATTTTACACCAACGATGTTAATTGAGGGTTAAAAATCGACTTAGAGTATTTTGATTTCAAATATTTTAAAGAAATCAAAAACAAAAAACCTCCACAAATGCAGAGGTTTTGAAAAATCTATATTGATAACACAAGGTTAGGATGCCGGTTTTATTCTTTTGTAGCTTGAATTGCTTTTCTTTTAGATTGATTTTTTCGGTAAAAGTAAAATCCAAAACCTGCAATTAAAAGAATCGGCCAAATCATAATCAATCCCACAAAAATTCTCTGAATTAAATAAAAACCTTCCACAAAAGCATTCTTTGCACTGTAAAAGAAGGCGAACTTATATTTATTGTCAATATTTGTGGTATTGGTCACGGCAATTTCCGCAATACGAAGTTGTGGCTCTTTGATGTAAATGTCTACTGTGCTATATTCTAAATGATCTGCAACATCCATATTAGCAAATTGTTGCTGATTTTCTTCAGACATATTTTCATTGCTCAGATTTACTTTGTCTTTAGTGGTTTTAAGCTCTGAAATATTTTCACCGGTTTTTTTAATTCTTTTTCCCTCGAGCTCTGCATATTTTATACTTGCCGTCACGTCTTCAGCGTTAATGACTCTTGAATTAAGAAAAAGCTTTTTGTCGTTAATAAAAGTCAAAAGTTCGCCCAGTTTTTCGGTAGGAACTCTTACTTGCATTGTATTTTCAGTTTGGTATTTTTTGACAAGCATTGCTTCGTTGTCTGATGTATTGTAAGAATCTTCTGAAACAACACTACTTCGCAAATTGCTATTGGTAACAAAACCTCCCAAATCCTGAACCGATTTTTCGATGGAAATTGTCGCTTCGTAAACATCTTTTACTTCCATGTTGACGTTGGCAGTTTTGATGAATTGTTTGTCTTTTACAGACATTTTTGCTACAGATGAGACACTATCTGCTGTTATATCTTTGTTGTATTCTGCAGTATCATAATCGCTTACTGTTGCTTCATTTTTTTTACATGAAGAGATTCCAATTAAAATAAATATTGCTAATGATAATTTGATGTAAGTAGTTTTCATAATATTGATTTTTAATTTTTTGCTTACCTCAAAGTTGAGAACGAAACGTTTGTAATGTTTGAAAATAGAAAGTAAAAGATTTGTAAATAAAATAATTAACTTAGTTTGCTGTAAATCAGTATTTTGTAAAATAACGTAGTTTGTAAGTGTGGTATTTCGGATTGATTTTTGCTTAAATTTTACAAATCAAACCAAAATCAATATGTCTAAAACTTTTTCCAAAATCAGAAATGCCATAGAATTATTCAGATCGATAGATTTTGATCAGTTAAGCGAAATTTCACAAAAAGTAAATCTTCCGAAACTCATGGAAAATTTTTCCAAATTAGACGATAAACAGTTGAGCGGAATGATGAAAATGCTTGATCCGAATAAAAAGAAAAAAGAGCTTCCACCAATTGACGGAGATTTCTACGATATCTATCATACTTTGACACCGGAACAACGAGAAGTTCAGCTCAAGGTAAGAGCGTTTATGGAAAAAGAAGTGAAACCTTTGGTGAATCATTATTGGTTGAGAGATGAATTTCCTTTTGAATTAATTCCAAAATTCCAAAAACTTGATATTTGCGGAGTAACTTATGAAGGATATGGCTGTAAAGGAATGCCTTTTCTGATGGAAGGTGTTATCGCAATGGAAATGGCAAGAGTGGATGCTTCAATTGCCACCTTTTTTGGAGTGCAATCTGGCTTGTCGATGGGCTCCATTTACATTTGCGGTTCAGAAGAACAAAAGCAAAAATGGCTTCCTCAAATGCAAAAGTTTGAAAAAATAGGCGCTTTTGGTTTAACAGAACCGGAAGTAGGTTCCGGAGCAGCGGGAGGCTTAACTGTAACCTGCAAAAAAACTCCCGAAGGCTGGATTTTGAATGGACAAAAAAAATGGATCGGAAATGCAACTTTTGCAGATTTAATTATTATTTGGGCAAGAGATTTAGATGATGGTGAAGTGAAAGGTTTTATTGTTGAAAAAGATAATCCTGGGTATTCTGTTGAGAAAATAAAAGGAAAAATGGCATTGAGAATCGTTCAAAATGGATTAATTACTTTAAAAGATTGTTTAGTCACAGAAGAAAACAGATTGCAGAATGCCAACTCGTTTAAAGATACCGCAAAAGTTCTTAGAATGACCAGAGCCGGAGTTGCGTGGATGGCAACCGGATGCGCAAGAGGGGCTTACGAAAGCGCATTAGACTATACCAGAACAAGAGAACAATTCGGAAAACCGATTGCTGCTTTTCAGATGATTCAGGGGCATTTGGTAGAAATGTTATCTAACCTTACAGCAATGCAAACTATGGTTTTCAGACTTTCTGAAATGCAGGACGAAGATATCTTAAAAGATGAGCATGCTTCTTTAGCCAAAGTTTTCTGCACAATGAGAACCAGAGATATCGTCTCAAGAGCGCGAGAAGTAATGGGCGGAAACGGAATTCTGCTTGAATATGATGTTGCCAGATTTGTAGCCGATGCCGAAGCAATCTATTCTTACGAAGGAACCAAAGAAATCAATTCACTGATTGTAGGAAGATCGATTACAGGATTCAGCGCATTTGTATGATTTTGGAGTCAATAGTTAATTGTGAATTTTGCTCTGCAGGTAAATTTAAAACTGACAGCAAAAAGAATTCACAATTGACTACATTATTTTTCAGCTAATTAAAGCTTTGTATTTTTCTTTATTATCAATAATGATCCAAAGATTGATTAAAGTTAAAACTGCTGAAATGGTAATTCCTGTTGATGATGGATCTCTGTAAACATTATGCAGTAAAATACCAACCATTACAGGTAAGATAATAATCGCTCCTAAAGCTCGGGTTTTAGGAAAAATAAATAATAATCCACCAATTATTTCTACAGCTCCAACTAATGGCATCAACCAACCGATTTCTTCGAAAGCGGCATAAACTTTCATTTGTTCTTCAGATAATTTTGGCATCGGATTGTAATGAAAGAATTTATCTAATCCGGCATTGATAAACATGAGCCCAAACAGAAGGCAAAGAATAAATTTTATGATTTTCATGGGATATAATTTTATATCAAATTTAAAAAAAATTATTTCCAATTGTAATTATAATAAGTCCTTTTTCTTTTCTTCTCCTTTTAGAGAAATA
>Ga0065714_10064842_pt1 | contig 17197 bp, 15 predicted proteins | sample MisRhiReplicate2_FD_59101 | JGI IMG/M metagenome (GOLD analysis project Ga0065714, IMG submission 59101) | Miscanthus rhizosphere microbial communities from Kellogg Biological Station, MSU, sample Rhizosphere Soil Replicate 2: eDNA_1 v2... | ecosystem: Host-associated > Plants > Roots >...
CCTCCTCCGTTTTTGATATGGGTAGAAATGATTTTGTGATCAGGCCCAGAAGAAGGAACAGACCACTTGGGTCAGGTCACGAACCAGGTACCCTGCCGGAATAGAGATATAAAAAAAGGGCTTGTGTTGAACAAGCCCTTTTTTTATATCCGGAATTTTTCCTGTTAGTTCTTCATCATCTTGATAAATGCAGCCAGTTTAGCTTTCATCGCTCTTCTGTCAACAATAAAATCAAGGAATCCATGCTCCAGCACAAACTCAGCAGTCTGGAAACCTTTAGGTAAATCCTTTTTAATAGTTTCTTTAATTACCCTAGGGCCTGCAAAACCGATTAATGAACCCGGTTCAGCAATATTAATATCACCCAACATTGCGTAAGAAGCGGTAACACCACCTGTAGTTGGGTCAGTTAATAAAGAAATGTAAGGGATTTTAGCCTGACTCAACAAAGCAAGCTTTGCTGAAGTTTTAGCCATCTGCATCAATGAAAATGCGGCCTCCATCATCCTTGCACCACCTGATTTTGAAATCATCAGGAAAGGAATTTTGTGTTTAATGCTGTAATCAATAGAACGGGCAATCTTTTCACCTACTACTGAACCCATAGAACCGCCAATGAAATTGAAGTCCATACAGGCTACAACAAGGTCTTCACCTTCTATTTTACCATGAGCGGCCCTTATAGCATCTTTTAGACCAGTTTTGGCCATGCTTTCTACCAATCTATCGGTATAAGGTTTGCTGTCAGTGAAATTTAACGGGTCGCCCGATGTTAAATTTGGAAACAGTTCTGTAAACTGATTGTCGTCAAATAATACCTGAAAGTATTCTTTAGACCCAACACGCAAATGATAGCTGCAGTATTGGCAAACATATTTATTTTCTTCAAGGTCTGCACTGTGTAACGCTTTTTTACAATTAGGGCACTTGTTCCATAAACCATCTGGTGCCTCTTTTTTTTCTTCCGTTAACGTACTTATACCTTTTTTTTCTCTCTTAAACCAAGCCATGTTATTTGTTGAAAAATGCGAGTACAAAGAAACAAAAAAAAATTAGAACAGTTTAAGGTATTTTGATTTGGCCAGATTGATATTTTTCATAACTTCGGCATAATCTAAAATTAAAAATAATGAGTTTAAAAGGCTATAAAGGCGTAATTTACGGAGATGCTGTTCAGGAGTTATTTGAGCAGGCTAAAAAACATCAATTTGCTTTACCAGCAGTAAATGTTACAGGTACCAATACCATTAATGCAGTTATGGAAACGGCAAAGGCGGTTAATTCACCTGTTATGATCCAGCTGTCAAACGGAGGTGCGCAGTTTTATGCAGGAAAAACATTAAATAATGATAATCTAAATGCATGTGTGTTAGGTGCTGTATCGGCTGCTAAACATGTTCATTTACTTGCAGAGCATTATGGTGTAGCAGTTGTATTGCATACAGATCATGCTGCTAAAAAATTATTACCATGGATTGATGGATTGCTAGACCACGGCGAGAAATTCTTTGCAGAGCATGGTAAACCACTATTCTCTTCTCACATGCTTGATCTTTCGGAAGAATCGATCGAAGAGAACATGGAGATCTCTGCTAAATATTTAGCACGTATGGCTAAAATGGGCATGACTATCGAAATCGAACTGGGTGTTACCGGTGGCGAGGAAGATGGCGTAGATAACAGTGATGTTGATAGCTCAAAATTATATACACAACCTTCTGAAGTAGCTTATGCTTACGAAGAATTGAGTAAAGTAAGTGATAAATTTACGGTAGCTGCTGCATTTGGTAACGTTCATGGTGTGTACAAACCAGGTAATGTTAAATTACAGCCGGTAATCCTTAAAAACTCTCAGGACTTTATCAAAGAGAAATTTAACCTTACTGCTGAAAAACCAATCAACTTTGTATTTCATGGTGGTTCTGGCTCTTCTCAGGAAGAAATCAGAGAAGCTATTTCTTACGGTGCTATCAAAATGAATATCGATACAGATATGCAATGGGCAATGTGGGAAGGTATTCTGGACTATTATAAAGCTAATGAAGCTTATCTGCAAGCGCAGATCGGTAACCCAGATGGCGATGATAAACCAAATAAAAAGTATTATGATCCACGCGTTTGGTTACGTAAAGGCGAAGAGCAATTTGTTAAACGCTTAACTCAGGCTTTCGAAGACTTGAACTGTACAAACGCCAGCGATAAATTATAATTTCGCTTTAAATTGATTAAGAGGCTGTACCATTTGTGGTATGGCCTTTTTTTGTAAGCATTAGGTAGTTGCGCAAATAATGATGAACTTAGAAGTACATATGCTTATCTTATGAGAAAGAAGAAGAAAACCTACAGTTTATTTGAGCGTTTTGCCAACGCAGCAACCAGATTTACGGGAAGTTCACCTGCCTTTCTGGGTGCTACTGCTATCGTAATTCTATGGGCTTTTACAGGACCGATTTTTGACTATTCGGAAACCTGGCAGCTGGTGATCAATACCGGAACAACCATCATTACATTCCTTATGGTTTTTTTAATTCAAAAAGCACAAAACAAGGATGGCAAAGCCATTCAGCTAAAACTGAATGAATTAATTGCCGCGCATGAGCGGGCCAGTAACAGGATGGTGGATATTGAGGATCTTACTGAAACAGAGCTAGACCAGCTGCATAAATTTTATGTAAGGTTATCTGAACTCGCTAAAAAAGAAACCAATATTCATTCTTCACACTCCATAGATGCCGCAGATGAGATACACGAAATCAAAATTAAATTAAAAAGACATGGAAGAACTCCTCGTAAAGAAGACGAAAAATAGGGAAGAGCTGGAAAAAGTATTTGCGATAAGGAAAACGGTTTTTGTAGAAGAGCAAAACTGTCCGCCTGAACTGGAATGGGAAAATGAAGATGTATCTATCCATTTTCTTGCTGAAATGAATGGCGAACCTTGTGGTGCCTGTAGATGGCGCAAAACCGAACAGGGCTATAAGCTGGAAAGGTTTGCTGTATTAAAAGAATTTAGAGGTAAAAGAATAGGGCAGGCCCTGGTAGCAGCAGCTCTGGCTGATTTACCGGAAAATGCAGATTATATTTACCTGAATGCTCAAATAACTGCCATGCCGTTATATGCCCGCTTTGGGTTTGTAGCCGAAGGGGAACAATTTGATGAAGCCGGAATACAACACTTTAAAATGGTTAAGAAGGCGTAATTAGCTGGTTACAAGAATACTTTGGCAGCGTAGGCAACCGCCTCCTGCCATTTTTCCATATTCAAGCCCAAAGGTTCATCTTTGCTATTTAAATAACTGATCAGGTCTTCTGTAGCCATATTACCCGTTAAATCATCAGCAGCCATCGGGCAACCGCCAAAACCTTTTAAGGCACTATCATAGCGCCTGCAGCCACTCTCATAAGCGGCTTCTATTTTTTCAAATCTGGTATATGGCGTACTGTGCAAATGCAGACCAATCTCCACACCCTTAGCAGGATTTTCAAATCGTCTAATCAACGGTGGAACAATCTCTTTTATCTTCTCAGGAGTAGATACACCTGTGGTGTCGGATAAGGCAAGGATTTTAGCGCCATGACCAATCAGTTTATCTGCCCATCTTTCGACAATTTCTGTATTCCATTCATCTCCATAGGGGTTTCCAAAGCCCATAGAAAGATAAATCACTGCAGTTTTATTTGTACGGTCGCACACATCCAGTAAGCTTTTTACTGTATCCAGGGATTGTGCTATAGTTGAATTGGTATTGCGCTGCTGGAACGTTTCTGAGATAGAAAAGGGGAAACCGAGATAACTAATCTCCGGATGTGAAGCAGCCTCCTCTGCACCTCTTAAATTGGCTACAATGGCCAATAGTTTTGATGGAGTGTTACTTAAATCGAGTTTCGACAATACGTCTGCCGTATCCCGCAATTGCGGAATGGCTTTAGGTGAAACAAAACTGCCAAAATCTATGGTGTCAAAACCTACCTGAAGCAATAAATTAATATATGCGGCCTTCAGATCTGTATCAATGAAGTCGTGTATACCCTGCATGGCGTCTCTCGGACATTCAATCAGTTTAACGGGTTTTTGTGCTGTCATATGTTCTCTAACTCTTCGTCGATGCTGTTTTCTTTGAAATATGGGCGGATAATCAATCTGGTACCTCTATCATAACTAAAATAGCTCCATACCCAGTTTACAAATACCACTAACTTATTTCTAAATCCTACCAGCGTCATCAAATGTACAAACATCCAGGTAAACCACGCAAATACGCCTTGAAATCTGATCTTATGAAGATCTACCACTGCTCTGTTCCTTCCAACGGTAGCCATTGTGCCCTTGTCGGTATATTTAAACGCAACAACCGGTTTTTTCTCAATGATATTGATCAGGTTGCTAGCTAGTAGCTTTCCTTGTTGAATAGCAGCGGGCGCGACACCCGGGTGGCCGTTTGGAAATTCTTCAGTAACCATGGCCGCCACATCGCCAATGGCATATATATTCTCATAGCCATCAACCTGGTTAATCTCATTTACTTTGAGTCTGTTCCCTCTTACAATATGCTCGGTACTTAATCCGTCTAATACCACACCCTTTACGCCGGCCGACCAAATAACGGTTGAAGTTGGAATTCTTTGTCCGTCCAGTAAGCTCAAAATCTTCCCATCGTAAGCCTGTACACGGGAGTTGTTCATAATGGTTACACCTAGTTCTGTTAAGAACTTAGCAGATTTTTGTTGCGATTGTACCGACATGGCGCCTAGTAATTCAGGCGAGCCCTCAATGAGATAGATGTTTACATCATTAATATTCAGATCAGGATAATCATTTTTCAGCACGTGTTTTTTTAGTTCGGCCAGTGCACCCGCAGTTTCCACGCCCGTTGGTCCGCCACCAACCACCACAAAGTTCAGCATCTGAGCCTTTACCATTGGATCAGCGGCAATTTGTGCAGCCTCAAGATTTTGTAAAATCAAGCTCCGCAGGTTTAACGCCTCCGGGATGGATTTCATGGGCATGGCATTATGTTCTATTTCCGTTTGCCCGAAGAAATTGCTTGTCGACCCCGTTGCCAGTACCAGGTAATCATATTCAATGGTTCCAATAGATGTTTCAATGATATTTTCAGCAGGGCGGACCTTGTGTACCTCCGTTACTCTGAAAGTCAGGTTTTTTTGCCCTTTAAATATCTTCCGTAAAGGGAAAGCAATAGAATCGGCCTCCAGACCTCCGGTAGCTACCTGGTATAGCAAAGGCTGAAAGGTATGGTAATTGTGCTTATCCAGCATCATTACATCTACAGGCTCATCTCGTAATTTTTTGGTCAGCTCAATCCCTCCAAATCCCCCGCCCACAATAACAATCCTTGGTTTGCTGCCTTTTGGAAAATGTTGGTTCATAATATTGGGTTTCAGTAAATATATACAACAACGATTAGTAAAAATATATAACAACAAAAAAGGCATCCCAAAAAGGATGCCTTTAATTATAATGTGTAAGAATTTCTTACTTTTTGGCTTTTACTTTGGCTTCACCTAAGTCTAATACGATCGGAGTAGAGATACATAATGATGAATATGTACCGATAATACGACCAATTAACAAGGCAAATATAAATCCGCGGATACTTGCACCACCGAAAATAAAGATTACCAACAATACGAAGAATACAGTTAATGAAGTCAGGATAGTACGACTCAATGTGCTGTTTAGTGCAAAGTTGATTAGGTTTTCTTTTTCTTTACCATGTAAATCTTCTTTACCTGATTCAGCCAATTTCTCACGGATCCTGTCGAATACAACAACCGTTTCAGTCATGGTATAACCCATTACCGTTAAGATAGCAGCGATGAAATCCTGACCGATTTCTAATGAGAATGGAAGCACACCATCTAAAATAGTATAGAATGAAAGTACAAGTAATACGTCGTGGAACAAAGCGATAACCGCACCTAAACCATAGTTTAGTTTCTTAAACCTAACCACGATGTAGATAAACATCACTAAACATGAGAACAAGATCGCACCATAAGCGCTGTATAGAATGTCGCTCGCGATGATCGGACCAACTTTCTCGTTACTCTCAATAGTATATTTAGTGCCAGTTTTATCTAAACCAGATTTTAATGCCGTCTCAACGATTTTATCAGCTTCAGTATCAGTATCAGTGATGTGGTAAGTAGTAGTGATTTTTAATTCATTGTCACCACCAGCTGTTTTAACAATGGTTTCTGATTCAGGGAATACTGAGTTTAATTTCGCTTTTACGTCTTCCGTATGCATTCCTTTATCAAAGTGAACGATGTAAGTTCTTCCACCTTTAAAGTCAATACCTAAGTTTAAACCATCATTTTTAATATAGAAAATAACACCTAAAGCAATGATAACTGCAGAGATGGTATAGTAAAGCTTTCTATGTCCAACGAAGTTGAAAGCAATGTTTTTAAATGCGTGAATGGTGTATTTGTTACCAAACGTGATATCAACTTTCTTGTCTAATAAAGTTTCGAATACGATACGTGAGATCAATACCGCACAGAACAGAGAAGATAAGATACCAATACAAAGTGTTGTAGCAAACCCTTGAACCGGACCACTACCGAATACGTAAAGGATAACACCCAATACCAATACGGTAACGTTTGAATCGATGATAGAAGACATTGCATGTTTGAAACCTTCTTTGATTGCTACCGGAGTAGATTTACCTAAATTCAGTTCCTCTCTAACACGCTCGAAGATCAGGATGTTCGCATCTACTGATAAACCGATTACCAATACGATACCTGCGATACCTGGCAATGTTAATACTGCACCGAGCGATACCAGGATTCCCATGATGAAGAATAAGTTGATCACCAACGCAAGGTTAGCAACCCATCCAGCTTTGTTATAATAAACAGCCATGAAGATTAAGATCACCACGAAAGCAAGTACAAACGATAATAAACCGTTATGGATAGCTACTTCACCTAATGATGGACCAACAACAAACTCACCAACGATTCTTGCAGGAGCAGGTAATTTACCAGCCTTTAGGATGTTCGCTAAATCTTGTGTATCGTTTTGTGTAAAGTTACCAGTGATTTGTGAAACACCACCAGCAATTTCGTTTTGTACTGTAGGAGCAGAGTATACTGTATTATCTAATACAATAGCGATTGCTTTTTTATTGTTTGCATCTGCAGCAGCTTCAGCAGTAATTTTTTTCCATTTTGCTGAACCGTCACCAGTCATGTACATGGTAACCTCAGGTTTGCCATCCTGACCGAAATCGGCACGGGCATCGCTGATCGCTTCACCACCTAAATCTGGTTTGCCATCTAAAGAAGTAACTTTGATTGCATACAATTCAAAAATCTTGCTTGGAGTTTGTGTACCTAAATCAGCAGGCTTAACGCTCCACATGAATTTGTAAGTCTGAGGAATGATAGCAGCAATTTCTGGTCTTTTTAAGAACGCATTTACTTTTGCTGTATCTTTTTGAGCTACCCAACCAACAACTGGTCCCGGACGTAATGAAGGTTGACCATTCTCACCTTGGTAAGTAGGAATGTTTAATACTGCGAATAATGGGTTAGATTTTGCAAGTTCGTTATTTTTAACGTTTGCTGAATCTTTAGTATCTGTAGTTTTAGCTAAGCCAGCTAATTTACTTCCAGCTTTAGCTGTAGTGTCTTTTGCTACTGCAGCTGACGAAGTATCAACATGTTTTAAAGTAGTAGCTAATGTTTTGTTGATGTTCTCTAAAACAGGGTATACTTCTTCATTCTGGTATACTTGCCAGAATTGTAACTCAGCAGAACCTTGTAATAATTTGTGAACACGTTCTTTGTCTTGCACACCTGGCATCTCAATCAGGATACGGTTAGTACCTTCTTGTTTCTGCATGTTCGGACTCACTACACCGAAACCATCGATACGGCTTCTGATGATGATGAATGAACGATCGATTGCGCTGGTAGCTTCTTTAGATAAAAATGTTTTTACTTCAGCGTTGCTCGCATTAGTCTTCAACAATTTTGCGTTGTCCTGGTTAGAGAAGAAATCTACAAGCTGTGAATTCGGAGCAAGTTTTTCGTACTCGTCAACAAATAAACTAACGTAGTCTTTACCACCAGCATTTAAGCGTTGCTGCGCATTTGCCAATGCTTTGTTAAAATTAACATCATCGGTATTTCCGGCTAAAGATTTAACCAGCTCACCTAACGAAATTTCCATCGTTACGTTCATACCACCTTTAAGGTCTAGCCCAAGGTTAATTTCTTTTGCTTTACAGAACTGATAATTAAAACCGAAAAGCGGATAAACCGGCACAGTGGCCATTGAGTCTAAATAAGCTTTTTCTTTTTCTACGTCTCCTTTAGCATAAGCTTTTGCGTCTTTTTCAACCTTCGATGTGACGAAGTTGAATGAGAGAGAATACACACAGACAATACCTAATAGTATTGCCATAAATTTAATGAAACCTTTACCCTGCATTTGTTCGTAATTATTAGTCTATATATGCTATATATTTTTTTAACAAGTCGGCAAATCTAATTATTTTTTTAATTAATAGGCCACCTTATTGATTTTTTATTAAAGAGCCTCAACTATTTGCGTAAAAGTGTCGAAAAAGTGTAAGCTACGCGATTTTTTTCATCTGGAAGGTGTTTTTCTACACTTGTCTCTTCCCATGCGTTAAAATCAATTTCAGGGAAAAAGGCATCTGCTTCGTAGTTTTCATGTACCCTGGTCAGATAAATGCGGTCGGTAACCGCTAAGGTGGTTTTGTAGATCTCGGCACCGCCAATGATGAATACTTCGGCTTCATTGGCACAAAGCGCCAGTGCTTCTTCAACATTACCGGTAACCTCTACCCCTGGTATTTGCAGGCCGGCTGTACGGGTGATCACGATATTTCTTCTGTTTGGCAAGGGCTTACCAATGGAATCGTAGGTTTTACGGCCCATAATAATGGTATGACCGCTTGTGATTTGTTTAAAGTGCTTTAGATCGGCAGGTAAATGCCAAAGTAGTTGATTGTCTTTTCCTATGGCATTGTTTTCGGCAATGGCTACTACTGCTGATACGATCATACGGCTACAGCTCCTTTAATGTGTGGATGGGCATCATAGTCCGATAAAGTGAAATCTTCAAACTTAAAGCTGAAGATGTCTTTAACTTCCGGGTTGATGTGCATGACCGGTAATTTTTTAGGATCACGGGTTAATTGCAACTTAGCCTGCTCGATATGATTGTTGTATAAATGTGCATCACCAAGGGTGTGGATAAAGTCGCCGTACTGCAAGCCACAAACCTGAGCAACCATCATGGTTAATAAAGCATAGGATGCAATGTTAAATGGTACTCCTAAAAATATGTCTGCGCTACGTTGATAAAGCTGACAGCTTAATTTTCCATCGGCCACATAAAACTGGAAAAATGCATGGCAAGGAGGAAGGGCCATATTGTCCACTTCCGCTACATTCCATGCGGAAACAATAATCCGTCTTGAATCCGGATTAGTTTTAATGGTATTTATGATCTGAGTGATCTGATCAATATGACCGCCATCAGGTTTGGGCCATGACCGCCATTGAGAACCATACACCGGACCGAGATCGCCGTTTTCATCTGCCCATTCGTCCCAGATCTTTACACCATTATCTTTTAAATATTTGATGTTCGTGTCGCCACTTAAAAACCAGATCAATTCGTGTATGATGGATTTTAGATGCAGTTTTTTTGTGGTGACCATAGGGAAACCCTCTTGTAAGTTAAATCGCATCTGGTAACCAAACACGCTAATGGTTCCGGTCCCTGTGCGATCGTGTTTTTGAGTGCCGTTGTCAAGCACATGCTGCATCAAGTCTAAATATTGTTTCATAATTGTTTACCCAATTCCATGCAAAAGTACATAATATATAGGTTTTGAAGAAGTGTCTTGTCCTGTTATCGCTACTGGCTTAGCTTTTTTTTTCAGGAATTCGCTTTACAAATATGGACGATTATTACTCATTTAGGTTTACAGTTTTTGTCATTTTACTGAAATTACTTTACAACATTCCGGATTTTGCTTTACAGTTCTTTGGTGGGCGGTTTAATGTTGAGTGAATTATTTTATATTTATTAAAGTTTTGCGTATTCATGCAGAATGCTGGTTTTTAACACATGATAAAATATTTTTGTGTTTGGTGAAAAATATTATCTTTGATTATATCATATCATTATGGAAGACAAAGGTTCAATCAGAGTAGGTCAGCCATTTATGGATCGTCAGCAATTGCTGGGGGAGATCTATGCTGGACTGTACAGTTTTTTAAAAGGAAAGGCTTGCGCTGTGTTTGCCGCTCCATTTGATGTGTTTTTTCTTGGTCGGTCGAAAGTAGATCAGGATATTTTCAGTGTTTTGCAACCTGATATCTGTGTAGTCTGTGATGAAACCAGGCTGGATGATCATGGCTTTATGGCTGCGCCAGATATTGTTGTGGAAATTTTATCTGCTGAGCACAATAGAGGAGATCTGGAGAACAGACTTGTTATTTACGAAGCATATGGTGTGCGGGAATATTGGATTGTACATCCTGATGAACAGTATTTTTTAAAGTATATACGAGGCGATGATGGGATTTTTGGTACGGGCAAGCTTTACGATGGTGGGGTTGAGTTCGTTTCTGATATCTTGCCTGGCTTTCGTTTAAATGTTGAAGAGGTTTTTGGATTGCTGAAGTTCGCATAAAGGTCTGTTTCATTATGAAAACGTTTTTTGTAAGTTTGCCAGCCTAACATTAAACGCAACGTAAATGCTTGCTTTTGCAAATGCCAAGATTAATCTTGGTTTAAGTGTCACCGAAAAAAGAGCCGATGGCTATCACAATATTGAAACGGTTTTCTATCCTGTAAACCTGTGTGACGTGATTGAAATAACCGATGATCCTGAGACTGTTTGTGTTATTAAGGGAATTGATATTCCTGGAAATGCCGCGGATAATCTTTGTCTCAAAGCATTTGAAGCCTTACAAAAGGATTTTAAATTACCAGCACAACAAATTACCTTGCTTAAAAACATTCCTGTAGGGGCTGGTTTAGGTGGAGGTTCTTCTGATGCAGCCCATCTGATTAAATTAGTGAATGACAAATTCAAACTGGGAATGTCTGTTGAAACCATGCAGGATTACGCGCGGGTTTTGGGGGCCGACTGTGCCTTTTTTATAGAAAATAAGCCAGCTTATGCTTTTGGGAAAGGTGATGAGTTCAGTTCAGTAGCAGTAGATCTGTCAAAATATCATCTCGTTTTGGTCAAGCCGGAAATTCATGTATCTACGGCAGATGCCTATGCTGGAATAAAGCCTACAATTCCTAGTAGATCGGTAAAAGATTTAATACATTTGCCTATAGAAGAATGGAAGGCTCATCTGAAAAATGATTTTGAGTCTTCAGTTTTTTCGAAATATCCGGAAATTGAGCAGATCAAATCAAAGCTTTACCAGTCGGGCGCACTATTTTCTCTGATGAGCGGTAGTGGTTCAAGTGTTTTTGGAATCTTTGATCATCAGGTCAGCTTACCGGATCTGGAAGAAAATAACAAGGTGTTTTACAACGTTTGATAAACAGCATGAGGCCTGCGCTTAAGTAAGCCTCGTGATCAATTAAAAAGGACAATTAGATACGAATATGGAGATTAATCTGGTACGTAAGAGTGGTAAATTTAATTTTGAAGCAGAAAATACGAGTGGTTTTAAGGTTGAGCTAGATGCTAAGCCTGCAATTGGAGGCGAAGGTAAGGGATTCAGACCAATGGAAATGCTTTTGATTGGTTTAGGTGGTTGTAGTGGGATTGATATGGTGAATGTGCTGACTAAGCAGAAGGAACCTCTAAACGACGTTAAAATTGCCATTAAGGCCACAAGAAAGGATGAAGAAATGCCGCCGATATTTGATGTGATTAATATTCATTTCGATCTTTACGGCGCTTTAAATGTGCAAAAAGTAGAACGTGCGCTGTCTATGACTTTCGATAAATATTGCTCGGTATCTAATATTTTAGAGCGTTCTGCAACGATTAATTTTACCTACACCATTCATCAATAAATACAATGCAAGAAGAGAATTTTGAAACCATTGCCATACGCTTACAGGCTGAAAGAACACAATACAAAGAGCATTCTGTGCCCTTGTATATGACATCAAGTTACAAGTTTGATGATGCGGAGGATATGCGTGCGCTTTTCGCTAATGAGAAAGAAGGCAATGTTTACAGTCGTTACGCTAACCCAAATACCACAGAGCTGATTGATAAAATGGTTGCGCTCGAAGGTGCAGAAGCCGGATGGGCTACCGCTTCGGGAATGGCGGCGATATTTACTACGTTTGGTGCTTTCTTAAAATCGGGCGATCATGTGTTGTCCAGCCGTTCAGTTTTTGGTTCTACACATCAGCTTTTGAATAACGTTTTCTCTAAATGGGGGATCACCTACACTTATGCTGATCTGGATAAACTGGATCAATGGGAAAATGGCATACAGCCGAATACAAAAATGATCTTTGTAGAGACGCCTTCTAATCCGGGAATCGATATCATCGATTTGGAATGGTTGGGACAATTGGCAAAGAAACATGGTATTATGGTGGTGGTTGATAATTGTTTTGCTACACCATATTTGCAGCAGCCGATAAAACTTGGCGCTGATATTTCTATTCATTCAGCAACTAAATTTATAGACGGACAAGGTCGTACCTTAGGTGGAATTATCCTGGGTTCTGATGTTCTGATTAAAGAAATTGAAGGTTTTGCCCGCCATAGCGGTCCTTCAATGTCACCTTTTAACGCCTGGATTTTATCTAAAAGTTTAGAGACACTTGCGGTGCGTATGGACAGACATTGTGAGAATGCGTTAAAAGTTGCCGAATTTTTAGAGGGGCATGCAAGAATCAAAAAAGTGATGTATCCTTTCTTGCCTTCTCATCCGCAGTATGCGATTGCTAAGAAGCAAATGAAACAGGGTGGGGGTATTGTAACCCTGGTAATCGATGGAGGTGTTGAAGCAGCGAGTCGTTTTATGAACAACCTGAAAATGTTTTCTATCTCTGCTAATTTGGGTGATACAAGATCTATCGCTACACATCCGGCAACCAGTACCCATTCGAAATTATCGGAGGAAGAGCGTTTGCAGGTAGGAATTGAACAGGGGACGATCCGATTGTCTATCGGCTTAGAGCATATTAACGATATTATTGCTGATATAAAACAAGCATTGGGATAAGCGAAGTATCATAGCGCCGGATCATTCAAATGGTCCGGCGCTTTTTTATGCAATTAAACCATCATGAGCAAAATATACAAACAATAATGAATATTGCTCATGATAGCTTCATAACCTTTAAAAACAAATTATACACTGATGAAAAACCAGATTATTTGATGTAATCGCGATCCTCGTCACTAAGTGTGTTTTTGTTGTTGTCGTGCTGGTCGATCTCTTTGTCATACGAGCTTACTGTTGTTTTGGGGCGACCAGCCCAATAGCCTAGTATAAATCCTACGAAAGTACAAACGCCCACTACTACCAGTTTAGAAATATCCTTCTTCAGGAAGATAAAATTGAATTCAACTGCATCAGTATTGATCATTAAAAAAATGGTAATAAGAGCAGTGAAGATGATGATGAAAATGGTTTTTGCGCGCATGATTTAGAAGCTGTAGTTTAAAATTAATTCTAAGATAGGATTTTGATTGTAAATTTTGTTGACGAAGACAAATCTGGTTCCTAAATCAATAATCGGTTGGTAGCGGAGTAGGTTCATGCTGCTGCGTAATTCGAAGCCGTAAGTTTTTGGTTCTCCGAGGTTGGCGTCGATGCCGAGGTTTTCGTAATGACAGAATAGTCCGCCACGAAGGTTTCTGATATAAGCCAGTGGTCCAAGTTCAGCATCGGGAAAAGCGAATGGGAATCTGTAATTCAATAGTAATGTGTTTTTTAAGTAATTTCTGGCCATGATGTTGTTGTAGCCGTATACAGTGCTGATTTCGTTGTCGAACCTTCTCACGCCTGAAGCATTTTGGAAGTTGAAGCTAGTCTGGAAGGAGTGGTTTTTCAATAGTCCTGGAAAATACAGGGATGTTTCGGCTGCAAATAAATGTCCTTCCAGTCGTTTGTCAAATGGTTGATGCAGGTAGGTCAGTCTGAAAATCTGTGCCCATTTCGGGAAAATGTCGCGGTCTGCCTGTCGCACCGAGTGGCTAAAAGCAAAAGCGTATTCCATAGGGAATTTAAGATTGGTAATGTAGCCGGTTGGCATATTCTCGGGCATGTAGCGCTGCGTGTAACTTGTTGCCGTTTTTACAGAAAAGCTGTAACTGTCATTAAGCGCATTCAAGGTGATTGGAAGCAACGCCTGGACTTGGATATTGTTTTCTCTCCAATCGCCCTGCATAACGCCTCTATTCGTGTTGTAGAATGTTCTTCTGGGTCTGTTCCGGTAGGTGGTACTGATGATAGGGTAAAAGCTTTTGAGCACAAAGCCGGCATTGTATTCAAATCGGTTCAGGTCTCTGTAATACTCGGCTCCTGCAAATGCGCTGAAGGTGTTGAGTAGATTGTCGGAATTGACTTGCAGGCCACCCCGATATTCATCTTCGATCACCGGGATGATGCTGTGGATATTAATCAGGTTGCCGAATGCACGATATGGTTTCGAACTGTAGGTGCTGTCGGGGATTTTTGTAAATATGTTTCCTGTGTGTTCTTGTTTTTCAGCAGCGGCGCCGAAGTAGACAAAATTATTTTTTCCGGGCTCTCCAGGGTTTATTGGTGTTTCGGCAATGTCATATCCTGTTTGTCTGAAATTGTTGAAGAGGATGGTGGAAGATCCCTTTGGGAAAGATGGATTAAAAGCGCCGTATTTTGCGGCGCTCAGAGCGCTTATCTTTTTTGATTTGATATCTATGCTGTAAATGTTGTCAACTCCGCTGTAATGCGCGTTAAATGCGATCTGCTGATTAATGAAGATCGGTCTTGATATCTGCTGTTGAGATGGGGCGATGAGTTGTTCTGTCTGACCCGAACTGTTGGTGGTGTAAAGTGCTTTGCCTTTTTCACTGAGTCCGATGTAGGTGATGGTATTTCCGCTATCGTCAAAAGATGGGGTTTGCAGGATCAGGTTTTCCGGGTTAGGGTAGGTATGCAGCATTTTTCCGTTTTGCGCGTCGAGTTCTACCAGGTTGCATTGGTTACGTAGGTCGAACCTGACTGCTATGATTTTTTTCCCGTCGGTCGAAAGCGAAGGAGCAAAGAGTCTGCTTTTGGAACTAAGCTTTTTTACTTTTTTTGTTTTTAAGTTGTAGCTGCAGATTACGCTGTAGCTGCGCTGCCGGTAACGTGGGTCGTAGCGGACCTCATCCCATACCACCAATCCGTTTGCGTAACTGTACCATGGTTGTTCCTGGTAGCCTATGCTGAGCAGGTGACTTTCCTTGTGGTTGCTGTCGATCCGGATAAGTTGAGGAGCTTCGGCTTTACTTTGCTTTAAAGTTAATATGCTGTTGTCGCTTAATTTTACGGGTAAAAAGTAATTGGTAGCATAGCTGGCCGGTCTGGTCAGACTCTTATAGTTTTTTGCGGGTTCAGCATTTGCCTGTGCCGTCCATTTTTTTTGCAGCGTGTCTCTGGTTTGTTCGAACCATTGGTGACTTCCTTTTCCTGTGAGTTTTTTCAGTGTGTTGGAAAAAGGGTAGAGTCGGAGCGGACGTTTGCGGATGTCGGTAAGTACCTCGTCGAAGATGTCTTTTCCATGTTCGGTTCTGATGTTCGATGACAGGAGGTAGCCTAACTGGTAGTAGCCGGGAGTGATGTCTTTTTCTGATCCGAAGTTTGCTTTGCTGTATGAGATTTTTTTCCCTTCGAGCAGGCTTGCGCGGTAGGGCATAATCCATGAAGGTTGTCTTCCGCGACCGGCATTCGTTAGTGCCGTTTCTGTGCTTACGGCGTCGCCTTCAAAAAACCAAATTGGCAGGCTCGCACCGAACCAGGCGAAGTAAACTAATTCAGGAAATGGACGTGTCCTTCCTCCGGTTAGTTTGTCGAATTGTGCGACGTGTCTGAGCTCGTGAACGGCGAGGTTATTCAGCCAATCCTGACTGTCGAATTGCTGGGGTGGAGTGGTGTAGAATTCCGACTTCCTTGGGCCAAGTTGAACGAAGCCATTTGCAATCACTCCCTGGTTTTGGAGGAGTAAAGGAATGCTTGTTTTTTTGATGCCAAGACCGCTGCCGATATAGGGGTAGATGTAGGGTAGGGTATTAGCCATTCTTTGCGCTTCTTTTTCAAACTCGGTCGGATAGATCACGTTAAAACCAGAAGCGTTTATTTGCCTCCATTTTACACTAAGTGGGTTTTGCTCTTCGCTGAAAATCTGTGAAAAAACTGAATGTGAAATTAAACTTAATATTATGGTTGTTTTAATTTTGATTTTCAGTATTTTATATGTTTTATTTTGATTCATTTATTGAGTTTGCTAAAATAATTAGTATTTTGAAATTTTTAAGCTTGATTTTATGTAATTTTTTATTTTAACTGAATTGATTTTGTTGATTGATATTCAGTTTATTAATTTGATTTATGTTTTTGTGGTGTGGGTTCGTTTTTATGGTTTTATCGGTGGTTTTTTATCGTTTTTCTGGCTTGGTGCTGTTGTGTTTGTACGGTCTTTAAATATGCTGTTAAGGTACACTATTTGACCGATAAATAAAATTAAATTTCTGCTGTCTATTTTGATTCTGTATACGGGGTCGGTGTTTTTGTTGTTCGTTTTTCGTGCAGAAATGAGGCGGTTTTTAGGTCTTGAAATTGGACGTTTCCGGACTCGATACAGGTGGTTTTTTGGGGCTTTATATTGGCTTGGGTATGCTCCCTTTTGTGTTGGGGAATGAGTTAGGGATGTATCTAAAAAGGTGCTGAAAAAGGTGTCTGAAAAGGCACCTGAAAAGCGTCAAAAAAACGAGTCGAAAGGGCGCTGGAAGATGAGTAGGAAGTGGTGTTTAGGTAGGGGCGAAAGGACTGGTTTATGGGGGGCGAAAAGACAAAGAAAAGGCTATGCGTAGATGATGCATAGCCCTGCTTTTTACAAGTAGATTTATCCGACTCTACCCTGTAGGTAAGAGTGGAATCTAGTTAAGATTTTTGTGTTTTTTGTAGATCGGATACAGGAATACAGCACCCAAAATAA
>Ga0065714_10003720_pt1 | contig 17192 bp, 11 predicted proteins | sample MisRhiReplicate2_FD_59101 | JGI IMG/M metagenome (GOLD analysis project Ga0065714, IMG submission 59101) | Miscanthus rhizosphere microbial communities from Kellogg Biological Station, MSU, sample Rhizosphere Soil Replicate 2: eDNA_1 v2... | ecosystem: Host-associated > Plants > Roots >...
TAATCAAACTATTAATTGAGATATGGCAAAACAAAAAATGGGAGAACATAAGTTCTCCCATTCTTGCAAAAAAAAATCAAAATATTTAAACGGTTAAAATATTAAGAATAAAAAAAACAATAAACATTTTATCAATTTAAAGTTGCTTAAAAAGATGATACAAAATTGAAATTTTATCCGAAATAATTTCATCCTCTCTAAGTCATAATACTTATACATTAAGGCAATTTTATTTTGATATTGCTGGGCAAAAAAAAACTATAACATAGAAATAATCCTATTGTTATAGTTTTGAAATTGTAAATCTTATAACTTCTACTTGATAGCTTTTTTGAGTTTTTCTATATCTGGATCTTCCAAAATTTTTAGCTGATCAATAACAATTTTAGCGATTTTTGTCGCACCTAATAAGGAAAGATGCGTGTCATCTGCTTTATCTTTATCGTAGTAGGGATTTTCTCCTGCCTTAAAGTGCAAATGCAATTGTTTCGATTTTTCAGGCCCATATGATTGTTCCAATAATTCTGTATAATATTCTAAATCGATAAACGGTACTTTATATTCCTGTGCTACTAATCTTGTTTCTAAAGGATAATCACCATGTGTTGGAACCAAAACCCCTTTTTCATTAAAGTTTCGTCTGGCAATAGAGGTGAGTAATATTGGAGTTGCACCTTTAGCTTTTGTTTCTTTTACAAAACGAATTAAATTGTATCTGTATCTTGTATGTGGATTTGTGTATCTTGTAGAATCTTCAATTTTTTCATCATTATGGCCAAACTCTATAAAAACATAATCTCCCTTTTTGAGTTTTTTATATATCGAATCCCATCTTTTTTCGTTGATAAAACTTTTTGTACTTCTGCCATTTACAGCTTTATTTTCTACTATGATGTTCTCTGAAAAAAACGGTTGAAGAACTTGTGCCCAACCGTGCTCCGGATTGCGGTCCGGGTCTTTTTTATTGGCCATAGTTGAATCACCAATACAGTAAACGGTTGTTTTTTGTGCAAAACAAGTTGTTGTAATTATAAAGAGGATTATTATGTAATGTCTCATTTTTAGACTTCTTAGATTGTTAGATTTTAGACTTCTTCGATTTTGATTGATAGAACTTAAATTTTTCGAAAAAACTTTACCGCTTTGTAACTTTGTATTTTTGAATATTAAAAAAACTATTTAGCAGCTGTAGGAACTGTTGCTCTTTTGCCAATAAAAACATCAGTCATTAAAACATTTTCTGCATTTTCGTTTGATATGGCATTTTTTGCCGACTTGATCTCAATATTATTTAAGGATATATTTTTGATTTTTTTATCTGGAAATCCCTGTATTACTATTCCTGATTCTGATGCTTTGTTGCACGTAATATTTGAAAAATGCACATTTGATATATCCGACTGAAATCCTTTACCCTCTCCATGATAATTTGCCGTCATGTATAAACAATCTTCGACTTCATCTAATTGAATATTTCTAACAAAAATATTTTTTATAAAACCACCGCGATCTGCATTGGTTTTTATATAAATTCCTCTTTTTAAATAACCCACTGTTTTACAATTTTCGACATACACATTCTGAACTCCTGCAGACATTTCACTACCTATGACGACTCCGTGTAAACCTTTAAAATTGCAGTTTCTAATTACAATGTTTTCACTTGGAGTTGCAGTGTTTGCTCTTCCTTCATGATCCCTTCCTGCTTTGATTGCTACGTTATCATCACCGTTGTCAAAAGTTACGTTCTCAATTAAAACATCTTTTGCATATTCAGGATCGATACCGTCATTATTATAATTTAACGATTTATAACTGATTCCACGAATTGTAATACTTTGCGATTTTAATAAATGAAGACACCAAAATGGTGAATTTTCGATTCGAATATTTTCGATCAAAATATTTTTACAACTAAAAAATTGAATCATTTGCGGACGCAGAAAATAACCGTCACCAAATGTTCTCTCTTTTAAAGCAACATTTGTATGATTCATTTCGCGACTTCTGTTTTTACCCGCTTCTTCCTTAGCTTTAAAACTTTTCCATGTCTTGCCTCCTTCTCCATCAATTGTTCCCTCACCTGTTATGGCAATATTTGTACAGTTATAAGCATAAATTAACGGACTGTAATTGTATAACATTGTACCTTCCCAACTGGTTAAAACCATTGGTAAATAATCTTGTGGATTATCGCTAAACTTAATTTTGGCTCCTTTTTCAATTTTTAGATTCACATTGCTGACAAAGTGTATTGGCCCATTGATTTTATAAATCCCTTTTGGAACAATAATAGTCCCTCCATTGTTCTTTTTGCACAACATCATTGCTTTGTCAAAAGCAACTTTATTATTGGTCAATGAATCTCCTTTAGCTCCTAGTTTTACAACATTTATCTGATAAGAAGGAAAAACCGGAAGTTGAATCCTGTTAACGATTGAATCAACTTTCGCAGATGGAAAATCTTTATTTTGAGCAGATGAGAAACACGAAATCAATATAAAAAAGAGATATTTTATTTTCATGAATGTTTTTTTTTAGGTTCTGAGTTGCTAAGGGACTAAGATGCTAAGATTTTATATTTAATACTTAACTACTTCGTAGCTTTAATTATACCACTTTGCATCTAAGTCTTTAAGAATGTTTCCTATAGTATATTTATCTGCTTCTGATTTTTTAAGCTGATGTGACCATGAAACTCTTTTGGTTGGCTGAAATCCTTCTCCTTTGCAATTATACTCCGCATAAAAAGTGTTTTTCTCAGCGTCCGGTTTAGACCAATTTTCCCATCCTTCAGGTTTAATTTGTTTTCCCATATCACAGTTTATATAAGCTGTTTTTGCATAAATTCTCCAGGGTCTTCCTAAATAAACTGCCGTAGCTTCCGGATTTGCAGTAAGCCTGCAATTTTTAAAAACAAAACCAAATTGAACTCCTTCAGGTGTTGATGCAGCTGTTATATAGGAACTTTTAATACTGTTAATAGTGCAGTTTTCGAATAAGGCTGTTGATTCTCCAAAAATAAAATCGGTTGTTCCTTCAATATAACAATCCTTAAAATATTGTTTTGCATTATTTCCTGAAAGGTATAAAGTATCCTGATTTCCTGAAATAATACAATTTGAAATCTTTGCACGATTGGCCACTACCGATAATGCAATTCCCTGACCGTGATCTCCTGAGGTATTTTTAATCGTTAAATTTGATGCTGAAAAATCATCTCCTTCAACTAAAACCGTATAAGTATAAAAAGTACTATTTCGCCCAAGATTAATTTTCTTAAAATTATCATCAAACGCAATGATGGTATTTTCTTTACTTTCGCCAATCAGGGTTAAATGTGTGTTCCATTCCGGAATTCTCACTTTCTCATTATAAATTCCGTTTTTTATGTTTATCACCACTTTTTCATATGGAAAAGCAGGAGACGCGTATATTGCATCCTGAATTTTAGTAAAATCGCCTGAACCATCTTGTGAAACAGTCAAAACGACATTATCATTTTTTTTTGCGGGAGTATCTTTTACGCCAACTTTTACACCATTTCTAATTGCCCATTCAGGATATTTCTTCAACACTTCTTTTGGCGCATCAGAATACCACGAATAACCATTTCTTCTTTCAGCGCCAATTTGATCCAAAGATTTCTTCCTGATTCCATCACGGTCGCAAAAGAAAGGTTCGTTTGTTTCGAGATCCATGAACCGTGCCCAAATCGGCGCAGCATTTGTCGTGGGAATCATTTTTTTATCTATTATTTTTCCAGCGTCGTTTAAAACTCTTTTCTCCTCAAGGTTAGTGATTTTTGTTTTTTCAAACCATACCTGAGCACTTTTTACAGACGTAATAATTTCTGGCGAAGGTTTTTCGATTGACATCAAAAGCAATACAATCTTTGCAGATTCAAATCCACTTAAGGAAGCTAATTCAAAAGCTCTTGCATTTGCCGGAGCTAAAGTTACTTCGTCGTGTTGTGCACACCAGGCCGTTAAAATACCATTTTGTTTGTATTGTGTTTTCAAAATACAATCAATGCCTTTGTCAAAAGCTTTTTTTGTTTTTTCAATTATTTCCTTAGAAGGTTTTATACTGTAATAATTCGTTTCTTCACTGATTTCCTTCAAGATTATTAAGATGTTTACCATCGAATTATCGTTATAGGTAATATGTGTGTAATAGCCTTTTTTCAAAGGATAAAACTGAGGCCAGCCTCCATTTGCATATTGCGCTTCTAACAAATAATTTAAACCTTTTAGAAAAGATGCTGCATAACGTTCATCTTTAACCTGAGCGTACATTTTAGACATAAAAAGCATTTCCTGACTGGTTGCTCCGTTATCAGTTGTAACCTCATGTTCGTCAGTTTTTAACGATATCAGCTTTTGCTTTTCTGTTTCGCTCAGTGGATTTTGCATTTGAATATTTTTTGGCCATCCTCCAATATTTCTTTGATACAACAATACATTTTCTGCGATTGTTTTTGCCTCTGTTGTGCCAAACCAGGCTGCATCATTTTTACGAATAATGTCAGGCCAGTTTTTATAAGTGTTTTGCGCCTGTAAGCTCAAACTTAGCACTGATAAAAAAAATAATAATGCTCTTCTAAATTGAATCATTTTCATCTTATTTCGTTATTCTAAACCAATCTACGGCAACATTTCCAGAATCATTTGTCACTTTTTCGCTCAAGGCAAAAAGTCCAACTTTGGCACCAATCCATTTTCCTTCTTTCGACGTAAAATCATTTCCAATTGGTAAATATTTTTTATCATCCAAGCTGTAGTAAAAACTGCATATTCCTCCTTTTTTAATCTTAACTCTCAAATAAATTGTATTGTTTGAAATTAAAATTGGAGTTGTTTCTGATTCGGAAATTTTCTTATCAAAAGTTCCTGTTTTCTGATTTAAATAGAGTTTTCCGTTATCATTTCTAAGACACAAATAACTATAGTCTAATCCCATGATTAAAAGTCCTGTAGACTCGCCGTTTAATCTTGTGTTAAAAGTTAATTTCGTAGTAGTCGTAAATTCTTCAGCAGGAAANTTTTGCAANAANAAATTTGGNGCTTCAAAAATTTTAGTACTCTCTTTTATTGTTGGTAAACAAAATAAATTAAAATATCCTAAACTTGTTGGAAAACCCCATTGTACTTGGNCATTTGCCTGCCATTGCCATTGCAATCCTAATTTTGGATCATTAAACTCATCTGATTCTGCCGGAGTTTCAATTGGATATTTCTTTCCAACATTTGGTTTTTTAAAAGTAGTTACCGGTTCTCCAATTCCGTTTTTATCAAAATCCTGCCCCATTACAGGCCAGTCATTTTCCCATTTCATTGGCTGAAGATGCACAATTCTTCCGTAAGCGCCTTTATCCTGAAAATGTAAAAACCAATCTTCACCTGTTTGCGTCTGTACCCAGGCTCCCTGATGCGGTCCGTTAATCGTAGTTTTTCCTTGTTCTAAAACTTTCTTTTTCTCGTACGGACCAAAAACATTTTTAGATCTTAAAACGGTCTGCCAGCCTGTAGAAACTCCACCAGCCGGGGCAAAAATGTAATAGTAACCATTTCGTTTATAAAACTTTGGTCCTTCAATTGTCCCTTCGCTTTCATGGCCGTCAATTACCATCACTTCATCATTATTAGCGATAGTTCCCTCGGCATTCATCGTACAAACCGTAATTAAACTTTTAATTTTGGCACGACTTCCTGCATAAGCGTGGACCAAATAAACTTTCCCATCATCGTCCCATAACGGACTAGGATCAATTAGTCCTGATCCGGCTTTTACTAAAACAGGTTCTGACCAAGGCCCTTCTGCTTTTTTGGCTTTTATCATATAAATTCCAAAATCAGGATCAGGGTAATAAATATAAAATTCATTATTATGAAAAGTTATACTTGGTGCCCAAACTCCATTACCATGCTGTACTTTGTCAAAAGTTTCTGTTGGTATTTGTTTGGTTAGGGCGTATCCAATAATTTTCCAGTTGACCAAATCTTTAGAATGCAAAATTGGTAAACCCGGAATACAGTTAAAAGAGGATGCAGTCATATAAAAATCATCACCGACCCTAACGGCATCCGGATCTGAATAATCAGCATGAATTATGGGATTTGTATACGTTCCATCTCCATTATCAGGCACCCAAACCTGGGCAAAATTCTGTTGTGCAGAAAACACTGAAAATAGAAGAAAAATGATTTTTATATTTTTCATTTTGTACTAATTAAAACTTTCATATTAAACCAAACAGATTTAAAAAACTGTCTGGTTTATTGTAAGGAAACTAAAAATTGAATCAAATTATCTGTTTAATTCTAAAGCAGCTAAAATAAATGGACCTGTTGCTTTAGGATCATTGTCTTTCTTTTTTTCGTTTACATAATACTCATAAGAACCATCTCTATATGGAGTACCTCCTAAACCTGCAACCTGACAGCAATTTGTCAATGTAATACCTCCATCTTCGTCTACCTTTTTGATTAAGATTTTAGTCAAACCATCAAAAGCTTTATTAGCTAGTTTTTTATATTTTGCCGGTAAATATCCTTTGTTTGCTCCTTTTGCAAAAGCATAAGCAAACATTGAAGATCCTGAAGCTTCTAAATAATTTCCTTTATCTCCACCTCTATCCGTTACCTGATACCATAAACCTGATTTATCCTGGTATTTTGCCAAAGCTGCACAAGCATTATTTAGATACTTTACTAATTCTTTTTGTTTTGGATGCTCTTTTGGCATATAATCTAATACATCAACCAACGCCATTACGTACCATCCTAAAGCTCTGGACCAAAAGTTTGGTGAATTTCCGGTTTGCTTATTTGCCCATGGCATTGCTTTACTTTCGTCCCAGCCGTGGTATAACAATCCTGTTTTTGGATCTGTTGCGTGCAATTGGATCAACTCAAATTGTTTTGCGATATCGTCAAAACTTTTTCCTCCTTCAAAAGTAGCAGTATATTGTGCATAAAATGGTTCACCCATATACAATCCATCCAACCACATTTGGTTAGGATAAATTTGCTTGTGCCAGAATCCTCCACTTGCCGTTCTTGGCTGCTCTGCTAATTGCTTACGCACTAATTGCATCGCTTTTAAATATTTTTCCTCTTTGCTAGTTTGATAAACATCAAAAAGTAAACGTCCAGGTACAACCAAATCGATATTGTATTTATCAAACTCATACGTTTTGATAGATCCGTCTGGTTCTACAAATTGATCTACATAACTTCTTACATAAGCATTGTATCTCGGATCTGGATTTTTCTTGTATAATTCCTCGAATGAATGTAAAACTAAAGCATGTACATAATCCCATTTTGGTTTTTTAGAATCATCTATCATGTAGCTTTCAGGGTGACGTTTCATTAATGTTAACGCCATCTTATCAGACCATTTCGCGTCTTTAGAAATTACGATGTCCTTACTTACCGGTTCTTGCGAAATCACTTTACAACTCGTAAAAGCCATAACACAAACTAATAAAGCCGATACAAAATAACCTTGTTTTCTCTTGTTCTTCATTTTAATATATTTAAATTCTACTACTTTTCTAATTCTAATGCCGCTAAAATAAAAGGGCCTAAACCGTGAGAGTTGTCCACTTTTATTTTTTCTTTAATGTAATACTCAAAAGAACCATCACGATAAGGTGTACCTCCTAATCCTGCACTTGCACAAACTTGTGTAATATGTATTTCGCCATCAGGATCAACAGTTATTAACTGCCTTGTAATACCATCAAAACCTTTTACGGCCAAATCTTTGTATTTTTTAGGCAGGTATCCTTTGTTTACTCCTTTTGCAAAAGCATAAACAAACATTTCTGAACCCGAAGCTTCCAGATAATTTCCTTCTTTTGAACCCGAGTCTGTGACCTGATACCATAATCCTGATGGATCCTGATATTTTGCAACTGCCACTGAAATTTCATTTAAAAACCCTATTAATTCTTTTCTTTTTGGATGCTCTTTTGGCATATAATCCAATACATCAACAAGCGCCATCATATACCAGCCAATAGAACGCGACCAAAAATTTGGAGAAGTTCCCGTTTCTTTATTGGCCCATTGCATTTGCTTGCTTTCATCCCAGGCATGAAACAATAAACCTGTTTTTTTATCAAGGGTATGCAAATGAATTTGTTCAAATTGCTTTGCGATATCATTAAAGTCTTTTCCTTTTTCAAATTCAGCAGTATAACGAGCGTAAAATGGCGTTCCCATATACAAACCGTCCAGCCACATTTGGTACGGATAGATTTTTTTATGCCAAAAACCACCAGAATTTGTTCTTGGATGCGTTTCTAATTGTTTTCTTAGCGTTTGCATCGCAATTAAATAACGATTGTCTTTTGTTCTGGAATACAAACCAAAAAGCATTTTTCCGGCATTTATATTATCAATATTATAATCTTCGAGTTTATAATTCAGAATTTCGCCTGAACTGTTTACAACTGATTCACCATATTCTTTAATGTACTGCGCATAAACAGGATTGTTTGTTTTTTGATACAATTTTTCAAAAGAAGTCATTAATAAACCCAATTTATAATCCCATTTTGTCTTTTCGTTGTTATCAATCTGCCAGGCCTGAGGATCACGTTTGATGATAGAAAGTGCCATTCGCTCAGACCATTTTAAATCATCTGAAATTTTATTAACATCATTTTGAGCCATTGTTTTATTGCTTACTAACAGCAAAAAAACAAAGGCCCAAATGGCATAATTCTTTTTTATGAAAAGGGTCTTAAACATGCAATTACATTTTTGCTTTTTTATTCAAAATCTCCAATTTTTCATCTAAATATTTAACGAACTCTTCTTTAGATTTTATTCCATTTTTCTCCTGTTCCCAAGCTCCTAAAAGATAAAATGTAGTTGTTTTTGTCGTTGGTTTAAAGACTAAAAGATAATCTAAATCTGTTTCAACACTATTTTCAATTGTACTCGTTTGATAAAAAATAGCCATTCCTAACTTATCCGGAACCAGTGATTGCTCACCGTAAGTAGCGATATAAGCCCACTTTTTATTTTTACTGTCTTTTTTAAATAACTCCGTATTTTTTTGCTTTGCAATTCCGGTACAAATTCCTTTAATTTCTTTTGACGCTTTGATCGTGTGTTGCGTATACAACTGATCCGGTTTAATGGTTAATTCTGAAATAAAATTAATTTTATCTGAAGCTGTTTTCCAACCATAATAATTTACCTTAACACCTGATTCAGTTGTTTTGTTTACTACTGTTGCAATCGTAGAATCTACTTCACGAAAGTGTAATTTTTCATTGTTTAAATAACGATCGATAGAACCAATTCCAATTGCTTTTCCAGCTTTTAAAATATCCGCTCCCCAGTCGCTCATTTCATGGTAGGAATCAAAATTGTCCTGTCCTACTTTTGGCAAAATCATTTCGGATGTCTTTTTACCAAAAATATCAATTGCGTTTCTCCAGTCTAAATACAAGCGATATCCAATTCTGTTACTTTCCCAGCCTGGTCCTTCATAACGAATATCAAAAGAATGGTCTGTGTGCTCAGGCGCCAATTTTAATCTGTCAACATTTTTAAAAGTCGTTCCGCCAATATACTTGCGTCCTTCCCATTTTCCATCTGTTTTAGAAGATATTTCAGCATAAGTTTTTGCTGTTTTAATATCATATTTTTGAGCGCTTACTGCCATTGAACCGAATAAAAGTAAGCTTGTTATTGTAATTTTTGTTTTCATCTTGTATGCGAATTATTTAAAAATTTTATCTAAAAATTGTGTGGTATAAACAACAGTCTCTGTAAACCATGGATCAAAAAACCAAAAGGAATGCGGTGAATTCTCAATTGTATGTACCTCATTATAAATTTTGTACTGATTTAAAATGGCGATCATATCATCTCTGCCTGCATGAAATCTGGCAAAGCTGCTATTTATGAAAAGTATCGGAGGCGAGCCCTTATTTGTATGATTTAAGGCCGATGCATTCTTCCAATTATCTGGTTTTTCATCATATTTACCTCCAAGCCAAAATGATGCCATATCTCCTTCTGACGATTCAGGATGTTTAAATGCTAGTACTCCATCAATATCAATAATAGCTTGTACTTTTGAAGAAGATTTGCTTTTAAACGTTTTATCTTCAAAATCTAAAATGTCATTTGTTGTACCAATCAAAGCAGCCATTTGTCCTCCTGAAGAGCAACCTAGAACGGCAATTTTGTTTGGATCTACATTGAATTTTCTGGCATTATCTTTTATAAATTTTATTGCATTTTTTACATCAATAACTCCTTCAGGGTATTTTGCTTCTAAAGATAATCTGTATTCAATTGCAAAACAAGAATAGCCTTTTGAAGTAATCTCCCTTGCCATGTCCTGCATTTGATTTTTATTTCCTGATCTCCAGCCACCACCATGAATCATGATTACTGCAGGGTTTAATTTTTGCTTTGTATTAAAAAAAGCATCAAAGTGTAATGCCCTGTCTTTATGCTGTTGATAAACAACCTCTTTCATTTCCGTAATTGCGGTATTATTTTGCTTTTTCGGAATCGTAATAAAAGGGTATTTTTTAATCAACTTATTGTAAGTACTTTTTATAGTATAGGAAGTATCGATACTATAATTGCTCTGTGCAAGAATAGCATTAGAAATCATCAATAGTATAAAAAATATCTTTTTCATTTTAAAAAAAATTTAGTTAAGAAAGGAGTCCGGTCAATTGCCAAACTCCCTCTTAACTTCTTCAAAAAACAATTTCTCAAAAAACTATCAAATTACTAATAACCAGGATTTTGAGGAAAATCTTTATTTTGATTTAAATCTAATGCACTTTGTGGGATTGGTCTTAATATTTTAAGTTTACCATCAACACCAACAAAATTAGCTGCTTTAATTTTATAATTATGTGCAGAAGCTCTTGCAACAAGCGTACCAGTACGTTTCAAATCGAACCAGCGTTTGTACTCTCCAAGTAATTCTCTTCCTCTTTCATCTAGTACATAATCGATATTAAACTGTCCAATAGTTGCATTTGCTACTCCGGCTCTTCTTCTTACTTCATTTAAACGATCTAAACCTGTTGTAGGCACTCCTGCTTTTAAATAAGCTTCAGCAGCAATTAAATAGGTTTCTCCCAGTCTTGATACAATGATATCTCTTGTACTTACAGGACCTGTACTTGATGGCGTTGTTGGATCCGGATCGTCAAATTTCTTAACCGGAATTGTATAACAATCTAAATTTTTGATTAATGTATACGCCGCTGAATATTCTCCATAAGGGTGATATACAAAAGTAGCTGATTTTCTTGATGCATTTGCTGTTTCCCAAGCTAGTCTGTCTGCAGCCGTAAACCATTTTGGAGCATAAAAGTGTCTTACTTTTAGTGAAGCAGGATTTGAACTTCTGTAATAAGGATAATATAAAACATTCTTTGTTACTCCGTTTGTAGTTTCAGGTCCTTCAAGGATTTCTGTCATAAACGTAGCTTCCCATCTTTTATCTCCTTTTTCATATAATCCTAAAGCATAATCAGTTGGACATAAATTGTAGCTTCTTAAAGGAGCTCCCGTTTCTGCACCACCTAAATAAGAACTGAAATAGTAAAACTGATTGTTTCCTAATTTTGTAGGATCTGTACTTGTTGAAGCTTTATCGTATTGTACAGAGAAAATAGTTTCTGCATTCAAATCATTTCCTGGTTTGAATAATTGATCAAAAGCTAAATTTAAGGCCTGTCCCGCAATAGCTGCGTCTGCATAAGCTGCTGCTTTTGTAAAATCGGCCGTAGTACCAAAAGTCTCATACCCTTTTGTTAAATAGACTTTTGCCAATAAATCATTTACGGCTCTCTTGTTTACTTTTCCTGTTGTACTGTAAACTCCTGTCCCAACACTTGCAAGTGAAGCATCAAGGTCTGAAATAATTTGAGCGTAAACTTCTTCTGCAGTGTTTCTTTTAAATGATAAAACCGGAGTGGTAATATTATCCAAAACGATTGGCACACCACCATATGTTTGAACCAATAAAAAGTAAGCATTGGCTCTTAAAAATTTTGCTTCACCAACAAGTGTGTTTAAATTTGATGTTTGCTCTGTTACAGTTGAGTAATAAACTGTCTTATTTACAGACTGAATTAACTGATAACAAGAGTTATACAATTCGTCAACATTTGAAGATGATGGAATTAACTGTGTATATTGACTTAAACCTGCCGGTTCAGGAGTTCTTCCTTCAGCATACATATCTGTACCTGATTCAAACAACCATGGATTTCCACCATAAATTCCTTTAAGCCAGGCATAATTAGTGTTGACCAATAATTGAAATCCAGATGCCGTTTTATAAGTTGCATCGGCAGGAACATTAGAAAGACTTTCTTCTTCAATATAATCATTACATGAACTAAAAACGGTAACGATTAATCCTAAAATTAATATTATTTTTTTCATTTTATATCTTATTAAAATTTAACACTTAGTCCCAATTGCGTAGTAACAGATGCCGGACGGTTTACACCAAAAGCTGAACCAGCCCACTCCGGATCGTATCCATCAAATTTCGTAAATACGAATGGGTCTAAAACATTTACATAAATTCTTAAATTACTCATTTTTATCTTTTTAAGTAATTCTGAATTGAAAGTGTATCCTAGAGATATATTTTTAATTTTTACATAAGATGCGTCTCTATAATAAGCAAATAAGGAAGTCCAATAAGCTCCTGCTCCTGTCGCAATTGGTCCTGGACGTGGATTTGTTTCATTTGCATTGGCCGCAATACCTGTTCCATTAGTTGGAATAAAATAATCCATCTTAATTTTTTGACGACCTCTGTCACTTACATCAGCAAAGTTTTGGTGAAAAGTACTCAATACGGTCTGTCCCTGACTTGTCAATACAGAGAAATTGAAATCGAACTGCCCTACATTCAATTTAGAATAAAAACTTCCTTGCCATTCCGGATTCGGGTTACCAATTACTGTTCTGTCATCCTGATTAAATTTACCATCACCATTTAAATCTTTTGGTCTTGCCTGTCCTGGTGCCATACCATAAGTAGCTGCCTGAGCTGCTTCACTTTCCTGCCAAACACCATCATAAACATAATTATAATTAGGGTTTAGCGGTGAACCAAGAATTAAGGTGTTTCCTATATCACTTACTTTATCCTGATTGTAAATTGACTCTAATTTGTTAACATTTTTAGTAAACGTAAATGTAGTTTCCCAGCTTACGTTTTTAGACTTAATGTTTTTTGTAGTCAATAAAACCTCAATACCTTTGTTACTTACTGAACCAACATTTGCATAAGTATTTTTCCAGCCTGACTCTGAAGGCAATTGTTGTTTGTAAATTAAATCTTCTGATAATCTGTCGTAAACATCAATAGTACCGGTAATTCTGTTGTTTAAGAAACCGTAATCAATACCTAAGTTGAATTCTCTTGTTTTCTCCCAGCTTAAAAGTGGGTTTGCTAAAGTTTCTGATTGCCATCCCGGAATTACATTAGAACCATTTGCATAAAACGTTTGCTGATTTAGTAATGCTTGTGAAGTATAAGGAGCAACGTTGTCATTTCCTGTATATCCAACACTAGCTCTCAATTTCAAATCTGAAACAGTAGAATTACCAGCTAAAAATGATTCTTTACTTATTTTCCAACCTAAAGCTAAAGATGGAAAACTTTCCCATTTTGCACCTTCTGCCAATACTGATGAACCGTCCCATCTGTTTGATGCCGTTAATAAGTATTTATCTTTAAAACTATAATTCAAACGCACCGCGTATGAGTTAAGAGAGTTTTTCGCATATGATGATTTCACTACATAACTTGTCTGAACTCCTGAACCAATATTATTTATATCCGTATCAAAAGGTTGTGTATTTGAGTATAAATAAGAACTTTCATCAACATTTGAATACAAACTTTGTAATAATAAAACACTAAAATCATGTACTTCATTAAAAGTGTGTTTCAAGTCAATCTGATTATCCCAAGTATAATTAAAGTTTTCTAAATTTTCAATTGATGCAGAATTTTTACCATTTAAAGTTACACCGGCATTAGATTGTGCTCCATAAGCAGCTCCTCTCTTTGTATTGTTGATTCCGGCAGCAAAAGTTGTTTTAAAAGACAACCATTTAATTGGTTGGTATTGAAAATAAACATTTCCAACCGTTTGCCATGTTTTTTCAGTTTGAGAAGAATTTGCAATTTCTACTAACGGATTAACTGCACTTGTTTTATTGATTGCCCATGATCCATCAGGATACGTTAATTTTCCAGGAAGAAAAAAGTTTGTTCCCACTAACTCATTTCCTGCGGCATCAACTGCCCATGGCGACATAAGAGGACTTAATCTGAAAGCATCCTGCATAGCAAGATCACTACCTAATTGAGTATCAAGACGAGCAACAGTAATATTTGCTCCTGTAGAAAATTTGTCGTTTATTTTATGATTTAAACCTAATTTAAAAGAATATTTATCTGTTGAATCTTTATCAATAAGTCCTTCATCACTTTGAATACCAAAACCTAAATTATAACTTAATCCAGAATCAGAACGTCCAGAAACATTCAAATAGTTATTTTGAGTCATACCTGGCTGAAGTACTGCATCATACCAATCAAAATTATAATTGTTATTAGCTCTTGACACTAATAATGGACTTTGGTTTCCTGCCAATGCAGCCAATTGTGCAGGCGTTTGAGTTAAAGGAGTAGCACTCATATAAGCAACCTGATGAAATTTCCACCATTCTGCTCCACTCATCATTTCTGGTAATCTGGCAGCAGTTTTAGTTCCGTAAGAAGTATCAAAAGTAACATTCATACCAGCTTTAGCGCTTGTACCACTTTTAGTTGTTACGATGATAACTCCATTTGATCCTCTTGATCCATAGATTGCAGCAGACGAAGCATCTTTCAATACATCCATTCTGGCAATATCCTGTGGGTTCAAAAAGTCAATTCCGTCCATTGGTACACCATCAACAACATATAAAGGAGTAGAACCTACCATTTTTGGGTTACTTGAATCGGCTACTAATGAGTTATTTCCTCTAATGACAACTTTAAATCCGTCACCGGCACGTCCTGAACTAGATGAAATTTGCACACCAGGAGTACTTCCCTGAATAGCTTCTAATGCATTTATTGTATTTCTTTCTGTGATAGTTGCAGCACTAATTGTACTTACAGAACCAGTAAGGTCTGTTTTCTTTACAGATCCATATCCTACTACAACTACTTCATTAAGTGCATTAGATTGTTCCGCAAGACTAACATTTACTTTAGATTTTCCAGCTACACTAACTTCTTGTGTCTGAAAACCTAAATATGAAATTACTAAGATTGCTTTATTGCTTGATACGTTTAATTTAAAACTACCTTCAAAATCTGTTGAAGTTCCATTTTTTGTTCCTTTTTCAAGAACGTTCACACCCGGCAAAGATAATCCGGCAGCATCTGTAATTTTTCCTTCTATTACACTCGACTGTGCGTTTATTGCATTACTGCAAAGGAGGTTTAAGAAAAATAAAAATACAAGATTGTATTTTATTTTTTTCTTTAAGAATGTTTTAATTTTCATAAGTTTGGTTTATTGGTTAAAGTGATAGTTATTAATTTTTAATTGATTCTACTTTTTTTTCATTGATATAAGTGTTTATAAAATTTATATTTTTCACATTTTTTAATTTATAAATGGAATCTACTTTATGAATGACCACATTTTTAAGTGTTATATTTTCAACTGGAGATTCTTTATAGCCTTCAGCCCAAACACTATATTTTCCACCATTTTTCACATTTATATTTTCAAGATATATGTTTCTGATTACAGGTATAAAATTCCCTGTTTGTGATCCGTAAACGTTATAGAACATATTCAATTTCAAAACACATTCCTTTACTGTTCCTACTTCAAGATTTCTAACAAAAACATCTTCAATAACACCTCCTCTTTTTGAATTTGTTTTAATACGAATAACTCTGTCCAGATTGGGACTGTCCATTACACAATTCTCTACAAATACATTGTTTACTCCGGCAGAAATTTCACTACCAATAACAACTCCACCATGACCATCAATCATTTTACAATTCTGCACAATGATGTTTTTACTTGGAATCCCTACTCTTCTTCCATCCGCATCTCTTCCAGCTTTTATAGCAATACAATCGTCACCAGTATTAAAAGTGCAGTTTTTGATAATTATGTTTTGGGAATATTCAGGATCACAACCATCATTATTAGGCCCATGACTGTTTACGGTTACCCCGTCAATGATGATATTATTTGATTTTAAAGGATGTAGAATCCAAAACGGAGCGTTTATTATAGTTACGTCTTTAATTAAAACCGTATTACATTCAAAAAACTCAACAAAACTTGGTCGTAAATAACGTCCATCTCCAAAAACTCTTTCTGATACCGGTACTCCTTTTTCAGCCATATCAACTAAAACTTCTCTGTTTGCCGGATCATTTTGTGATGGAATTCCTTTTTGCCAGCCATAACTTTTACCACCCGACCAAACCCACCAATTTGAACTATTTGCCTGACCATTAAGAGTTCCCTTTCCGGTTATAGCAACATTAGTTTTGCTTTTAGCATATATAAGAGGAGAATAATTCATTAATTCAGTTCCTTCCCAAGAAGTGTGAACGATCGGATAATCTTTTGGATTTATACTGAAAAGGATTTCAGCCTTATCTTCTAAATGTAAATTCACATTACTTTCTAAATGTATAGCACCAGTCAGAAACCTTCCATTTGGAACAATCACTCTTCCTCCGCCATTTTCGGCACATGCTTTAATAGTCTTTGCAAAAGCTTCAGTATTCATTGTCTTTCCATCGGCTACAGCACCAAAATCTGTTATGGAATAATCCTTTTCTAAAAAGTGAGTTTGTGGAATACTTTTTATGATTAAATCCATTTTTTTCCATGGACTAGTTTCTGAAACAGCAGAAACTTGTTTGCTACAAGATAAAACCAGCATAGTTATCGCACTAAAAAGCACAATTGATCTTAACATTAAAGCCTTATTTGTAACCATTTACGGTGGGTTTTAGTATTTTTTGAAATAAAAATCAACAATTATGTAATCGATTACACGAAAATAGAAAAATACATTGGATGCACCAAATTAATTTAGAAAAAATTTATATATTTAATTTTTATT
>Ga0065714_10064841_pt1 | contig 17191 bp, 15 predicted proteins | sample MisRhiReplicate2_FD_59101 | JGI IMG/M metagenome (GOLD analysis project Ga0065714, IMG submission 59101) | Miscanthus rhizosphere microbial communities from Kellogg Biological Station, MSU, sample Rhizosphere Soil Replicate 2: eDNA_1 v2... | ecosystem: Host-associated > Plants > Roots >...
TGGTTGGCGTAGTCGGGAACGATTTCTCCCTAAAAAACCTTACACATGGAACGACCTTGGGAAAAAACGATAGCTCCTTTTGAGCTCTATCGGTAAAGCTATACGACCTACCACAGGCTATTTGAAGGAGGCAGTATTCCAATAGTGATTTAGGGCTAATGTGATCGAGTTATATTGGGGAATTGCTGCTAGGCATCAGCAGCAGATAACTTCATTCCAATCCATGCTGTCGCTTCCAGTCGCCCGGATATACAACATATCCAAACAAGGCGTGCCCTCCGTAAACCAACTCTGTACCTTCGGGAATCCACAGCACCTGCCCAGGTTCAACCCGATACAGTTCGTCATTGGCCTTTAGTTCGAAGCATCCCTCGATCACAAAAATCACCTCGTCATAAAGAAGCGTCCAGGCAACCTCGGCGCCTTCCCAACGTGCGAAGCCAACACCCATGTTTGGCGAAACTTCATTGCTAAGCGCTCGAGCAACAGAAGCTTTACCGGGTGGGCCGCCGCGGTGAACAAATTCAAGATCTCGGTGATCGACAAGCCGTACTGGCCCATTCCCTGAGACACGCTTCACAGTTCGCTCCTGCTGTTCCAGGCTGCCATACGGATACGAGTGCGTACCCCTAACCCCAGAAATGGTTCAGGCGGGTTAAGGGACGGCATGCCAGTAACCGTACGGATGTCTTGGAGCTGCTTAGAGTCCGAGCCGACAGCCATATCCGCTAGTAAAGTTCCCGAGATTGTGCCCCAAGCGGCGCCTACACCATTATCGCAGGCTGTGGCATAAACGCCCGTTTCGAGCTCGCCAAAGAAGTTGGTGAAGTTACGCGAGATCGCATACACGCCACCCCAAGTGTGAGTGAACGGAACGTTAGCCAGTTGGGGATAACGAGCCAGAAGAGCAGTGCGGTGTCCTTCGTGGATCTCTCGGCGTGTGGAGTCACTGACGCTTTTGCCATAACGCGGGACATGTTTGTAAGTATTGCGGATGATAAGACGGCGGTCTTGGGTCATACGCACGGTGGTGCCAGCATGGTCAGCAGGGGTCAATCCCCAGTCTGCTTGAATACCGATAGCATCCATCTCAGCCTGAGTTAATGGCCGAGTCCAGCTGGCGAACGTCATCACCGGCAGCAGTCGACTGCGCAAATAACCAAACTCTTGCGTAAAGATGCTAGTACCCAACAATAAGCTTGGAGTACGTATCTGCCCATCGGCACCTTGCAGCACCCATTGGCCTTTACTATCACGCTGCAGTCCCTGGATAGGTGACTGCTCGAACAGTTCGACGTTGTTTGGCAGTGAGTCGGCCAGACCGCGCACCAATGCCGCCGGTTGCATCAGGTAGCAGCCTGGCGTAAAAACCGCGCGGCTGTAGTGGCGCGTGCCGATTACCTTTGCGAGCTCATCGCGATCAACGCTTCGAAATGGCTCGCCCAACTCAGTCATCAGGCGTTCAAAATGCTCCAGATAAGCTAATCCACGTGGGCCGACAGCGCCCTGGAATTTGCCGGCATGAGACCACTGGCAGTCGATTTGATGTTGAGTGACCAATCGCTGTAATTGAGCGATGGCGGCACGGTTCAGCCCTAACAGACGCTGCTTGTGAGCCGGATCCGGATGCTCCAGTGCCATCTTATGTGGCAGGTCGATCACGAAACCAGAGTTGCGTCCAGAGGCTCCGTATCCCACACGCTGGGCATCGACCAGTACGATGCGCGCGTCGGGCTTTTGTTCGGCCAAACGTCGGGCTGCTGCAAGTCCAGCAAAGCCTGCCCCTATTACGGCGTAGTCCGCTTGCTGTAGACCGTTTAGGCGTTTTGCAGCAGCGGGCGGAGGCAGGGCGGCATACCAGCCGCAGTCATGATCATCGTGTGGCAGGTGGATTGCGCGAGTGTTCATATTGTTTTTCTCAGGCCACGTTTGATTGAGAGGGCTGACAGTTCTGAAGCCAGGCGCTGCGCTGTTGTTGCGCTTGGCGTCCGAGCAGTGCGAAACCGCGCAAGGTGCCCGCGTCGTCGTGAAACGCTGCGCTAAGGCCGTCGGCCGTTGATTCAATTCGCCATTGACCAGAGCAATTAGCGGGTGCCGCTAGCAAGCACAATGGCGCCGCCGGGGTTTTCACGGTAACTGGCATCAGCGGATACCGCACAATTGTCGGTTGTCCCAACAGGGTACGGGCTAAGGCTTCGATGCCTTGGTTGATCGGCGCCAGATAAGGCATCAACTGGCCGTCGATTTCGATGCAGTCTCCAAGTGCATAAATACCTGGTATTGAAGTCTCCAGATATTCATCGACCTTGATCCCGCGGCCACATTCCAGACCACAGGCGAGCGCCAGCTCTTGGTTAGGTCGCAAACCAATAGCTGACAACACCAAGTCAGCTTTATGTTGCTCGCCGTTGGCCAATGTCAGTTCGAATCCATCGTTACTGCGCTCAATTCGCTGCAAGGTGGTTTGCAGGTTCCATTGCACTCCTAGACCAGTAAGCGCTTGCTGCAGATGGAGTCCTGCAGGCTCCGGTAACAAGCGCTCCATAGGCCAAGCACCCAAGCCAATGACTCGCACCTCGAAACCGCTGCTGGCCAGGTCATTGGCAAATTCACAACCAATAAGCCCGTCGCCGAGAATAGCGATACGATGCATACCAACTAATTGCGTGCGGAAGGCTTGATAGTCAGACAAGTTATTAACGCTTACCAACGCTTCCGCGCAGCCTTCGATCGGTACACGAATAGGTGCTGCGCCGCTGGCTAGAACTAGCTGGCCATAGGTCATTTCACCAAGGTTGGTATGCAACCGTCGGGCTTGGGAATCGATGCGTTCAACCTGGCAATGCGGGTACACCCGTATGCCAAGTCGTTGTTCCACTGCTAATGGGCTCTCGCTGGCCAGAGCTGTCGCAGTTCGACCTTGAGCCAATGCAATAGAGAGTGCCGGCTTGGAGTAGACATGTCCGGACTCGCGAGTCAGTACACGGATCTCCAGATTCGGGTCTTGCTTGCGCAGAGCCTGAGCCAGGCCATAGCCTGCATGCCCGCTGCCGATGATTACTACAGGGCCAGCAGGACGGGCTGCTTGCACAGGCACTGAAACAGGCGCGACGGTAGCAACTGGGGCTGCTATAGGGGCGATGGTGACTACTGCAGCAACTGTGGCGGCGGTCACTGGCTCGGTGATCTCGATCATCTCGAAATCACTCTTGCCAACCTTACATTCGGGACACAACCAGTCTCCTGGTACATCTTCCCAGCGAGTACCAGCAGCGATTCCGTCGTCAGGCCAACCTAGTGCTTCGTCATAGATCAGCCCGCAAATGATGCATAGCCACTTCTTCATGATTTCGATCCTCACTCGCCCTGGATTCGCAATGCAAGGTTCTTGGTGCGCACATAGCTGTACAGCGCTTCCTGACCTTTCTCGCGACCGTAACCGGATAGACCAACCCCGCCGAAAGGCGTCTCAATGCCACCGGCATACCACTCATTCACGAACACTTGACCTGCGCGCAGTCGTCGAGAGCAGCGCAGAGCGCGATTCAGATTTTGGGTGAAGACGCCCGCTACTAGGCCGAAGTCGGTTCCGTTAGCCAAGTTAATGGCCTCTTCCTCGGTATCGAATGGCAGGATCGCCAACACCGGGCCGAATACCTCACTCTGAGCGATGTCCATGTCCGCAGTAACATCGCAGAACACAGTTGGCTGCATGAAATTACCAGCCAAACCCGAAACCGCTTCTCCCCCGGCAACTACTCGCGCGCCTTCCTGTTGCGCGCGTTGGCACATAGCCTGAATGCCTTGAAGTTGAGTCGCTGAAATTACCGGGGTCAGTTCGGCATTCTCCGAACCAGGGCCAATTTGCAGGCTGCGCGCTAGGGCGCCGACTTGATCAACCACTTCGCTGTAGATCGAGCGCTCTACCAGCAGGCGGGACATTGCGGAACAGACTTGTCCTGCATTGAAGAAGATACCGTTACGCACGCTAGCTAGAAGTTGCTCGCGGTCGGCATCGGCGAATACTAGCGCCGCTGACTTACCGCCCAGTTCCATAACGCTTGGAACCGCATTCTCTGCTGCTGCGCGCAGAATACTCTGACCGGTCGGTACGGAGCCGGTGAAGACAATCTGATCAACTCCCTTATTCGCAGCTAGAAAAGCGCCAACCTCACGACCACGTCCACACAGCAGATTGACCGCGCCTTTTGGTAAGCCGGCGCGTTCGATCGCTTGCATCAGGACACAGAGACCTAAAGGCGAGAGTTCCGGCGATTTGATTACAACCGAGTTACCAGCGGCTAATGCTGGAGCCAGAGAGCGCGCGCAGATCGACACTGGGAAGTTCCATGGCACGATCTGTAAAGAGACGCCCATTGGCTCATAGATAGTGAAGTCCATGTAGCCATTGCCTAGCGGTACTGAGATACCTTCAATCTTGTCGGCCATGCCGGCATAGTATTCGAAGTAGCGTGCGGCTTCGGTGAACTCGTCCCGCGCATCGCGAAGGGGCTTACCATTCTCCGCGCAAAGAATTTGAGCTCCTTCATCGGCGACCAAACGAATCTGCCGGGCAATCTCTAGTAACCAAGTTACACGCTGGGCAGGACGCACCCGGGTCAGCTCAGCACTGTCAGCGCAACGTCGCGCTGACTGCAAGGCACGCTCAGCGTCGGCGACACTGGCTTGAGCCATGGTCGCTACCGGCTGATTATTAGCGGGATTGAGGATAGTCAGGTGTTGGTCGTTATCGACCCACTGCCCATCGATGTAGTTAAGCCAGTGTTGAATGCTCATCGGGATATCCTCGGCTTAAGCCTTCTCGTCGCTGTTGAGCAACTGACGTGCGGCCCACTTGTGGAAGTAGTGAGTCGGTAAATCCATTTCTGGTGAGAAGGCTCCGCCGTTGTAACCAGGCGAGCTGCGGCCTTTTTGCATTCCTTCAACGGAAGCAATATCCTCGGCGAACACCACTCGCCAGGATTCCATGACAGCCTTTCGAGCGGCTTCGTAATGCGGGCTGAGAGCCTCGTCGCCCACGAAGAACAAGCGCAAATGTTCAATCGTCTTACCCGGAGCAACCGGCTCAAGCATCATCGCGAAGGCGTGGTCGGCCTGGATACCCAGCAGTACGTTCGGGAAGAACGACACATACTCGGCGTTGCGCATACGGTCAGCCGGCCAGGACGGGAAAGTCGGCAGGTGGGTGCCGGCGACGTCCGACAGGTTGTAGGCAAGGCTACCTTGACCAGCGAACTGGTCGAATATGATGTTGTAGTGGTCTTCCAGGCGGGAATAGCTGTTAAGGCTTGGGTGAATCCATGGCAGGTGATAGGCCTCACAGTAGTTCTCTACCGCGAGTTTCCAGTTGCAATTGACTTCGATCGACATCTTGCCGCCGTCGGATTCGCGGCGCATCAGATCCATGCCATCTTGTCCAAGGAACTGCACCCAACGTTCGGTCAGCGGAGCCAGCGTCTCTTCCAGAGGCGGGGCATCTCCGGAAAGATTGATAAACACCATGTCCATCCAGATTGCGCTGCGCAGTGGCTTAAGGCCGTGCTTCTCGCATGCGAAGCGTTCGTCCTTGTGTTGGTTGATGCCGCCAACGTGAGGAGTGCCGCGCAGAGCGCCATTAAGATCGTAAGTCCAAGAATGGTATGGGCAACGAATCATCCCTTGAATTGTGCCGGCTTCTTGCACCAGCTTGACTCCGCGGTGGCTGCAGACGTTATGGAACACCTGAACTTGGCCTTCGCGGTTGCGCATAATCAAGAGCGGCAGCCCCATGAAATCCACAGGTTTGACGTACGCGTTCGTTGGCAGATCAGTAGCAAAACCAATGCATGCCCAGTTGCGGCCCAGGACTTGGTCTCTGTCCAGTTCGAAGAAAGGCTGCTCAGTGTAGAAGTCGTTGGTCAGGCCATGGGCGTGTTCGATGGGGCCGAGGACAGCTTCAAGGGTTTGTACAGGGATTAGGTTGGCGATGCCCATTATTGTTGTCTCCAGATCGCACGGTTGATCGGCCTTTAATGGCCTTTGGCTGGAGTAATTCTTTAGGGCAGGACAGATCTCGACAAACCATTTTTCTTTCTGCATTGATGAGAAAAAGTCACTCATGAATTTACGTGCACATTCCCAATGCTTAGCACTTAGGGAGAGTCTATGCATGCGCTTTTCTCATTAATTAATGAGATTAAATGGTTTGTTGAGTTTAGGTTCCGTCGCTCATTGTTTATCGCGCAATCCTCGGGTTGCGGACAATCACATCCCGTACGGCGTTGCACTACAAAAACAAGGGAGATAGCCGATGCGTGCTACAAGTGGCCTATTTAAAGGCCTCAATCCAACCGTAACCGTTGTTTCGGTTGCAATAGTCATGGCCTTCGTTCTGCTTTGTGCCTTGAAAGGTGATCAGGCTGCCGCGGTGTTCAAGACGGCCTCCGATGCCATCCTCGAAAATTTCAAATGGTTTTATCTGGCCGTGGTGAGCGGTCTGCTCGGTGTACTGTTGATACTTGCGTTCAGCCGTTTCGGCAGCCTTAAGCTGGGCCGTGAGAACGATATGCCGGAATTCAGTTTCGGTGCTTGGATATCCATGCTTTTCAGTGCTGGCATGGGCATCGGACTCATTTTTTGGTCGGTCGCCGAACCAGTACTTCACTATGCAAGCAACCCGTTCAGCCCAGGACTAACCAACGAAGCTGCAACCGTAGCTATGCGCCTGACGCTTTTCCATTGGGGCCTTCATCCTTGGGCCATATTCACCACAATTGGCCTTAGTCTCGCTTACTTTGCCTATTGCAAAGGCTTACCGCTGGCGCTGCGTTCTGTCCTTTACCCAATGATAGGCAACCGGATCTATGGGCCGATCGGCCATACTGTCGATATCCTGGGTGTGGCAATCACCGCATTCGGAGTTTCCCAGTCGTTGGGTCTGGGTGTCGTACAAATCAATACTGGTCTAAATCAAGTATTCCAAGTCCCGGTGAACATAGGTCTTCAGTTGAGCATTATCGCTTTAGTGACGATGATCGCCGCTGTCTCGTTAGTAGCCGGACTTTCAAAGGGTATGAAGCGACTGTCGACGCTGAACATGTGGATTTCCTTTGGGCTGATGCTGGTGGTGCTCTGGCTAGGGCCGACCCGTTACATCCTCAATTTCTTTTTTGAAGCCACAGGTGACTATGTCCAGCACATTGTTGGCTTAAGCTTTTGGACGGATACGCAGGCCGATACACAATGGCAGAACAGCTGGACTGCCTTTTACTGGCCGTGGTGGATGACCTGGGGGCCTTTTGTGGGTCTATTCATCGCGCGTATCTCACGTGGTCGTACCATTCGCGAACTTATCGTTGGTGCTCTGGTTGTACCTACACTGGTAACGATACTGTGGATGTCAGTATTTGGCGGTTCGGCATTGAAGGATGAGCAACAAGCCCGCCAGGCACACGCTCAACTGCCAGTGGCCGAGCAAACGGAAGCGGCACCTTTCAAAGGCGGAGTCGTGCTCCAGTCTACTCAGAAAGAAACCACTTCGGCCATGTTCACCTTGCTTGAGCGTCTCGATGGGCCAGTCGTGGGTGGGATACTGTGTGTCATTGTCTGCCTGTTGCTATCGGTGCATTTCATTACCGCTGCGGATGCCGGAACTCAGGTGTTATGCATGCTCAACTCGGTTGGCTGTACCAATCCGCCTAATTGGATTCGCGTGCTTTGGTGTTTCCTGGAGGGAGCGATTGCTGCGGCACTATTGCTAGCCGGCGGACTGATCGCGATCCAGATGGCGAGCATCATCATCGGTCTCCCCATTGCTTTTTTCCTGCTCATTACGGGCTACAGTCTTGTGCGAAGCCTGCGGGCGGATACGCTGACCACCGCCAAAGGGCAAGTCATGAGCCCGACCAAAAATAACCCAATCGTCGATCCTTACGGGGTTAAACAGGATAGTTTTTCAGCAATGATGTCTTCCCGTGAGATCGCATAAAACATTCCATTGAGATGAGCCGCACCGGCGGCTCACGACAATCATCGGATGCGACACGCCATCGATAGAAAGGTCTCAATAGTGTTTAGTGGCTGTCCTTAGCCTTCCTCATCATGCGTTAGCCGTTTCCGCTAAATGGGCCATTAGCCATTCACGGAAACGGCTAACGCTTTGTCTGTTCGGGGCTCGGCCTTGGGGTTCAAGTAAGAAAAACTGTGCATCAGTCATCAACGTGGCTTGTGTAGGCCGCACGAGTTCTCCGGTCTGCAGATAATTGCCGAGTAGGCTAGACCAGGCTAACGCAATACCTTGGCCTGCTAGCGCTGATTGGATCAGCATGGAGTAGCTGTTTATATCAATGCGCCGTCTAGGTTCTGGTGCTGCATGCCCTAGGCGCTCGAACCATTCCTTCCATCCGATCCAATCGCGTCGCGGATCCTCCAGCCATAGCCAAGTGCAGGAGCCGATTTGATCTAGGGCACTAATCTGCGGGTGTTGAGCTAGGAAGGCGGGACTGCAAACCGGAAAAATTTCCCCGCTGAACAGGGGAGTTACCTTCATGTTCTGCGGCGGGATGCTGCAATAGTAAAGGGCAAGATCGCAGTCCAGTCGCGAAAAGTCTTCGACTTTGTCGTTGGTGATGATGCGTAGATCGATTTCTTCGTTCTGGCGCTGGAATTCCGATACAAGAGGAAGTAGCCACAACGATGCCATTGCCGTGCTGGTGATAACGGTTACTTGCTGGGCTCCTCTCCAGTGGCGAACACCAGCGGTAGCGTGGACGATTTGCTGCAAAGTGACACGAACGCTTTCGTAGTACTGACTGCCAGTGGTGGTCAGATTGATTTCCCGGGTCGAGCGCACAAAAAGCGGGGTGCCCAAGTAGTCTTCAAGTACGCGTATCTGGCGGCTGATCGCACCTTGAGTGACGTTCAGTTCGCGTGCTGCCAGGGTAAAGCTCAAGTGGCGAGCGGCGGCTTCGAACGCCACGAGACTGTTCAGTGGCGGCAGAGGTTGCAGTTTCATCAGGTTCGGTCACTGTATTATATGTTTTATGTAGCGTTCAGAGATTGTGCAGAAGGCAGTGAACAGTAGCTACTTTTTTAGAGGTTTAGTGCTAAGTCTTCGACGCTCGGTACAGATCTTCGTCACAGGGACGAGCTTAAGGACGGGCACTGTTCGCGTAATTCATAACATCTAACCATTCGCGTTCATTGAGTATTCACATTTCGACGTATCTTCTGAGCTTTCGTGACTCGTATTCAGTTGACTTGCTTCAATGCATTTGGAAAGACACATGCTGCGACACTGATCCTGGTAGAACTCAATCAGGCGCATTTCTTCTGCCTTTTGGACGAGCGTAGCAGGCAAGCGGTTGGCTGCCAATCCGCAGAAAAATTTTATAATGAAGCGCGTGGATATCACTCTAACTTGCAGAAAAAGTTGAATTTTGTCGAATTTAGTATTGGTTTGAAGGGGGGGAAGTCGGTGACGATTAATGGGAAACACGCAAAAGGAAATATGTACGGTTTTGGCGCAATTCTCCTTTGGAGCGCGATGCCTCCGCTTATTCGGTTAGTTAGCGAAGATATCGGCCCATTGATCGGTGCAGCTTAAATGTTTTCGGTCGCGAGCGTGCTAATGATTTTGCTAAACGGTTGGACGCCGCTAAGGAAATTCCCTTGTTCGTATCTGATGGTGGGTGGAATCCTGTTTGTCAGCTATGAGATGGGTCTCGCTTTGGCCCTAGGTTTCGCACAAGATCGGAAACAAGCCATCGAGGTAGGGTTGGTCAATTATTTATGGCCATGTTTTACCCTGTTTCTGGCGGTCTTATTAGGGCAGCGTAATGCTAATTTTTTTCTGCTAGTTCCCGGCCTGTTGATCTCGCTGTTCGGGGTTGGCTGGATATTGAGTGAGGGGCGCGGATTTTCTATTGAATTAATAATGGCCAATGCAGCAGTTAATTCATTGAGTTATGGCTTGGCATTAGTGGGGGCGGTTATATGGGCAGTTTACTGCTGTGTGGTAAAGCACCTTTCCAAAGGAGCGGATGCGACAGCTTTATTTTTTATCGCTACAAGTTTAGCTCTATGGGTAAAATATTTACTCAGCGATTACAGTCTCGTAAGCATGAAGCCACTGGCATTATTTGAATTGGTGGGTGCTGCCATGATAATGGCGCTAGGCTATATGGGATGGGATAAAGGCCTATCGACTGGAAATTTGCTTTTTCTGGCAGCGGTCTCTTATCTAGCCCCCGTTCTTTCCTCGTTTGATGAGCACAATAATTCTAAGCGCAGCCTTACAAATGTATTTTTGGCAAGGAGCATCCTTAGTAACATTCGGGTCGCTGTTTTACAGGTGGGCGACACAACGTTGAAGATGTTGTGTGGTAACTTTCTTGTCAGTCCTGACTCGACAGAGTTGTCATGTTGACGATTATTAACATGTCTGGCGGGACAGCTCGAGGTGCTTAGGTATCAATTGTACGATTGAGTCCTCCTCGTGCTTTTTTATGGCTTTATAAACATATCATGGTGTTCTGCTGCCAGCTTGCGTCGAGCGTCCATTTCGGAGGTCTCAAGACGATAAAAATTATGGCTCATTCGCACATCACCAATCAGCAAGCGATCATAGCTAGGTTGCAAATAATGGTTTTCTGACATTTGACCGATTATAGAATGGAATCGATGTTCTTCAACAATTAATCCATGCGCGTCCCTTGTTGATAGGGCTTTCCGGAACCGTTGCTGTGCTTGTTTCAAGTCTTGAATTTGTGCAGGCAATACATTCCCAACCGCAAATCGACCTATCACCGAGTAAATCATTGGAGCAACCGACATCAGGGCACTTATCGTCGAGGGGGTCAGAGGCTTTACGCGAGCGCCACGTCTTCCCTCAGTCTCAATTCACCCTTCTCCAGCAAGTAGTCTGAGAACCTCTCGAGTAGGTCTACTTGAAATATGGTACTGGCCAGTGAGTAAAGCCTCGTCCAAGGAATGGGCTTGATCGAACTCCATGGTGAGGATTTTTTGTTTTAACTCTATATAAAGAGCGTATTTCCATTTTTCACTTATGGCTTCAATATGCTCTATTAAGCTTGTCGCTTTAGGTCGGTGTGTAAAGGCGCTTGGACTTGGCCGAGGAAATAAGTGTGGGGAGATGGCGATTCTCCCCACGCCCACAAAGCTTTTATAGATCAACCACCAAGTCCGAAGTCGGTTTGCTGCAACAGAGCAAACGGAGGCCTTTGTCTATTTCACGTTGTCTAATGCCCCCGTTATGATTCATCTCAACTGTACCTTTTAAAAGAGTTGTTTTGCATGTTCCACAAACACCTTGGCTGCATGAGGAGGGCACGATTGCGCCCGCTTTTTTCGCAGCCGCTAGCACTGTCTGACTACCCGACATGCTGAAAGTCTTTCCCGAGCGCGCTAGCGTCACAGTAAATACGTCCTGCTGATCTAGTGAAGGTATTTGTTCGTTCAGTGGTTCTTCACTCAATACCGAAATATCGAAGCTTTCCTGATGATAATGCTCGAAATCAAATTCCCCTTCCTTAAGCAGCGATTTCACTGCCTCCATGTAACCTTGCGGGCCGCATGTAAAAATTTCGCGATCCCTAAAGTCGGGAACTTGTTGGTGTAACAGTACTAAATCTAGCCTTCCGATCGGTTGTTGCCATCCCGTGATATCACCGAGTCCTTCGCAAATGCTGATAACTCGTAAACCAGGCATGCTAGCTTGCATGCCCAGCAGTTCCTCATGGAAGATAATATCTACAGGAGTCCGTGCACTATGTATGAAGACAATGTCGAGGTTTGCTGCCATGTCGTAGACAGCTCGGGTCATTGACATCAAAGGTGTTACACCAGAGCCCGCGGACAGATACAACAATTTTTTTGCAGGGTGGCCTACAGGAGTAAAGCTTCCGGTGGGGCCAGAAGCCCGTAGGGTATCTCCGGGATTAAGATTGTCATGCAGCCAGTTTGATACAGCCCCACCGGGTACGCGTTTTACCGTAATGGAGAACGCGAAAGGCCGGGTAGGGGATGACGACACGGTGTAACACCGAGCTACGGTCTGCCCCGCAATGATTGGTGAAATGGTTATGAACTGACCTGGCTCGAAACTGAGCGCGCTGAAGTCAGCGCACCTAAAGATGAACGTCTTTACGTCATGCGTTTCCTGTCGTACCGCGCAGCATTGCAATGTTTTCTGTTCACCGCTATTCCACTGTGAGCCAAACGCGCTCCAAGTCTCTGCATCGGTAAATCGCTCAACGGTACCAGCGGTAACGGGCAGCGATAATTTTTCATAAGTAGTCATGTTCATGCCTCACACGCCATGCGCGGCCAAGCGCGCGGCATACCAGCGAGAGAACTGGTCTACATAGGATTCGGTGAACTCAGAGAATGGCCCAGGCGTATAGCCAGGATCTTGAGTACCGTTATAGGTTATGCCAACCAAGTTGGCGTCTTGCATATTTGTTGCGGCCCATACCTCAGTCAGTTTATCAACTTGATAGTCGACGCCTTCGATCGCGTCAGCATGTACGAGCCACTTAGTACGAACCAATGTTTTGTCGGGTGCCAACGGGATGATATACGACACTACAGCATGGTCACTCATGATGTGTGTCCACGAGTTATGCGTCCAAAGGTGCATATCACCCAAATCACGGCGGGTGAGGTTACCTAACAGGCGCGAGCAAGCGACACGCGTGTCTAGTGTTTGGGATTCGCCATTTCCCGCAATTACTAATCTCTGAGAGCGAAATTGAGTTACTGCATCTTCGTTCAAATGCTCAATGGCGTCACAGATATAGCCTTCACCCTCCCAATTTTTTTTGGTTTCGTCATTGCGAAGGTGATATTCCTTAAGTGCCTGAAGGGAGTCTTCACCGAGGCCATCCGTGCAAAACCCGAAATCCTCAGGTAAGAAAGACGCGGTCAGTTCAGGATGAGTGCCGGCACAATGATAACATTCGCGGTTGTTCTCCATCACCAGCTTCCAATTGCCGTTCTCAATAATTTCCGATTCGTGAGCAATTTTAGAATTGCAGATATCGTATTGAGCAAAGCGTGGTGTCATAACCTGATCAAGATATGAAATATCTTGTGGCGGCACCTCGCCTAAACATACGAAAATATGGGTTCCAACAATTTTTGTATGTACAGGAATCAAGCTTTTGCATTTAGGGTCAAAGTTTTGTCCCATGTGCGCCGCATGTTTCAAACTTCCATATAAATCATAAGTCCATTGGTGATATGGGCAAACCAACATGCCTACCGTCGATTTGCCTGCCTGTTTCAAGCGAGCTCCACGATGACGGCATACATTACGAAAGGCCTGAGCTTGCTCGTCTTCATTACGTACTAAAAGGATCGACGACTTTCCGATATCGATCGTAGATACGTCACCTGGCTCGGGAATGTCGGAAGTGACTCCAACTAGTATCCAGTGTTTGGTAAAAAAAATATCTACGTCGGTTTCAAAAATATCCTGCCGACCAAACAATTCACCCGGCATACCATGACCAGGCGTGCGATCGGCAAGAAGTTCGCGATGCGTTTTCACAGTTGTAATAGTCATCATCGGTCTCGCTCAAACTAATAGTCTATAAGTGGCGGCAGATTCTGTATTAAAGTAGGTCGTTAGTTTTTCAATCCGTTCACGATCGCATTACTTTGTGAAATGCGAACAATCGGTATTGAATTCGTATCAACGTCTCAATGCTTTAGCTGGCTGTCTTCTCGCAGCCAATCGATAAGCGTATACGTCAAAGGTTTTGGCTCTCGACCATTTGGGATTACCATGTAATAAGCCTCTTTTGGCTTAACAGCATATGGGGTTATTCTTACAAGGTCACCACTGTTGAGTAGATGTGAGACCATTCGGCCCCAACCTAATGCAATTCCATGTCCCAAAGTTGCAGCTTGAATCGTATCGTTATACGAGCTACAGCGGAGCATATTAGTCATTTTTGGGCGCGTATCGCCTAGTTCTCGGCACCAGCTATTCCAGGTTAGCCAACCCTCAAGAGTTGCGTCTGAGTCAATGAGTTCCATACGCAAAAAATCAACTATCGATGTCGGGACTGGGTTTGCAGCTAGCCAGCAAGGTGAGCAGACAGGGAATACCTCCTCATCGAATAAAAAAATTGAGTTTCCATCGTCCCATTTTCCGTTGCCATACCGAATTACTAGATCGACGTCATCGCGATGGAAGTCCGGGGTCAGCATCTGCGTAAATAATCGCAATTTTAATTTAGGTTGAATTGCACGCAACATGCTTAATCTTGGAAGAATTCTAAACTGAGAAAATGCTGACGTGCACGAAAGAATGATTTCTCGTTCTTGGTCATAAATTCCCTCAGCGATTTTGTCGTATACGCTTGCCATACGATGGATAGATGCTGCTACCGCCGAATGCAGGATATAACCCTCGCTAGTCAATTTGATTGCGCGATGAAGGCGATGGAACAGTTTCGTCTCTAGGGTGTCCTCTAGTAACTTAATTTGTTTGCTCACCGCCGCTTGCGTTACTCCCAACTCTTGAGCCGCCAAAGTAAAGCTGCTGAGCCTCGCCACCGCTTCGAACTCTAGCAAAGCGTTCATGGAAGGTATTAGCCGTCTATAGCCTTTGACGGTTTTATTCATTTCGCTGGGTTGCATATGCACGCTCCAGGGCTCTGTTCGAATTTGCAGCAGTAAATTTGCATTGCGACGTTGACTTCAGCATCGACAGCTTAATTATGCTACCGAGGACTCTTCCACTGCTCCGAATGGAACAGGTTGCGATACATTATGACCAAGTAATGCCCGGTACAGTTCGCCATCACCCAAAACGCCGAGAATGGCGTGGCTTTCATCTTGTACAATCAGTGGGTGTCCAGTCTCGTAACGAATCTGAAGTGCATCTCTCATGCTAGTGTCTGGGGGTATCAAAGTTACTTGCCGACGCAACGTCTCGATAGGTTTTGTTGGATGCCATGTTTGCGGTTCTACACCTACAGCGCCGCGTCGAATACTATCTAAGCGACGAGATTGCCCTACTACCATCCAGAGATTTTGGATAGTATCCAGACAATATTCATCGCGAGCGAAAACGCACTGGCCTAGTTCAGTCATCAAGCTCTTAGCACACAGCACATTCAATGGATTGGTATGAGCGACGAAATTGCGTACGTAGTCATCGGCTGGATTTAGCACGATCTCTTCGGGCTTGCTGTATTGAATAATCTTGCCGTCTTTCATGATGGCAATTCGCGTACCCAGTTTAAGTGCTTCGTCCAGGTCATGACTAACGAACACGATTGTCTTGTGCAGCTTGCGTTGCAGATCAAGTAGTTCGTCTTGCAGACCTTGTCGAATGAGCGGATCGAGGGCGGAGAAGGGCTCATCCATCAGCAGAATATCTGCATCCATCGCTAGTGCACGAGCTAAACCTACGCGCTGCTGCATACCCCCCGATAGCTCATCCGGCCTCTTGTTGCGCCATTGGGCCAAGCCCACCAGTTCAAGCTTTTCATCGACCAGCTTGCGTCGTTCAGCCTCTGGACGATTTTGCATTTCCAGGCCGAAGCTGATGTTCTCGCGCACTGTGAGCCAAGGCATCAGGGCGAATTTTTGGAACACCATTGCAATACGCTTGGTGCGCATCATTTTGAGCTCTGCAGGAGTGCAAGATGCGACATTGATTTGCGAACCTTCGTGCTCGACGAACAGCTTGCCGCGACTTACAGTGTTGAGGCCGTTGATACAGCGCAACAAACTTGATTTTCCTGAGCCCGATAGGCCCATTAGCACGCAGATTTCACCTTTATTGATTTCCAGGTTAGCCTTTTCCACTCCCACAACCAAGCCTGTGTTTTTAAGGATCTCTGGGCGCGAAAGGCCTTGATCCAGCAATTCGAGAGCGTGTTTCGGGCGATTGGAGAAGATGACGTCGACATCTTCAAAACGGATGATGCTCATACGTCACCTCTTTTCATGGTTTCGCGTTGCTTGCAGATACGATCGAGCGTGATAGCCAAGAGCACGATGGCTAGGCCTGCTTCAAAGCCCAGCGCGATGTCGGCGGTGTTCAATGCGTTTACTACAGGTTTGCCGAGGCCGTCTGCGCCAACCAGTGCAGCGATCACCACCATCGACAGTGACAACATGATGCACTGGGTAATGCCAGCGGCAATGCTAGGCATGGCATGAGGCAGTTCAATACGCGACAACAGTTGGCGACGTGAGCAGCCAAAGGCCTTTCCAGCATCCATCAACTCTTCTGGAACATCACAGATCCCCAGATAGGTCAGACGGATTGGTGCGGCAATGGCAAATACCACTGTGGAGATCAATCCCGGAACTACCCCCAGTCCGAAAAGGGTTAGGGTTGGAATCAGATAAACAAAGGTGGGCACGGTTTGCATTAGATCGAGTATTGGTCTTAGGGCTGTATAGAACCACGGGCGATGCGCCGCGACGATACCCAAAGGAACACCGATGATTACGCATACAAGAGTGGCGAATGAAACTTGAGCAAGGGTCTCCATCGTTTCTTGCCAGTAGCCAAGATTAAGTATCAATAAAAATGAGCAGGCGACAAAAATTGTAAGAGTTACCTTGCGCTGGATGTAATAAGCCAAGGCAGCAAAAATAGCGATCAAAGCTAAGGGATTGAACCATAGAAGGCTTTGAGTGAAAGCAGTTATGATTCCAGACAGCGACGAAGATATGAAGTCAAATACTCCTGCACCATGCTGAGTTAACATATCGACAAACTGGGCGATGTGTTCACCCAGAGGAAGCTTTTCTTGTGTAATCCACATATCATTAATCCGCTTATTGGAAGAAATGAATCACGAGCACGATCGTCCGGAGGGCTAGGAAAATACAGCTCTTCCTGTCGCTCGGTTTGTTCGCGAATTCAGTTGTCGCTATGCGACGCCTGGTTATCTGGCGGTAATTCGTGTTTTATTTGAAATGATCATCTTCTGCCTCTGTTCAAACGGTTGATATTAATTCGCTTGGCTAGCAGGCAGCACGAGGCGGCCCCGCGATAGATTAGCGATAGCAGTTATCAAAGTTTGGGCAGTCGATGAGTAACAGGGGGAAGGCTTAACAAAGCAAATAGCCCCGGCATTCTTTGACCGGATGTTAAGCGACTTCTTGAGGAGTCTAATCTATGGTTCATGATGGCGGCTCG
>Ga0065714_10002906_pt1 | contig 17161 bp, 14 predicted proteins | sample MisRhiReplicate2_FD_59101 | JGI IMG/M metagenome (GOLD analysis project Ga0065714, IMG submission 59101) | Miscanthus rhizosphere microbial communities from Kellogg Biological Station, MSU, sample Rhizosphere Soil Replicate 2: eDNA_1 v2... | ecosystem: Host-associated > Plants > Roots >...
CTGCCGGTCAACCCGGCGGTTATGGGGTTTGGCTTCGTCTACTCGGCGCTGCGCACCAACCTGGCGGGTAACCGCGGCACCAGCAATATGCAAACAGGGCGTAACCAGGACCTGCGTTATTCGATGGTCGAGCTGGGCTTTACCCGTTCATTTATGAGCATGGCCTTGGCCAGTTCCCAGGCCAACGCCTGACCCCCTCACTTCAAGGAGTACAGCAATGAACGTAACTGGCGGCGGCAGCGTGTTGGAGTACGGCCCAGCGCAGGAAGGCCCGCAAACCCCAGGCAGCGACCCGTTCTGGCAGGACAGCGTGGTGCTGGTCTGGTGGGATTTGGAAAACCAGGTCGGCGGTATGCACCGCATCGGCCATGAACTGAATGTGGCTGGCGGTCCGCAGGTAACCCTGTGGAATTACGTGTTCTCCCCCGAGCATATTTTCAAGCGCGACGACCGCATTCCCCTGCGCGAAGGCGACCGCAGCGGGCGCACCTTCAATAGCGGCGACGACACCTGCATCTTCGAGTACACCGACCACCCGGTATGGAAAATCAACGACCGGGATGTGCGCGCGGAACTGCATGTGCAGGACTACCACGCCCCTGTGGATATCTACCCGAAAAAAGGCGCCATGGCCGATGATGTGGCACCCAACCATATGGAGGTGGCGGGCAAGGTCAGCGGTGAGCTAACCATCAAGGACAAGCATTACCATATCAACGGCCTGGCCTTCCGCGACCATGGCTGGGGCACGCGCAAGTGGGATGTGTTTGTCGGCCACCGCTGGATGGCCGCTACGCTGAAAGACGGCACCATGCTCTTCGCTCAGACCTTCCACAGCTCGGACGACAATCTGGTGCGCTTTGGCTGCGTGATCAAAGACAACACCATCACCTACTGCAAGTACGTCGACATCCTGGTGTATCTGGAAGCCGACGGCCTGACCCACCGCGGTGGCAAGGTGGTAATGACCCTGAGCACCGACGAGGTGATCGAGGTAGAGTGCATCCCCTTGCAAAAAGGCATCGTCTCATGGATTCACGGCATCGCCTGCGTAGACACCATTTGCCGCGTAGAGCACAAGGGCGTGGAGGGCATTTGCGACTTCGAAGTGACCAACAACGCCCTGCGCGGCACCCACCGGCCCAAGCTGGCGCTAAACGGCATTATCGACAACGGCATGACCCAACTGGGCTAGTGCACAGCTTACCCGTATGATTCGCCCCTGGCGCAAACTGGCTATTGCCGTGGCGCCCTTGGGGTGAATCCAAGGAACGCGGCGCCCTGCACCGCAGGACAGACAAAGCATCAGGAAACCATCCGTGAGAAAAAACGAACTTAACCCGGCCAGCTCGCGCCAGCGGATTCTTGAGATCTCCACCAAGCTGTTTGCCAAGCACGGCTTTGACGGAGTGACCATGCGCAATATTGCCGCTGCCTCAGAGATCACCCTGCCCTCGATTTACCACCACTTTGGCAACAAGGAAGAGTTGTTCAAAGCCGTGGAAACCGAGATGTACACCACCCACGCCAAATCGCTGCTGGAACAATTGCAAGCCGACCTTTCGGCCGAAGAGCGCCTGCGCAACTTTGTACACGTGATGTTCGAGCACCTGGAATCCAACCAGGACTACCTCAAGCTGCTGCAACGCAATCTGGTAGATGGCTGGGAAGAGAACCAGGCTTTTCTGGTGGACCTGTCACTGCAGAACGTAATGGATGAGCTGAAGATTCTGCTCAACCAGTATTCCGACGGCATTGGTGATGGCATTACGCCGATCGCGATCTTTTCCTTGATCCTCGGCTTTATCACCCTGCTACCGGTGATTCGTCACCTCAAGGACCGGCCACCGATCGCCAAAGCGCCCGAACAAATGCGCGAATTACTGGTGAACTCAGTGATGAATTTCGTCGCCTCTAACCGCAGCCCCAAGCCCGACTGATGGACTGATGGACTGACAGCCCCCCGCAAAACGCTAAACAACGGACCGGCTTTAAATCGAGAATCCAAGAGAAAAGCCAATAACAATCGCTGCTCTAACTAGGCCTGTGCCTGCTATTCAGCTTTTTCAAGCCATTTGCCCAGGCTGTCAGCCAGCAGGATATCCAGTAATTGCGTAGCCTCAGCTAACTACTGAAGCCGGGTGTCGGCTGGGCACCGAATGTGGTGCAGCGTTACGTCTACAGGACCGCAGCAAACCTGGACAGCGCCACCGCCAACCTAGCGTTGTGACGCCTGGGACTTGCGCTTTATTTCGTCGAAAACGACGACAAGCCCCAGGTCGTGACGATGGAAAATAACCAAAACAATAACCCGGCGGCGGCTAACCGGAAACATCCAACTGGAGTGCTCCATGAATCAGAATGTTCTGTTCATTACCGGTGCCGGTAGCGGCCTCGGCCAACTCAGCGCCAAGCGGGCGCTGGCCGATGGCTGGGCCGTAGCGGCCATGGACGTCAACGCAGCTGGCCTCGACCAACTGGGCACCTCACCCAGACTGCTGAAACTGGTGGTTGACATCACCGACCCCACCGCCGTGGAAGCAGCGGTCGAACGCTGCGAAACCGAGCTGGGCCCCATCACCCGCCTGACTAACGCCGCCGCCATCATGCCGCTGGGGCTGCTGATGGAACAGCCGCGCGAGGTCATCCAAAAAATCATGGCGATCAACTTCGGCGGAATGGTCAATCTGTCGAAGGCCGCACTGCCGAAGATGATCGCCCGTGGCCGCGGGGAGTTCGTCAGTTACGCCTCCATGGCGGGTCACTGGCCGATCATCTACATGGGCGCCTACAATGCCGCCAAACATGCAGTCACCGCCTACACCGAAGTGCTGTTCCACGAGACCCGCAACAGCGGAGTCCGCATCGTCTGCGTGTGCCCACCCATCGTTGCCACGCCGCTACTGGATCAAGCCAAATCGACGGTATGGCCAAAGATATTCGACGTGTTTCCGCCGATTACCGCCGAAGTGGTACTGAACAAGATTGAGCGTGTGCTCAAGGGCAACAAATTGTGGGTGTTCCCGGGGCCGATGACGGCCATGTCCTGGCGACTGCGACGCTGGATGCCCAGCACCCTTTGGTGGACTGTGCATCAGGTCGAAAAAATCTAAAGCCGTAGCGCGTGCTTCGCGCACCCGTTGGTTTGCGCTTGATCGCCTTGGTGCACACAGACCCACGCATGGAGCGCACCCTCCCTCACAGATTCGTCGGATGCGACGATACAGTCACTCCCCTGCTGTTTCCACAATAGCTGCCAGGCCACGGCGCATGAGCGTTGCGGACCTTACGTGGAACAGCCGAGGAGCACCGTCAATGTCCGAAACCAACGCAGCAGAATTCCCCATCCATAAATTTGTCACCCATCGGCGCACCATCACTGAGACCGACATCGTCAATTTCGTCAACCTCACGGCCTTTCACGAGCCCTATTTCATCGACATGGAATTCCTCAAGGCAAACATGTCCGGTGCGCACCAAAACCGCTTTGCCCCGGGGCCTATGATCATTTCCTACTCGATGGGCTTGGTCTCACCAATTCTGATGAAAGTCGTAGCCGACGTCCTCGAAGGCCACGCTGTGGGCCCCTTCGCCGGCATGACCGGGCTGCAGGCACGCATTCATTCCGCCGCCTTCCCTGGTGACACCTTGCACGTGGAAGGCGAAGCCAAAATCAAAGCCATCAGCAGCAGCGGCTTTACCATTCTCGACCTGCTGCACGTTACCAAAAACCAGCGTGGCGAAAAGGTCGTGGAATTCACCGAAACCGTACTGTTTCACAAACCCGGTGCGGTTGAGTAAACCGCGCTATTACAGAGAAGGAGCCACACATGACCGCCTCCCGCTCGCGCCCCTACCTCGCCAGCGCACCCAATTTTCGCGACATGGGCGGCTTGCCCGCGAGCGGAGGTAGAACCTTGTGTTACGGCCTGCTGTATCGCTCGGAAGACTTCTCCAGCCTCAGTGATGAGGATGTAGTGCTGCTGGATGGCCTGGGCGTGCAGTTGCTCTGCGATGTACGCAGCGCTAGCGAACGCCGCCAACACCCCAACCGCTGGCCGAGTGACAGCGCCGGCATACTCAACCTGAATATCACTGCAGACTTACGCGCCAGTCATCAGGCCATCACCAACCAGCTCAGTGGCACACCGGGAAAAGAGCAAGCGGAACAGGCGATGCTGTTGACCTATCGTATGTTCCCGGAAGCCTTCGCCCTGCGCATGGCGCAACTGTTCGACCGCATCCTCAGTGGCGGACACCTGCCCCTGGTATTCCACTGCGCCGCTGGCAAAGATCGCACCGGCTTCATCGCCGCCATTTTGCTCAGTGCCCTGGGCGTGGAACGCGAGGCGATTTACGCCGACTACCTACTCAGTCGCGAACGCTGGGTAGGTGAACGCAGCGAAGTTGCGATACGCCGCTACCTGCAACCGCTCTGTGAAACGGAACCCAAGAAAGAAGTTATCCAAACCCTGTGTCAAGTCAGCCCGGCGTATCTAGACGCCGCGTTCGAGGTGATCGAGCAGAACTACGGTGGCGTTGACGACTACCTGGAGCTCATCGGCCTGGACGTCTTGGCCCGAAAGCGCCTGCAAGAGTTGCTACTTATTTGAACCGCAATACGCTGAACTACCACCTAGCGTAAGTGCGTAAGCTCCTGCGCCCCAACGAGGATCCCAGGTGCGCAGCAGAGCGGCTATTTCCAAAGAGCTAAGCAGTATCATTGAGCGGCATCTACAACAGGCGACAATCGAGACGCCTAAGCCCTTCCCGGGTGCTACATCTGCCAGCATCAAAAAACATTTCCTTGAAATGATTTTCAACCAGAAAACCTATTCTGTTTTGTTCAATGCGGGCACCGTGATTTTCGATTAAAGCCACCACTGCGCACAACACCGGTCTGCCGGGACGACAGCGTTCTAAAATCGATCGTAGCCCTTTGCGACAGGCAGCAATCGGCCGATTCTGTTGAAAAAGTCGGTCGTGGTTTCCATGGCCAACAAGTACGCGTCTGAGATTAAAATCTTGAATCGTCGCGGAGACATTCGGACTCGGATTTCACGTAGCAGCGTGCAAAAAAGGCGTTTTTACCAGTCAATGATCAGGCAGTTTGGGCAGACCGACTTTTTCAACAGAATCGGCCGAAAGTGGACATTACCGCGTTTTTCCTTTTTAGAATGGCCCCTGGTAATGGAAGTGCGCTGGACTAGGAATGATGTTTCATTAACAGCCCCTGCGATGGTGAACGATCCCATTGGTGGTCTGGCGATAAAGACCAGTCGTATCTGTGGCAAGAGGTGGACAGGGACTGGTGCCCGCCTCCTTGTCTGGTTGAAGTCGCTAACGTGTCGGGTTGCTGTCGTGAGACTTTTAGGCTTGGTTTTCCATAATGGCCACTCCCCAATTAGCTGGTGCAATTGCTATGAATGACTCTACTCAGCCACGAGTCCTGATGAGTTGGCTGCCATGCTCAAAATGTGGCGAGAGATGCGCCAGTAGTCACAGGAAACGCTCGCCGAAATTTCCGGCCTCAATGTACGAACCGTACAGAGAGCCGAGGGCGGTAAAGCGCCCTTCCTCCTGGTCGGAATGGGGTTTGAACAGCCAAGTGCAGTGTAATTTCGCAGTCGTGGCCGCACACGGCTCGCAGGTAAGATCACAGCCTGAGGTGTCGACCAAAAATAGATATCGAGGGTAATCCTGAATCTTGTAACCCTCATTTTTGCACTGTAAACCTCGGTAGTTTACAAGTCATAAAAGTGATTTACACGAAGCAGTATCACCACCACGAAGACCTTGGGGAAGCTGGTTTTGCGGCGCGAAGAAGCGGTTGGGCCTCACTGGCCGAGCGTACACACCCCAGAACAATCAGTTCTGGACGTGCATTTATTCCTTCAGGGGTCTTGTTGCCTTCTTGCCTCGAGGAGAGCTTCACGAACTTCCCCTTGGCGATTTTTACAATGGCCATCTCAAGCAACAAAGCTCCACCTGAAAAAGCCATGAAGCGGTCCGTGATAAAGGCGTAAACTCATTGAGTTTCTCAGACCACGATGAAGCATCGTTCTTTTGATTGCCTGTAACAAGTAAAAAAACCGTCGAAAGCGGATCGTGGTTGGGGGCAATTTTCATTGCTTCGCGGTGGGATCCAGTGGCGTCTGACCTTCTGCCTTCTCCACCCGGCGAAACTCAGCCTTGATCGCTCTGACCGCCCCAACCAACGGTGCAAAATAGAGTCGCGGGGCTTCTTTCGCAGCGCGAATGAATTCTGAAAAAAATGTCGTTTTCATAACAGTAACTCCTCGCTACCTGAAACCGAAAATCCCGTTTACGTATAGCAATCCCGTTCGTAAGCGGCAAGCGAAACCTGATGGTCCATCCGTCCCGCTCTGACAGCATCAAAGTCTCACCTAGCTTAGTTGCCGCCAAGACGACACTCGAGCTTTTCGCACAATCTAGTCCGCAAGCCGTTCATTTGCCACGGTCATGCCTGTCTCTTATTTTATTGAACCGATAACGTTCAACCATTCGAGCACCAACACTTGTTCTGTTAATCTTTTCGATGGCTTGCTCATCAAAAGACAGCAAACTAATAGTCCCGCCAAGAGGCCAGGTATTTTCGATAAAATCATCGACCGTTCTGCATTTGTAAGCAAAGTACCAACTGCTATAGCCCAACGCATGTGCCAACATTTCGTACATAGCCCCGCACTTAATTTTGGAGCCCGAGGCACTGGCGATTTTCCGTAATCTTTTATTGGTGATTCTGCACCGATTTAAAAAAGTCCAGGACTCAGTGCAATCAATACAAACTGATCGGCCAAACAATCGTCGCGAAAAACGTAATTTGCGTCCGGGTACCACCCATGAAGATTGTTGGCCGCCAGAAATGATTCAAAATGCTCACCCAGATGCACTACAGCCGCACGCGCTGTGAGTTGTTTGGGAACGCCTTGAGGCGGTAGCTCAATAATTGTTGCCATCGCTTTTCACCCCTTACGAGTTGGGTTCGAAACAATTCATCCGCGACCGCACCGGTCTCCCCTCAATGGCCAACCATTCTCAACTCACCACGTGTGGCAGCTTGTCACTGGACGGCCAGCAAGTTATGTCTAAACCCTGTCATGGGCATGCATCTCTAGCCTTCCGACAGGTCAGAGGGGCGCCGTCGGAACGCTCAACGGGCCCAATCGCCAAACGGCACATCCGCCTCGATGTAACGCGTCGCCGACTGCACATCGCGCCAGCCGACATACTCCATCAACGCCTTGCTGCTCCATTGATTGCGACTGGCCCAGGTGGCAAAACCGCGGCGCAGCGAATGCGCGGTGTAACCCTCGCCAGCTTCACCGCTGCGCACAAACGCCAAACGCAAAATTCGCGAGAGGCTGTTCGGATTGACCCGCTCCTCCGCTAAATGGCCCCAACGGTCGATGGCGCGAAACACTGGCCCGTGGTNGAGGCCACTGACCAAGAGCCACTGCTGGTAGGCGTCCACTGGGCANANTCGCTTCANTGCCGGGAGCACNAGGGTACGGCCGCGATGGTCGCGATCGGTCTTGCTGCTGGTGAGGAAAATCTCCAGCGCTTGCCCTTCACGCAACTGGATATGCTCGATACGCAGTCGGCACAATTCGTCGCCCCGCAGCGCACGCCAAAAACCCATCAGGATCAACGCCCGGTCCCGCGCCGCACGCAGTCGCACCGCCCTTTGTTCAGAGGTCAACTGCAGGTCCAAGCCCTCAATGCACGCTTCCAGCCTCTGTAACTGCAGCGCTTCAGCCTGCTTGATCGGTTGCGGATGCAGCGCCTGAATGCCGCGCAGGACATCACGCACCCGCGACGCTTTGGTCGGGTCATCGAAGCCGTACTGCTGGTGCCATTGGGCCAATGCCGCCAGGTGCGTGCGCAAGGTGTTGCTGGACAACTGCGCGCCATAGGCCGCCAGGTAACGCACGATGTTTTCACTGGAGGCCGGCAGCACCCCGCCCCACTCCGCTTCAAAGTGTTCAATGGCCTGTGCATAACGACGCTGGGTGCTCTCGCGTCGCGCCGCCTGTAAGTACCGCTCCGAATCGCTCACGAGACCTCCCGCATACCGCCTTTCCGGAGCCCTGCACCGATTAAGGCTTGTCACGTTCAAGAATTCAGCATTCTCGAACGCCAGTCCGTCCGAATTCCTGCCATCCCAAAGGCAGGGTTACAGCTGTAATTGCATACTCCGTAAACCAGTACGAAATCGTCGGAGTCAGGCCATGGCACGCGGAGGAATCAACAAGGCCGTTGTGCAAATCGCCCGCGAAGCGCTGCTCGCCCGCGGCCAACACCCCAGCATCGACGCGGTGCGCGTGGAGCTGGGCAACACCGGTTCGAAGAGCACCATTCAGCGCTATCTGAAGGAGCTCGGCGCCCGAGAGCAGGCGCAGCCGCCCACCCCCGACGAGGAACTGCACAGCTTTGTCGCCGGTTTAAGCGCTCGCCTCACGGTACTGGCCGAACAGGCGGTCGCCGAGGATCGCCAGCGCCTGCAGCGAGATCGTTCGGCGTATGAGCAGCAGCGGTTGCAGCACCAGGCGCAATTCGATCAACTGCAGGGCGCTTACGCTGGCCTCGATCGTGAGCTGCAGGCCCTGCGTGAGCACGAGCGGACACTCCAGGAGCGACTGCGCCAAGCGGACGGCGAATGTCAACGCTTGGGCCAGCTGGAGTACGACCTGAACCAGCTGTTGGTCGAACGGACGGCGCACCTCCAATCGTTGGAGGACAAGCACCGCCAAGCACGTGAAGCGCTGAAGCACTTTCGCCAACAACATCTGTCCCAGCGTGAGCAGGAAACCCAGCGACACGACGCGCAAGTCCAGCAGTTGCAACACGAGTTGCGTACACTGCGTATCAGCCTGTCGGACAAGCAGGATGAACTCGCCCGCCTGTTCCAGGACAACGAACGGCTGGTCGGTGAACTGCGCCACCTGGGCCAGCAAGATCGCCAACGTGAACGTGCACTGCAGCAGTTGCTGCAACAACAGCAAGATGCGGAAGTTCGCGAGCACAGCGCGCAGGCGCGGTTCCAAACGTTGACCACCGAGCACGCCAGCTTGCGCGAACGGGTCAAGCGTCAGGTGCTCACGGAGCGGCAGAACCGTCGCGAGCTGCGGTTCCAGCGGCAACAGATCGCGCGCTTGGAAGACTTGCTTAGCCGCTGGGTGCCATCACTCTCAACCATTGACGGGGTATAGGTTTCCACTCGACGACCGCCTCTAACCGAGGCTCATCACGACGGGTGTAGGCTCGACCGGTAGTGAATCGGGAATATCAGGCCATTCACCCATCGCAAAACGGTCACGTCGGTGCCCCTCTAGAGCGGACTCAAGCCACTTATTCAGCCGCGGTGACCGTTTAAAGGGCGCCGGCGGACCGACTAACTTCAAGGCGGTCTGCCGCAGCCATGCTTCGTCCGGCCAACAATGCTGCAAAAGCGTACAAGCGTAGTGATCCCAGCAAGAGATCCGGCCGCGATAGCGCAGCCAATCCCCATAACGGTTAATGACCTGGTAAGACTGTTCGAAGGCAGCGAAGTCAGACGGCCAATCATCGATGCGTTCAAAAAACTGCCGTTCATACAATTCATTAAGCAACTCGTACAGCGGCTGACGGACGAAGCAGCCGGGTTCAGTCATACAAACCAAGATCAGGTAAGTCAAAAAATGCATGCGCAACCAGGCACGATGGGACGCGAACTGCCTCGAAGTCGAGCCCAATAAGACAAGGACATAACCCAGATTGCGCCAGTCGGGGCAGCCGCACAGTCGACGCATAAAAAATGCGCCCTGCTCCGGGAGATAGTGTCCGTTTTCCAGGTGCAGTGTCAGCGCCAATTGATCGGTGTCGCGATGCTCGTCCCAGAGTCTGCTTAGGACGAACCACAACGGGTCACTCACCGCAGACTGCAAGGCCGGAAAATCCGCAAACAATTCATTTAAATAATCAACGTGGGGCCAACTGCCCGCGAGGAGACGCCAATGTTTATGGATGCTGTGATCGATCAGCCATGGGCGGTTCTCATGCCATTTGGCGTTGCAACACCGGGCCAGAGCCTTTGGGGTGTGCGGACACCCAAAATAACTGCAGAGACTATGCCCCAGCACACAGGCCCGAAGGCGCCGGACCAACGAGGAATAACTCATGGCAAGGCTCTCCTTGCAGATTCTTCATATCTGCAGTGAAGCACAGCGCTGACCACAGAGTGGGAACCCCCAATGGGGGGGGTAACACCCGTTTATAACATCAAAAAAAAATCTGAATATTCTCAAAGAGATGGAAGAGATAGGAGCCACTTGTTACTACTACAAAGTGGGATCTAGGCGGTTTTCGATAAAAGGCGTTGAATAATATTAACAACGCATCGAGATCAGCAACCCCCTGTCACGCACTGAGAGCGCCACCATCATGAGTACCATACTTGATCGGTATCGTTTACGAAGCGAAGCGACTGCACGTCGCGCCAGGGCAGAATCGGCTTTTAGCTCGCCTCGCCTGCTGCCCCTGCTGTCGATCTTTCCGCGCCCAACAATCATGCAACCTGAGCGCGACAAAGCGCTTGGGCACCCCGCCTTTCCTTTGCGAACAACGCTGTCGCTGGCCAACCTCCATCACTGCCCCTATCCGTCTCCACAGGCCAGTACGTCCCTCAACCTGATTTTGTTTCGCCGGGATAGTTTCCCGTTCGCGAGGGAGTTTTCTCGCGAACACGAATATGGCTTGCTCAGCTACTTGCTAAGCACGCTAGGGATTAAGGTCAGCGTCGAATCGCTGTCGACATGGGCACTCGAGATCCATGTCGGCGAACCTATGGGTGGGCTTTTACAAATCGTAATACTGTCCGAGACGCAGACACACCTTGTACTCGGGGTACACCTTTGCGCCAGGTATGGGATATGCGAATGGGTAATTGGTAAGGTCGAAGCCTTGGAGAATCGTCCCAATATCCGCCCTAGCCGAACTCGCGCCGGCATTAACAATTACCCGCGGAACGGGCAGACTTCGCCCCCAACGAACCAGCTGTCAAGTGCTGGATCACATGAGCTGAAAGGGCCGCGCGCCTTCGCTCCTAAGCATGGCGGTGAACCTCTTCGACCTCAGAGGTCCCTTCTGATGTCTAACTCTCAATCCGTTGACCAAAAGAGAAGGCCACTTAGTCGGCCATACACTCCCCCTTCGTCAGTTCGGATAAATACATCGCAGTGTCAGTTCTATTACCTGGACAATGGACCCGAGTTCGCCAATATCTGTTCTTTACTTGAGAGCCTTTGGCGGCGAGTGATGTGGGACCAACCATCGCTAACACTCTCGGAGGCCAATCATGGTTACTCCCTATGATCGGCATGCGCCACATGCAGCCTATACGCTCGAACCGAGCAGACCGTTGGCGTTTGGAAAACCCCGCAAGCTGGTGACCTTCGTTGCCTCGCGCAAGAACGAAGTCTCCATAGGCTGCGAGACACTACTTGAGGCTGATTTTTGCATTCATCTGGAATATCAAGCAGCTATCGCCGCCTACCAATCGCAGCCCTTCACGATCTGCTTCACCGAGTCTAAAACCCGCTATACCCCTGACTTTCTTGCAACACTGGTGGACGGTGAGCAGGTTGTGTACGAGGTGAAAAGCTGCGCGGGTGCTCGCAATCGAAGATGGCAAATACGGCGTGCCGTACTTGAGCAACTGTTTAGCCGAAACGGTTTACGGTTCGAATGCGTTGAAGAGCGTCAGTTTTGCCATCCTGTCCAGATCCAAAACCTTCGCACACTATACCATTTGGGCTACAGCGGCAGCCTCGCCAGCGTGCCGTATATGCTTCGCCTACTGCGCGAACAAACACAAAGAAGTGCGTCGATCAGGTTTTTGCTGACACAGGGAGTTCCGCAGGCTGATATCACCTGTGCGCTGTTTCATCAACGACTGCATTGCAATCTGCAGCGCCCGCTGAACTTACTCAGCCGCGTGTGGTGAATGTGATGAACTCTCTGGAGCTCAAGGTCGGCGAGCATTACCAATATTGCGGTTCCGATTACCAGGTGGTCGCAGCCCAAGGCAATCGTTATCAGCTGCGCTCGCTGAAATTCAGCAAACAAATCGTGATTCAGTCGTATGAGCGCCTCGTGCGGGCCTGGCGGAATGGCACCTTGGTCAAAACCCAGGAGGCACCGTTTGCTCCACGGGTGGACCTGATCGTCGACGCCTTGAATGCACGCCAGCAGACCACTATGGCTAAACGGTTGCAATATGTACTACCCGTGATGGAACGCTGGGACGGCCATCTGCCTCGCCAGCCGGTGCTGACTTTACTCTCCGAGATTGCCGAGCAGAGGGGCGAAGCGAGACCGAGCTACGGTGCCCTTTACCTATGGATAAGAGCCTACCTGAGCATGGGCGAAAATAAGCTCGCCCTCGTCCCTCGAACCCGGAATTCGCCCACCCGGCGTGTTTTCAGGCAGCCAGAGGTTGTGCAAGAACTCATCCAGCTCAATTTGGCTCAATTGTACTTTAAGCCCACGCCGTGCAAGAAAACCGACCTTATTAGTGCCATCCAATGCTCAATTAACGCCTGCAACGAAAAACGGCCTCCACACGATCAGCTTGGCTGTCCGTCGACCAGTACGCTGTACCGAATCATTACAGAATTGGACCGGTACGAGACCGACCGCCATCAGCTCGGTTACCGCCGAGCCATCAAAAGGCAAAAATGGAGTAAAAAATGTAGGCGGCCATTGGAGCTCTTCAACCTCGTCGAAGGCGATACGCATGAGTTCGATGTGGAAACCGTCGATGAGAACGGCCACTTGACCGGACGCCTTTACTTGACTGCGCTGATTGAAGTGAGAACCAGGGTAATCACAGGATGGGACATCTCCTACAACCCGCCCAGCACCGAAAAGACGATGCGCGCGCTGAAACATTCACTGTTGAGTAGTAATCCCTATGGAGGACTGGCTCGCCGTTATCGTCTGGACAATGGAAGCGAATTCGCCAATGCCCGTTTGAAAAGCGTCCTTCAGGACCTTGGCAGTGACGTGACCTACTGTGAACCGGGTAATCCAGATCAAAAACCGCACATCGAAAGTTTCTTCAAGACCTGGACCACATCCATCGCCCATTGCATGCCCGGTACGACATTCTCGGGGCCAAATCCTTATGACTCCGAAGCCAATGCCACCCTCACCTTGGAGGACGTCATGAAAAATTTCGAAGATTGGCTCGTTACTACCTACCATCCAGGATTCCAGGATGGCTTGGGCAAATCACCCCTGGAAGCCTGGGACGAGGACCAGGCCAATACTCTCGCGTTCGAACGGAAAAGGTACAGCGAGGAAGATCTTAATCGCCATCTGCTGTGTGTCGCTTACGTAAAACCCAACAATGGCCGGTTGCGCTCCCAAGCACTCGCCTGGACGGGCCCAGCAGTGAGTTATCTGGCCACCCAGTATTCCGGAAAACCTAGGTCGCTGCGGCTGCTCTATGACATTTCCGAACTGGGTAAGGCCTGGGTCTGCGACCCTAATTCGCCAAGCGAACTCTTCGAAGTCATGGCGGTTGATCCCGATTATCAAAAGGGTTTGACCATGCACCTTCACGAAATGATCAAGGCCCGGCTCAGAGCCAGAAAGCAATCACGAAACTACGGTGCCGCACGCGAGGCGCGGGTTCAGATATTACGAGAACTGGCCAACGCGAAAACCAAAACTGAATGGAAAACACGGAAACGCGCGGAGGAACGTGGCGACTTCAACGCTTGGCCGAGCTTGCCCGCCCCTTCAGTGGCTCTGGAGGATGACAGCAATAGACGTTATCAATTCCATCCTGATACCCCACCGGATTATGCGAGCGTGGTGACCAAACATGCTCGATGAATCGAAAGTTCAAGCCATGGTCGAATTCAATAGACAGACCGTGTTCTTTCCCAGCTATCAGTTCGCCTACTCCCAGCTTTCCAAAGCCGTAGAAGCCACTGAAATACGTAAAACGGCAAGCTGCGCCTTCATCATAGGGCCGTCAGGCTCCGGAAAATCTCGTCTGTGCGAGCTGTTCACCGGCACCTTCAGTCCGCCTTATATAGAGCATGATGAAGACGGGCTAGTAAAAATAATAACCGCGCTCTACTGCATTGTACCCGCCCCGGTGACGATCAAAGGAATATGCACCACATTACTCAAAACGCTGGGCGTTTACCCACCTCACGGTGACGTGCATGCGCTCAGCGCGTTACTCATAGATCGTCTAAAAAAATGCCGGGTCAGAGTTGTAATCTTGGACGAAATCCAGCGCCTGTTAAAACCAGAAGCGGAGAAAGCGCGCAGCGTAACCTTGGATTGGCTGGTTACGCTTCTGAGCGAGAGCGAGATTCCTATCATGCTGGCAGGCACCGAAGAGTGCGAGCTTCTGCTTAAGGAACAAAAAAAGAAAAGCCATTCACCGTTCATCAGAAGATACTGCTATGTCGCGTTTCTAGAGCATTTCAAATTCAGCGAGCTCGAAACATCTGAATACCATATGACGCTTAAGGTTCTTGATCAACAGTTGTATAAATTAATGAAGTTCGAGGGGGATGTTCATCTCCACGAACTGATGATCATGGCGCCGCTCTTCGTTGCAAGCGTTGGAAACCTGGAATACCTTCGACAAGTCGTGCACGAAGCGGTTATCTGCGCCTTAACCCGCAACGCAACTACTCTCACCCGCCAAGACTTCTTCGAGGCCTGCCGATGCCTGAATCTACCCAAACAGCTCAGCGAGACAACAAATCCGTTCACTTTGACGCTGAGTGAGTGTCTAGCGTTGATAACGGCGCACACCAATGAACAAGCTAATCTTCGTACCAATTCCGCTCGCTGAAGAAAGCCCATACAGCTTGATCAGGCGGGTAACACTGTTTCACGGATTTCACACGATTGGTCAATTCAGTAGCCACTGCGTGGGTGAATCAGCTGTACAACACATTGCAGTAACCCAGTCATCAGCCATCGCTCAATTTTTAGCAGAAGAGGCGGGGACCTATGCCCCTGCAGTACTCAGTGGATTTTACAAAACTGTAAACCGCGCCCAGACGATGAATTTGTTGGTCAGCGGAATTGAAATACCTAGCATTTATCTAAGGTTACGTTCTTTTGTGTACTGTGACGGCTGTTTCGAAGAGGGCTGGCAACGCCAAATTCAAGACATAAAACTTGCAGAATTTTGCCCATATCACCAGAAAAAATACTTGGCGCACTGCCCCGCATGCGGTGGAGATTTTAAGTGGTGGCATGCTCTACATGGCAAATGTCACTACTGCGGGGTTGTCCTTAAGTGTACTCCCTGCACTACCCAGGACTGCAGGCATGAACAATATCTTGTGCAGAGTTTGAAGACCCACGATCAAGCTTACCTTGACAAGGTTATGAGAATTGCTCGCAATTTGGGAAGTGTTATGCAAAAAAAACCTACCGCCCCCGAGGCCAGCCGCTGCCAGATTAATGAAGCAGCTATGCTCATTGCGAATAATGATGCGCACGGAATTCTGCAACACCTAACAGCGTTACATAGTATATATCCCGATATCGATAAGTCTTGGATAGCCGCCCGTTTCTCAGGTTTCAAGAGCCCTGAAGTGAATGAAGCTATAAATTCCTTCATGAAAAGGACATCGTTTTCTCAGGACAGCATCCAGAGCGATACACCTTTTCTATTAACGGCCGGACAAGCCAGACGAAAAATGCAAGCGGAGGGCTTACGCTTCGCCAGCATAAGCCGGATATGCCAAAGCGTTAACGCAATGAGAAAATTCTTTACCAATGATGACATTTTTGCATTATCTCTAGCGCTTGAAGAATATCACGCCAAGAGTGCTGGACGTTTACCCATCGCACAGTCAGAGATGTGGACTACCAAAGAGGTCGCAAGGCGGCTAAATGTAAAACCGGACGTCGTTCAAACTTATTCCAGAGATGGTTTATTGCCATTCTATTGCGGCAAGAAGGGCAGGAAATTTTTTCTTCCAGCTGACGTGGATTGCCTACTCGATCGACTCCAACCTCCGCACTACATTGCAGCAACCTGTGGCGTTAAAGTCATAAAAATCCGCAAAGCCATTCTCGAATCGCAAGTTGAACCCAGCTACAATGCCGAACTCCACTGGTCGTACTGGCTATTTACCTCAGAAGACATCCAGTCAATCAAGCTAACGTTGGCACACAAAAAATCACGAGCCACGGAAGCGTTTCCGCTAATTCTACCAAACCTCCCAGCTGATCCAGTTTTTTTCGCAAAATTCCTGAGCTATGCCCAGACCGCGAAATCACTTCGAATTGAAAAAGCAGCCGTTCATGAGCTCATAAAGTGGCATTACTTGAAAAACTGCTACATATCCGTGAAAAAAATCTACATTCCTAAAACGGAAATACAAAAATTCAAACAAAAATACTTAAATAGCAAAACCACAAGCAAAACTCTGAAAATCTCTGTAAACCGCCTGGCCGATGTGCTGCAGTTTTTTGGCATCCAGCCACTAATATTTCCCGCCACAACACAATCTCGAACCACTGCCATCTATAGAAAAAAAGAAATTTCAAAGTTTGCCATTCACCTAAGCACAGAAAAACCTACGGAAAATCAAAATTACCTGAGCATTACTATAGCCGCTAAACGTGCACAAGCTTCCGAACACACCCTTAGAGCCCTGGCCTATCGCAATGTACTCTCTCACGTAGCGGGTAAGTCATCGTTTTATTTTCGGCCCAGCGTTCTGGATCTGTTTCGGAAGAAATTTTCGATCATTGAAACACTGCTGGCCCCAATGGGCTTTCCGTTAAGACCAACCCCTAGACTTATCGAGAAGCTGTACAAATATGACACCAAAGAAATACCACCCAGGACCAATACGGCGGAATTCTATCGAAGCAGCGCCGACATACTCTCGTATCTAAATTCAGAGACACCAATTGATTCCCCTATTTTAAGAAAAATAAAAAGAGCGGCACATTTTTTCCGCCCTGAGGTACCAACTCTCCCGCCCGATTGCATATTGCTCAGCGTTGCCCTTGAACAATTCCGAATCAGCTACAACGATTTTTATGATACGTTTTTAAAGAAAGGCTTTGTGTCACTAATCAGACATGAGAGGGAAAAATACCT
>Ga0065714_10064843_pt1 | contig 17144 bp, 22 predicted proteins | sample MisRhiReplicate2_FD_59101 | JGI IMG/M metagenome (GOLD analysis project Ga0065714, IMG submission 59101) | Miscanthus rhizosphere microbial communities from Kellogg Biological Station, MSU, sample Rhizosphere Soil Replicate 2: eDNA_1 v2... | ecosystem: Host-associated > Plants > Roots >...
AGAGTATGAAAATTGACCCACCTACAAGGATTTCCCCATTCCTTTGTAGGTTTCCACAGTCTTTGTCGGGACCCCACAAAACACCCCTCCTGCTTCTTGACAGGAGGGGTGTGGTGTGGTACGGGGTCACAGGTTCTGTGACCATGTGACATTGTGTTGTATGTGAATGTGCTTGATGGGTGTTCCGTTTACGTAGAGGGTCATGATTCCGTAGTGTGAAACAATGCCCTTAGGGAGTGTGGAGGTTGTAATGCGCCTGTTGTGTCGCATGTGTGACTTTCCGTATATGGCGCTGCGGATGATTTTTGCTTGTGCGGATTTTCCTGATTGACGCGCAACGTATTTGAATTCCATATACGTATTGTATCACAGTTGTGTAGAATTCTGTATACCAGCACCTTTGTACCACCCTTTGTAGCACTACAATGCCTGCTACATTGTAGCTTTCCCACAAGCAACTCTGGAGCTTTCGTTAACGGTTAATCGTCTCCGTTTGCTGCTAGAGTGTAGTTACACGAAGCGGATGACTTACACCGGATGGGTAGTAAGCATCGGGGCTATTGTGTTACCGGGCAGACATGCGGCCTGATTAAGTTAAAACGGATTGCAGGACAGCTATACCCCGATGTGCGTGGGTGCGAGTCTGAGATATCCATATTAAGTGAATATGTGTGAGGCTAGCCAAGAGGGGCTCAACCTTAATCGACAGCATCATTTGCGTCACACGAGAGTACGGTCGCAGGTGTTCCCCGTTCTTGGCGTAGAGGCTTGCGACTATGTGAATACGGCAGTGTGGACTTTTGACCACTAACCGGACAATTGAATATCAAGACCCCGCGTAGAAACAAGTTAGAACCGTAGCGGTGGAATGTGTCTTGACGGTTTGGCGCTCCGACGGAAACGCGCCACTTTGACTTGCTATCGGGCAATGTCGTATTCAATTGAAGGGTAAATGTAATGACTGATGCAATCGAAACGATCGACGCTGAAATCTCGACTGAGGTTGAGGCTGTGTCTGGCGCTTATGTGAGCGTTGAACACGACATCGCAACGATGAATGAGGGAGCTATCGCGCTGTACTCGTCCATCGACATGACAGATTTCGATGGAGCGCTTGAAGTTGCCGAAGCTCTCGGCAACTCCACGCCTCTCGAACAGTTCTACGGGCAGGAATTTGATCTGGCGAACGTGGTTGTTCAGAAGGTTTCCATTCCGAACGTCAAGACGGGCGAAGTGAACGACGCCCCGCGCGTTACTCTCATCGCGGCGGATGGTCGAATCTTCCATGCAACGTCTGTGGGGGTCTTCTCGTCGGTTCGGAACCTGTTCGGCATGATCGGTGAGCCGAGCGCATGGCCGAATGGGTTTGTGACGGTGAAGGCTGTTCAGGAGCGCACGCGCTCGGGATTCAATGTTACCGTGCTCAAGGTTGTTCGCAAGTCGGGCAAGAAGTAACAAGGGAATGTAAGTTAGGGTGCGGCCGTTTGGTCGCACCCTTTCTTATACCCTCATGGCGACTAAGCGTGAGATTGAACGTTTGCGTGAGGAAGTCCTCTCACGCCATGCGGCGGCATCTGCGAAGATTAGTAGGAATAGGGCGAAGGGTATTGAGATTGCCGGTACACAGTTTGATTTGAGGCGTGATATCGCGAAAGTGCGGCGGTATAACATGCAACAGTTGAACAATTATCTCAATGATCTTATCGGTTTTACGTCTCGGTCAACTCAGTTTGTGGCGGGGGCGAAGAGTCAGCCTATTCCTCGTGAACGGTTCAATAGGTTGAAGGAACTAGAGAACCGCGTGAACATGAAAGTTGATTATCATGAAAATCGCATTGCGAATATCATGATTCCGTCATCGGGTATGACAATTGCGGAGCGTAAGGAACGGTTCGGTTCTAAGAAGCGCGGCCAGGGTTCGGTTGTTGATAGCCCGTTTCAGAAGTTCGATCGCGAGGCGTTCCGTATCAATGGGGCGAAGGCTGTTGAGCAGCTGATTAAGGATATGCAGAATCGGCTTAGGCCCGGCTATTTGAATACGAAGAATGCGAAGAATAGTCGCGGTCTTATTGCGATGATGAAAGCGCTTGGGGACGTTCAGGCCATTGAAATGTTCCATGCGTTGACTCCGAATCAAAAAGATATCCTCATGAATCATACGAAATTTGCGACATCGTTGGCGCAAAAATATGGCTTCAAACAAATGGATGTTGACGACCAATACGGGAACGTTGTGGAAGATGGAATGGAAGACGTCCGAGGCATGCTTGATTGGGCATCTAAACAGCCCAAAAAGTAGAGAGAAACGTCAGAATGTTGTAGCAGATTTTGAGGCTACGACGAAGCTTGATGATTGTCGGGTGTGGGGGTGGGGGTTCGCATACGTTGACTATCCGGATGATGTCGAGATCGAACGAACCATTGAGGAATTCATCGAACGAATTTCATACCTGAATTCAACCTGCTATTTCCATAACCTGAAATATGACGGTCGGTTCATCCTCGACTGGCTAATGAAAAATGGTTACACGCACGACCCGGATGACGGAAAAAACGTCCGTGAGGGTGACTTTAAGACCCTGATCAGTGATATGGGTCGGTTCTATTCAATCACCGTTAGATGGTTGAATGGGAATATAACCGAGTTCCGGGACAGTCTGAATAAGATTCCACTTCCGATTGCCCGTATCGCTACCGCATTCAAATTGGGAGAGTCGAAAGGTGACCTTGATTATCACGCTGACCGTCCGGTCGGGCATGTGATCACGGCTGAGGAGAAAGATTATATACGTCGAGACGTATCTATTCTTGCCAAGGCAATGAAAGAAATCCTTGAGGCCGGAATGGTGAAACTCACGGTTGCATCTGACTCAATGGCGCAATACAAGTCAAGCGTGGGTAAGCACTTCCCAAATTTCTTTCCGATTCTGCCAGAGGAAATGGATACCGAAATCCGCCGTGCGTATCGAGGCGGTTTCACGTATGCCGATCCTCGGTTCCATAAGAGGCGGCTTGGGTCAGGCATTGTACTTGACGTGAACTCGCTGTACCCATCTGTGATGAAAAATTCGCCCATTCCTTATGGTGAACCGTTGTGGGAAGACGGGGAGGTTGCAACTGACACGCGGCACCCTGTTTCGATTTTCAGTATCACATTCACGGCGCGATTGAGGCCGGGGCACATTCCTTGTATTCAGATCAAGGGATCATCGATGTTCACGCCTACTGAGTATTTGTCTGTGATCGATGAGCCTACAACGTTGATGATGACGAACATTGACTTCGCTTTGTATTCGGAGCATTACGACATGAACATCATCGAGTATGGGGGCGGCTGGAAGTTCCAAGCTGCCGTGGGCATGTTCAATGCGTATATCGAGAAGTGGGCGAAAGTAAAAGAAGAGTCGGTAGGTGGGCAGCGTGAGATTGCCAAGCTCTTCTTGAATAGCTTATATGGTAAGTTCGCCACCAATCCGCATGTCGCGTCAAAGGTGCCAGTCTTGAAAGATGATGTTGTGAGATTGGTCCAGGGTGAGGATGCGACCCGTTCACCGGTTTATACGGCTGCGGGTGTGTTTATCACGTCGTATGCGCGTGACTTGACGATTCGTGCGGCACAGGCGAACTACGGGGTGTTTGCATATGCGGATACCGACTCGCTGCATTTGTTACAGAATGAGATTCCGGAGTCGATTGATATTCACCCTACGCGCATGGGTGCGTGGAAGTTCGAATATGCGTTTGACTCAGCATTCTATGTGCGAGCGAAGGCGTATCTGGAGCGGCATGCTGAATGGTGCTCATGCAAAGAGTGTGGATTTTCCGATGGTGAGGTGTTCACGAATCGTATTGCCGGTTTGCCTGAGCGAATCTCTAGCTTGCTGAGATTTGATGATTTGGTGGATGGTAAGGTTTTGCATGGCAAGCTAACGCCGAAAGCAGTTTCAGGTGGAATTGTTTTGGTGGATACGCCATATCAACTAAAGTTGTGATACGCTGTACAGGTAATCGGGTAAACGCCCAATCAAACAGGAGGAAAACAAAATGTCGAAGAACACCGAAACCGGTATCACCATTGTGGACTTCGTTGCACCCGCGACGACGAGCAAGTATGACGCTCACGTCGACGCGCTCATTCAGGCTGGCGAGGGTAAGGCTGTCGCCATTACCGTTCCCGTCGGCGTGAACCGTGAAGGCGTGCCGCTCGAAGGTTCGGACGCGGGACGCCCCGATAAGGTTGCGTTCCAGAAGGCGGCGAACGCGAAGGGCTACACCGCGCGTATTCGCGGGTCGGTCATTGAGGGGGAGAGCGTCACGGTGACGTTCACCCTTTCGCCGAAGATCGAGCGCAAGCCCGCAGCTGCCGATGAGGCAGAAATGCTCCCTGAGCACGACCTCACCGCCGATGAAGTTGCACAGTCGGAGTAATCACACTAGGATGATTCTTGTCGAGGCTACGGACTGAATCTGTCAATCTAAGCGGAACGCATCCATTAAATTGGAACCGTGTTAGCATGGGGCTTGCAACCTGTTGACATTGTTTCGCCGGATGCCCGATAGAATGGCCGGACACTATGTTATGATATGGTGTCCGGCCATTCACTTAAACAAAGGGAACAAAGATGGGGAAACTTCTAGACCTTGTGGCGTCGTATTCCGAAATGGATGAACGCCCTGAAACTATGCTTGATGACATTCTCGCCGCGCATGATGAGGATATCAGCGGGTATCAGGCAACGATTGACACGCTCACACAGGATTCGATTTCTGCCGCTGAGAACTCCAAGAAGGCGATTCTCACGCTGAAAACTCAGAATTACGACCTGATGATGTCCAATAGCAATAGTGGAGATATCATCGAAGCATCCGACAACGCTGGCGGCGGAGCGGGCGATGATGAGGCCGAAGAGGTCGCACCAGAAGCGCAGACGCTTGATAGCGTCTTTACCGAACAGGAAAGTAAGTAAATGGCAACCAAGACGCTCATTAACGTTACGGGTACGAATGAGGCAATCCTGAACGGGATTAAGAATAACGCCTCACTTCAGTATCAGAACCGTATCCCGTATGCGGATAAGGCGAACCTTGCAGATGTTGCAAAGTCACTGTGGGACAACCCGCCCGCCCGTAACGAGTTCGTCGATGCACTCCTCAATCAGATTGGTCTGATCGTTGCGCGGACTCTTCTCTGGTCGAACCCGCTTGCAGTGTTCAAGCTTGGACAGCTTGAATACGGCGACGTTATCGAAGAGGTCGCTGTCGGTCTGGTCGAAGCGAACATCTACGATCCCAAGGCCGAATATCTTGGCGGCGAGAATTGGGCTCAGGTACTCCCTGAGATCAAGGCCGCGTTCCACAAGATCAACCGTCAGGTGTTCTACAAGGTGACCGTTAACGAAGCGATGCTTCGTCGCGCGTTCACTCAGGAAGGCGGACTGTCGAAGTTCGTCACCGATATGATGTCGGCACCGATGAACTCCGATCAGGTGGACGAATACAAGATCACCGCACAGCTGCTGAGTTCGTTCCACGAGAACGGTGGTTTCTTCAAGGTTCAGACTCCTGATCTGAACGACCCTGCGGCGACGGCGGCGGATTCTGAGGCGAACGCGAAGTGGCTCCTGAAGCAGATTCGCGCATGGTCCGACCGACTCCAGTTCGTTTCAACGGCATACAACTCGTGGGGTATGCCGACGTTCGCCCCGCGTGATGAGCTGCTCCTCATCACGACGCCTGAGGCTAATGCTTCAATGGATGTTGACGCGCTCGCGGCAGCATTCAACATTGACCGTGCTGCGGTTCCGGCACGAACGATTGTGCTCCCTGGTGAGGACATCGGCATTCCGGGTGTGCAGGCGATTCTCACGACTGAGAAACTGCTTGTGCTCGCGGATACGCTGATCGAGAACCGTTCGATTCAGAACCCGGCAGGTCTCACGACGAACCATTTCCTGCACCATCACGGCATCTATTCGGTGTCGCCGCTGGTTCCGGCGATCCTGTTCTGGACGGGTGAAGGTGACTCTCTCGTGGATGTTGTGACTCCGGTTACGTCGATGGGTACGTTCAGTGTGACTGACGCGAACGGTGCGCCGATCAGCGCGAACGATGTCACGCGCGGTGAGCTGTACACGGTCAATGTGAAGGCTGTGACGACTCCTGTCGGCGGTTCGAATGATGCCGTTATCCTCTCGGTTGACGGGGAACTTCCGCTGTCGCCATTCACTCGTATTTTCCAGTCTGGAACGCTCCAGATCGGGCTTGATGAGGACAACACGTCGCTTACGGTGACGGGTGTGTCGGAGGATAACCCGGCGATCACGGGTACGCTAGCGCTTGATGTTGAAGGCGATAAGCTGAACCCGTGGACAAACCCTGAGGTTCTGACGGATGATGATGCAGACGGTCTGCTCGAAGTTGTGCCCGAAGCCGTTCCTTCCGCGCCCGTGTCGGGTGCGAACAAGAACAAGGTCACGATTCCGCAGCCGGGAGAGGGCTACGATTACAAGGATGGCGCGACGACCGTGAACGGTCAGACCCTCACTCTCGCAGCGAATAAGACGATTACCGCAGCCCCGAAGGCTGGGTATGAGATTAAGACTGGTGCGACTGCCAGTTGGACTCTTGTCTTTACCGCGTAAGCAATAACCGGTTTGCCGGGCCGCATGAAAAATGCGGCCCGGCATTTCGCTATCTATGTTAAGGTGTGAAACATGACCAACCCCGCATTCTTGCCACCGGATGACACAACCGATTTCGGCGACGAATTCAACTATGCACAATGGACTGCCGATACCGTTATCACGTTGACCAATGTTCCGTGGAATAACGATTACCGCGATGTTGTGAAGTTCGACGATCAGGCAGCACTTGACACTTACTTGGACTCTAATAGCGTTACGAATACTCGTATTGATGATTCAACGTATGCGAATGTTGAAATGCCGGTACGTCTTGATATCCCTTTCAATAAGGCATTCACGTATAACTATCTGCGAGCGTCAAACCCGGCACAGCCTATTCCGGGTGATACGCCGCGCAGTTTTTACTACTTTGTTGTCGGCGTTCGTCGGGTGGCACCAAATACTACTGAGTTCATTGTGCAGTTGGATATTTGGTCAACATTCATTTACGGTGTAACGTTCGGACAATCGTTCATTGAACGTGGACATATTGGCATTGCAAACGAAAACCAGATGTCAAATCACGGGCGCGACTATCTCACCATCCCGGAAGGACTTGACGGCGGCGGTGAATTGCGAACCGTTCAGATTAGCCGTAAAGGTGTCATGTACCCGTTCGGCGCAGAGGAGGCCGCGGTACTCGTTTGTTCAACGGTTGACCTTGACGGAGATTTCGGTACGGAAGAGTCACCTAATTTGCCTGCCGCAACGGGCGGCCTGTTTTCTCTCATGCCGTCCGGAGCGACTTATTATGTTTTCCAGAATGGGACAAGTTTTAATATCTTCCTTTCCGGGATTAGCAATAAGCCTTGGATTTCTCAGGGCATTATTTCGGTGACGCTGATTCCGAATATGGGTCGGTACTTCCCTGGTTTCTCGTACAATTCTCCCGGAGTGCCAACAAAGGCTCCACAAGCCGCGCCACAGAATCTGTCTCATACTATGGCTGTAAATTGGCGTGACGGGTTTATGAGCCTTCTGCCGGAGCGTTATCAGCATTTGAAGAAATTCCTGACGTACCCGTATACGGCAGTTGAAATGACCACGTGGTCTGGCACGCCAATTATCATTAAGCCTGAGTCGTGGAATGATGAGAACGCGACTGTCAATGAACGTGCGAATCTTGTTCCGCCGACACAACGCCTTGTGTTTATGCCAAAGGGGTATAACGCGAACAACCCCCCTGCGGTATCTGGTACGGCGGGTGATGACGGCGGTGAATTCCTTGATTTTGCTACGATGATTCAATCACTCCCGACACTGGCAATCGTGAACAATAACGCCAGCATGTATATGGCGATGAACGCGAATTCTGTGGCATTTCAGAATCAGTCTGCGGATTGGTCTCAGCAAAAGGCGTTGCGTGGGAATGAGGTTTCTTACGATCAGGCATCGAGCGGTATTGAGCTTGCAGGGCAATTGGGAGTCAATTCGCGTAACGCAGATATCGCGCAAACGCATCTTGGCAATCAGGCACTTGCACAACAGACCATTTGGAAGGGTCTAGCCGGTGTAGGCGGCGGCGGTGCTATGGGCGCTGTCGGCGGTGCGGCGGGCGCGGCTGTCGGCAGCATGGGAGGTATGGTTTCATCGATTGGAAACAATGTCTCAGCCTTGATGCAGCAAAATACAAACTCCGAATCTCTCGGTATTCGTAATGCCGCGAACGCGCGAGCTACTGGAATGCAGCAATCGCAGGGCGGCTATATTCGGGATACGAATAAGAATCTTGCTGACTTTGCGGCACGTGGAGACTATGAAAATACAATTGCCAGTATCAATGCGAAGGTTCAGGATTCACGTATGGCGCAACCGACGACCTCAGGGCAGGTTGGCGGCGACGCGATGAACCTGATTCACCTGAACATGGAAATCAGCCTCAGATGGAAGATGATCGACCCTGCGCATATTCAGATGATTGGCGATTATTGGCTCCGCTACGGGTATGCCGTGAGTCGGTTTGGGAATATTCCACAGTCGCTTATGGTGATGTCGAAATTCACGTACTGGAAACTATCTGAAACGTATATCCGTTCTGCGAAGATGACAGAACCACACAAGCAAGCCATTAGAGGTTTGCTGGAAAAAGGTGTTACAGTATGGAAGAATCCGAACGATATTGGGATGATTGATTGGGCGGATAACGAACCGCTAGAGGGGATCACGCTGTAATGGGTAAGAGTCGAAGCGCGTTCGAGCGAAAGTTCAACCAGTCGCCAAGCATTGCAACAACCAGAAATAAAGAGTTGATGTATCGGCGCATCCTTACGGAGCTGTGTATTAACAGGTTCACGTGGACCGGGCTGCCGGAATCCATCGACCCGATTTTCCTTGAAAAGACCCTCTTTTTCAACGCCCTTTCCGTGTTCTATGAGGATGAGCGTTACGGAAAGTTTCTCGCCGTTCAGGGAACGGAGGCGGGTACATGGAATATGTACGATAACCCGACAATGTATCAGACGTATGGGGCAGGACGATACCGCGGTGTGCGCCTTAACGCCATGCCATACTTTGAAAGCGTGCGCGGTGAAGACGGAAAGTTCACCGGCGAAAAGGAACGACGACAAGAGGACTGTATACCGATTTATGCGAACGCTATGCGGAAGACTGATAACGACATCGTTGCTGAGTATGCGTTCACGCTTGCAGAGTTCGATACGTCAATCCGTATTAATGGCGTGAACGCCCGTCACACGAAAATTCTTGTTACGGATGATAACCGCCGTTTGTCGTCGGATAACATCAACCGCCAGTTGGATCAGGGCGATACACATATTAAGATTCCTGCGGGATCAATGGATTTGGTCCCGGTCGCACTTGATTTGGGAATCAATGAACATGCTCTAGAAAAACTCCAAATCGTTCGCAAAGGACTGTGGAATGAGTGTATGGGGTTGCTTGGCATTGATAACGCGAATCAGGATAAGAAAGAACGTATGGTTGCGTCAGAGGTTGACGCGAACAACGATCAGGTGTCGAACATGCGTTACGTGAATTTGAAGGCGCGCCAGAAGGCGGCGCATCAGATCAATAAGCGGTGGCCCGAGCTTGGCGGGAAAGTTGCGGTGCGCTTCGCGTCTGATGTTGACGCGCAAGCGAATTCTGTTGAAGCGAACACGTCAATTGAACGTGACGATCAATTTTCGGATGGAGAGATTTGATGTCGACTTTTACGATTGAGCTTCGCGATGTTATCGAGTTGACGGGCGGTGAGACTGAACAGACCACCGGCATTGTCAAACTCATTGGGGGAGATATCGGGTTGCAGTGGTATCCGATTTTCGATGAGGGATACCGTGACAGGTTGACCGGTAAGATTGTTGACCATTATTGGAACCGTGAAATCGGTTTCGAAACGATCGATCTGTTCAAAATGAAAATGCGTACACGCATGAATGAAATCATGCCGTACTACAATCAGTTGTATACGAGTGAGCGACTGGCAATCGACCCGCTATCGAACGTAGATTTGCGTACACTGTCGACCGGTGAATCGTTGCAGCACGTCACCGCTGAGGGCGAGAGCACGACGACCAGTGAGTCAGACTCGGCAAGCCGGACCGTGCAGTCTGAGCTTCCGCAGGTGAAACTTTCACCGAATAAGGATTATGCAACCGCTGCGGCAGATGTAAATACCAAAGGCGTGTCTGGCGGCACGGGCAACGAAAACACGACATCCGACAGTGAAACCACGCAATCGAACGATTCGCGCGTTTCAGGATTTCAGGGCAACCAGTCTGAGATGCTGATGCAGTTCCGTGCAACATTCTTGAACATTGATGCTATGGTCATTAGTGACCTTGATGTGTTGTTTATGCAAGTCTGGGATAATAGCGACACTTATACGAATTCTGAAAGCGGGTTTTTCGCATGACTCTCACACCTCCTGATCCGATTACAGGGTTTCCTAGCGCATGGCCGCTGAGTAATATCACTCCGTTTACATACCGTGACGGGCTTACATATGCGAACGTTCTCGAAGGGCTGCGACGGTACATTACAAAGGTTCTGGTGCCTGAACTTGAACGCATCATTAAGGAAGACAACGACCACGTAGACGAGGAAATTTCAAATCTTGTTTCGGTTGTAAACGCGACTCTCGCCGCACAAACAGCGTTTGTTGAACAGGAAATTGAAACGCTGCAGGAAGAAGTTAATCAGGCTGTAGCGGATATCATCGGTAGTAGCATCACCGTTACCGATCCGATGGTTGCAACAATGGTTGCTGACACTGACAGCGCCACCCGCACGGCAATGGATGCCTTGTATCAGCCCGCCGGAGACTATCAGCCCGCCGGAGACTACCAGCCCGCGGGAGACTACCAGCCCGCGGGAGATTATCTGCTTGACGGTACCGCAAGCGATGTTGGTACGAATGATGTTATCATTGATGCCAACTCTGCTACTCGTGGATCGCTTGATAGTTTTTATTTGATTAGTGAAAACCTTGATCAGCAAAACGCTGTGAAGACGGCCGCTGAGTCTACGGCAAATAAGGCTTCCTTCACCGCTAGTCAATCGAATTCGATGAATGCGAAAATGCCGAAGTTCGCCCGTGCGAACGGTGGAGTGCCGCTCATCACGCAGTCATCACAGGTTGTTGCACCAGGCGCGATTGCTCCGACAGTTGCGACTGCGCTATATTGGCCTTGGGTGGTCAATGCTGAGGATCTTATCGGCGTTAGCGCGCTTGATAAGTATTACATGTATGTGAGTAGTGATCACGCGCCCGTCGGAGATACTGATGGTATTTGGTTGTTCACTGCCCCGTCGCCTGTTGGACCTTGGGTTGGTCGTGGTCGAGTGTTTGTTGACGGTACGGGAGGGGATCAGACTGAAACGCCTACGGTGATCCCTGATCCGCTCGGCGTGTATAAGCTCCTCATGTACTACCAGCAAACGGGTGCACCCGGAACGCTTGCTGAGCAGGTGAGTAAGGTTGCTTATTCGAATGATGGTATTAACTGGACCATTATAGGGGTTGCTCTGGATGTTCCGCCAAGTTTCTCTGGTATGGGTCACACCGGGTATTTGAATGTTCAGGCGTTCGACGGAAACATTGTCGGGCATTCGCTTGCCAGCCATGGTAATTTCCCCCAGTTCGGTATTTCGTATACTGCAAACGGCGGTCGAGTGTTTCAAATGGATACTAATATGCTTAGCTGGCAAATGGATACTGTAGGCGATGGAGTGCGACGGGTTGAATGGAACCACGGGCTTGCAGTTCGCTGGAATAAAGGTCTGTATTGGATTGGGATGCTTTCAAATTTTGTAAGCGGTTCCACTCCGAAGGACGGCCGACTGTTCATTGCCCCAATCAGTGACGACCTTACCACCATCCTCGAAAAGCCGACACTCCTTCTCTACCCCACAGCTGGACTCGAACTTACCGACTATCGGGCGATGAGCGTATTTCAAGACTCGGACAGTGAACTATACTTGTATTACAATACGAACGGGCGCGTATTCGTCGCGACAACTAAGGCTGGTGCATAATGACTACCCCATTTTCATTCACGCGAAAGGCTGATGGTGGCATCATCCTCCCGGACGCAGGGCTGGGAACGCTATTCGATTTTGATTTCACAAACATGACAGCAATGCCCGCTGAACTCACGGGTGGCGCGTTTATGATCAGCGACGGAATCGGTTATGTTAGCGTGCAAACCGCTGCCGGTGTTGACACTGCACTTTCCACTAGCTCCGCACAATTCGATTTCAACAAATACAGTTTCGTGTGGACAAAGGCAACCTTGCGAACCATCGGACATGATGCCCAATCGGTAGCCGAAAACTCTCGATTCTCAATCGAAAGCGTTGGCACCGGAGGCTTGCGGTGGTATAACAATACGAATGCACTCAACTCCACCGCAGGAGACACCGAAATTCCTGTGCCCTCATTTGTTGTGCCAAACGGGCGCGCGCAATACAAAAACATTGGTCTACTCATCCTGCCAGATAAGAAAGTTATCTCCGCAACAGTTGATGACCGGATTGCTAATGCTGGAGTATTCCCAAATATGGTGATTCCCACCGATTCACGAATCCATATCACATGCCGAGGCGTAAGTCCAGCTGTGAAGCGACTTGATGTTATGAAATGGTCATGCATCGTCGGATTGAAGTAGCCAAATAACCGGAACGGGGTAGGCAATTGGCAAACGTGACACATCTACAGCCATTCGGAAACCAAATGGCAGTGCTATTCGATGACGGAACGAAACTACTTGCCTACCCCACTTCCGGGGGGCTATGGATTGTGAACGGTAGCGGCGGTGGCACGCCGCCCGTTGGCGGACTCATTGACAACATTCTCCCCGGTCATGTGTTTGCGGAAGGTTCGCTAGAGGCGGATTGGCAATGGCACCTTGACAATGCAGACAACCGAGGCGGTTCGGACCTCAATTATATTTTTGAGCCGTTCTACGCACCCGGCGCTGGCACGCTCACAACATTCGATGTTGCAGGAGTTGGCATGGTTGCTAAACTCGTGCTAGACGTTCCTGCCGTTCGCACGCAACCAGCATTCGCATACGATCAGCCGGGGCCAATGGTTGCAGTCTGGTTTCAACACAACTCAGTTGCCGCGCCAGACGGGCACGTCAACCAAGGTGACTACATCGGCACTTCTGGCGACGGATACGGCGAGTACCCTGCCCATTTGCATGTTCATGGGCTGATCGATACAGGCAATGTTGCGACGAACGCAAACCGGACTTGTTTCTGGCATTTCATCTGATAAGGTTTGAATCATGCCTCTCGCGCGGAAAGCTCACCCATACTATAACTTCGATAAGCTGATGTCTTATGCTACGCTCGCATACTACTTTTTCCTTGTCGGCGGGCGCGGTCTTGGAAAGACGTTCGGTGCAAAGAAACGCGCGATCGCAAAGGCGTTGAAAACCGGTGAGCAGTTCATCTATCTTCGCCGTTACAAAACAGAGATTGTGGCATCCAAAGAAACATTCTTCGCCGACATCGGGCACCTATTCCCAGACTGGGACTTCGCAATCCACGGCTACACTGCGGTAGCTGCTCCCGCGAGTACACGCGATGAGAAGAAACGCGAATGGAAAACGATTGGCTATTTTGTTGCACTCTCGACCGCTCAGTCGAAAAAAGGTGTCTCATACCATAACGTAACAACCATTATTTTCGATGAGTTCATCATCGAAAAGGGCACATACCATTATCTTCCGAATGAGGTTACGGTTTTTAATAACTTCTATCTCACGGTGGATCGGTATCAGGATAAGACAAAGGCGTTTTTCCTCGCGAACAGTGTGAGCATTCAAAACCCCTACTTCCTCGAATACGAAATTCGGCCTGACGAAAACCCAAACAGCGAATTTGTGAAAAAGGCAAACGGGTATCTTGTCGCACACTTCCCGGATGCCGCTAACTTCCAATCATCCGTATTTGAAACCGCGTTCGGTCGGTTCATTGCCGGAACCGAATACGCAGACTACGCCGTTAGCAATGAGTTTTCAGACAATAACGATTCATTGATCGGATTGAAAGACTCTCGTGCCCGATGCCAATACGTGCTGGAAACGAAAAACGGGAAGTTCAGTGTCTGGTATGACAGCTTCACCGCACAATACTTTATTCAGGCTAAACTACCGAAAGACGTTCGAGTGTTCACCATCGTTCCGGATAAGATGAGCACTGACAAAGTGTTTCTAACGTTCAACGATCCGCCAATGCAACAGTTGCGTGCCGCGTTCCGTACCGCGCGTACACTGTTCGATAAGCCCTCTACGCGCAACACGTTCGTAGAGATTTTCAAAAGATAAGGAAATCATGAGTAAAACCCCTGCTTACATCGGAGTAATTTCCATCGTCATTGTTGGTCTTATCGGTGTCATTATCCTAACCGTGTTTGATAAGGATGCTGGCGCGCTTATCGGCCTGTTCACGACCACTCTTCCCATTGCAATTACTGCCGGTGTCACGTTCTATAGCATCGATAAGGTGCAGACTCAGACCGCGAAGATTGCCAAATCCACGAACGGTAACACTTCCTTCCTGCTCGATCTGGTCAAGGAAAACAACCTCACCATCGAACAGCAAGAAGAAATTGCACGAATCGAGAACGAGAACCGCGACCTAGTAGCCGGTAAGCATGTCGCCTAACGACCGACTCCCACGCTACATCGTCGCCTCCAACATCGAAATTGGTGACCTCATTCGCGTACAATGGAAAGAGGGCGGCATCACTCATACCAGAACCGCCCGAGTAGCCAAACGCGAATATGACGGAAACGTGCGAGTCCTCTCAAACCTTGAAGGACACGAAATCCTGCGATACGTTCCAGGGGTGAAAGAGCATAAAATCACACTCATCGATAAAACCGCACCCATCCCAGAACCGCTATTCAACCTGCTAGACGGGATCGCAATATGACATATGAAAACGTCAACAACTTCATCGTCATCGACGACGACAACCGAGACCCCGCTGTGTCATTCCAACACCATCGGAAACGCAGATCATTCGGCGGAGTGGATTGTGTCGCTCCTCTCGGAACGCCAATCTACGCGCCCGATGCCTGCATTCTCATCAACTACCCGGACAACGGTTCGGGCGGGAATACCATCCAACTCAACTACATGTCCGGTGCAATCGATCAGATGATGCACCTCTCATCGTTCGTTGAATCCGGGCATAAGGCGAAAGGGCAGCTTGTCGGCTACTCCGGCGATACCGGATCACCCGGACAGCCGCACGTGCACTGGCACCGGCTCGGAGCATGGCGAACCGATGCATGGGGCGAGACGAACCGTTACAACCCATGGGATTACTTCGAAACCGAAGGTCACAACGACACCGAAACCGAACAACAGGAAGAGGACGAAATGAACTACATTTACTGGACCGATTCAAGTACCGGCGAACAGCGCAACGCCGTATTCAACCCCATTTCAGGATTCTTTGGCGAATTCCAGTCAAGTGACGGGTCATACAACACGGGCATTGCAGCGCTATACGGCGTTGCAACGACCATCACTGGAGTTACCGAGTCGCACGCTCAGGCAATCAAAAACGATTGCTCCAACGTCCGCACCGGATCAAAGTGAGTGAAAAGAAAATCGGCGTCTACGTCGACGGAAAACTGAAACTCCAAACCCGCAATATCGAAAAGGCTCATCACGCTTCACAGAAATGGATGCAGCGCGGACACGATGTTTGGGTTGCCCCCGTCGGATCGTTCGTCACAGTGTAAAGAAAATCCCCGCACACACTTGTGCGCGGGGATTTTCCTGCTACACTCTACATATGGATGAAGCAACGAAAACCCAAATCCTCATCACGCTTTACGAAATGGTTTCAACTAGCTACACTGATGGTCGTCTCATGCTCGAAGCGGCACAGACTGAAGCAGATTTTGAAATCGTCAAACTCCACATCATCAAAGCACGCGCCATCGCAGATGCCGCCGCCGTCATCGAAGGAATGAAATAATGCGCTACATCAAGGAATTCGCGTCCATCTACAACACCGAAGAGGGCATGATCGCACTACTCTTCACCGCAGGCACGACTGCTCTCGTCTCATCGACAGTCCTGCTAGCCAACCTAGTCGGTGGTATCTATGGCTGAGGCAATCTCCACAGCCGCCGCAATCGGACTAGTGCTCATCATCGCAGCTGCACTCATCTGTTTCATTTGGAACAGGAGAGGCGAATGAAAGGCGCACTCAGATTCTTCGCCCCATACATCATCGTCTGCACGGCGCTGATCACCCTCGGACTCATTACCAACGCGATCGGCGCAAGCTAATGGAACTGAAACTAGTTAACGGCCGAAGTATTTGGGTAATCTACTCACGCCACACCGGTAACATTCTTGACGCTGCCGTATCCTTGATTAGCGCAAAAGCCCGTGCCGACGAATACAACACTACCTACCAATCAGACGAATACGTAGTAAAGGAATGGATATAATGTGCAAGTGTTGTGACGGCCAATACATACTCACAAACGGATACTGTGATTTCTGCAGTCAAAATTGTGTCAGATGGGTCCCTATGCTCACCACTACCATTCCCAGCTTTACTACCGGCGTCAGCCGAAACACCAATGGAGGTTCAAAATAATGCCATATAAAATCCCACCCAGAAACACACCGGGCGGGGCATTTCTGTGCTACACTCAGAACATGAACAAACGCGCAGTAACCAACACCATTCGCGACAACAGCGCATACCAAATCCGTATCATTCAAGATGGAAATTACACCGGCGGTAGGGTTGGAATGTACTACCGCCGCCGAACAGTTTTCGGAAACGTGCTTACAGGTCGCATCTACCAACTATGAGCGCTAACCCTAGCACCCCGTACCACACCACACCCCTCCTGTCAAGAAGCAGGAGGGGTGTTTTGTGGGGTCCCGACAAAGACTGTGGAAACCTACAAAGGAATGGGGAAATCCTTGTAGGTGGGTCAATTTTCATACTCT
>Ga0065714_10064844_pt1 | contig 17133 bp, 10 predicted proteins | sample MisRhiReplicate2_FD_59101 | JGI IMG/M metagenome (GOLD analysis project Ga0065714, IMG submission 59101) | Miscanthus rhizosphere microbial communities from Kellogg Biological Station, MSU, sample Rhizosphere Soil Replicate 2: eDNA_1 v2... | ecosystem: Host-associated > Plants > Roots >...
AACAGACATGGTGATTTATTAAATAGATATCTTTACTTGTCAGGCCGTGTTGATATGCGCCAGATGGAGATATCCACTCAGTACTTAATTGCTGATGGATTTGATATAGGAACTGGACATGATCCCTATAGAAATTTTATATACACTAGCTTTCAGGAGTTAGCAACGAATATTTCTCACAGAAGAGTAGCATCCTTAGCTAAGAAGGACGGAGATACATTGCTTTCTAAAATGTGTGGAGTAATTGCTTCTGATGAAGCGCGTCATGCTAAAGCTTATAAAGATTTCATGTCTAAAATATTTGAGGTTGATCCGAATGAAGCAATGATAGCTTTTGAGGATATGATGAGAAAGAAAATTGTAATGCCGGCTCATTTTTTACGTGAAATGGGTATGAAAATAGGTCAAACATTTGGACATTTTACTGACGCAGCACAACGTTTAGGTGTTTACACTGCCATTGATTATGTGGAGATCATGCAACAGTTAATTGAAGAATGGAAATTAGATAGCATGCGTGATTTAAATGAAGCCGGTGAAAAGGCTCGTGATTACATCATGGCTTTACCTAACAGACTAATACGTGTAGCTGAGAGAATGAATAATCCTACTATGGATTATAAATTTAGCTGGATACATTCTTAAATAAAAAGATTGAATACTAAAAAGGCCTGAGTTGTATAACTCGGGCCTTTTTAGTATTCATCATTTTGGAGTTTTAACCTGATCGTTAATGTGGTTTACATATTTCGTCTGTACTGGCCACCAACTTCATAAAGAGAGTTAGAAATTTGCCCTAATGAACATATTTTACATACTTCCATAAGTTCGCTAAATATGTTTTCTCCAGCTATGGCGGTTTTTTGTAGTTTTTTTAAAGCCACTGTCGATTGGTCTTGATTTCTATCCTGAAAAGCTTTAAGTGCTGTAATTTGAAATTGTTTTTCTTCTTCAGTTGCTCTTATTACTTCACCAGGTATTATAGTAGGAGAACCATTTTTGTTTAGAAAGGTATTTACACCAACTATAGGGTATTCACCTGTATGTTTTAATGTCTCGTAATAAAGGCTTTCTTCTTGTATTTTACCTCGTTGATACATAGTTTCCATTGCTCCTAAAACGCCTCCTCTATCATTGATGCGTTTAAACTCTAATAATACGGCTTCTTCAACTAAATCAGTTAAATCCTCTATGATAAAGGCTCCTTGGAGTGGGTTCTCATTTTTGGCTAAACCAAGCTCGCGATTAATAATAAGTTGAATGGCCATAGCTCTACGGACAGATTCTTCTGTTGGAGTAGTAATGGCTTCATCATAGGCATTTGTATGTAGGGAGTTACAATTGTCGTAGATGGCGTACAGTGCCTGTAAGGTTGTACGGATATCATTAAAGTCTATTTCCTGGGCGTGCAATGAACGGCCTGAGGTTTGGATATGATACTTTAGCTTTTGCGATCTGTCATTTCCTTTGTACTTGTTTTTGATTGCTTTCGCCCATATGCGCCTTGCCACGCGGCCAATAACCGAGTACTCAGGATCAATACCATTCGAGAAGAAGAATGAAAGATTTGGTGCAAAATCATCAATGTTCATTCCTCTACTTAAGTAATACTCAACAAAAGTAAAACCATTGCTCAATGTAAAGGCTAATTGAGATATTGGATTTGCCCCTGCCTCGGCAATGTGATATCCTGAAATTGATACGGAATAAAAGTTACGTACTTTTTCAGTGATGAAATAGCTTTGAATATCGCCCATCATTCTTAATGCAAATTCAGTAGAAAAAATGCAGGTGTTCTGAGCTTGGTCTTCTTTTAGAATATCAGCTTGGACAGTACCTCTAACAGTGCTTATTGCATAGGCTTTAATTTTCTCATACACATTTAAGGGTAATACCTGGTCTCCAGTAACTCCAAGCAACATTAATCCAAGCCCATTATTACCTTCAGGTAAAGATCCATTGTATGATGGCTTTTGCTGTCCCTTGTTTTGGTAAATAGAATTAATTTTATCTTCGACTTCTTTTTGTAATCTATTTTCAGTTATGTATTTTTCGCATTGCTGATCTATCGCAGCATTCATGAAAAAGCCTAATAGCATAGGGGCGGGGCCATTTATTGTCATGGAAACTGAAGTTGATGGAGCACAAAGATCAAAGCCTGAGTACAGTTTTTTAGCATCATCAAGAGTTGCAATACTAACGCCAGAATTACCTATTTTCCCATAGATATCAGGACGGATATGTGGATCTTCTCCATAAAGAGTTACAGAATCAAAAGCAGTGGATAGGCGATGAGCCGGTTGACTAAGAGAGACATAATGAAATCTTTTGTTTGTTCTTTCTGGTCCACCTTCTCCAGCAAACATACGGGTTGGATCTTCTCCTTCTCGTTTTAAAGGAAAAACACCGGCAGCATAAGGAAATTCACCGGGGACATTCTCTGTTAATAGCCAGTAAAGAATATCACCCCAATCTTTGTAGCGGGGAAGAGATACCTTAGGAATTTGCAATTTGGAGAGAGATTCGTAAAAGAGAGGTTGTTTTATTTCTTTATCTCTTACTTTGTATATAAAAAACTCTTGTTTGTATTTAGTTTTAGTTTCAGGCCATTGGCGTAGTAATTTCTTACATTCACCGTCTAGTTGCTCTTCTAAATGTTGATAGATCTCTTTTAGCTTATTTTTTAACTCCTCCTCCGTTGAAAGATCAATGACACCCTGTAATTGATATAATTTTCGGGCTATGGTAGTTTGTTTATCTACCCACTCATTGTATGTCTGACTAGATTCAGCTATTTCTGCAAGGTATCGTACTCTGTCTGGTGGAATGATATAGATCTTTTCAGATTCTCCTCCTATGAGCTCCATTTGGGCTTTAAAATCAATTCCAGTCTTCTCTTTTATCCTATGCATTAAAGCTGTAAACAGATTGTTCATACCCGGGTCATTGAACTGAGAAGCCATTGTGCCATAAACGGGAATGCTGTTGTCATCAGCATTGAAGAGATTATGATTACGTTTAAATTGTTTTCGTACGTCACGTAAGGCATCTAAAGCACCCCGTTTATCGAACTTATTGATTGCAACAAGATCTGCAAAATCAAGCATATCGATTTTTTCCAATTGCGTAGCAGCACCAAATTCTGGCGTCATCACGTATAATGAAACATCACAATGTTCTGTTATTTCAGTATCTGATTGTCCAATACCTGAAGTCTCAACTATGATTAAATCATAACCTGCGGCTTTACATATATCAATGCTCTCTTGAACGTTTTTTGATAAGGCTAGATTGGCTTGTCTTGTGGCCAGTGAACGCATATATACCCTGGGGTTGTTGATTGCATTCATTCTGATCCTATCTCCAAGTAAAGCTCCTCCAGTTTTACGTTTGGATGGGTCTACCGAGATAATTGCTAATGTTTTGTCTTTAACTTCTATTAAAAAGCGCCGTACCAATTCATCTACTAAGGATGATTTTCCGGAACCACCCGTTCCTGTAATCCCAAGAACAGGAGCATTGTTGCTACTGGTAAGTTTTTTTAGTTCGTTTACAAAGGACTGAGCAGCCTCAGGGTCATTTTCAGCAACTGTTATTGCAGATGCAATGCTTTTGATATCTTTTTTTGGTATCGTTTTTAATTCACCATTTAATGATGTTGTAGTGATATAATCAGTTTGCTCAAGCATGTTATTAATCATGCCTTGAAGCCCCATTTTTCTTCCATCATCTGGTGAGTATATTCTTGTGATGCCATAAGCCTGAAGTTCTGCAATTTCAGAAGGCAAGATTACACCACCGCCGCCACCGAATATTTTTATATGAGATGCACCGCGTTCCTGAAGCAGATCATACATATATTTAAAATACTCAATATGGCCACCTTGATAAGAAGTCATTGCAATTCCTTGAACATCTTCTTGTATGGCACAGTTTACAACTTCTTCTACTGAGCGATTATGACCTAAATGTATTACCTCGGCACCAGATGATTGAAGAATTCTTCTCATGATATTAATTGTGGCATCATGGCCATCAAATAATGCAGCAGCAGTTACAAAGCGAATTTTATGCTTGGGCTTATAGATTTCAATTTGTTCCATACCTGGTTTTATAATTGGTAAACAAAGGTAACAAAAACTGAGCGGGAGGAGGTTATAATAATAAGCAAGAAGGCCACTCATATATATTAATGAGTGGCCTTCTTGCTTCTACAGATAATTTTATTGGTGTGTTAGTTCTGTTATAGGTTCACCTATACAGCCACTAGGCATTTGAATATGAAGCATTGCAGCTAGGGTAGCAGCTATGTCTGTCATATAGTGAGTTTTATTAGTCTTTCCTGGTTTTACGTTCCAGCCCATAAATACACATGGAATATGTGAATCATAAGGAAACCATGCACCGTGGGTGGTTCCGGTTTTACCGCCTTCAAAGTAGTTTGATTTTAGTATATAATAGATATCTCCACTTCTGCGTGCATTGTATCCATTAGTAATTGCTTTCTTTATTGGCTCTGGTAAAGTTGAACTGGCCAATTTGCTAAGGTCAACAGCATCCATAATACCATCTTGCTCTTTTAATGTTTCAATTGCCAGTGATTTTATTGCATCAAAGTCAGCATTAGCATCTTTAATAGCTTGATGATCGAAATAGAACTGGCTGTTCGTTGAGGTGATAATAGCTTTCTTAACTTTAAATCTTTCTTCTATAGTGGTGTTAAGGCTTTTAATTACTGGAGAGTCGTTGAATAATCCACCTGGTAGTTTATTCTCCGCCATAAAACCAGGAACATGGGCTGCTCCATGATCCGCAGACAAAAAGACAAGATAATTTCCTTTACCAAGTTTAGCATCCAGATAGTTAAAGAACTGCTCAATATCTTTATCTAACCTAAGGTAAGTATCTTCGGCTTCTATTGAGTTTGGTCCATACTGATGTCCAACATAGTCAGTTGCGGAGCAGCTAACAGCAAGAAAGTCAGTTGTACCTCCCTGACCTAGATTTTCTGAGTTAATAGCTAGTTTAGCCAATTCCAAAGTCATTGTATTCCCATAAGGAGAACTTTTGATCATATCATAATTCTTACCAGCATACAATTTGAATGGATGGGGGAAAGTAGGAGTTTGTTCCCCTCTTGATTTTCCTTCATATTCTTTGCTATCAGCAGTACTTTGGCTATAAGTTTCAATAGGATACAATGTATTCCAATTCTTCTCAAAGTACTTGTCGGCCATTTTCAATTTGTTATAATCTGCTAGCCAGGTAGGTAATTGAGTCATATAATGGGTACTGGTAATCCAGTCGCCTGTTCCACCATCATACCAATATGCTGCATTAGCAGAGTGACCAGCAGGTAAAATTGATCCACGATCTTTTAATGAGATACCAATTACTTTACTTTTAAAATTTGTTGCTAGGCGAAGCTCGTCAGTAATTGTTGTGGTCAGCATATTTTTTGGAGACATTAAGCCAGCTCTTGTATCGCTACCTACAGTTTTAACCGTAGTATCTTCAGCACAGTAAACACCACGTTTTAATTGTGGGTCATACCAATCGTTTCCAATTATACCATTAATAGCGGGAACTGATCCTGTATAAATACTTGAGTGTCCACATGCTGTATAGGTAGGAGTGTAGGGAATAAAAGTATTCTCTGCTGAGAATCCTTCATTTACCATGCGCTTAAATCCACCTTCTGAATATCTGTTGTAGAAACGGTATAGGTAGTCCCATCTCATTTGATCTACAACTAATCCTACCACTAATTTCGGTCTGTTTAATGTGGTGGAAGACGATTTCTTTGTTGGTGTTGCCTTTCTTTGAGCGATAGATCTTGTAGAGAACAGGGCGAGAACGGTAAATAAAAGGATAAATCTTTTCATCATTATTTATTGAATTTTTAGAGTTTATAAAGCAGATAACAGCGTATTAAGATAGGAATTATACGACCGTTTTATACTTTATTAAGTATGTTAGGAGTTTTAAAGTTAGCTACTTCATAATAAGTATTCTTTAATATTATGTAAAGTTTTTATGGTACTTCTGCTACCACAAAAGTGCTTCCACCAATAAAGATCAAATCCTTTGGTCCCGCATTTTCTTTAGCTGCATTTATGGCTAGTTCAACAGTTGAAAATATTGTTCCTTTTAGATGATGTTTTGCTGCTTCATCGGCTAGTTCCTGTGCAGGCAAAGCTCTTTCGAGTTGAGGCTGACAAAAGTAATAGCGGGCATTTACAGGAAGGAGATTTAATACTCCACTGATGTCTTTATCTTTAACCATTCCTATTACAATGTGTAGATTATCATAAGGCGTGCTATTGATGTTTTGCATAACTTCTGTTATGCCTGCAATATTATGTCCTGTATCGCAAACTATAAGGGGTTGTTCGCTTAGTATTTGCCAACGTCCCATTAAACCGGTTAATCCTTTTACATTTTTGAGAGCAGAGTACAAAGCGTCATTGTCTATTTTAAAACCTAGCACTCTTAATGTTTCAATTGCTTGAATAACGGTGAGAATATTTTTTAATTGATAGGTGCCCGTAAGATCTAATAAGAGATCCTCTATAATTGACTTTCCATTTTTTGACAAGGAAATATTTAAATACTCATTGTTTTTTGCCGACTTCGTAATCTGAATTTGCTGATCGGCAAAAGTAATTGAACTATTTGTGTCCTTTGCTTTTTGAATGAAAATCTGCTCAGTTTCAGGATGGCTTTCGCCAATTACAACTGGAATCCCTGGTTTTATAATTCCTGCCTTTTCTCCTGCAATCTCTTTTAATGTATTACCAAGGATATTGGTATGATCAAGACTTATGTTAGTGATAATGGAAAGTTCAGGAGTTATGATGTTGGTTGAATCTAATCTACCTCCCAAACCAACTTCTATTATAGCTATATCAACATTTTGTTCAGCAAAGTATGAAAATGCCATAGCTACTGTCACTTCAAAAAAAGAAGGACTTATTTCTTCAATAATTTCCTGTTGTTGACCAATAAAGTCTATAACGAATTCCTTAGAAACCATTTCACCATTGATTCGGATTCGTTCTCTGAAATCTTTTAAGTGAGGGGAGGTATATAATCCGGTTTTGTAGCCAGCCTGTTGAAAAATAGCGGCGAGCATATGGGAAGTTGAACCCTTCCCATTTGTGCCACCGATATGTATCGTCTTAAAGTTATTTTGTGGATTATCTAGCCTATCGCACATGGCGATGGTATTGTGCAAGTCTTTTTTAAAGGCCACAGCACCAACCCTTGTGAACATTGGTAGTTTGCGGTATAAATAATCAATGGTTTGTTCGTAATTCATTTCTGATGCTTAATAACATCACAAAAGTATCAAAGCTACTGGATTATTTAACTTTAAAGTTGAAAACAACTACACCGATTTGAACATCGGGAGCAGTTTCTGATGGTGCTAAACGAGCACCAAGTAATGCCTCTTTGCATTTTGCCCATAATTCTCTGTCGTTTAGGGTTGTCCCCTTAACTCCCGGAGTAGCATCTATAACAAGACCAGCTTTGTTTATTTTTATACGTACAGCAATTTTACCGGTTTTTTGGCCATCATCTTGTGGAGTAACCAAATTGGTAAACTTTCTTAATGCAATCGGAGTTTCACCAAATCCAGAACCTCCTTCGCCATAATTGTTGGCTAGTGGATCTCCATTTACGCTTCCTTGATTTCCCGGCGTATTGCCTGTTCCATCACCTGCACCAGTTCCTTTGCTCGATTTTCCTTTGTACAAGGCGTTTACATTTACAGCTGGTTTTGAAGGCTTGGTCTCTGTATTAGTTGCAGTAGGGGTAGCTTCTTTTTTAGTTGCTTTGCTTTTTACAACTACGGCATCCTCAGAGTTTTGGGTAACGATCTCTTTTTCACTCGTTTGCGGAGTAGGAGTCTCTTTCGTTACTTCTTCAGGTGTTACTTTATCTGGTTTACGGTTATTTGCATTCGGATCGGCAGATGGCTCTTCTATACTGGTGTAATCTGAACCCATACCTGTAGGAGAAGTTCCATAGTTAACAACCATACCACCCATACCTGCTTCTTCAGGCTCAAAGCTTCCGATAACAATAAAGAAGCTTAAAGCAAGCAATGCAGCCATGATACCGGTAGATATTGCCAGTGCCTTGGGATAATTGTTTTCTTCTTTAGGATAAGTCATTATTTCTTAGGTTCTACAGCGAGTACAACTTTTAGTTTTAATTTGTTACCTACATCATAGATAGACATTACATTTTCAATAGAAACTTTTCTTTCAGCGTAAACAACTATGGTTAGATCCGGTGATGCCTTTTGCATGGTTTCAACTACAGCTAGAATATTTTCAGGCTTGGTAGGTTGCTTGTCTACAAAATAATTTAATTTATCATCTATAGATATAGTAACGGTTTTTTGGGAATTAGATTGTTGCCCTGCTTCTGAACGTGGTAGTAATAGCTTAACTACCTGTGGATTAACTACGGCTGATGCCAATAGGAAAAACAAAAGCAGGAAGAACATAATATCGTTCAATGCAGAGGTGTGTACCTCTACTGTTCCTTTATTTCTTTTGCGTAAATTCATTATTTTCCTGGCTCCTCTAATAGATCAATAAATTCAATAGCATCAGTTTCCATTCTTAGGATGATGCGCTCAACCATCATATTTAAGATATGATACAGTACATAAGCAATGATACCTATAATCAGTCCCGTTGCAGATGTGATCATTTTAGTATAAAGACCACCAGATATTGTTCCAATTTCAATAGCACCTTTAATGGAAACATCATGGAAAATAGTAATAACCCCAATAATTGTTCCTACGAAACCTAGCATGGGAGCAATACCAGCTATAATTCCTAATATGCCAATATTCTTTTCAAGTTTAGAAACTTCTAGTTTTCCATTGTTTTCAATAGCAGCTTCAATATCTTTAATTGGGCGACCAATACGTTTTAAGCCTTTCTCTAACATTCTTGCTAAAGGGGAGTTGTTATTGCGACATAAAGTTATTGCATTTTCTAATCTTCCGTCATGGATATATTGCTTAATCTGAAGCATTAAGTTAGATTCAGTTTTAGAAGCTTTTCTTATTGTAAGGTATCTTTCAACAAAGATTACTAATCCAAGAAATGCTAAAAATGCCAGCGGTAGCATTACCCATCCACCTTTAAATAAAAGGTCGATAAAGTGAAGTTCAGGTGGGGCAGTGGTAAGAGCTTGGTTTAAGTTATTAGCAGAATCAATAATCTTGTTAGCGGTATCAGTTGCACCTTGTAGTAAAACGATCATATTTATTATGGTTTGTGTGTGTTTTTATTTTGATATATATATATTCCAGGATCTTTTAATTTTGTAACGAGCAATTTGCGTCCTTCTTTTGCACTTTCTTCATCTTTAAATGTTGCAATGCTAATTTTTAGTCTCCTTTTACCCGGCATGGTTGGGATAACTTTAGCTGTTATGCCTATTGCCTTCATTTGAGCAATAAATCTGTCCGCTTCTTTTTGATTGATGACTGATGCACCAATAACCTCCCAGGTAATTGGGCCAGTAGTAGGGGCAACAGTAGTTTCAGTGACAGTAGGTGTTACCGAAGGTTTTGCAGTAGCAGTAATGGTAGCCAAGCTATCCTTTTTTAAGGAATCGGCAGTTTGTATTGCTTTTTCATTACTTATCCTTATGCTATCAGCAGACGCAATTGAGTCTGCTTTTAGTTTATCATTATTTTTGATAAGTTCAGAATTGTCATGAAGACTATTATCCTGAATGCTATCATTTTGAATTGTATTTGCAGGTTTATTAAGGACAGCATCGAACAACTCTGGCTTAATTAAATACGTAGCTACCCCAATGGCAAGTAGAACAGCAAAAGCAATAATGATTTTTACGTAAATAGGAAGTCCTTGGTTCTCCTCATTAATTTCAAGCGAATCAATAGGTTGCTTAGCTAATGGACTTGGTGTATTAAAGAAAGGAGGAACTACAACCTTTGGGGCGATAGTTTCTTCAACAGTATCCGAATTGTCATTGATGCCCTCAGGAGTTTCAATGACAGCGGGCTCAACAGGTTTCGGAGTTATTTTAACTTCCGATATTTCTTCATAAATAGGCTGATCATCATGCACAGGTTTTTCCTCGTGATGAACAGCTTCTAACTCTTCAGATCCATCACTTAAGTCCGCGTTGTTGTCTTCAAGACTCAGTTGTTCTTCTGTAATTATAGGCTCTTGTTCAAACGAAGGTACTTGTTCCGCAGGCTGTTCTTCTGCCTCAACATCATTAACTATTTCAGCTTCCTGAATGCTATCGTCAGTTGTTGTAATTGGTTCCTCTTTTAGAGGCGGTAATCCATAAAAATCAAAACCAAAGTTTAATAGATCTTTAGGATTAAAAACTAAACTTCCAGGGATGCCGGTTAAAGTCCCCATCTCTCCAAAATCAGCGTTTTGTTTTTCCGAAAGCTGTTTTAAAGTTTCTTCAGCAAACTGATCCGCATAGTAGGTTGCAGCCTCAGTTGATATACTCCTTTTTTTACTGATGTAGTTAACAAGAGATTGTGATTCTCTAACCTCATCGGTAAAGTCCAATGTATAGCTTGGAGGCAGAAATGAGTGTGCTTCAGCATCATACCTTCCTGGCGATTTCTTTTTATAAAAAGTACCAAGTCCAGAAATTCCCACTTCTTTCCGGGTTTTTATAAGTTCAGTAAGGTATGATAAGATATCCATTCTGGTAAAAATAAATTTTAATTCCGTATCAACCAATTATTAATTAAAAACCTATTAGAATGAATAGCTTATGCCTCCGAAAACATTAAGTCCAATTACCTCATAATGTAGGTACCTACTATACGATGTGTTTAGTAAATTGTTTGCTCTGGCAAAGGCAGAAAACTTATTATTTATTTTGTAAGATACTCCTGCGCCTAAATCAACAAAGCCTTTAACCGTAACTACTTTCTCTGTAGTAGGATCTGGGGTATAGTACGGGTTAGCTGGTGCTGCTGTATAAATTTTTGCTTTGCTATCATCCTGAATAGCTACAGAAGCATTAAGGGTTACTTTTTTGTTGATCACGTATGACAGATCAGAACTTAAACGCATTTGAGGTTTGAACCAACTTTGTGTTTCGGCGGCAGGTTTATAATCTTCAAAATTTAATTTACCAGTCCATTTTAATGCATCACTTACTTGTACAGAAAGCTCTCCTTCTAATCCAATAAGTTTCATCGTTCCGAAATCATAGATTACATCAAATTTATTGAAACTTGAAAAGCTATTTACGAATAATGGCATATCTTCAATGCTTTTATGGTAAACTCTTGCTTTGTATCCAAAGCCTGGGCCACCTGTTCCTTTAATACCACCACTGATACTAAGTTTTTCAACAGAGTTTCTGATGGTAATATTGTTGTTCAGGAATGGATTGTCGTCTGTAAATTGTTTTAAAGAGTTACGATTTACATCGCCTTTTACTTCACCAAATATTTGTAAATAATCAGGTATTAATGTAAAGTCTGCAGTTACGGCAGGGAAGATTCTGGTAGATGAAAATGCTCCAAATTCTTGCACAAAATTAATTCCCGCAGTTATTTTTACTCCGCTGGCTTGTAATCTTATGTAAGGATTCAGTTTTAGAAGGTTGTTACCTACGCTTACTAATTCATCTTTAGTGCTTCCAAACTCGGTTGAAGCCGCAAGACCTAAATTAAAATTGCTGATTCTTTTATTGACATATCCATTTAAAACAACTGAGTTTTCTTTGGCATTAAATTTATCACTCCAGATATATCCATTAAGCTTCAAGGCATAGCTAAGCGCATCAGGATCTTCAGTATACTTATTTACAAGTTCACCCTCTGCTTCAAAGAAATTAAGTGTTTGTTTCTCAGGATTAGGATTTAGAGTAGGGTTGTCCTTATCAATCCCATAGAAATATAGTCCATTTCTTTGGAAGTTAACTCGACCACTTAGAGTAACAATGTCACCTATACTGCGACCGAAAATACTTAGTTTCTGCTGGCTAGACTGCTGTTTATTTAGTTTTCCTGATTGGCTAAAATGCTGGAAGTAACCTCCGGCTTGCATTGCCTCATCACGGCCCATGTTTATATAAGCTTCTCCGAAAATAGTTTGTGCAGATCCGAATCCACCTTTGACATAGTTATTTATTAGTTCTTCTTGTTTTGCAGCAACAACTTCCTGAGCCTGTAATTTATTAATGTCAGAGTTTAATTCTAACTTTCTATCTGTAAGGCTATAGTTGAATTTGGCTTTATATGTTTTTATGTCGTTTAAGTCCGGACTTCTTCTAAGCTTTACAGCTTCTGCTAAAATGGGTTTGTAAGGTCTTACAACTTCAATTTCTTCAGTAACAGCTTTATCTTCCGTTTTCTTTTCAGTGGTTTTTGTATCCTGAGCTTTTAATCCTAAGGATGCAGCTGTGATAAAGAAAAGGGTACTATATATTAATTTAGTTAATCTCATGTTGCTTAATCTTATTTAATTTTTTGTAATTTCTCTTTAGCGGTTGGAACGATATCATCCTTACCATCATAGTTGTCTATAATACTTAAGAGAGTGCTTTTAGCTTGTAACTTATCTTTCAGGGCTACATAATTATCTGCCAATAAAAGGAACGATTTAGCTACCCAATAGTCATAAGAAGCCATGTTATTAATCAGATCAAAACATGTTTTAGTCGAAGTTTTGTAATCACCCTTTGCATATTGAATGGCTGCGATATTGTATTTAGATTCGGCAGCTGCCAGAGTTTTAGTTTTACTAACCACATTGTTAAAGGCTTTCACTGCACTGGTAGTATCTGCTTTTAACAAATATGCTTTACCGGCATATAGATCGGCACTGTTTTTTTCTTCTTCAGAACCCTTTTCAGACTCTTTAATAAGCTGAACATACTTAATCATATCATCCGGCATATTTAAAGCACTGTAAGCTTTTAGTAGATTATTCAAGGCATAGTTGTAATGCACTTTATAATCAGCTGTAGTTTCTAATCTTTTTAGGTAAACAATTGCTTCGTTGTATTTTTTCTGATCTAAAAATAACTGAGAGATACTTACTAATGATCGTTCAGTATAATCACTTGTCCAGTCATTAAGAATGTATTCATAATCGGCAACAGCTTCCAAAGGACGACCAAGTTTAACTAAAGACTCAGCTCTTACGAACTTAGCCTCTTTGTCATGTATAGCTTTTGGATACTTGTCGAAATACGCATTAACCGCTTCAAAAGCACCTTTAAAATCACCTTTTAAATAAAGGTTGTTAGCACCCTGGAAAACAATATTGTCCTGTTCAGATTCAGTGAAATTTCCAAGAGGTGTTGAATTAGCATAAGTAATGAAACCTTGAGAATCACCACGATCAACGTAGATATTCTTAATAGATTCAAGCGCTTGTTTAGCCTCTTCGCTGCTGGCGTAATCTCTGATAACTTTTTTGAATGATTCTAATGCCTCATCGTCTTTATCCTGATTGTATTGTACTAAACCAATAGTAACTAAGGCTCTTGGAACATAACTACTATTTGGGTATTGGCTAACTAAACTAATAAGGTCGGTACTTGATTTGTCAAAGTTTCCAATATTGAAATAAGTATAAGCAGTTTCGAAACCTGCATCATCAGCGTAATTAGAATTCGGGAACTGTTTAAGCAAATCCTGCATAGTTCCAATTTTTGCTTCATTTTGGTTTTCTAATCCCTGAATCATACCACGTTGAAACAGTGCGTAATCCTCGCCAGTAGACCTTGCGTTAATGATTTTGTTATAGTTTACAAGTGCATTTCCGTAGCTTTTATTAACAAAATAAGAGTCGGCAAGCCTAATAATTGCATCATTAATTGTTTTTTGATCTTTATCATTGCCACTTAAAAAGCGTTCAAAATAGGTAGCTGCTTTTCCGTAGCTTTCGTTTTCAAATGCAGCGTATGCAAGTGCATAGTTTGCAAAATTATAAACACCTGTTTTATCAGCACCAGGCATTCCAAGGAATGTTTCGAAATGCTTAACTGCTTCGCCGAACTTTCTTAATTCATAAGAAGCCTCAGCTTTCCAGTAGGTACTTAATGCATGGATTTCCTTGTCTTCAGGGAATTTTTCAGAACGTAAAAACATAGATAATGCATTAGGGAATGCACGTTCATTATAAAACTCTAATCCTCTAAAGTAGGTTACTTTTTGATAAGCTTCCTGAGCCTCTGGAGACTTATTTTGTATTGGCTCAAGTATATCGATAGCTGCCTGATAGTTTTTACTGGTCAATAGAATTTCGCCCAATAAAGTTTTAGCCTCGTTTATTTTACGTGAAGTTGGGAACTGTTTTAAAAAGTTCTGAGTTGCCTCAAGTGCTTGTTGATTAAAGTCAAGCTCATAGCTTAATCTGGCATAGTTTATCCATGATTCTTCCTGGATAACTTTATCAAAATCAAGTCTTGATGCTCTGAAGAAAGCACTTCTTGCTTTTTCCTTGTTTTTTAGAACAATGAAAGAACGACCCAAAGTGTACATTCCGCTTTGGAGATAGATGTCATCTGTATCCAGTTTCTCTAATATAGCAACTGATTCAGGGTATCTTTTCAATTGAAATAATGAGTAGCCATACTGATAAATGAACAGGTTGTTTTTAACATTCGATTTATCTTTAGCATAGAACTCTTTAAAATACTTCTCAGCATTTACAAAATCCGATTTTGCAAAATATGAAGCAGCGATAAGGCTTAACATTTCAGCCTCATATTGTTGCTTCGAAGATTTAAGGATAGGTAAAGCATATTCCAATACATCATCATATCTTTCATCAAGATAGTACATTGAGGTAATGTAGTATGGATAACTAGTCTCGTATGTTGGAGATCCTTTTAGTTTTTCGAAATTACTTAATGCAGTTTTGTACTCCTTGTTCAGGTAGTTGATATATGCAAAGTAGTACGTGGCGCTTTCCTGGAATGGAGATTTTTCTTTTTTAACAACTTCGAATAATGGCTCTGCTTTTTCAATATCATTTTGTAAAAAGTACGCGTAACCTTGTTTAAACTGATATTCTAAACGTTGTTTGCCAGAAAGGGTGGAAGGATCTGTTTTCTCAAACCATTCTAATGCTTTCTTATAGTTTTTCTGATCAAAATAAGATTTACCTACATGAAAATAGGCAAGTTTGGTATTAGAGTTAAGTGGATAATCTTTTATGAAATTTTGGAACAAACTCTCAGCATCACTATTACCTAATTCTAATGCACAAACGGCAGCGTAGAACTTTGCATTTTCTTTTAGTAAAGAAAGTTCAGAATTACTCTCTTGTTGTGTACCTGGTTTTTGTCTAAGTTGTTCAACTAGTTTGAATTGCTGAGCAGCAGCAATGTATTTTTCATTGTCAAGCAGTTCAAGGCCTGTTTGATAATTTTTATTGAGGTTAACTAGTAGGCTCGACTGCCCATAACTTGCAGTAAAACCGCCTGCTAGTAACAGCGGAATAAAAAAGTATTTTTTTTGCATCTGATTTCAAATATGGTTGGTACTAATATAGATATAGTATTGTGTCTTCTTTACATAAGAAATTAACATGTGTTGATAACACAGGTTTAACGAACAGAAAAAGGAAATGGTATAAAAAAGCTATTAAAGAAAGTTAATCTCTTTGAGAAGCAAGTAGATAAAGTACTGCCATCCTAACTGCAACCCCATTTTCAACCTGTTCTAATATGATTGATTGTTTGCTGTCGGCAACATCACTGGTAATCTCCACACCGCGGTTAATCGGGCCTGGATGCATTACAATGATTTCTTTATCTAGATTATCCAGAATCTGCTTATTTAAGCCGTACATCATAGCATATTCTCGTAAAGAAGGAAAATACTTAATGTCTTGTCTCTCCAATTGAATGCGTAGCATGTTTGCCACATCACACCAATTAAGGGCTTTAATTAGATTGTGTTCCACCTTTACACCAAGACTATGAATATGTTTAGGGATTAGAGTTGTTGGCCCGCAAACCATTACCTCAGCACCTAGTTTTTGCAGGCATAAGATATTAGAAATAGCAACTCTTGAATGAAGAATATCTCCAACGATTACCACTTTTTTACCGGCTACGTCACCTAGTTTCTGACGAATAGAAAAAGCATCAAGTAAAGCTTGGGTTGGATGCTCATGTGCACCATCTCCTGCATTTACAATTTGGGCTTTAATATGTTTACTTAAAAATTGTCCTGCTCCTGCATATGGATGCCTCATCACTACCATATCCACTTTCATAGCCAGGATATTGTTAACAGTATCGATTAAAGTTTCACCTTTACTTACAGAGGAAGAAGAGGCTGCAAAATTAACTACATCTGCAGAAAGTCTCTTTTCAGCTAGTTCAAATGAAAGCTTGGTTCTTGTTGAGTTTTCGAAGAAAATATTAGCAATGGTGATATCTCTTAAAGATGGAACCTTTTTTATAGGTCTATTAATTACATCTTTAAAATTATCTGCAGTTTCAAAAATCAATTCAATATCATTCCGGTTAATATCTTTGATACCTAAAAGATGTCGGGTTGATAATTTCTCTACTGCCATACTATTTATTGCTTTCTGATAATAAGATAACTTTGTCTTCTCCTTCGGTTTCTTTCCAACTTACCTTAACTCTTTGAGAATTTAGGCTGTCAACCTGCTGACCAATATAATCCGGTTCGATAGGTAGTTGTCTGGAAAAACGCCTGTCAATTAACACCATTAGTTCAACCTTTTCAGGTCTGCCATAAGCCAACAATGCATCCATAGCAGCTCTAATAGTTCTGCCTGTCCACAATACGTCATCTATAAGGATAACATTTTGGCCTTCAATTATAAAATCTATCGTATTGCTGTTTGCTGAAACTATTCCGTCCTTTCTCCTAAAGTCATCTCTAAAAAAAGTAATATCTAAATTGCCTTTTTTAATATTGGTTTTCTTAAGGATTTGGGAAAGCTCTTGTTGTACCCTGTCGGCAAAGTAACTACCTCTTGGCTGTATACCTATTAAAACAGTATTAGAAAAATCGATGTGATTCTCAATTAATTGGTGACAAAGTCGCTTAATTGTGATTTGGAATTTTTGTCCGTCTAGCAGGGTTCTCTTTTGCAT
>Ga0065714_10064845_pt1 | contig 17132 bp, 27 predicted proteins | sample MisRhiReplicate2_FD_59101 | JGI IMG/M metagenome (GOLD analysis project Ga0065714, IMG submission 59101) | Miscanthus rhizosphere microbial communities from Kellogg Biological Station, MSU, sample Rhizosphere Soil Replicate 2: eDNA_1 v2... | ecosystem: Host-associated > Plants > Roots >...
CTGTCCCTAAACCATCGGCCAAGCCTCGCGCTAAAACAGGTAACGGTAAATGAAAAGTTTATTGCCAGACTGGATCGTCCGAAACCTCTGGCCCAACACACCCCCAAGAACTGGCGGCAATGCTCCCGGTGATGTGTTCCTTGAAGACGAACTGCCAAAGGACTTGAACATCTTGGCCGAATTAGCGCAAGACCCTACTCACGCTATCCAGATGTTGCTGCGTGCTGGTGAACCGCACATCTACGTCACCTACGACCATCAACCCGGTGTTGAGTTTCTGGTACTGGCTCTCAGTGAGTCGCGCCATACGCGCGTCATGCCGGAATGCAGGCCAGGTGAACCTCGTCAAGGTCGTAAAGTCTCTTGGTACGACATGCCCAAGATATTGCTCCGTGGAGAATCCGGGATCAGCGACAGTGTGACCATGTTTGAAGGTGAACACGTCAACCTGCAACTTACCCCGGAAACAAAGATCAGACTGGATCGCGTCACCAGCAAAGAACCTTCTGCCGAAACGACGGAGTACCTTGCCGCCCTACGTAAGAAGGCTGACGCTGTAGAAGAAGTCCTGCGCTTGATAACGGATGTGAGCAGTGCCCATATCCCGGTCAATCTCACCACCCACACCAATCGCACAGGTCACTTGTACCACCACGAATCAAACCCACACCTCAACACCACAGTCCTCACGCGAACTGGTGAGTTCAACGCTTGGCCCGTGGCAATCTATGGTGGGTTCATGCTGCCGGTTTACGGTGTTGAGTACGAGTTTGTCAGCGACATCGTGACCATTCGCAACGACTTGGTAAAGGTCAAAGATGCTCGCAACCTGACCGATGCTCATCTGCTGGAGGTCCAAGGGCAGGCAAGTGTCGTCATGAACAACCTGCGTCGTATAGAGCGTGGGGATGTTGTCCGTCGTAAACCCAAAGGTGATTTCCGTCCTGCTGATGCAATTGTCATCCAAGGCGCCGCCAGTCAATACGAAAAGATCCTTGTGGTCGAAGGTCGTGTTGGTAGCTCGTGGACATTGCATGAAGATTTCAACTTCAACTTCGATTTCGTCATGACTGCTGAACAAGCGCATGAAGTCACCAAGGCTGGGCGTAAAATGCTCGACGGCCTTAGTCCGAAAGAGTTCATCGACCTGCACTACCCTGAACCTGAATTTAAGATCTAAGGAACCCGAATGAAAACTGTACCGCGCTACTACAACTTCGTCACCACCAATGAAGAACTGGCCAACGCTTTCGAGAAACGCCTTGAGCGTCTGGAAGCACTGGACATTCGTGCCAGTGTTGCGTGCCAGGACTTTGCTACGTTTACCCCGAATGGCCCTTCGCTGCTGGTCACTCCGGGTAACAGCTTCGGTCACATGACCGGTGGCTTTGATGGTGCTGTGGTAAAACGCTTTACTCACCAAGGTGACGTTGACGCAGCGATGCGCAAACTGATCGTCGAAGGCTGGGGTGGTGAACTGCCGGTGGGCTCTGCGTTGATGCTGCCGGTGAATGATCCGATCTACCATGGCGTGATCTACGCACCGACCATGCGTATCCCACACGAGCTGCCAGAAGGCACTGACGCGGCTTACACCGCTACCTGGGCTGCGTTGAACTGCTTCAGCCACACTAGCCTGATGGACATGTTCACTCGTCGTAAAGCAATGGACCCAGCGATGGCTATCACCCTGACCGGCATGGGGACGTCCACTGGTTTGATTCCAGCCGAGGTCGCTGCTGAGCACATGATCCTGGCCATCGAGCGTTTCCACATGAACATCGAGATTGACAATCTCTGGACAGACGGTTTCGCTCACCACACCAACCTGACCACCTGGAAGCGTTGACATGAACGTGCCTTTCAGTTTCATTGTTGCCACCAGTGAAACCATCGGTCGCAACATTGCGGTGTCTCTGCGTTGCGATAACGTGGCACTGGAATCGGAGTACTTCGACGGCGTTCCAGAAGGTCCGGGTCTGCGCACTCAGGCTGTCGAGTCTCGTTGCCGCCCTTTGCATCAAGAGACTACGTTCATTCTGATCGTGGAGCGATCATTGCTTGAAGACCACGTCGGCCTCATGCAACAAGTCCGTCGTAAGTTATTCGGTGAGAAAACACCGTTCCTGGCTCGCGCTGCGGCTGTGCAGTGGACAGGTAGCGATGAAGCTTACCTGCTGATGCGCAGTAAGACAGCGGATTACGGCCCTCACCACATTCGCGACGATCTACCCGGAGGCGTTGAGCCACCACCGGGTCGTCCGTACATTCCTTAGGAGACCGTGATGGATAAGATCACATCGCTCTGGCAAGCCCGCGTCATCAAGAACGACAGCAACTTCTACGCATGGACACGACGTTTCGCCGAGGTCATGACAGAGGTGGCTTACGAGCAGACCCAATTGATGCACGGGCTCTTGAGCATCTGCGAAGGGGTTAATGCTCACCTGGCTCAGACGACCCCCGAAAGCTGGTGGTGTCGTGGGACTGTACCGTCGATTACACGTGGTACAGCCGATGAGAACCCCGAAGTGCTTCCGCAACAATTGGTGATTAACATCACCAGCGGTATCTCAGGCTTAAGCTTGGAGAATGCTGAGGCGGTTCGTATAGGGTCATTCATTGTCGCGGTCAACACGCAGCCTCCGAAGTTTGCCACAGTTGCCGATGTCCACCCTAACGACTTCTTTGAAGAGTGGATGGGTACACGAGCCGATGGTGGCGAGTTGCCCGCTAACCAAGCAATTATCTTCTCGGAGATCCTTAAGGCTGCATACACGAAGGGTTTCCGTTTCGACAACTTGGTCGAGGACAATGATCGCCTCACCCTTTTCCTACGGACGAAGCACGAACTCATGACAATGCGGTTCGACTTCAACCATATACGCTTGACGGCGATTGAGTTTAATCGACTGCTCAAGGTGCAGGAAGAGTACATTCAAAGCAACCCACCAACAGGCGGCTAACCATGTCCAAAGACCAATACCAGCGACTTCCTACCAATGGTCGTGATGGCAAATTCCTGTACATGGGCGTTGGTCTGTGTCTGGAAGAGATGCAGGCCCCCCAACCAGGCCGTCGACGTCTATCCTCACGTTTGGGGGAACCTGTGCAATGATAGCACTTGGTTCCTCTATCTGTTGGATGGTCAGTTGGCCATGGGCACGCTAGATCTGGCGTTTAACGCTAACGCTGAGTCGGTGCAGTTCGGTTTGGACGGCATCGACAAGTTGTTAGGCGGTAAGCGCGAGTACCTCTGTCACTTCCACGACACGCATTACTGGCTGGATTACAACGGCCATGAAATCGTGGTGTGTGAGACCGACGAGTCCGATCCAGTCCTGCACTGGAAGCGCAACGAACAGGGCGAACCTGTCCTTACTCCGCGTGGCAGTGTTGAGCAATACACGATTCACCCCGACCATCTGGCAGCGATGACCAGTGCGGTTCAACATGGCTCTGTTTTGACGCCACGTTGACGTTCATAAAAAACCAATCCATCCATTTTATACACCCACCCCAAAAGAAGGTACTTCTGCATGAAACTGCAACCTGAACTGGTAGCTCTGCTGGAAACCAATGGCTCCGGTAACTCCTTCGCCGTATTCGCCCATGCTGGCGAAGGCAAGGTCAGCTTGATCTTCGCGGGTAACTCCCTGCGCACTATCGAAGCCGAACCGATCACCGACGCCAAGATCGGCGACAAGGTTTACTTCAACGCTGAAGGCGAACTGATCGGCGTCACGGCACCTGAGCCGGTGAAAGCTGCTTCGGCCAGCCCTGTTACCGGCTGCGCACGTGGTTACGAGCGTAACTGCTAAGCCGTACTCGTGAATAAAGTGCAGGGCAAACGCCCTGCACTTTATGTCCTTTTTGATAGGGTTCTCTATGACGATTATTGCTTATTCCAAAGGTCAGTTGGCAGGTGACCGAATGGGTATCGTGGGGTATGGTCGTTCAGCGACTATTCAAGATACCGTCAAAGTCTTCAAGTCGAAGTGTGGTCGCTTTGCCTATGGCATCGCTGGCGACGCGTTCGTGGAAGGCGAACGCGAAGGTTTGATGGAACTGGTCTTCCGGCAACTGCTGGTTCACAACGCCTCTGACGGGGAAGTTGAACTTAAGCTCTCCGGTACCGATGCCATGAACGTCATGGGTGTGATGGATCGTAACATCATCTTCATGACCTCTACACGCGCCTGGCGTATCCAGTCGTCTAAGTACCTTGAGATCACCCACCTCGACGGCTACTGCTCAGGCAACGGTAGTTGGATGGCGGATGTCTGCCTCAAGTACGGACTGTCTGCTGCCGACACCGTCAAAGAGGTGATGTTGCTACAGACAGACTGTGGCGGCAGTGGGATGGATGTGGTGGATGCATCTGACCTGATTCCTTTGTTCGATCCAGAGGTCGCACCCAATGAGTAACTACGTAGCAATCCTGGACGACAAGATTGCGTTCAGTAACCGTATCGTCGGTGCCAACGGTAACCTGATCACGGTGCCCATGGATTCCCTGTACACGCCGTATGGGTTCTTGTTCCCGACTGAAGTCACCTCGTTCAACCTCTTGGATTACTTCGAAGGTGATCGTGCACCACATGAGCACATTGAGACGGCTGTGTTCGGGGTTCTCCTGACCGCGCAAGGGATCATGTACGAATTTGCCGAATCGTCGGAATGCAAGTTCGGTGTACTGGCCAGACGTCGTCTTGCTTATGGCGAGGGTGCCCGTTACGTGAAGTCCAATGAGCGTTCCAGCGAAGAGCGCATGATCATGGCCCTGCACCTGACCAATGACTTCCAGAAGGCCCATGAACTGGTTCGCAAAGTTGCGCGTAACATTCCCGACACGGTGGTGGTCATGAAGATCGACGACATCATCGAAGAGCTGCAAAAGCGTAAGTGCACCCAGCGCCTGCCGTTCATAAAACCGTTTCGCGTTAAAGATCTGGACGAATAAAGCAACATGGAAAACCCGTACGAGGCTCCACTGTATAACACGCTGCTGAAAGCCCTCTCAGAAGGTGCGCAAGATCAGTACATCACGATGCAACTCCCGATTAAGCGTCGAGCTAAAACCGGATGGACACGTCGTGATGCTGGTCAGATTGATTTGGAGTTGAACCATGGGTGGCAGGGCAACATTGAAGTTATGGAACGCGATTTTGTTTCACGTAACAATCAAGGCGTACGCCGCGTCGCTACGGCGGAGAAAGTAGAAAACTTCTTTAACAATCCCGATGCCGTGCAAGTGCAGATGAAGCACTCTTTCACGACATTGTTGATTGAGTACATGGGGAAAGGTTACAGCCTCACCAACCTTGAAATACGAGCACCAATGCACAACTCACCGACGAAACGCTTGCTCGCACATCTAAGTACCGACAAAGAGTCCGTGCTGATTGTGATCAACCTGATTTTTCATCGGTGGGTTGGCTGGATAACTAAATAGAGAGCGACCATGCAAGAAGACGAGTTTGTGCAGTACGACGAAGCCGTGTATCAAGATCCCCTTGATCCTGTACCGGTCTTTTGTGGGAAAGACACGCTGATGTGTTTCAACACGTTCGGTGCTGTGAAGAAGAATGAGTTCCTCCGCGTTCACCGGCAAGTCCGTAACTTCTTGGACGGGGCGCCACGGGCCGAGTACCTCACGAAGAAAGGTCAGCTTAAGCTACCGCGTTCGGCTACCGTGAGTGAACTGTTAAACAGTGGCCATGGCGATCTGCGCGGTATGCAGTGGTTAAAAGGTAACGTTATTGACCATTCTATTGACCACATTGGTAACGTCGCCATATGCCAACTGGAAGCCGACCCAGCCCAGCAACGGGTGCATGGCAAGAACACCCTCATTTACATCGCGGAGTAGCACCGATGCTTAACGCTGTCGATCTCATGCACCACCAGCACATCGAACACATCATGGAACACGGGCATCCTCGTATGGATCGCACGGGTACTGGCACCAAGACCTCCTGCGGGCGCATGCTCAAGTTCAACCTGTGGCAGAAGCGCCTGCCATTTCCAAGTACCAAGGAGCTGATCTTCCGTTCGGCTTTCTTTGAGATGCTCTGGTTCATCAGTGGCGATACCGACATCGATTTCCTCAAAGATAACAACGTCGGCATCTGGGATAGCTGGCTGATCCCTGGTACGGCTCGTTATCGCGAGAAGGTTCATGCCGAACTCAATCGCGAACTGTACGGCTTCTTCAATCTGGCATACCAAGCCAAGCATTCTACTTTCTCGCCGGTAGTGGCGACTGGTGGTACGCCTGAGTTCAAGTGCATGAACTACCGCGTTGTAGACGGCATCGCTACCGAGGAAGAGTGCGGTAACGAAATGTACACCGTGGCCTTCAACGTGCACACCGGTGAAGCCAGTATCCAACTCAATGCCAAAGCCCGTAAAGGTTACGACATGCTGGGCTGGGCACAGAACGCCGATCCAAGCAAGTCCACTGAGCACTACCAAGCCCGTTGGCTGTGTGAGTTCATTGGCCTGAACTGTCAAGCGCTCGCCGGTGGCAGCATCGGTAAGGGTGGTTATGGCAAGGCATGGCGTTCGTGGGAAGACACCCGCATGGTGTCCGAGAGCGAGTTGCCTGAAATGATCCGCCGGGGTTACGAAGTCGTCGGGGCTATCCCTTACGAGTCGGACTTCCAGCGTGGTCGTGTAGGGCGTGTGTTCACCGTGTACCGCGAGATCGATCAACTGGCCAACGCCATTGAAAAGCTCAAGACCAACCCGGATGACCGTCGCATCATCGTCAACGCCTGGAACCCGGCAATGATCGAAGACGCAGCGCTGCCGCCGTGCCACCTGTACTACCAGTTCTGGACACGCCGTCTGACGCTGAACGAACGCGCTGAACTGTTGAACGAACAGGAATACGCCGAGTTCACCTCAGCCTGCAATGGCCAAGGTCATGCGTTTACCAATGGGGCTGCTTACCTCAAGGAACACGGCGTCCCTGAACGTGCTCTGCAACTGTGCGTGCTGTTGCGTTCGGCTGACTGCGGTTTGGGTACTCCGTTCAACGCGGCGCAATACGCCCTGCTGGCTCACATGGTCGCTCAGGTAGTGGGGATGGAAGCAGAAGCCATGACAGTATTCATGGTCGATGCCCACATCTACGACAACCACCAGGACGGTCTGGAACTGCAACTGACCCGTGAGTCCATGCCTGACAGCGATCCACGTCTGGTGCTGAACCCAGCGATCAAGGACATCGACGGTTTCACTTACGACGACATCCGCGTCGACGGTTACACCTTCCATCCGGCCATTAAAATGCCGGTAGCGGTATAAAGCCCTGAGTCCCTCTCTTAACCGGGAGGGACTCTATGCCATTAGGAGTGGGTATGCGACCCAGCACTGAATTGAATCAGAAGCACTACGACTGCCCCGAGGTTGGGGATTATTGGCACGAACACTTTGTTCCGTACCTGGTTGTGTTGCGTCGTTTGGACAATGGCAACTTGGTGGTCTGTGATGAGCAGATGGAGATCACCGGGGGTACTGCCTTTGATGTCGATAAGGCTCGGGAGATCACCCACCGCGAACTGCGCGACAAGATTACCTACAGCACTGACAACACCAAGTTCGTAGCAGACGTGGTGCCTAAGCGGTTGTTGGTACAAGCCGAGATCTGGGAAGCCAGACACGGTGCGGTATATGTTCCGTTAGACGATCAGTCTGCGGCATAAAGGGTGAGGGCTTCGTGCCCTCACCTGCACCTTTCTTTTTATGCCGTCTAAATCTTTACAATGACACATTATGCATGTGATACCCCTACCTACCAAGGGTTTGCACTATGCTCAATCCAGCCCTGTCAGAACCGATGTTCAAGTCGCGTGCCCATTATGTCGCCTTTGCATTGGCGTTCACCGATGGGGAGATTCGCATGCGTTTGTTAGGCATCGGCCCTCTGCACTACAAAAAGAAAGTGATCGCCGAAGAATGGTTGATCAAGCAAGAAGAAGCCCTCGGCGAGTACGAGGATAAAGACTACATTCTTGAACATGCAAAGATTCATTTGGAATCGCTGTTCATCAACATGGTCAAACACGGCAAATAATCCATTAGGAGTAACACATGGACTTCAGCAAACTCGATAAAATCATTCACGGTAAACAACCAGGCGCTGTGCATAACGGCGCTCAGTTGAAAGTCCTCAGCCGTAAGTACGGCGGGCAGATTGCTGCAACGATCGCCTTCAACATGGACTACCACAACGAAGTCGAGGAAATGATTGAACTCGACTTCGGTTGGGAACATCATCTCCAGCAACCATGGTTCCCGTACTTCCAAGCCGACACCCTCGGCGAGGCAATGACCAAGTTGGTGGACTTCATCAACAATGAAGTACCTGACGAACTTCGTGACCTTCGTGCATGGGCGTTTAGCTGCCAGCAACTGCAAGATGAACTCGTCAAGCAACCGGGTAACGGACGTTACGATCTGGTCGGTGAGCACACTTACACGTTCCCACCAAAGCCCCCAACCCCGGAAGAGCGTTATCCGACCGAAGAAGTGGCCGTGTTGCTGCGTCACTACGAGGATGGTGTTCCGTTCTACCTCGTGGTTAATGAGCGTGTCAGCCTGCATGCGGATCGCGCCCAGCGTAACAAAGATCTTCATGAGCGCTTTGCTACTCACACCTGTCCGGCTAACTACCTGACGCGCTGGGGTGGCGTGGTCATCTATCAGGGCGATACTGACCCACACGGCTTGTTCCAGTATGTGCGCCATATCACGTTGGAGGAGATGCGTTTCTTGATGGGTCTGCCTAACTACCAGTTCGGCAAGCACGCTGACAGTGAGCGCTTCCTGTTCAACTGTTTCCCGGAAGTCTTTCTGGAGATCGATCCACCGAACAAAGGGCGTACTCCTCTGAAACCTGGGCAGGTACAGCGCGGTAACTTCGTGCTGGACTACAAAGGTGTCTGGGACAGCGTTTATGTCTGGGGCGGTGACGTTGTCCGCAATACGAAGATCCTTTCCGAAGTGCGTAACGGTGACCCTATCGATACACCTGAGCGTGAGTTTGTGCTCAACCGTATCAAGGCGTGCATGCAGCCGGTTCAAGAAGTGTTCCTCAGTGCAGAGGAAGGTGAGCTGCCTGATGAAGAATGGGCGCACTCCTGGATGAAGGGCGTGGTGTGGGATATCGACTACGATACATGGCGTCGTACTGTAACGTGGGACAGTCTGGTGATCGACTTCCCTATGGATAAGCACAGCGAAGAATAAGGAACTTGCAATGAATGACGCACTCGGCGATCGCATGAAGATGTACGAACAGGATTTTCTTGTTCAACGCTTCATGCCCCTGCTTCCTATCGTGGCCCGGATTGACGGTCGCGGTTTCTCCAAGTTCACCAAGGGGATGAAACGCCCTTACGATGAACGCATGCAGCAGTGCATGATCGCCACCACCGATTGGCTCGTTCGCCACACCGGTGCTTCTATGGGTTACACCCAGTCCGATGAGATCACGCTGGTCTGGTACACCGATAACCTCAAACGCAAGAACTGGTTTGATGGCCGTGTGTACAAGATGATCTCTCAGCTCGCTGCACAGGCCACTGACGAGTTTTCGCGTCAGTGCATGGAGATCATGCCGCAGTACTGGAAACGTCGCCCTACGTTTGATGCACGGGCTTACAACGTACCTAACAAGCAAGAGGCGGCTAACGTGTTCCTGTGGCGTGAATGGGATGCCACCAAGAACTCTATCCAGATGGCCGGTCACCACTACTTCGGTCACAAGCGCATCCTCAACGCTCACGGCGGTCAGATCAAAGACATGCTGATCAACGAAGCGGGTGTGAACTGGAACAGCTATCCGGCGTCGTTCAAGCGTGGGACGTACATCCAGCGACAGATCCTCGAAACACCGTTCAGTCCCAAAGAGATAGCCACCCTGCCTCCGCAGCACAACTATTTCAAGGAACCCAACCTGATCGTGAAGCGGTCTTTCATCCATCAGGTTGATATGCCCCCGCTGAGCCGGGTTCCTAACCGTGTCGATGTAATCTTCGACGGCGCGAACCCTCGTATGGCAGAAGTTGTAGATCTGCCTCCAGAAATGTTGGAACTCGAAGCCAGTATTTGAGAGGAACTCATGAAAAACCCATTTGGCCGTTGCGGACGCGTGCGTCTTTGGTTTGCTGGTAAGGTGCTGGACTACAAGATGGCCAAACTGAAGAAGCAGTACGGTGGGGTTGAAAACATCCCGCACGACAAGCTTCCCCCAGTGCTGGTCTGTGATGTGAAAGAGGGCGAGTAATCGCCCTGCTTTTCCTCTGGAGATTCCCATGCATAAGTTGAATCGCTACCTCATCGTCTTTGGTGACGTCGATGAGGTGGTCAAGCAAGGCCGTCGCCGTGCTTCTGAATCGTTGTCGGTGGAACCCTTCGTCGACGTACTGAAGAAGAAGTACAACAGCCAGTTGGACAGCGTCACGGAGATCCTGACTGAAGTCGCTGAACCTGCCATGATCTACCTGATGGGGTTCTATAAAGACCTCGATGCCATAAAGACCGCGTGTGATGAACACCCGGAAGACTTTGTCATGGCTGCCGACCTTGAAGAAGCAGTGGGTTGGTACGTCTTTGGCATGGGTAAGCAACTGGTGGTGGCTGCCTTGGATATCGGGCAAGTGGGTCACGGTATCTTTATCAAGACCCATGCGTTCCCTGAAACATGGGAAGTCACCGAAGCAGACCTGTTGTGTCGGGGTGGTGCTATCAAGTCCCTGAGTAAAGGTTACTCCGGGATGCTGGACTTTAACCCGTTGTCCATCCATGTCTTTGCCTGGCTTAAGCGCAAAGGGTTGGAAATCGATGCACTCGGTACGCTCCCACATCTGACGTATTCCGATGTGATGATGCTCAACCAGGAAGTGCTGCTGTCTCAACCCAACGCCCCATTCACCATCTACAAGAAAGTGGATGACACACCAGAGCCCGCTAAGGCCCAACTCAAGGTCGTCCATTAAGGCAGTCCCATGAACTACTCCGAAGCAATTGAAGCGGTCCATGCAGGTCGTCAGGTGATGGCGGGTATCTGGCGTCCAGAACAACGGGCGTGGATGGACGCCAATGGCACGTACATCCTGACCCAGCACGTAAAGACCCACAAGGGTGTTGAAGTGCAGTTGGATGAGTGGCGACCTACGGCGGCTGAGGTCCATTCCAACACCTACCATCTCTGCGAGTTCAATGACGAATGGCACCCGCCTAAACCACCGGAACCTGAGCCGAAGTCCAAGCTCGCTCCGTGGCGTCTATTGCCTGCATGGCTGAACCGTCGTAACAACATGACCGTCATTCGTCATGGCGTGTATGTGGTGCGTACACAGGCTGGATTCAAGAAGGCCTTGAAGCACTTCGATGTATACGAAGACATCCACAACGCACGGGGCTACCCAAAGCAGTACCCGGCACTGGTCATCATGGCCAAGGAGTACGGTGGTTACGACTACACCTCGTGTACCTGCCTGCCCCTCTCTGAACTGAAAGACATTCTCGTATCTCAAGGAGTCAAATAATGACTGGCAACAAAATCCCCCGCGTTCGTTTCGAAATCCCCCTGCGTGAAGGTTTCATCGGTAAAGTTGACGGTGTGAACCAGATCCACTCGGACGTGTGGGATAAGTTGCAGACTTTCCTGCAAGCCGACCCGATGCTGGTCTATATCCCTGACCCGGAACTGAACCACATCACCGATCAGAAGTTGCTGCTGGAGCGCTTCCAGAACCCGGATCACCAAACCGTCTGCGGTAAGGTGCGTAATCCTGAGGTGACCGTGGAAGCAATCGACGACGACACCGACGTCAAGTTGGTGTTCACTGGCGAGGTGTTCCCGTTCGGCCAATGTAAGGGCGTGATCGAGAAAGCGATCAAAGACGGTAACACACCGGTCTTCGCTATCCGTACCCTGATCGGTCAGGTCGGCGGTGTTGAGAAAGTGCACAGCCTCGCCTGCCTGGACATGGTGCGTATGCAAGGGACGCCGACCTAAGTCGGTAAATCCTAACGCAGCGCTCGTTCCTATAACCCCTGTCCAAAAGGTTCTTGTAATGCGCAAGATTGGCGAAATGGTTCTGTTTGATGCCATGACCGGCATCCTTAAAGATGTCGAAGGTCTGTGCGAAGAGTTCGGCAAGCTCTACAAAGTCGACACCAAGATCCGTGAGGCGTTGATTGATTACGCCGATGCGGGCCCTGTGCGTCACCCGACTCGCTGGAACACTCCGAGTGACAAGGGGGAGTTGCTGTGGGGTCGAGACTGCAAGGACCATCCATTGGTTCGTGGCACCAGTTACGACGAAGTGCACAAGCTCATTGGCACCTCGGGTTGTTCACGCAGTAAAGAGCTGTGGACGTGGACGGTACTCGGCGTCATGGAAACCCCGAAAGGCAGTCTGGTCATCTACCCCGGTGATTGGATTGTCGAGGTGATCAAAGGTCATTTCATTATCATGACCGATGAAGACTATCGGGCCCAGTTCCTGTAGGAGATTGAAATAAACCCTGGGGAGGGGAAGTTCGATGAACTACTATCAGGTACACCCTCGATTGCGACATTAACCAATCGAGGAATCCGCTCATGGCACGAAGCAAAACTGGCAGTAAAGGTCCCGGCTACGAATACTGGAGTCGACGACCTGAGACGCGTAACGTGGGGAAGAAAGCCAAGGCAAAGTGTCATCGCCGAGAACGGGCTATCGCCAAACGTGAAACCCTCAATGAACTGCACGCGCTGACTGAGTAGTTGCATGCATAAAGGAGAGAGGGTTAAGCCTCTCCTTTATGCCTTTCTTTTTTGTACCCAATCCCGATACATGGAGTTTATTAATGCGTAATGTACACGCCGTAGTCGCTTTGCAGTTCGATCACTTGACCAACTTGAGACACCTTCCTCCACGCTTTGAAGTGAAGGGTGGAAGCAAGCGGGACCCGGTGATGTATCACGTCACCACCCACGGCGAGCCTCGTTATGAGGTAGCAGAGAGCGGGGCGATCACCAACTTTGACGTCCTGATTGCCAACCAGTTCTTTGAAACAGCGGACGGCATCCCGTGGCGCGAACTGCTGCCAGAGAAAGTTGCAGTGGTTCCACGCTTCGACAAGATCAGTCAGGCGCTGCGCATTAACGGTTTCAAACTGCCAGAAGATTCAGGTCATCGTAAGATCGCCACGTTCAGCAGCGATTCGGCCAAGAACGATCAAGCGTACTCGTTCGGCACCAAGATCAAAGGTAGTGTGGTCCTCAAGCCACGTCACGGCGCACGCGGTGTGGGGCATTTTGTAGCCGACACGGACAAGATCTCCATCGGCATGCTGATTCACGACATCCGCGATCAGAACATCCCGGTTGCTGACATCGTGACCAAGTACACTCCTCATGTTACCTACCATGGCGGGATGGAAAACTACGACAACGAAGGACGCAGCCAACTTGTCTCCCAAGGCATGGCCGTGCAGGAACGCGTCTCCGGCGTCAAAGACGAATACCGTGTACTGGTCGATGGTAACAGCGAAGTCTTCGCTGTGCTGCCTCGTAGCCGCTACAAAATGGTAACCGGCGGTGAAGGGGCTCACGGTCACGACTACGATCAAGCCACCGGCACCAGTGTCTTCTTGGACAGTGCTTATAAAGGCATGTCGCTGGAAGAAGCTCTGCCAAAGCCTGCGCATTTGAAAGCGTTCTGCAAACTGGTCAAGGCAGTTGTCCCACCCCTTAACTCGGTTGACCTCTTTGTGACAGAAGACGGCGAGTGGGGCATCTTCGAATACTGCAACCAGTTCGGCACGGTAGGTGTTCCATTGCCTGTCGCTACCGACCTGCACATCAACTACATCGGCACGTTGCTGGACAAGCACCTCGCCTAAGGAAATCTCATGAGTGGGAAGGTTCTATCGCTGGCTGTGAAAGCTCGACCGGCTAAAGCTATCCAGTGGGATGGCAACAACGTCAAGGAAGTGTGCGATTTCGCTAACTGGCGATGGGTCTCCCACGATAACCAAACAGGGCTTGAAGTCCATACACGCGAAGGCACTAAACGCCCCGCTGTAGGCGACTGGGTTGTCATGAACCATCTGAAAGAGATGACCGTCATGACGACCATGGAGCTGGATGACACCTACGACCGAACAGGAGAGTTCACGTGACAGACCACGATACAGAAGAACTGTTCTTGTCGGCCAAGATGTTTGCCACTGCGGCACATGAGGCCATCAAGCACAGACGCAAGTACACCCTGCGGCCTTACATCGAACACCCAATCGCGGTGGCGATGATCCTGCGCAAGTGGGGGTGCAGTTGGCTTGAGCAGGCTGCTGCGTGCTTACACGACGTTCTGGAAGACACCGGTGTCAGTGCCGATACCTTGCGCCTGTTCTTCCCGGAAGTGCTGGTGGTCATGGTTGAAGGGTTGTCCGATGTGTCCACACCTGAAGATGGTGGCCGTGAGATCCGTAAACAGATCGACCGAGAACACACGTGGGCACAGGATGCAAAAACGCAGAACGTCAAGTTGGCTGACTGCTACCACAACTCAATCGACATCGTTAAGTACGACCGCAACTTTGCACGCGTCTTTATCCACGAGATCCTCAAGTTGATCGAAGGGATGAAGCATGCCGACCCCGACCTTAAGCAGATGGTTGTCGATCATCTACTGGCTCAGCGGGAGAAGATGCGCAACGACCGTGAGATCGAAGGTTTGGAAAAAGCGCTGCAAAAGTAACATTTGAAATAAGTTCAGGCCTACATTATTCAATTGACTTAGTGTACCACTCCCTCAGTTAACAACGTAAGGATTTCCCATGGCTCGCAAGACCGTTGCTGCTGCACCCGCTTCGACTGATAAGGGTCGTCGTGTTCTGGTCATTCAGGATTTGTCTCTGGTCGTCTCACCCATCGGTGATGAGAAAGAACCTGTTGGCACCCTGATCCTGATCGACGAAAGCAAGTACGATCAAGGCGTTGTACCGGCAGGTCTGTTGCCTACTCACTCGATCGAGTTGAAGTCGGGTATCAATCCGATCACTCGCACGTTCTGGTTCATCTACCAGCCGGCCAATGAGCTGGTGAACTACAACGGTGGCAAGGTCGACCAGTACGAGCTGGACGTGCTCCTGCGTAAAGTGGCCATGGTTCAAATCGTCACCCAATTCGGGAAGAACTGGGGCCGCAATTACGGTTTCGACGACTCCACTACTGAACCGGCTCGTCCATTCGAACCCCGCCGTCGAACGTCGCTACCAGACACTTATAGCCGTACCTACTCCACTCATTCCTTCAACACCGTCATCATGGGTCAGTCGGTGGCGCGCAACGTCCTGGGTGAGATCGTTGATCCCGAAACCACGTTCCTCGACAGCTTCACGATGTACAAGCACGGCAAAGAGCTGAACGTGACCATGGACACCGACTTCGAAATGCGCGTGCAGTTCGGTTCGGTCTTCCACTCCTCTGCTCACCGCTGGGCTAACGACGCTGTAGCCGAGGCCATCGGCGAAATGTCGATCGGCAGCATCTCGGCCTACATTGCGCTGGTGGGTAACCCGGACTTCCCGGTTCAGCCCCATCAACTCGATCTGCCACAACTGGCGTCCGAGATAGAAGCGAAGATGTTCTTCCTGGCATCGGCGCAGAAGTCCAAGGTGGTTATGCTCGACACCTCGGCTTCGTCCTTCAAGTTCGTTGAAGGTGTAACACTGTAATCCAACCGTTGTAGGGGGACTGGAGTTCCCCGCTTCACCCAAACCTCACTTTTGAAATAAGGTTTTTCGCATGACTACTAAGAATCCTACCGCCAAGCCAACCACCGAAGCCAAAGAACGCATCAAGCCAGGTCCAAAGCCAGGCGCTAAAGCTGCTGCTGGCAAGTCGACTGCAAAGCCCGCCGCTAAACCGGCTGCAAAAACTGCTGTAAAACCTGCGGCTGGTAAAGGTGACACCTCTGCCGATGCAATCGGCAGCACAACCGTCGGTGCTCTTGCTCCTCGTGTCATTGGCGGTCGTCGTCTGGCCGATGTGGCGATCTTCTCCGGTGTTATCGGTAGCGGTCTGGTACCACAAGGTGAGCTGACTCTGCTCGACGTTGACAGCTACGCCGCCACTGGCGTGCCGTTGGACATCCTGCCAACTCACCGTATCAACCTGAAGTCCAAAGACGGTCTGACCACCAAGACCTTCCACTTCCGTTACGACAGCCGCTTCAAGGAAAACAAAACCATCGTCCAGAACGAAGCGGCGATCAAAGCGGCCACCGACAAAGTGGCGATCGACCTGATCGAAGCGACACCAGACGGTGCAAACTGGCTGTACCACGTATCGGCCGAAGCACCGCCGTCGAATGTCGTCGAACAACAGCGTCTGCTGGCACTCAAAATGTTGGCGAACGGCTCTTCTGGCATGATGCGCCACGTGCCTGGCATGGGTCGTCGTAGTCTCATGACCGGGTTTGAAGAACTGTTCCACACCGGTGCAAGCGGTGCGCTGGCTCACATCTACGGCCTCGCCAAGGATAAAGAAGAAACGCCGAAGGCTCCAGAAGCGACTCACCTGAACCTGGTAGGTGACGAAGTGCCGGCCAGCGGGCTGAAGAAGTTCAGCCTGGAACCCTTCGACTGCGCTTCGATCCATGTCAGCATCGCCGACTACGATCTGGAACTCGACATCACCGGCTCCATCTTCGGCGACAGCACCACCCAGGAGACCAACTCTCTGTACGAGGTTGCGGTCACCGTGGGCGCCATCACCTGGACCAAGTTCCTGAACCCGTGGAAGGGCGGCATCGTTCTGGATCAGTTTGATCAAGACGCTGTTCGCAACGAAATCGTCAAGGGTGTTAGCAAGCTCAAGGTCGATAGCAGCTACTTCAAGGCTGACTTCACCAAAGCTGACGTGCAACTGCGTCTGCTGAAGTAATTCGCTAGTTGGCTGGAGGCGGGGAGCAATCCCCGCTTCTATGCCTTCTCCTTTGTTCAAATTCATGGAGGCTTTATGGCCGCAGGTCCAGTAGGTTACGCGTTTCTGAGTGTGATCATGACGTTTGGGGGCAGTGATGGTCGTCCACCTAGCGTCAGTCAGTTGTCGCAGATCTTTC
>Ga0065714_10064847_pt1 | contig 17130 bp, 11 predicted proteins | sample MisRhiReplicate2_FD_59101 | JGI IMG/M metagenome (GOLD analysis project Ga0065714, IMG submission 59101) | Miscanthus rhizosphere microbial communities from Kellogg Biological Station, MSU, sample Rhizosphere Soil Replicate 2: eDNA_1 v2... | ecosystem: Host-associated > Plants > Roots >...
CAAGAGCGGCGAGCCGATGATCCGCAAGGGCGTCGACATGGCCATGCGCCTGATGGGCGAGCAGTTCGTCACCGGCGAAACCATCGCCGAAGCTCTGGCCAACGCGAGCAAGTTCGAAGCCAAGGGCTTCCGTTACTCCTACGACATGCTCGGTGAAGCGGCGCTGACCGAACACGACGCCCAGAAGTACCTGGCCTCGTACGAACAAGCCATTCACTCCATCGGCAAAGCCTCCAATGGCCGTGGGATTTATGAAGGCCCGGGCATCTCCATCAAACTCTCGGCCCTGCACCCGCGTTACAGCCGCGCACAGTACGAACGCGTGATGGATGAGTTGTACCCGCGCCTGCTGTCCCTGACCCTGCTGGCCAAGCAATACGACATCGGCCTGAACATCGACGCCGAAGAAGCCGATCGCCTGGAGCTGTCCCTGGACCTGCTTGAGCGCCTGTGCTTCGAGCCGCAACTGACCGGTTGGAACGGCATCGGTTTCGTGATCCAGGCCTACCAGAAGCGTTGCCCGTATGTGATCGACTACGTGATCGACCTGGCGCGTCGCAGCCGCCATCGCCTGATGATCCGCCTGGTAAAAGGCGCGTACTGGGACAGCGAAATCAAGCGCGCCCAGGTCGAAGGCCTGGAAGGCTACCCGGTGTACACACGCAAGGTTTACACCGACGTTTCCTACATTGCCTGCGCACGCAAACTGCTGTCGGTGCCGGAAGTCATTTACCCGCAGTTCGCCACGCACAATGCCCACACCTTGTCGGCCATCTACCATATTGCTGGTCAGAACTATTACCCCGGCCAGTACGAGTTCCAATGCCTTCACGGCATGGGCGAGCCGCTCTACGAGCAAGTTGTCGGCAAGGTTGCCGATGGCAAGCTGAACCGTCCGTGCCGGGTGTACGCACCGGTCGGCACCCACGAAACCCTGTTGGCTTACCTGGTTCGTCGCCTGCTGGAAAACGGCGCGAACACCTCGTTCGTCAACCGCATCGCCGACCAGTCCATCTCGATCCAGGAGCTGGTGGCCGATCCAGTGGCCAGCATCGAGCAAATGGCCACGCTGGAAGGCGGCTTCGGCCTGCCACACCCGCGCATTCCATTGCCGCGCGACCTGTATGGCAGCGACCGCGCCAACTCGGCCGGTATCGACCTGGCCAACGAACATCGCCTGGCCTCGCTGTCCTGCGCCCTGCTGGCCACTGCCCACAACAACTGGAAAGCGGCGCCGATGCTCGGTTGCGCCACCAGCGAGCAACCCGCAACGCCGGTGCTGAACCCGTCCGACCTGCGTGATGTGGTCGGCCACGTGCAGGAAGCCACCGTCGAAGACGTCGACAACGCCATCCAGTGCGCCATCAGCGCCGGTCCGATCTGGCAGGCCACTCCGCCCGCCGAGCGCGCCGCGATCCTGGAACGTGCTGCCGACCTGATGGAAGGCGAGATCCAACCGCTGATGGGCCTGCTGGCCCGCGAAGCCGGCAAGACCTTCGCCAACGCCATCGCCGAAGTGCGCGAAGCCGTGGACTTCCTGCGCTATTACGCGGTGCAGGCACGCAACGACTTCACCAATGACGCCCACCGCCCACTGGGCCCGGTCGTCTGCATCAGCCCGTGGAACTTCCCGCTGGCGATTTTCAGCGGTCAAGTGGCTGCTGCACTGGCCGCCGGTAACCCGGTATTGGCCAAGCCGGCGGAACAAACCCCGCTGGTCGCCGCCCAAGCCGTGCGCATCCTGCTCGAAGCCGGCATTCCGGAAGGCGTGCTGCAACTGCTGCCGGGCCAGGGCGAAACAGTCGGTGCCCGCCTGGTAGGTGATGATCGCGTCAAAGGCGTGATGTTCACCGGCTCCACTGAAGTCGCGCGCTTGCTGCAACGCAACGTCGCCGGCCGCCTGGACGCCCAGGGCCGTCCGATCCCGCTGATCGCCGAAACCGGCGGCCAGAACGCAATGATCGTCGACTCCTCGGCACTCACCGAACAAGTGGTCATCGACGTGGTGTCCTCGGCCTTCGACAGCGCCGGCCAACGTTGCTCGGCCCTGCGCGTACTGTGCCTGCAGGAAGATTCGGCAGACCGCGTGATCGAAATGCTCAAGGGCGCCATGGCAGAATGCCGCCTGGGTAACCCGGAGCGCCTGTCCGTCGACATCGGCCCGGTGATCGACGCTGAAGCCAAGGCTGGTATCGAGAAACACATCCAGGCCATGCGCGACAAAGGCCGCACTGTGTATCAGGTGGCGATTGCCGACGGTGAAGAGATCAAGCGCGGCACCTTCGTGATGCCGACGTTGATCGAACTGGAAAGCTTCGACGAACTGCAGCGTGAAATCTTCGGCCCGGTTCTGCACGTGGTGCGCTACAAGCGCAAGGAGATCGACCAGCTCATCGGCCAGATCAACGCCTCCGGCTATGGCCTTACCCTGGGCGTGCACACCCGCATCGACGAGACCATCGCCAAGGTGATCGACAACGTCAATGCCGGTAACGTCTACGTGAACCGCAACATCGTCGGTGCCGTGGTCGGCGTGCAACCGTTCGGTGGCGAAGGCCTGTCGGGTACTGGCCCGAAAGCCGGTGGCCCGCTGTACCTGTACCGCCTGCTGTCGACCCGTCCTACTGATGCGATCGAGCAATCCTTCGTCCGCGGCGACAAGTTGGCGGCACCGGACGTACGCCTGCGTGACGCCATGAGCCAACCGCTGACCGCCCTGAAAACCTGGGCCGACAGCAATCAGTTCAGCGAATTGAGCGCCGTGTGCAGCCAATTCGCCGCTCAATCCCAGAGCGGTATCACTCGCCAACTGGCCGGCCCCACCGGCGAGCGCAACAGCTACGCCATCCTGCCTCGCGAGCACGTACTGTGCCTGGCGGACGTGGAAGGCGATCTGCTGACTCAGCTGGCGGCGGTATTGGCCGTCGGCGGTTCGGCGGTCTGGCCGGAAACTGACCTGACCAAGGCCTTGTTCCCACGCCTGCCGAGGGACATTCAGGCGAAGATCAAGCGGGTTGCCGACTGGACCAAAGATGAGGTGGTGTTCGACGCAGTCCTGCACCACGGTGATTCCGACCAACTGCGTGCGGTGTGCCAGCAAGTGGCCCAGCGTGGTGGCGCGATTGTCGGGGTACATGGTTTGTCCCAAGGCGAGACCACAATTGCCTTGGAGCGCCTGGTGATCGAGCGTGCGCTGAGCGTTAACACCGCTGCTGCCGGCGGTAACGCCAGTTTGATGACTATCGGCTAACTGCCTGTGGGAGAGGGCTTGCCCCCGATAGCGGTGTGTCAGCTAGAGATAAGTTGACCGATCCACTGCTATCGGGGGCATGCCCGCTCCCACATCCGGTCCCCATCCTGTTATTTCTGACAGTAGGCATACGCCTTGAGGTGACTTAGGCTTTTCATTCCTGAATGGACGTTCGCTGTTTTCGGGCTATATACCCCTTAATGGAGAAAAGACATGGTCAACAAGACGGAAAAACTCACTTCAATCGTTAACGATGTGGAGATTGTCGAGACTTTCAACACCCGGGAGTTCTTGCTCAATGCGCAGATCGGCGACAAATTAACGAGCCACCAGACCGGCAGCCCTGTCACTCGCGTGATCGTCAGCAAGCGTTGGAATCGCAGTACTAACGATCCAAATGAGTTTGCGATTGAGATTCTGACCGATTGAATCAAGCGGACCACGCGCTCCGACTGATCGGTGCTGGCAGAAAGTCGCTTCGGGGAGCTGGCACTTATCATCGACAGCTCCTTTTTCTAGCCCTCCATCACCCTCATCAATCATCCTGTTCACCGCACCCATCCCGCGCCTAGACTCGGCTCACTTCAAAAAAGGTAAGCCGCCATGTCCGAGACGCTGCTCAGTTCCCGCAATCTGGCTTTCGAGCTGTACGAAGTCCTCGATGCCGAGGGCCTGACCCAGCGTGAGCGGTTTGCCGAGCACAATCGCGAAACGTTCGATGCGGCCATCAGCACGGCCCGCCACATCGCGCAAAAGCATTTCGCGCCCCATAACCGCAAGAACGACGAAAACGAACCGCGCTACGAAAACGGCGCAGCCATTCTGATTCCGGAAGTGAAGCCGGCCGTGGATGCTTTCCTCGAAGCCGGCTTCCTCAACGCCGCCCGCAGCTTCGAGGCCGGAGGCATGCAGCTACCGACTTTGCTGTCCCAGGCTTGCTTCGCGCACTTCCAGTCGGCCAACGCGGCCTCGACGTCCTACCCTTTCCTGACCATGGGCGCCGCCAACCTGATCGAAAGCTTCGGCACCGAGGAGCAGAAACAGCGCTTCCTGCAACCGATGATCGAAGGCCGCTTCTTCGGCACCATGGCCCTGACCGAGCCCCATGCCGGCTCATCGTTGTCGGATATTCGTACGCGCGCCGAGCCAGCTGCTGACGGCACTTATCGGCTCAAGGGCAATAAGATTTTCATTTCTGGCGGCGACCACTCGCTGTCGGAAAACATCGTGCATATGGTCCTCGCCAAGCTGCCGGATGCACCGGCCGGAGTGAAGGGCATTTCACTGTTTATCGTGCCCAAGTTCCTGGTCAACGATGACGGTAGCCTGGGCGAGCGCAACGACGTGCTGCTGGCCGGGCTTTTCCACAAGATGGGTTGGCGCGGCACCACGTCCACGGCGCTTAATTTCGGCGATAACGGCAATTGCGTCGGCTACCTGGTGGGAAAACCTCACCAAGGGTTGAGCTGCATGTTTCAGATGATGAACGAGGCGCGCATCGGTGTCGGAATGGGCGCGGTAATGCTCGGTTACGCTGGCTACCTCTATTCACTGGAATACGCGCGCGAACGTCCGCAAGGCCGTTTGCCGGACAGCAAGGACCCCAGCACCGCACCGGTATCGATCATTCAGCATGCCGATATCAAGCGCATGCTACTGACCCAGAAGGCTTATGTTGAAGGGGCTTTCGACCTGGGTTTGTATGCCGCAAGACTGTTTGACGACACCAGCACGCTGGAGACCGAGGATGAGCGCAAGCACGCCCATGAGCTGCTGGACCTGCTCACGCCCATCGTCAAATCCTGGCCCTCAGAGTTCTGCCTCAAAGCCAACGAATTGGCGATCCAGATTCTCGGCGGCCACGGCTATACCCGTGAATACCCGGTGGAGCAGTACTACCGCGACAACCGCCTGAACCCGATCCACGAAGGTACCCACGGTATCCAATCCCTGGACTTGCTGGGACGCAAGCTCGCGCAGAACGGCGGCGCAGGCTTGAAACAGCTGATTCGGTTGATCGCCGAGACGGGCGCACGCGCCCAGCAATACCCGTCGCTGACGGCGCTGCGCGAACCGTTGGAACAGCTGGTGAACCGTGTGCAAAGCGTCACCCTCGGCCTGCTGACAGATCTTGCCCAGGGCAAGGTCAACAGCAGCCTGGCGAACTCGGCTCTGTACCTGAAGGTGTTCGGCCATACAGTGATTGGCTGGCGCTGGCTGGAGCAGGCGATTCGCGCCGAAGAGGGCTTGGCCAGGGGCAATGCGGCGGATGTGGCGTTCTATAAAGGTAAGCTCCAGGCCGCGCGCTACTTCCTGACCTGGGAAGTACCAGGCTGCCATCATGAACTGGCGCTTCTGGAGGCACGCGATGATACGTGCCTGGGCATGCAGGATGCGTGGTTCTAAGCACCTCCAGCGATAAAGTACCCAGTGACCGGACGTCGGCACCTGTCAACTATGACAGGTGCCAAATCACTTTCTAACACTTAAGTTCAGTGAACCCGAGCGAGCAATTCCGTATTACGGGAAAGCGGCAGGTAGTCGCCTGCTCAAAAACGCACCAGGAGCACTGAAAATGAGCCAAGAAAGCCGGTCTAGCGGGAAATACATCGGAGAATACGTTGCAGATATCTACATAAAACGCGGTGACATCTGGGAACAAGGCGGTGTGAAGCACGAGGTCACGAGCAAGACATACATCATCACATCAGAAGACTATGACTACGACATTGAGGTGGGCACCGCGCTTCCTACCAAGAGGCCAGCCGGTAGAAAAAACAATCTCGCGTTACCAATCCCACCTGAACTGGCAACCGATACCCACGAATACCTCCTGACAATCGCCCCAGGAGACGACTACGTCGACCGGCGGGGCAAGGCGTGGAAGGTCACAGGAAAATATTACCGTCCCATGTCCGGGGGGCGGCTGACAATCGGAATCTTCATTCAGTGAAACTCGCACGTATTCTGGCTGGCCAAGCGATACGGGAGTATTGCTTCCAGCCAGCTTTCAATCCCCCTGCCCAATCGCCTTGGAAATCACCTCGACCGTGGCGCTGACTTGCTCTTGGTAACGGTCGAGTTCCTGCTGGTGAGCCTGCTGCATTTCGATCTGCTCGGCGCACAGGTTCAGCGCCGCCAGCACCAGTAATTTGTCACCGATCAGGGTCGGGTACTTTTTCTTGGTGGTGGCAAGGGACGCCTTGAGCAGGGTTACCGCGTGCATCAGGGTTTTTTCTTCCCCGGCCGGTGCCTTGATCGAGTAATCCTCTCCGAGAATCGAAACGACCTTTATCCCTTCACTCATGCGCTGACAGGCCCTGCGCTTACACGCTCAACCAGTGCCTGGATACGGGCGGCAGTGGCGCCTTGCTTCTCTTCCTGTTCCATCAGGTTCAGTTGCAGGCTGTCGTTCTCATCCTTGGCACGCGCCAGTTCGGCCTTGAGGGACTCGTTGGTGCCCAGTAGATCCTGATTCTGCTGTACCAGGTCGCTGACCAGTTGTTCCAGTTGGCTGAGGGATGCTTCTAACATTTTGATTTCTCTGACTTTTTCAAAGGGCGGTGACGATAAAGAAAATTCACCTCGGATGCCAGGGTTATCCCCGGCGCGCAGCCCGTTTTTTAAGGGCCGGGCCGCACTTTCGAGCCTTAGTGACTGCATTTACCCGATCTGGTTCCTGAATCGGCCAAGCCCCTCGTCAGATGCGACAAAAACGCACAGGCCCCTTTAGACTTTAGTCGTACGACCGATAGAGAGGGACAGACCGTCTCATGGCCGCACGGATCGCGCTCTCCCCCAGGATTCCCGCATGTCGCTTCGTAATATGAATATCGCTCCGAGGGCCTTCCTCGGCTTTGCGTTGATTGGCGCGTTGATGTTGTTTCTCGGTGTGTTCGCCCTCAATCAGATGAGCAAGATACGCGCCGCCACGGAAGACATCACGCTGTCCAGCGTGCCGAGCATTCGCGCCCTCGATGAGTTCACCCAACTGACCCTGCGCCTGCGGGTATTGTCGTACCGCCTGCTGACCAACCGCGAGCCGGAGGTCCAGCAAAAAACCCTGGAAGCCTTCGAGCTGCGTAACCAGCAGATCCGTACCGCCCAGGCCGTTTACGAAAAACTCATCGAGGGGGCTGAAGAGCGTTCGGCCTACGACGAATACGTGCGCCTGCTCGGTCAGTACCATCAGATTGAAGAGCGCATGAAGAGCCTCTCGCAGGCCAATCAGGTCGACGATCTGCGCAAAATGCTCAACACCGAATTGCTCAGCAACTCCGAGCAGGTCAATGCCGTGCTTACGCGCCTGCTGGAGCTCAACAACAAAATGGCCCTGGCCACCAATCAGGACGCCAAAGACCAATACAACATGGCCTTCAATATGGTGGTGGGCCTGTTGGTAATCGCCACGCTGCTGACCGTGTTGTTCGCCTGGCTGCTGACCCGCAGCATCACCCTGCCCATTTCCCAGGCATTGGAAGCAGCGGAAGAAGTGGCCGAAGGCAACCTGACCCGCCCGATCAAGGTCGACGGCAACGACGAAGCCGGACGCCTGCTGGCGGCGATGGCCAAGATGCAGGACAAGCTGCGCGACACCCTGCAACGCATCGCCGGCTCGGCCACCCAGCTCGCTTCCGCCGCCGAAGAGCTGAACGCCGTCACCGACGAAAGCGCTCGCGGCCTGACCCAGCAAAACAACGAAATCGAACAAGCCGCCACAGCGGTGAACGAGATGACCAGCGCCGTGGAAGAAGTCGCGCGCAATGCGGTCAGCACGTCAGAAGCCTCGCGCAACGCCACCACCTCCGCCGGTGACGGGCGGGATTTGGTGCAGGAAACCGTCAGCGCCATTGAACGCATGAGCAGCGACGTACAAGCCACCGCCACCCTCATCGGTGACCTGGCCAATGAGTCCCGCGATATCGGTAAGGTGCTGGACGTGATTCGTGGCCTGGCCGACCAGACCAACCTGCTGGCCCTGAACGCCGCCATCGAAGCGGCGCGCGCCGGTGAAGCCGGCCGTGGCTTTGCGGTGGTGGCCGACGAAGTGCGCGCACTGGCCCATCGTACCCAGCAGTCGACCAGCGAAATCGAGCGGATGATCGGCAGCATCCAGGCCGGCACCGAGCACGCGGTGGATTCGATGCGTAACAGCACCGAACGGGCGGAGTCGACGCTGAACATCGCCAAAGGCGCCGGAATGTCGCTGGACACCATCAACACCGCGATCGTCGAAATCAACGAGCGCAACCTGGTGATTGCCAGCGCGGCGGAAGAGCAGGCCCAGGTGGCACGGGAAGTTGACCGCAACCTGGTGAATATCCGTGACCTGTCGGTGCAATCGGCGACCGGTGCCAGTCAGACCAGCGCGGCGAGCAGCGAACTGTCGCGCCTGGCGGTGGATTTGAATGGCATGGTCGGGCGCTTCCGGCTATAGGCGATTCCTCTGGGCGCTGGCTTGCCTGCGATGGCGCACCCTCGGTGAGCCTGACCCACCGCGGTGCCTGCATTGCAGGCGAGCCAGCGCCCACATTGGATGAGTGCACGCCTTAAAAGCTTTTTGACAGCACCGCAATTCAACAGGTTAGAATCGCTGGCACGCAGACTGCATGGTCAGTTTGCGCCCCGTCTTGTTTGCTCATGGAGTACTGCCTTTGAATGCGACGACCATCAACAGCCTGTTCTTGATCGGCGCGTTGCTGGTGAGTGCGAGCATTCTGGTGAGTTCCCTTTCGTCCCGACTGGGCATCCCGATCCTGGTGATCATCCTGGCCGTGGGCATGGTCGCCGGCGTCGATGGCGGCGGCATTATCTTCGACAACTACCCAACCGCCTACCTGGTGGGCAACCTCGCCCTGGCCGTGATCCTGCTCGACGGCGGGTTGCGCACTCGGGTGGCGAGTTTTCGCGTGGCACTCTGGCCGGCGTTGTCGCTGGCCACGGTGGGGGTGTTGATTACCACCGGCCTCACCGGCATGGCAGCGGCCTGGCTGTTTGACCTCAACATCATCCAAGGCTTATTGATCGGCGCAATTGTCGGCTCAACCGACGCCGCGGCAGTGTTCTCGCTGCTCGGCGGCAAGGGCCTGAACGAACGCGTCACCGCCAGCCTGGAAATCGAATCCGGCAGTAACGATCCCATGGCGGTGTTCCTCACTGTCACGTTGATCGACATGCTTGCCAGCGGCCAGACCGGCCTGCACTGGAGCCTGCTGACCCACCTAGTGCGCGAGTTCGGCATCGGCGGCATGGTCGGCCTGGGTGGCGGCTGGCTGATGCTGCAGATGGTCAACCGCATCAACCTGGCCACCGGCCTGTACCCGATCCTGGTGATCGCCGGCGGCCTGTTCGTGTTCGCCCTGACCAACGCCCTGCACGGCAGCGGCTTCCTCGCCGTGTACCTGTGTGGCCTGGTGATCGGCAACCGCCCGGTGCGCAGCCGTCATGGCATTTTGCATATGCTCGACGGCATGGCCTGGCTGGCGCAGATCGGCATGTTCCTGGTGCTGGGCCTGCTGGTCACGCCCCATGACTTGCTGCCCATCGCGCTGCCAGCCCTGGGCCTGGCGCTGTGGATGATCCTGTTTGCACGGCCATTGTCGGTAATGGTCGGCCTGCTGCCCTTCAAGGCATTCCACGGCCGCGAAAAAGCCTTTATCGCCTGGGTCGGCCTGCGGGGCGCGGTGCCGATCATTCTGGCGGTGTTCCCGCTGATGGCCGGGCTGCCCCATGCGCAGCTGTATTTCAACCTGGCGTTCTTTATCGTGCTGGTGTCGCTGCTGGTGCAGGGCACGAGCCTGCCGTGGGTGGCCAAGCTGCTGAAGGTCACAGTACCCCCGGACCCGGCGCCGATTTCCCGGGCAGCCCTGGAAGTCCATGTCACCAGCGAGTGGGAGCTGTTCGTCTACCGCCTGGGGGCGGAAAAGTGGTGCATCGGCGCCGCCCTGCGCGAGTTGAAAATGCCTGAAGGCACGCGGATTGCGGCACTGTTCCGTGGCCAGCAACTGCTCCATCCGTCGGGTAGTACCGTGCTGGAAGTCGGCGATCTGCTCTGCGTGATCGGCCACGAACACAACCTTCCAGCCCTGGGCAAACTGTTCAGCCAGGCGCCGCAACGTGGCCTCGACCTGCGTTTCTTCGGCGACTTCGTACTGGAAGGCGATGCCCAGCTGGGCGCGGTCTCCGCCCTGTACGGCCTGAAACTGGAGGGCATCGACCCGGACATGCCGCTGAGCAGTTTCATCACCCAGAAAGTCGGCGGCGCCCCCATCGTCGGCGACCAGGTGGAGTGGAACAACACCATCTGGACCGTCGCGGTCATGGACGGGAACAAGATCGGCAAAGTGGGCGTCAGATTCCCCGAAGGAAGTCGCCCGGGCCCCGGACTCTTCCTCTAAACTGCGGGGCGACGTTGCCCCGATTTTTCACTTTGCTCGACCGGTCTCTATGCCAACCCTGCGCACTTTTCTCGCCACTGCCCTGCTGGGCCTGACCCTTTGTGTCGGCACCGTTCACGCGGCCGACCCGCCCAGCGCCGACGCCATCCAGCAAACCCTGGACAAGCTGCCCGATCGCAAGCTGCCCGACGCCGATATGAAGGCGCTGCAGACGATCCTGCAACAGACCCTGACGTACCTGGGCAACAAGCAGGAGTACGAGCAGCGCCTGGTCGATCTCAAGCGCCAGCTGGAGGACGCCCCGCGCCAGACCGGCGACAACCAGCGCGAGCTGACGCGGCTCAAGGCGACCAAAGTCATCCCGGTCGCCCAGCGCTACGCCACCCTGCCGGTGCCGCAGCTCGAGCAATTGCTGGTGCAACGCACCACCCAGCAAGGCGACCTGCAAAAAGAACTGGCCGACGCCAACAGCCTGTCCATCGCCGCCCAGACCCGCCCCGAGCGCGCCCAGACCGAAATCAGCAGCAGCCAGACGCGCATCCTGCAGATCAATTCGATCCTCAAGGCCGGCAAGGACAACGGTAAAACCCTCAGCGGCGACCAGCGTAACCAGCTCAATGCCGAACTCGCGGCGCTGAACGCTCTGATCCCCTTGCGTCGCCAGGAACTGGCCGGCAACAGTCAACTGCAAGACCTGGGCAACAGCCAGCACGACCTGGTGATGGAGAAAACTGCACGCCTGGAACAAGAGATCCAGGACCTGCAGACCCTGATCAACCAGAAGCGCCTGGCCCAGTCCCAACAGACGGTGACCCAACAGTCCATCGAAGCGCAAAAGGCCGGCGGCAGCAGCTTGCTGGCCACCGAGAGCGCAGCGAACCTGAAGCTGTCCGACTACCTGCTCAAAAGCACCGACCGCCTCAACGACCTGACCCAGAAAAACCTGCAGACCAAGCAGCAGCTCGACACCGTGACCCAGAGCGATTCAGCCCTGGACGAGCAGATCAACGTGCTCAAAGGCAGCCTGCTGCTGTCCAAGATTCTCTACAAACAGAAGCAGGCCCTGCCGCGCCTGACTGTGGACCGCGACCTGGCGGACGATATCGCCAACATTCGCCTGTACCAGTTCGAGGTCAACCAGCAGCGCGAACTGATCAGCTCGCCGAGCACCTATGTGGATAACTTGCTGGCAAACCAGTCGCCGGAAGATGTCACCCCGCAATTGCGCCGCACCCTGCTGGAACTGGCGATTACCCGCAGCGATCTGCTGGAACGCTTGAGCCGCGAGCTGAGCGCGCTGCTCAACGAATCCATCACCCTGCAACTGAACCAGAAACAACTGCTCAGCACTGCCACGACCCTGCGGGCGACGCTGGATGAGCAGATGTTCTGGATCCCCAGCAACAAACCGCTGGATACCGAATGGCTGGAGACGGTGCCGGCGCACCTGAGCAAGCAAGTCGCCACACTGCCCTGGGCCTCCAGCGTCAGTGAACTGTATGACGGCCTGACCCAGCGCCCGCTGCTGTTCCTGCCCCTGCTGCTGTTGATCGGTGCGCTGCTGTGGCGACGCAAAAACCTGTACCAGCGCCTGAATAAGGTCCACCTGGACATCGGCCACTTCAAGCGCGACAGCCAGTGGCACACGCCCCAGGCCATCCTGATCAATATCCTGCTGGCAATGCCGGTGTCCCTGGGCCTGGCGCTGTGCGGCTACGCGCTGCAAATCGACGCCCGTGGGCAAAATGCCAACCTGGGCGCTGCGCTGCTGCAGATCGCCCAGGCGTGGCTGGTGTTCTACACCGCCTACCGCATCCTGGCGCCGGGCGGCGTGGCCGAACTGCACTTTCGCTGGGAGAAACCTCAGGTCGAATTCCTGCAGGGCTGGGTACGCAAGCTCGGGCTGGTGGTGCTGGCCCTGGTGGCCGTGGTGGCGATTGCCGAGCACCAACCGGCGGCACTCGCCGACGACGTGCTGGGCATCGGCGTGGTACTGACCTGCTACGCACTGATGGCCTGGCTGCTGGGTCGCCTGCTGCTGCACAGCCCAACCCATGAAAAGGCCTCGCTGTTCCGCAAAGCCGTGGGCCTGATGTTCACCGCGCTGCCCATCGCGTTGTTTATCGCCGTGTGCTTCGGCTACTACTACACCGCGCTCAAGCTCAGCGACCGACTGATCAACACCCTGTACCTGTTGATGTTCTGGCTGGTGATCGAAGCCACCTTCGTCCGCGGCCTGGGCGTTGCCGCCCGCCGCCTGGCCTATGCGCGTGCCCTGGCCAAACGCCAGGCCGCCAAGGAAGCCGGCGACGGCGAAGCGGTGATCGAAGAGCCGACCCTGGACATCGAGCAAGTCAACGAACAGTCCATGCGCCTGATTCGCCTGGCCCTGCTCGGCGGCTTTATCGCGGCGCTGTACTGGGTGTGGTCGGACCTGATCTCGGTATTTTCCTACCTCGACAACGTCACCTTGTACGAATACACCAGCGGCACCGGCGCCAATATCAGCATGGTGCCCATCAGCATCGGCGACTTGCTCGGTGCGCTGATCATCATCGGCATTACCTTCGCGCTGGCGCGTAACCTGCCGGGCCTACTGGAAGTGCTGGTGCTGTCCAAGCTGGACCTGGCACAAGGCAGTGCCTATGCCACCACCACGTTGCTGTCCTACATCATCGCTGGCGTGGGCTTCGTGTCGACCCTGTCCACGCTGGGCGTGAGCTGGGACAAATTGCAATGGCTGGTGGCCGCGCTGTCGGTGGGCCTGGGCTTCGGCATGCAGGAGATCTTCGCCAACTTCATCTCCGGGATCATGATCCTGTTCGAACGCCCGGTGCGCATCGGCGACACCATCACCATCGGCAACCTGTCGGGCACGGTGAGCAAGATCCGCATCCGCGCCACCACGATCACCGATTTTGATCGCAAGGACATCATTGTCCCGAACAAGACCTTCATCACCGGGCAACTGATCAACTGGTCGCTGACCGACACCATCACCCGGGTCACGCTCAAACTCGGCGTGGACTACGGCTCCGACCTGGACCGCGTGAAGGAATTGCTGCTCAAGGCCGCCCGCGACAACCCGCGGGTACTCAAGGAGCCGGAGCCGCATGTGTACTTCCTCAACTTCGGCGAAAGCACCCTCGACCACGAATTGCGCATGCACGTGCGCGACCTGGGCGACCGCAACCCGGTAATCGACGAGGTGAACCGCTTTATCAATCGCGAGTTCAAGAAAGAGCACATCAACATCTCGTTCCGCCAGATGGAGGTATACCTCAAGAACCTTCATGGCCAGGAATACAAATTGGTGGAGGTCGATACTCCGGCCAAGCCCGCCAACGACGGTGGCGTGCAGGAACCACCGCCGAGCAAACTCGACTAACGGCGCTATCCCCAGCAGAATGCTCGGACATTCTGCTGGAGATGGCCGGTGAAAGCCCTCGACGAACTGACCTTCGACAACCGCTTCGCACGCCTGGGCGACGCGTTCTCAACCCACGTATTGCCTGAGCCCCTCGACGCACCGCGCCTCGTGGTGGCGAGCGAGGCCGCCATGGCCCTGCTCGACCTCGACCCCGCCGTTGCCGAAACGCCGGTGTTCGCCGAACTGTTCGGCGGTCACAAGCTGTGGGCCGAAGCGGAACCGCGGGCAATGGTCTATTCCGGGCATCAGTTCGGCGGCTACACCCCGCAACTGGGCGATGGCCGTGGGTTGTTGCTGGGTGAGGTGTACAACGAGGCCGGCGAGCACTGGGACCTGCACCTCAAGGGCGCCGGGATGACACCTTATTCACGCATGGGCGACGGGCGCGCCGTGTTGCGTTCGTCGATCCGTGAGTTTCTGGCCTCCGAAGCGTTGCACGCGCTGGGCATCCCCAGCAGTCGCGCGCTGTGCGTCATTGGCTCCGACACGCCCGTTTGGCGCGAGAAGCAGGAGCGCGGGGCGATGGTGCTGCGCATGGCGCCGAGCCATATCCGCTTTGGTCATTTCGAATACTTTTACTACACCAAGAAACCCGAGCAACAGGCTGAACTGGCCGAACACGTGCTCAACCTTCACTACCCCGAGTGCCGCGAACAGCCTGAACCCTACCTGGCCATGTTTCGCGAAATCGTCGAGCGCAATGCAGAACTGATCGCCAAGTGGCAGGCCTATGGCTTTTGCCACGGCGTGATGAACACAGACAATATGTCGATCCTCGGCATCACCTTCGACTTCGGACCGTTCGCGTTCCTGGATGACTTTGACGCGCACTTCATCTGCAACCATTCCGACCATGAAGGGCGTTACTCCTTCAGCAATCAGGTGCCGATCGGCCAGTGGAACCTCAGCGCCCTGGCGCAGGCGTTGACGCCGTTCATCAGCGTCGACGCCTTGAAGGAAGCGCTCGGCCTCTACCTGCCGCTGTACCAGGCCAACTACCTGGACCTGATGCGCCGCCGTTTGGGGCTGACCACCGCCGAGGACGATGACCAGGCACTGGTGGAGCGCCTACTGAAGCTGATGCAGAACAGCGGCGTGGATTACACCCTGTTCTTCCGTCGCCTGGGGGATGAGCCGGCTGCGCTGGCCGTGACGCGGCTGCGGGATGACTTCGTCGACCTGGCCGGGTTCGATGCATGGGCCGAGCAGTACAAGGCGCGTGTTGCACGGGATGGTGACTACAGCGAGGAACAGCGTCGTGCGCGGATGCACGCGGTGAACCCGCTGTATATCCTCCGCAACTACCTGGCACAGAACGCTATCGCTGCCGCCGAATCCGGCGATTACAGCGAGGTGCGGCAGTTGCACGAGGTGCTTTCCAAGCCGTTCGAGGAACAAGCGGGGATGGAGCGATACGCGCAGCGGCCGCCGGATTGGGGGAAGCATTTGGAGATTAGTTGTTCGTCTTAAGGACGCGTATCCAGAAGATCGCCCACCGTCTTGGTCATGATCAGATGAACATGTCCACTGGCACCTTGAAGAACTCTGCCAGCCAACGAATCTGCCGAACGTTCAGCTGGCGTTTTCCACTCAGGATTTCTGAGACAACCGATTGAGCGCCTACGCCAGGCAGATCACTTTGCGTCAAACCATGCTCCTGCATCATTGACCGCAGTACATCAACTCCGCTCGCCTCAGGTATTGGCCAATGCTCTAAGTCGTAGGCCTCAACCCAGTCACCGATGATATCGACCAGCCCCATCAGCGGATGGGTTTCATCTTCCCCCACGATATCCAGCAATTCGTCGAGCGCCTCTACCAACAGATCGTAATCAGCCTCGGTTTTCGGCTTACGCAACAAGGGGGACACGAACTGCCAATGCTCGGCGACTTGCTCGATCAATACACTCATTTTTCCCATTACTCCTTCCATTTACCCTTGTCGTATTCACGATGGTCCAAAATATGGCGGATATAGAGGCGCTGCATTCGATAGCGCACGATGGCAACAAGGCGGAGCTTGTTACCTCCAATATTGAACACATGCAGTGCCCCAACTTTATCCACAGCAGGGAAAACTGCTCTCAACGTCGCAAAATCTTCAGGGCTGATGACTTTGACCTTACGATGCCACTCATCCAGAGCACTCGCTGAGTGAGGCCATTTTTCCTTGGCATTTCGTATTTGCTTCGCACTGATCACTCGCATGCAACATCCCTATCGCATCTTGCTATGAAGGTTAAACTCGAACGCTGACTATCGCAATTTGCTATAGAGCCGATCGGACCGGTGGTGCCTTGTCGAACACGCTTTCACAGCCTAGATAGGCACGCGCAATCGACGCGCAAAAATCTGTGAGCATATGCAACGTCGCTTAGAACTTGATAACACCTGCGCCCGACTCCACATTGAGCTCCACTGACTGCTTTCGTTGGAGCCTCACCATGTCCGAACCTCTTGTAATCCCCTGCCCCCACTGCAACGGCCTCAACCGCATCCCCGGTGAACGCCTGGGTGATGCGCCAAAGTGCGGGCGCTGCAAGCAGCCGGTTCTACTGAATAAGCCTTTTGAGCTAAAGCAAGGCGACTACGCCAGCCAGATCAAAGGCGACCTGCCGTTGCTGGTGGATGTATGGGCCGAGTGGTGCGGGCCGTGCAAGTCGTTTGCGCCGGTGTTTGAGCAGGCCGCTGGACAGTTGGAGGGCAAGTGCCGCTTGGCCAAGCTGGACAGCGAGGCCAACCAGCAGTTGTCGGCGCAGCTTGGGATTCGGTCAATTCCCAGTTTGATTCTGTTCAAGAACGGCCGCGAAGTAGCCCGCCAGAGTGGGGCGTTTCCGTTGCCGCAATTGATGAGTTGGCTGCGTAGCCAGGGCGTGTAAATACGGCCAGCCCACTCAATGGGTGGATGGCCGTGGAGATACAAACGGCGCTGCGTACGTGCTGTATGGCCGCATAGCCAGACCCGTCCTACAGACTCTGTGGGACACATCCATCTGCCAAAACGCAATCAAAAATGTGGGAGCGGGCTTGCCCGCGAAGGCGGTGTATCAGTA
>Ga0065714_10002477_pt1 | contig 17104 bp, 14 predicted proteins | sample MisRhiReplicate2_FD_59101 | JGI IMG/M metagenome (GOLD analysis project Ga0065714, IMG submission 59101) | Miscanthus rhizosphere microbial communities from Kellogg Biological Station, MSU, sample Rhizosphere Soil Replicate 2: eDNA_1 v2... | ecosystem: Host-associated > Plants > Roots >...
ACCGCCATGATGAAGGGAAACTTGAACTTGGCCTTGTAGGCGTCGTTCAGCTCGGTGAAGCGAGAAAACTCTTCGGCCGTGCATTGGTGAATACCGGCGCCAGCCTGTTCATGGGTGCTGGCTTCGGTGAGTTGCCCCTGGACGGCGGCTTTGCCGGCCAGGTCCGGGTGAGCGTTGATCAGCGCCAGTTGCCTGGTGTGATCGGCGCTCAACAGGATGTCGCTCATGCGCTGGTGCAGGGTTTCGATCTGATCGATCGAGGCATCCTGGCCCAGGTCGAAGGCCTGTTCGGCCACCCATGGCGAATGTTCGTAGATATCGGCGAAGGCAGCGACAAACTCATCGCGGCTCAGGGTCGAGGGTTTCAAGGTGTGGAACGCAGTCATTTTGCCGCTCCCGTGTACGGGTGGGTTTCCTGCCAATGCCGGGCAATATCGACACGGCGTGTGAACCACACCTGCTCATGACCTTTGGCGTATTCGATAAAACGCTTCAACGAAGCCAGGCGCGCAGGGCGGCCGATCAGGCGGCAATGCAGGCCGATGGAAAGCATTTTCGGCGCTTCGGACCCTTCGGCGTAGAGCACGTCGAACGCGTCTTTCAAGTATTCGAAGAAGTCGTCGCCCTTGTTGAAGCCCTGCACCTGCGTGAAGCGCATGTCGTTGGTGTCCAGGGTGTAGGGGATCACCAGGTGCGGCTTGCCGGTCGGGTTGTTGGGTTCCCAGTAGGGCAGGTCGTCGTCGTAGGTGTCGCAGTCGTAGAGGAAGCCGCCTTCCTCCATCACCAGCCGCCGGGTGTTGGGGCCGGTGCGCCCGGTGTACCAGCCCAGTGGGCGTTCGCCGGTGAGTTCGGTGAGGATGCGGATGGCTTCGAGCATGTGCTCGCGCTCTTGGGCCTCATCCATGTATTGGTAGTCGATCCAGCGGTAGCCGTGGCTGCAGATCTCGTGGCCGGCGGCAACCATCGCGCGGATCACGTTCGGGTGGCGCTGGGCGGCCATGGCCACGGCGAAGATGGTCAACGGAATGTCGAATTCCTTGAACAGCTTGAGGATGCGCCACACGCCGGCACGGCTGCCGTACTCGTACAGCGACTCCATGCTCATGTTGCGCTCGCCCTGCAGTGGCTGGGCCGAGACCATTTCCGACAGGAAGGCTTCGGATTCTTTGTCGCCGTGCAGGATATTGCGCTCGCCGCCTTCTTCGTAGTTGAGTACGAAAGACAGCGCGATGCGCGCGTTGCCCGGCCAGTGGGGGTGAGGAGGGTTACTGCCGTAACCGATCAGGTCGCGTGGGTAGTCAGCGCTCACTGCAGTCTTCCTTCTTGTTCGTGGTAGCAAGTGTGTGTGGCGGCCGAGCAGTGAAAAGACTGGGTGGCGTCACAGCGATGAGTGATTGTATACAACTTGTCGCCAACTTTGTAAGCCTGCATTTCCGCATTTTTTCTGGATGACTCTGTAAGGATGGTGTAGCAAGAAACTTGCCTGACTGGTCAGCAAATGGACAAAAGGTCGTTAAAAAGCAACGATTACTTGTTGATCGCACCTTAGGGCAATGTCAGCGGGCGGATCCAAAGGTTTGTGATTTTTATTGTGTACAATTTTTTTAAAAAGTGTCTTAATCAGTCATCGCCGGCTTTTTGATGCCCTGAAAAAGTGCGGATCACTTTCCACTGACCACGGGAGGCGCATAGACGCCATGGGACGTTTGACCACACACGTATTGGACGCCGCACACGGCTGCCCCGGCAGCGCGATCAAGGTCGAGCTGTACCGCGTCGAAGGCGCACAGCTGGCGCTGGTCGCCACCGCCCTGACCAACAACGACGGCCGCTGCGATGCACCGCTGTTGCAGGGCGACGATTACCGCAGCGGCGTGTACCAGCTGCAGTTCAGCGCCGGCGACTACTACCGCGCCCGTGGTGTGCAGTTGCCGGAGCCGGCCTTCCTGGATGTGGTGGTGCTGCGTTTCGGTATCAGCGCCGAGCAGGATCACTACCATGTTCCCCTACTGATTTCGCCTTACAGCTACTCCACCTACCGCGGTAGCTGAGCGTCACCTCGCTTCACACCCCCAAAGCTCTTCGTTGGTTTTTCGCCCGCCCACACTGCGGGCTTTTTTTTGCGCGGGTTGCGTTCAACTATCTAGCACCTTGTACCTGTCGGTAGTGCCTAGGCTGGGGTTTTCGTCGCAGAGAACCAAACCCCATGACCCTGGCCCCCGACCACCCGAGCGTTGCGCCGGCTGTTGATACAGACGATGCCGATGCGTCTCAGTCGATTCGCGATCTGCTGACGCGGCGGATCAACACCGCTCCCCATCCCAGTCGCCTGATCAATCAGATCGCCCTTGCGGACTGGCGGTGTAATGAGGCGACGCAGGCACTGGCCCGCCTGATAGGGCGCTCGCCGAAGGTTCTGGCGGTGATGCGCGCCGAGCTGCGCAAGGAATTCGAGATCGATCCTGACAGCCTGGTGTTCACCGAACCCAAGCCGCCCGACCCGCCCCGCAAAGTCGAGACGTTGACTGAGCGGGCATTGTCGTTGCTGGTATTGCCCTCGGTGGTGATCAACGTCAACCGGTTCACTGCCCTGAGCGTCAAGGGGAGGCCGGATTACCGATTCCCGTACACGCCGCTGGAAGTATTGCAGCGGGTGATTGCGATGAGGCTCTTGGAGCGCCTGGATCACGTGGCCTCTGCCTACTGGAACGGCTTGGTGTTGGGGTCCTGGCTCACTCGCCGAGAGCGTTGGGTCGAGTTGCAAAAAACACTCTTCGCTGACCGCGCCTTCATGGCGCAGCAGCTGGAGGAACTCTCAAGCCGCGCAATGGCGATGGTCCAAGCCTTGATTGATGCCCCGACCGCAGAAGCGCGCGACCGGGCAGGTGGGGCGTGGGCGAGCGTGAAAGTCGGCCAATTGATGTGGCCGGGTACGCCAGCGGTCGTGATTCCCGGTGCGTTGCACCTTTACCGCGAGGGCGAGCCCAGCGACGCGCCGCAGGTGATTTACCTGCCGGGTGCGGTGCGCCCGTTTTACGAGGCCCCGTCGTTCTTCGCCCTTCAGTGTGCCCTGCTGGACGTGAACCGCTCGCTGTTCCACGACCTCTGGCACTGCTTGCCGTTAAGGCGCCGTGAGGGGGCGTACCGGCCGGCGGACTTATCGTCGGCGACCTTCATTCGCGGCGTGGAGGTAATGGACGATGCGCTGGAGCAGGGCGCCCTGGCGATGCTGGCCGGGCAATGGAGCAATGAGCTGGGGTGTGCCGTGAAGGATTATGCTGCGCAGGTGTTTTCTGACCAACGGCCTGCGCCTCCACCGCTGAATGCCGCCCTGTTACTCGCGCATGTGCAGCACGCCAGAAAACAGCTGGTTGGCGGCGCTCGGCTCGGCCTCATTCGCACTCAACTGCTTAAATGGGACGGGCAACGACGGGGCGAAGAAATAGTCTTCGCCAGCAGCGCCCCCGATTTGGCCCTGCGCACCGCGGAGCAGCAGGTCAAGCGCTACGAAAAAGGTCTGGTCGCGTTACTCGCTGCGGATGACCCCGGCGCGCAGACTCCCGCCTATCGGGCGATCACGTCGCTGCTGGGCAAACTCAGTGTGCATACGTCTGTGATGAATACGTTGCTGCACAACGCGCAGCATCGACTGCTCGAGTTGGCCTTCTGGGTGGAGCGCCCGGATGGGGCGGGTACTGCCAGGCGTGTTTCCCTGTTTATGCAGGCCCAGACCGAGGCCCTGCGTTGCGAGGTCCAGCTACTGCACCGGCTCAAGTTGATCGGTACGGCCCATCATGACCAGGTGATCGAAGTGGTGGAGCAGCCCCTGTCAGCTCGACGCACTGGCAGTGACACCCAGGTGCTGTCAATCGCGGTGGGCTGCGAGCCGGACGCTTTCCACCCCCTCCTTAACATCTGGGTGATCACCACGGCGGCTGCGTTGCGGGTCCCGGCCCGCCAGCGTCCGGTGGTGTTGTACGCGTTCGGGACAGAGGGAGGGATCAAGGCGTTTGCCGGTCTTGACGCCTTGACCCGCAGTCTCAAGGCCAGCCTGGCCAGCCCTGACGGCTCCGTGTTGTGGGGCGCTATCGAGCGCGATAAGCGCTCCGACCTGCGTGCCCATGCCGCGCGTAAAACGCTGGCTGTGCGCTACCGCGCAGTCAAGGGCAAGCCGGCGCTGGCCGCGCTCAAGCAAATGCTGGACAGTTACCACCGATTGCACACAAGCACCGAGGGCATCACGCGTATTTTCACCGAGGTGAAGGACGCCGGGTTGAGTCGCGCGCTGTTGAGGGGCGAGTTGGAGAGGCAGCTGAAAATACCCGTCAATAATGCCCTGGGCCAGGCTTTGGCGAATGTCGAATTGCTGCGCCAGGCCGCGTCTGAAGCGAAGAAACTGCCTGCCTGGTTGGCGCATGCAACCCGTGCCCAACGTCGAGACTTCTTGCATGTGCAGCGCGTTCACTTGAGCAACGCCTACGCATTCGAGCGCCGGCTGGAAGATGTGCTGCCCGACCTGGAGACGTTCGCCCGCCGCGCCTTGATGGCTCGCCTGAGTGAGGACGGTATTTCCTCGCAATGGGACATCGACCAGCCCTTTATTGACCTGCCCGATGATGTCCATGGCAGCTTCTGTGCGAATTCACCGGTCTGCACGGTGGGCGATCGATCCATAAGATTGACCCCGAGCGTCACGCGGACCGCCTTCAGTCTGTTGCAGCTGGTGTTGCACAACCTGGACCCACTGGCGCCCTGGACAAAGTGGCGACTCCATCGTGCCCGCTATCTGCAGTCTGGCTGGAAGCAGCGGCTGAATGCCGATTACTTGATCGGCCTGGCGTCGTCGCTGGATATCGGCGGTCAATATGACGCGTTGATCCACACCGTTTTTTATCCGCGGCTCGATGCCCACACCCTGCTCAGCGAAGGGCGTATTCCCGCGTTATTGAATCGCGCTTTGCTTACCGGCGTTCAGCATCATCTTTTCGCGGCGATTCAACGGGGGCTGTCGGCGGCGGCACAAAGCCTGTTCACCACGGCGATGGCGGCGCGAACACCGCAAGACCTGTTAAAAGCCCCCTACGCATTGCAGTTGCACGTGGTTCATCTGGTGGGCCACACGATGCTGCATGATCGCTACATCGCCGGTATCGTGCTGGTGCATGACAAGCCTTCCGGACTTTGCGTGGTCTATTGGCCCGACGCTCCGCACGCCCTGGTTCTCACCGAATACGCCAGCCTGCAACAGGCCCACGCTGAACTGAATCGCATCGGTGCAATGCCTGAGCACGCCAAGGCCCTGGCGCGGCAAGTCGCACCCGGTTGGGCATTCGAGGCAATGCCCCATGATCCAGACACCCTCGGCAGACCTGGTCAGATATTCAACGTATTTGACCTGTCGCCGAGTTTTTTCCTGTTCAAGGGGATTTGGCGGGGAGCTGGGTTTGTTCGTTCATTCAACGTCAAGCATCTGGAGCCGACGCCGCTAGCGGACGAGATCGAACGACACACCCTTGAGCAAATGACCCGTGAACCCCAGCACTGGCTGGCCCTTGTCCCCACCGCTCACAGCAATGCCCAAGCATTGCTGTACCACGCCAACGTGCTTGAACTGCAACGCCGGACCCAGGGTGCCAGTCATTCCGGCCAGGCATTGCAGGCGTATCGGAGCCGGCGCCTGGGCGAGCAGAGCGATGCCACCCAGCGCAGGTTAGTGGCGTTTTTCTCGCCGTTGTACGGGATATTCAACGATTTTTATGAGCTGCTGCTTGTCGCCCGGCGGTATCACCGTTTTGGCGACGCCCATGATGCGGTTGATGTGAGCTTCATGACCGCCTTTCTGGCTTTCGAACTGTTATCGACCTTTGTACCGGGGCCCAAAAAGCCGGGCAGCGCAGTGGCCCGGGTTGCACGACCGAGGCCGAGCGCCGTGCTGGGGCGGATTCGTCGCTTGCGCATGACTTCGCGCCCTGGGGACTCGCCCCTGGCACCCGTCGCTCGACTCAAGGCCCTGGAGCGTTTCAACGTCAAGGGCGTACCGGACGCGGCCGTCGCCTTGAAGGGGCCAGGTGAGCAAGGGGTCTATGTGAAAAATGGTGAGGCATTCGTGGCGGATGACACCCATCATTACCCGGTGTACCGGCGCCGGAACGAGCAGGTGTTTCGCCTGAAAAACCCACAGGCGCCGGGGCAGGACGAATTGATCTTGCACATCCACCAGCCCAGGGAGTGGTTACTGAGCGCAGACGCGCCGATGGCGGGGCCGAGCTCTGGCAGGCTCAATCCTTGGCAGGCGCGAGTACCCACGCCGCCAGACTGGCGCCCACCGAGCGTGCGCGCGGCGACGGAAAAACGCATCTACCAGTCACCTGCGCCGGCCACCGACTGGTTCGATTGGAGGGTCCAGGTGCCTGCGGAACAGATGTCTGCGTTTACGGCGCTCGGGACATTTCATGTGAGGCCGCACGCTCGGGTATTTCCCTACGACGCCATCTACCTCGGTGCGGGGTATGACACGGCAACGGCCTCAGGACTCGGGTACTACAGGTTGCTCAATGAGGGGAGCAATGCGCCCAGGAGCGGCATCGCGTTTATCGGCCCGGATGAGCCGCTGGTCTCTCGTGCCTACGTTGATATCGAACGTTGGACCACGACGGCACGTGGGGAGCAGCCTATACCGGTGTCGCGCAATGCCATGGGGGACTGGCAGCTGCATACGCGTCTGTTTGACCGGCCTTTGGAGCACTATGTAGGCGCTGCTTTCCCCACCATGACCCTTCACAGCCAGAGAATGGCTGCCAGGCGATTGGTTGAGTTGGCGGATACGTCCTACTCGGTCTCGGCCACCCACCTGCTCAATATCCGCGCAACGCTGGACGACTGGTTGACCCAAAGCGCGCAGCGGCCCGCACAGACGGATGACTGGCTGAGGATGCTGCGGACCACCGAAAGGGGGGGCGGATCTCTCAGCATCGGCAACGAGAGCTTGGCTCCAGGTTTCACTCGCGTCGACTTCAGGGCCCAAGGGGTGGACCCGGCGTTGCGTTTCAGTGGGCCAGGAAGAGCCGCCCAGCGAAATACTGCGCAGCGCGCGGCGATCCGCACCGTTCTCGAACAGCACGGTTTCAACGTCTATGAAGTCGAGGTGAAACGCGCCTTCCATGTCATCCATGAAATGGTCGCGACCCACCGTTCTTCCAATTCCGGCAAGGTGTACTACATCGTGCCCAAGTGGGTGGAGCGAGCGAGTGTTCAGATTAAGGAGAGGCTGACGGATCGCTGGTTGATCAGCGCCATCAATGCTCATCCGGACTCGCTTGCATTCGTGGGCGTCCAGCGCGCCCTGCAGGAAAACCGACTGGTGCGAATTGTGGCAGGCATTCAATGGCCGGTCTTTCAGACCGACCCACCCAGCGTCTATTTTGTGCGTGTATGAACCATCAGCGGCTTAGCAGGGAGGCGGCTCCGGCCCCGCCGAACAACACCGCGCTGACGCGGTTGAACCCGACCTGGCCCTTGCCGCTGCGCAAGTAGCGTGCGGCGCCCTGTGCACCGAGCCCATAGGTCAATTTGCACAGCAGGTCGAGTACGGCCCAGGTGGCGATCATGACCAGCAGCTGTGACAGGAAGGGTTGTTCGCTGTTCAGAAACTGCGGCAGGAAGGCGGCGAAGAACAGGATGTCCTTGGGGTTGCTGGCGCCCAGCACGAACGCGCGACTGAACAGCGCGCGAAACCGCGGCGTTGCGATGGCCTGGGGCACCACGGCGCCTTGGCTGGGCTGGCGCGATTGCTGCCAGCTTTGCCAGGCGAGGTAGAACAGGTACATCGCGCCGAGGATCTTCAGGGCACTGAACAGCTGCTCGCTGGCCAGCAGTAGCGCCCCCAGCCCCAGCGCAGAAGCGCTCAACAGGCAGACCGAGGCAAACACGCCTCCCAGGAACGCCGGGTACGAGCGACGCAGACCGTAGTTGAGGCTGTTGCTGATCATCAGCAAGGACAGTGGGCCAGGGATCAGGATCACGATCAATGCAGCGCCGCTGAACAGCAGCCAGGTTTCCAGGGTCATGCGTTACTCCTTCTTATAAAAAGATGAACTTGGCGATGAAAATCACGCACAGCACCCACAGGCTGACGGAAATCTCGCTGTACTTGCCAGTACCCGCCTTCAGCGCCACGTAGGTGATAAAGCCCAGCGCAATCCCGTCGGCGACCGAGAACGTCAGCGGCATCATGATCGCAGTGACGATCGCCGGGATGCTGTCGGTGGCCTCATCCCAATTGATGTGCGCCATGCTCGCCATCATCAGCATCGCGACATAAATCAGCGCACCCGCAGTGGCATATGCCGGGATCATCCCGGCCAGCGGTGCAAAAAACATCGCCGCCACAAACAGGATGCCCACGGTGACAGCCGTCAGCCCGGTGCGACCACCCGCCGCCACGCCCGCAGCACTTTCGACATAGCTGGTCACCGGCGGTACACCAACCATCGCGCCGAACACGCTGGAAGCGCTGTCGGCCTTCAATGCGCGGGACAGGTTATCGATCTTGCCATCAGCGTTCACCAGGCCGGCCCGTTGCGCAACGCCCATGAGTGTACCTGCGGTGTCGAACATGTGTACAAAAAGAAATGCAAATACCACGCTGATCATGCTGACATTGAACACACCTTTTACATCCATTGCCATCCAGGTAGGGGCCAGACTGGGCGGCGTGGACAGAATGCCGTTGTAGTGCACCAGGCCCAGGCCCCATCCGGCCAGCGTCACCGCGATGATGCTGATCAGGATCGCGCCGAACACGCGGTGGTAACTGAGGATGGCGATCAGCAGGAAGCACACGGCTGCCAGCAGCGGCGCGGGTTCATGCAGTGAGCCGAGCTTGATTAACGTGGCGGGGCTGTCGACGATGATGCCGGCAGTCTTCAACCCGATCACCCCAAGAAACAGGCCGACGCCGGCGCCCATGGCGTGGCGCAGGCTGACTGGAATGCTGTTGAGCAGCCATTCACGCACCCGCGAAAGCGTCAGGCCCATGAACAGCACACCGGAAATGAACACCGCGCCCAGCGCGGTTTCCCAGGTGTAGCCCATGGTGCCGACCACGGTGTAGGTGAAAAACGCGTTCAAGCCCATGCCCGGCGCCAGGCCCACTGGCCAGTTGGCGTACAGCCCCATCAGCAGGCACCCCAGCGCGGCGGCGATGCAGGTGGCGACAAAGGCCGCGCCATGATCGATGCCGGCGTCGGCCATGATGTTCGGGTTGACGAAAATGATGTAGGCCATGGTGATGAAGGTGGTGAGGCCGGCGATCAGCTCGGTCTTCACTGTGGTGCCATGCAGGCGCAGTTTGAACAGGCGTTCCAGCCAGCCGTTCGGTGAGGGGGCAATGTCCAGCGTCGGGGCTTCGGATTTGCGGCTATCCACAGCGAGTACTCCTCAAGAGTTTTATTGTTATTTCCAGCGCCGGTCACAAATGTGGGCAACAGCGCTTTGAGGTACTGGCGGGTTTTGTTGACCAATAGGTCAGGAACTCGCACGAAGCGAATTATGCTTTTGTATACAAAGAAAGCAAATAATGTTTTCGGTTTGAACTGCGAAAGAGATGAAAGGCCATCCCCTCGCCACAGAGATCAAGGCTGGTTTGCGAGTGCCTGGTTAACCGCCAGCCATCCGGCCACCGCTTCTTCGCCCGCGTCACCGAATGCGCGCCGCAACAATTTCACTTGTTCGCGCCGCAGTGACTGCTCGAAGCGCTGGCCTTCTTCACTTAATGCCAGCAGGCGTTTGCGCTTGTCGGCCTCGGACGCGACGCTGTCCACCAGGTGCATTTCCTGCAGCTGTCGCAACGGCATGTTCAATGCCTGCTTGCTCACGCCCAGCAGTTCCAGCAGTTCCTTCACGCTCAATGCCGGGTAGCGTGCGATAAAAAACACGATGCGCTGGTGCACCCGGCTCAGGCCCCGGCGCTCGAGCATCTCGTCGGCCTTGGCGGTAAACGCCTGATAGCCGAAGAAGAACGCTTCCATGGCTTGCTGCTGGGCGGTTGGGTTTTTAAGGTCAAGCATATTGACGTATCCGTGCAAGTCGTCGTAATTTCGGTCAACCAGTTTGACGTATTTCCCCCAGGCTTCGCTACCGGTGACCTTATGGCCTTCTCTGAACGTGTTACGCGCCTTAAAAGCTCCTTGATCCGTGAAATCCTCGCGGCAGCCCAGCGCCCGGAAGTGATGTCGTTCGCCGGTGGCCTACCCGCTGAGGCCATGCTGCCGGCGTTGAACTGGGACGATATGCCGCTGAATATCGGCCAGTACGGCATGAGCGAAGGCGAACCACAACTGCGCGAACGGCTTGCCGCCCAGGCGCGGGCATTGGGCATACCGTGCCAGGCCAGCCAGGTACTGATCGTCAGCGGGTCCCAGCAGACCCTGGACCTGACGGCCAAGTTGTACATCGACAAAGGTACGCAGATCCTGCTCGAAGGCCCGACCTACCTGGCCGCGCTGCAGATCTTTCAGTTGTTCGGCGCGGACTGTCTCACCGTGCAGCTGGAGGCCGACGGCCCGAACCTCACCGCGTTGCGCACCCACCTCGAACGCCACCGCCCGGCGTTCATCTACCTGATCCCCACATTCCAGAATCCCTCGGCCGTGCGCTACAGCGAAGCCAAGCGCGAGGCCGTGGCGGCGTTGCTCGATGAGTTCGGCGTGACCTTGATCGAAGACGAACCCTACCGCGAGCTCACCTTTGACGGCGGCAGCGCCAAACCCATCGCCGGTCGCCTGAAAAAGGCCAGCTGGATTTACACCGGCACCGTGTCCAAGACCCTGTTGCCGGGCTTGCGGGTCGGGTACCTGATCGCCAGCCCAGATCTGTTCCCGCACCTGCTCAAGCTCAAGCAGTCGGCAGACCTGCACACCAATCGCGTCGGCCAATGGCAGGCGATGCAGTGGATCGGCACGCCGAAGTACCAGCAGCACCTGGCGCAACTGCGCAGCTTCTACCGCGAACGCCGCGATGCGTTCCAGGCGGCATTGCAACGGCATTTCGCTGAACTGGCCGACTGGCAAGTGCCACAGGGTGGATTATTCTTCTGGCTGACCTTGAAACAGCCGCTCGACACCCGCACCTTGTTGGCGCAAGCATTAGATCAGGACGTCGCGTTCATGCCCGGTGAACCGTTCTTTTCCGAGCCAGACCAACACCTTGGCTCGTTGCGGCTCAATTTCAGCCATATCGACCCGGCCCGCCTGGACGAAGGTCTCAAGCGCCTGGCCGCGGTGGTCCGTCAAGCACAGCACGCGCAAGCGGCATAAGGGGAGCCCCATGTACAAGGTTTATGGCGATTACAAGTCGGGCAACTGCTACAAGGTCAAGTTGATGCTCAGCCTGCTGGGCATTCCCTATCAATGGGTGGATGTGGACATTCTCAAGGGTGACACCCAGACCGCCGAATTCCTGGCGAAAAACCCCAACGGCAAGATCCCTGTTCTGGAATTGGAAGATGGCACCTGCTTGTGGGAATCCAACGCGATCCTGAACTTCCTCGCCGATGGCAGCGAGTTCCTGCCGAGCGAGCCGCGCCTGCGCACTCAAGTCTTGCAATGGCAGTTCTTCGAGCAGTACAGCCACGAGCCGTACATTGCGGTGGCACGGTTTATCCAGTTCTACCTGGGGCTGCCGGAGGACCGCCTGGAGGAATACAAGAAGCTGCACAAAGGTGGCTACAAGGCGCTCAAGGTCATGGAACGCCAACTGCAGTTGACGCCTTACCTGGTGGGTGATCAGTTCTCCATCGCGGACGTGGCCTTGTATGCCTATACCCACGTGGCGAACGAGGGTGGTTTTGAGCTGGACGCCTACCCTGGTGTGCAGGCGTGGTTGAAGCGTGTTGCCAGTCATCCCAAGCATGTCGCCATGCTGGGCTGATTCACTCGGTCAAACGGTGGGGGCTGGCTTGCCTGCGACGCGGCCGACGCAGTCTGTCGGTTGCACTTAGGCGCTATGATCGCAGGCAAGCCAGCGCCTGCATTCAGCTCGAGGGTGAGTCATTGAGTTGTTCCTTCAGCAGCTCGAAGCACCGTTGCGCCGCCGGGCTCAAGCCCATTCCGGTGCGACTGATCAACCCGATCTCCCGGTTCACGCCAGGATGATCGATGGGGATGCGCGTCAACCCCTCCAGGCTGTCGGCGGCCGACTCCGGTAGCACACTGATGCCCAGCCCCTGGCGCACCAGCGCCAACACCGTCGACATGTAGTTGGCTTCCATGCCTGCGTTCATCGTCAGCCGCGACTCATCGAACAGCGCATCCACTTGCTCACGCACACTGCTGTCGCGCCCGGTGAGGATGATCGGCTGGTCTGCCAGTTGTGCCAGGGTCAGTGACGGGTGGCGGGTGAGGGGGTGATCCTCCGGCACAAACGCACACAAGCGATCATTGAGCACCGGCGCGAAATCCAGGCCATGGCTGAGCCGCGCACGTACGCCGATACCGAAATCGACCTCGCCGGAGCGCACTTGCGCATGAATGCGGTGGGCCACAAGGTCATGCAGGCGCACTTCGATCCCGGCGAAACGTTCCCGAAACAGGCGTAGAACCGGCGGCAGCGCGCCGGCACACACGGAGGGTAGGGCAGCGATGGTGACCACCCCCCGGCGCAGTGCGGCGAGGTCACGGGAGCCGGTGACGATGTTGTCCAGGTCCAGCAGTAGTTTTTGCATGGGCCCGCGGGCGTCCCGGCCTGCGGCGGTGAGGCTGACGTGGCGCGGGCTGCGGTCGAGCAGGGCGACGCCGAGCCAGTCTTCCAATTGTTGGACTTGCACGGTGAGGGCCGAGGGCGACAGGTGCAGTTCGTTGGCGGCCTTGGTGAAACTGCCGGTACGGGCTACGGCAAGAAACGCCTGGATGTGCTGGATTGAATTCTTCATGGGGTCAGCTTAATTTTGTTTTTACGAATGATGGTGGCTGAATATTCCAATTTACAAAGACTAACCCGCTTCCAATACTCCAGGGAAAACAATAACCGGCCACCAAGGCCGCTCTGGAGTAACCATGCTCGCTACCCTGGGTGTCATCACCATCCTGTGCCTGCTCGCTGCCGTCATGAGCAAACGCCTATCACCGCTGGTGGCCCTGATCGCCTTGCCGATCATCGCCGCACTGCTCGGCGGGTTCGGCCTGCAAACCAGCGCCTTCATCATTACCGGTATCAAGAACGTCGCCCCCGTGGTCGGCATGTTTGTGTTCGCGATTCTGTTTTTCGGCATCATGACCGATGCCGGCATGCTCGACCCCATCATTGATCGCATACTGCGCACGGTAGGGACGCGTCCTACACGAATTGTCGTAGGCACTGCGACCCTGGCGCTGCTGGTGCACCTGGACGGTTCCGGCGCAGTGACCTTCCTGGTGACGGTGCCCGCGATGCTGCCGCTCTATACGCGGTTGGGCATCGACAAACGCATCCTTGCCTGCGTCTGCGCGATGGCGGCCGGGGTCAACTTTTTGCCGTGGACGGGGCCGGTGTTGCGTTCGTCAGCAGCATTGCATGTGCCGGTGGCGGACCTGTTCCAGCCACTGATCCCCGTGCAGATTGTCGGTCTGATCTTTGTCTTCGCCTGCGCCTGGTGGCTCGGCCGTCGCGAAGAAAAACGCCTGGGCCTCGGCGCCGGTTCCAGCGTGGATGCGGTGCCGCAACGGGTACTCAGTGACGATGACATCAAGCTGCGTCGGCCACGCCTGTTCTGGGTCAACCTGATGCTGACCGTGCTGGTGATGGTGGTGATGATCGCCGGCTGGGTCGACCCCGTGGTGATGTTCATGCTCGGCACCGTGGTGGCGCTGTGCATCAACTACCCGAATGTCGACGCTCAGCGCGCCCGCATTGATGCCCACGCAAAGACCGCCCTGACCATGGCCAGTATCCTGCTGGCTGCCGGGGTGTTCACCGGGATCATGCAGGGCACGGGCATGCTCAAGGCGATTGCCGAAGTGGCGGTGGCGCAGATTCCGGCCGGCCACGGCAAGTTGATCCCGGCCGTCGTGGGCTTTATTTCCATGCCCTTGAGCATGCTGTTCGACCCCGATTCCTACTATTTCGGCGTCATGCCGGTGATCGCCGAAGTTGGCAAGGCGCTCGGCGTCGACCCGCTGCAAGTGGCCCAGGCGTCGTTGCTGGGCGTGCACACCACCGGTTTCCCGGTGAGCCCGCTGACCCCCGCGACCTTCCTGTTGGTGGGCCTGTGCAAGATCGAATTGGCCGATCACCAGCGCTTCACCATCCCTTTTCTGTTCGCTGCGTCGGTGTTGATGACCCTGACTGCATTGCTCCTGGGAGTGATTTGAGATGAAAACCTTGCGCATCGGTTCCGGTGCCGGTTATTCCGGCGACCGTATCGAACCTGCGGTGGAACTGGCCGAACAGGGTGACCTGGATTACCTGGTGTTCGAGTGCCTGGCTGAGCGCACGATTGCCTTGGCGCAACAGGCGCGGATCAACGACCCGGAGGGCGGTTATGACCCGCTGCTCAGTGAGCGCATGCGTCGGGTGTTGCCGTTTGTTGGCGTGAAGGCCGGGCGTCGTCGCTTGCGGGTGATCACCAATATGGGCGCGGCCAACCCGCTGTCGGCGGCGGTTGAAGTGCGGCGAATTGCCAGCGAGTTGGGCGTTGACCTCAAAGTCGCTGCGGTGGTCGGCGACGACGTGTTGAGCGCCTTGCAGCCCGAATGGTTGCTGGATAACGGCCAGATTGTCGGTTCACTGGGCGAGCGCCTGATTTCCGCGAATGCCTACTTGGGCGTCGACGGCATTCTGGAGGCGTTGGGTGCTGATGCGGATGTGGTGATCACCGGGCGTGTGGCCGATCCCTCACTGTTCCTGGCGCCGCAGATGTTTGAGTTCGGCTGGGCGGCGGACGATTGGCAGCGCCTGGGACGCGGCACGCTGGTAGGGCATTTGCTCGAATGCGCCGGCCAAGTCAGCGGTGGCTATTTTGCCGACCCAGGTTTCAAGGATGTGGACGACCTGGCTCGCCTGGGCTTCCCTTTGGCCGAGATCAGTGCCGATGGCGAAGCCTTGATCACCAAGGTCAGCGGTTCCGGTGGGCGGGTCAGCCGCGCCACCTGCATCGAGCAACTCATCTATGAAGTGCATGATCCCGCGGCGTACCTGACGCCGGATGTGACGGCTGATTTTTCCCAGGTGGGGTTTGTCGAAGAAGGTAGTGATCGTGTCCGCGCCCAAGGGGCGGGGGGGCGTGCGCGACCCGAGCAGTTAAAGGTCAGTGTCGGTTATTTGGAGGGTTGGATTGGCGAAGGGCAGATGTCCTACGGTGGCCCCGGTGCTGTCGCACGGGCGCAGCTGGCGCGAGATGTCGTCCTCAAGCGCCTTGAGCTGATCGGCGTGAAGATGCAGGACGTGCGCGCCGAACTGATCGGCATGGACGCGCTCCACGGGCCGCGCAGCACGGTCGAACCCTGGGAAGTGCGCCTGCGCGTGGCAGCTCGCTGTGCGGCGCGAAGTGACGCGGTGCGCGTCGGCAATGAAGTCGAAACCCTGTACACCAACGGCCCGTCCGGTGGCGGTGGCGCGAGTAAAAGCGTACGCCAGGTCGTGGCGGTGGCGTCGTTATTGCTGCCGCGTGGCGCGGTCAACCCGAGGATCGAAGCATGAAGTTGCACACACTGGCCCATTCCCGCACCGGGGATAAGGGCGATACGTCGAATATCTCGATCATTGCGTACCGTGCCGAGGATTACCCGTTGCTGTGCGAGCACCTGACGGCCGAGCGTGTGTCTGCGTTCTTTGCGGACCTGCTCGAGCCTGGTGCTGCACCGGTGCAGCGTTATGTGTTGGCCAATGTGCAGGCGCTGAACTTCGTGCTGCCGGGGATCCTGCGTGGCGGGGTCACCCGTTCGCTGGCGCTGGATGCCCATGGCAAGTGCCTGGGCTCGGCATTGCTGGACCTTGACCTTTAACAGCACCCAGAAACCAATGTGGGCGCTGGCACGCCAGCGCCCACAGGACTCAGCGGTGTCTGTCAGATAGCGGCAAAGCGCTTGTCGAGGTAATCGATGATCACCTTGGAGTCGTACATCCAGGTGGTCTGGCCATCCTCTTCAATACGCAGGCACGGCACCTTGATCTTGCCGCCTTGCTCCAGCAGGGTCTGACGGTCCTGCTCGTTGTTCTTCGCGTCCTTCAATGCAACGGGCACATTCAGGCGGTGCAGGGTGCGACGGGTTTTCACGCAGAACGGGCAGGCATGGAATTGATAGAGGGTCAGTTCCTTGGCCGCTGCATTCACCTGCGCCTGTTGTTCGGCAGGCCGCTGCTTTTTGCGTGGGCGGGTCAGGAAGTCGCCCGCGATGATGACGTGGCCGAGGCCCACTCGAAGTGATTTGACGAACATGGCTGAAACCTCTTGCCCATAACTGAGGGGCGGCAGCTTACCTGAATTTTACGGGCGAAAAAAAACCGGCGATGAACGCCGGCCTTTTCGTACGCAGCCTGTTACTTGATCAGGCTGAGAAATTCGCTTCGGGTGGCCGCGTTTTCGCGGAACTCACCCAGCATCACCGAGGTGATCATCGACGAATTCTGTTTTTCCACACCGCGCATCATCATGCACATGTGCTTGGCTTCGATCACCACGGCCACCCCCAATGCGCCCGTCACTTGCATCACGGCATCGGCGATCTGGCGGCTGAGGTTCTCCTGGATCTGCAGGCGGCGCGCATACATGTCGACAATCCGCGCGACCTTCGACAGGCCCAGCACTTTGCCGCTCGGGATATACGCTACGTGAGCCTTGCCGATAAACGGCAGCAGGTGGTGTTCGCACAGCGAGTACAACTCGATGTCCTTGACCAGCACCATTTCACTGTTGTCGGAGCTGAACAAGGCACCGTTGGTGACTTCTTCCAGAGTCTGCTCATAGCCACGGCAAAGGTACTGCATCGCCTTGGCGGCACGCTTTGGCGTGTCGAGCAGGCCCTCGCGGGAAACGTCCTCGCCGAGTTGGCCGAGGATCGCGGTGTAATTCTGTTCCAGGGACATGAAACTACCTGTGGGATTTTCGCAAAGCGCAAGGTTACGGTGGCGG
>Ga0065714_10003086_pt1 | contig 17100 bp, 14 predicted proteins | sample MisRhiReplicate2_FD_59101 | JGI IMG/M metagenome (GOLD analysis project Ga0065714, IMG submission 59101) | Miscanthus rhizosphere microbial communities from Kellogg Biological Station, MSU, sample Rhizosphere Soil Replicate 2: eDNA_1 v2... | ecosystem: Host-associated > Plants > Roots >...
GTTAACATTTTTTTTGTAAAAATAACGTTTAAACTTTTCGGGTTAATATTTTTAATATACTTTTGTTCTATCAAATTAGTAGAGTTTAAAAAAGATAATAATACTAAGATGAGAAGGACCAGTAAATATGTCCATTTTGAACAGATAAAGACAATTTGAGAATTTATGTTTTGCGAGTATCGCTGCTTAAATTCGTCAATCGTTAATTCATATAAAAAAAATAATAAGATGCATTTTAAATTTTATAAGTGAAATCTTTTAAGACCAATTCAAAAATTAGTAATCCAAAATAAATAAAAAATGAAAAAACGAATGCGTTGCAAATAAAAAAAAACCATTTCTGTTGCAGCAGAAATGGTGAAGCTTAATGAAATTGTACATCTCTATAAGGAAAGCGAGGGTGGAGTAAATCCGTCTTCGGCCCGCCTTATTTATTAAACCAAAACAAAGTAATGAAAAAAAAATTAGAAAGATATATCTGGTTGTGTATTTTATTGGTTTCTATAGGAGCTAAAGCTCAGGAAACCAAACCGCTAATCCAGTCCAAACTTGAAGGAACAGTAATAGATGCGGTAACAAAGGAGCCAGTAATTGGTGCTTCAGTAAACATTAAGGGTACTACACACGGGGTTGTAACAGATCTTGATGGAAAATTTTATTTCCAGACAGGACAGAAGTTTCCTTATACTTTAATAGTGAGTTATTTGGGATATAAAAAAACAGAAACTGTCGTTACTGCTAACGGAGTTGTCATTTCGCTAACGGAAGANCATAATGAGCTGTCAGAAGTNGTAGTTACTGCACTTGGTATNACTAAAGAAAAAAAATCATTAGGNTATACTACGCAATCTCTTAAGAATAAGGATTTGGTAGATACAAAAGAAACAAACTTTTTAAACAGCCTTACCGGTAAATTGGCAGGAGTACGTATCACCAATTCGCAGGGTGATATGGGTTCTTCCCGTATCATTATTCGTGGTGAAACTTCTATCGCCGGAAATAACCAGCCATTATTTGTGGTTGATGGAGTTCCGGTAGATAACTCGCAATTAGGAAGCGTTGGTGGAGCCACTCGTGATTTCAAAAATGCGATTGCCGATTTAAATCCGCAGGATATTGAAACATTAACGGTGCTGAAAGGTCCTAATGCTGCAGCCCTTTATGGATCACGTGCTGCGCATGGTGTGGTTTTGATCACTACAAAATCAGGAAAAGGTCAAAAAGGTCTTGGTATAAGCTTCAGTACAGGTATAACAGTTTCTCAGGTTAGTACTTTACCGTCTTTTCAAAATTCATTTGGACAAGGATCAAACGGAAAATTTAGCTATGTAGATGGCAAGGGTGGCGGTGTTAATGATGGAGTTGATGAAAGTTGGGGACCTAAACTGGATGGACGCCTTATTCCTCAGTTTTATTCAAATGGTCAGGCCGTGCCTTTTGTAGCGCATCCTGATAATGTGAAGGATTTCTTCAATACTGGTCTTACTTATGATAATAGTATTTCTGTGGCCAGATCAGATGAAAAATCAGATTTCCGATTAGGAGTAAATAATCAAAAACAATTAGGAACAGTACCTAACAGTGAAGTCAATAAAACAAACTTTACGGTTAACTCTAATTATCAAATATCCAAAAATATAAAAGTAGGAGTAACGGCCAACTATATTGTTACCAATGCTCCGGCTTTACCAGGTGGTCCATCGGGTAACAGAGCTGCCGGCGTAATGCTACAGTTTCTTTGGTTCGGACGCCAGGTAGATATCAATGAGCTTAATAACGATTGGAACAGAAACTGGAACAACAGTTACTATAGTAATCCATATTGGAATGCCAATTATAATACGACCAGCCAACAACGCAATCGTTTAATAGGTGATATTCATTTGGATGCAAAAATCATCGACGGACTTAATTTTAGATTCCGTACGGGAGTTGATTATTATAATGATCGAAGAAAATACACCATTAAGTATGGTACAAACGGAACTCCTTTTGGATCTTATGCTGAAGATGCTTATACGGTAAACGAACAAAATACAGAAGGTATTTTTACTTATACTAAAAAACTGAACGATGATTTTAGTTTGGATGCTCTTGCCGGATTCAACGTTCGTAACCACAGTGATGCAAACAATTATCAAAAAGCGCCACGTTTGGCAGTACCCGATTTATATACCTTAACCAATTCACGAGATCCTTTAACTTCATCAAACTCCCTATCAAGATTGAGAGTATATAGTGCTTATGCTTCAGCACAGTTGGGTTATAAAAATTATGCATTTTTGAACGTAACTGCGCGTAATGACTGGTCATCGACATTACCAAGTACAAACCGTTCTTATTTTTATCCATCTGTTAGTGGAAGTTTAGTCTTATCTGATGCTTTGAATCTGAAAAGCAATACACTTGATTTCTTAAAGATACGTGGTGGCTGGTCTGAAGTGGGTAACGATGCAGATCCATATCAATTGTCTACGGTTTATAATTTCCAGACCGCTTTCGACGGAAATCCGATTCAAACCTCTTCTCAGAAAAAACTTAATGAGAATTTGAAACCGGAAACAACACGTTCGACTGAAGTTGGTTTAGAAGCTTCTTTCTGGAAGAACAGACTGCATTTTGATGCGGCTTATTATAACACAGATAGTTTTGACCAGATTCTGGAGATAAAAACAACTGCGGCAAGCGGTTATAATTCGCAATTAATCAATGCAGGTAAAATAAACAACCATGGTATTGAAATTCAATTGGATGGAAACCCTGTTCAAAATCAAAATTTTAAGTGGAATGTTGCTGTAAATTATTCAAAGAATATAAGTAAAGTAGAGATTCTGGATTATGATAAACAGATTCAAAACTACACGATTGGTTCTTCGGGAGGTGTTGATGTATTAGCGTCAGTAGGACAAGCCTATGGTGCTCTTTATGGAACAGCTTATCAGCGTGATTCTAATGGAAATATAGTAGTAGGAGCAAATGGATTACCGAAAGCTGATCCGCAAAAGAAAGTACTAGGACATTATACACCAGATTATTTAGCTGGCGTTACCAACACATTAACCTATAAAAATCTTGAATTTTCATTTCTTGTAGATGCCAGTGTAGGTGGGGAGCTTTTTTCAGGAACGAACAGAACAGGTAATTATACAGGAGTATTGGAGCAAACCCTTCCGGGACGTGATGCTGCTAATGGTGGATTAAATTACTATTTGGCAGGTTCTACAAAAACCTTATTACCAGCAGGTGCAACTGCCCCGGGTGGAGCAGCGGTATATGATGATGGAATGATCTTTAACGGAGTATATGCTGATGGTACTCCAAACACTTCGGTTCTTAGTGCACAGGAGTATTACAAAGCATCATACAATATCAGTGAGGCTTATATTTACAGCTCAACTTTTGTAAAATTAAGAGAGGTAAAATTAGCTTACAACTTCAATAAGTCATTTGCTAAGAAGCTGGGATTTGAAGCTGCGAGTATTACTGCAGTTGGTCGTAACCTGTTTTTTATCTATAAAGATGCACCAAATATTGATCCTGAAACAGCTTTCAATACAGGAAACGCGCAAGGTTTGGAGAGTCTGGCTTTGCCAACTACCCGAAATTTCAGCCTAAATGTTAATCTTAAATTTTAAAACACGAAATCATGCTAAAAAAAATAGCTTATATAACACTTTTTGCATTATCACTGACCTCATGCAGTGATGCTCTGGATGATATCAATAAAAATCCAAATGCAACTGAAACACCATTGGCACCCTACCTGTTAACAGGAACATTAAAGCAGGGAGCTGATCTTTATTGGGGATCAACAAGTAACTTTGATTCGTCTTTGTTATTTGTGCAGCATTGGGCAAAAATCCAGTATACTGAGCCGGATAGATATGATGTATCTAACACCTCTTTTACGTCTTTATGGAATACAGGATATGCAACCTTAATTACGGATTTGAATACAATTATCAATTTTCCAGAGGCACAGGCCAATTCAAATTACAAAGGAATTGCACTAACGCTTCGTTCCTGGACATTTTTATTGTTGACAGATGCTTATGGAAGTATTCCTTATAAAGAAGCAGGCTTAAAAGTAACACCGGCCTACAATACACAAAAAGAAGTATATACAGGATTGCTGGAAGATTTAAAACAAGCCCAGTCTTTACTAAATACTGCAAATGGTGCTGTAACGGGCGATTTGGCTTACAAAGGAGATATCTTAAAATGGAAAAAGCTAGTAAATTCGCTTCGTTTGCGTATAGCGTTGAGAATTTCTGATAGAGAACCTGCTTTGGCTAAACAAGCCGCGATCGAAGCTACAACCGATGCTGCAGGGTTAATTAGCAGCAACAACGATACCTTTCAATTCGTTTACATTAGCTCACCTCAGCAAAATCCAGCTTCGGCTTGGTTTGAAACGAGAGATGATTATCGTATTTCAAAAACATTGGTTGATCAATTATACGCATTGTCTGATCCACGTTTACCGGTTTATGCCCAGTTGCCATCAGATACAAGTGTAAATAAATATGTTGGTGGTGCGAATGGATTGTCAAACAGTGATGCCAACAGTCAGGGTTTTGCTAAAACATCAAAACCGGGTAAATACTTTCTGACCTCTACATCGCCAGCTGTATTTGCTTCTTATTCTGAAACATTGTTCAATCTTTCTGAAGCTGTTGCCCGTGGTTATATTTCCGGAGATGCAGAGCAGCTTTATAAAAACGCCATTACAGCATCATTCAATCAATTCGGAATTACAGATGCTACAACTATTTCTAATTATCTAAATCAGGCTACTGTAAAATACGATGCAACAAATTATGCAAAATCGATAGGTACCCAAAAATGGATTGCATTCTACGGACAAGGTCTTGATGCGTTTGTGGAGTGGAGAAGACTTGATTATCCGGTGTTGAAAGCCGGCCCGGCAACGGTTTTAGACGGACAGATTCCTTCGCGTTTCTTTTATCCGGGAACAGAACAATCTTTGAACGGAACAAGTTATCAGGCTGCAGTTTCTGTTCAGGGAAAAGACTTACTTACCACAAAACTATGGTTTGATGTAAAGTAAGATAGATTCAGAAAGAGATACTATTAAAGACAACTAAAAAGACTCCAAAATCAAATGATTTTGGAGTCTTTTTTTTGATTCGAAAATTCTACTATTAATTGCCAAATATTTAGGATTGTCCTGTACTTGCTTCCTGTTTGGAATAAAACTCTAAAACAGGCAAGATTAAGATTATATCAAAATGATAAAAGCATATCATTTTGAGAAGGAATATTATCACAAATACTGCTCTTTTTATTTAAGAAACGAGTATTAACAGCCTGTAAACGTTATAAACAGCTTCGATGGCAATAGTGGTATATAATTTGAAAATTGTATTTTATATTTCCAATCCATTACGCACTTAGCTTTGGTATTAAACCCGTAAATATGCTAAATCACAAATGAAAATCGAACAACAAACCATAGATTTTTCAGACCAGGGTTTTCTCTTGGCTGATACGTTTCCAAAAGAAACAAAATTATTAAACCATCAGGACTTTGAAATAGTTCCTGATTTTACAATTCAAATCACGAATACAAACCATATTTTTTGGGTTAAGGAAATTTGTGACGTGACTTTATCATCTGCTTTAGCCCGGGGAACAGGAATCTCCGGCCGTTCTCCTGAATTGCTTAAAGAAAAAATAAAAAAAGGCGAGGCTGTTATTGCCTTTGCATTAGACGGTAGTTGGGCAGGGTTCTCTTTTATTTCTTCCTGGGATAATGGTCAATATGTTTCTAATTCCGGATTAATTGTGGCGCCTCAGTTTAGAAACACAGGGCTTGCAAAAAAGATTAAAAGAAAAATTTTTGAGCTGAGTCGTCAAAAATTCCCGCAAGCGCGCATATTTAGTCTTACCACAGGTCTGGCTGTCATGAAAATGAATCATGAACTCGGTTTTGAGCCCGTCACTTATTCAGAGTTAACAACTGATGGAGCTTTTTGGGAAAACTGTAAATCATGTATTAATTGTCCTGTTTTAATGAGTAAAGAAAGAAAAAACTGTTTGTGTACAGCAATGTTATATGATCCTAAAGATAAAAATCCTGAGATCTAGATTTTTTTAGTTTTTAGCGGTTCCTAAAATGAATTTGGCTAAAATTTCGAAAGCCTGTTTAGCCTTAAAAGAACCATAGTTACCCTGTGTAAAAACAACCGTTAAGTTTAATTTTTCGATTATAAAGATATATTGCCCTCCATTGCCAGATGCAAAAAGTACATTTTCCTGTAAATCGCTTGTTTTTATTGTTTCGCGATACCAATAATAACCATAATACGCAGGCTGCGAAATTGCCACCTTACTTTTACTGGATTTCATATATGAAAAATCAGGAATTGAAATATCACAGACCGTAGATTCCGTAATCCATTTTTTTGAAATGAGCTGTTTATTGTTGTATGTTCCTTTGTTCTGTACCAGTAACCCAATTTTTAACATATCAACAGGTTTTATATAAAACGAACCGGCAGTCATAGCATTCCCACTTGGGTCTACTGTCCATCTATAGGATAGAATACCAAGCGGCTCAAAAAGATATTTTTTTGCAAAATCGATGACAGACATTTTGGTAGCTTTTTTCAAAATTCCGCTTAGAATCACAGGGTTAATGGAGGTATAAGACCAGATTTCGCCAGGCTTGTTTTTCATTGGAAGATTAAGGGAATAGGTTACCCAGTCTTTGCTTAAACTCATATTGTCCTCACAATCTTTGGTGTCATTAAATTCTTCACAATCAAAACCGGATTTCATTTCAAGAAGATTTTTTATAGTTATAAGCTTCTTAAGCGGATCTGTTTTTAGCGATGGATTTTCGGGGAAGAATTCATAAACTTTCTGATTTACATCTTTAATAAATCCTTTGTCAATTGCTATTCCAACCAGAAGACTCGTGATTGATTTAAAAGAAGAACGGGAATCATGAAGTGAGTCTTTTGTGTATCCATTAAAATAATGTTCATATAGCAATTGATTATCTTTTGAAATAAGCACACTATGAATTTTCGAATAATGATTGTTTTTTATAGAATCTGTCATCTGATCCAAAATAGAATGCTCTTTTTCCTGAATTTGTGCGGAAATAACTAGAATATTGAGCAATACGAGGATATAGGCAAAGTGATTTTTTTTCATATTATTACGGGATAAAATTGCAATAAGAAACACTTGTAAAGACTGTAGTTAAAAATTAACAGTACAGCTTTTGCATAAAAAAGATCGTTTGTATTGGGCATTTTTCTCTCACAAATATATCCTGAAATTTGCTATCATCATACAGAAATGCTTGTAAACTGCTTTGGGTCATAAAAAAACTTCTCTGATTTTATAAGCTCGCCATCCCAGTTTTGACGGGTAATTTCTTCAATTTCAGAAATAGTACCGTTTTTCCACTCAAATCGGAAATACCATTGAATAACAACCTGATCCCCATTTATAAAATACGGACGAACGCATTTGGATACTAATGATTTGACTTTTAAAAGTGTTTCCTTCTCGTTAGCCACAAGCAAATCTCTGCCTGTACGGGGTTCTGCCTGATTTTCCTGCATGGAAGCATCGACAGTGTAGAATTTTTCAATGGCCTTGTCATGTTCGTTAGATTCGACCATAGCAATAAACTGCTCTATTGTTTCTATTTTAGGCATATGTTCTGGTTTTTAATTTTTGAATAATCTCAAAACATCTGTTTTCGAAAACAGATTGTTCAACAGGAACGACTACCGATTGAAATAGTTGCATTAAATCGTCAGAATGGTTGGCCGCTTTTTTTGTCAGGATGTTATAAGGAATAAACTTGATCCACAGAATTGCTTTTAATTCTGTTTCAGTTTCATTCCACATTTTCATTTCAACCAAAAGAAGATTATCCGTATATTGAATCAGCTGAGATTCAATTAATACGGTTTCCATCGTATTGGCAGGTTTCAAATATGTTATTTGATTAGAGGCCACAACCCAACTAAGCCCGGTTGTTTGCATGTGTTTAAATACATCAAGTTCATAATTCTCGGCAATTTGATCTTCACGAACATTAATAAAGTATTCTAAATACTTGGAGTTGTTTAAATGATTAAAAGGATCGCAATCCTGAAACCTAACTTTTCTTTTTGTTTTTAATATTTTTTCCATTTTATATTATTTTATATCAAATACCGATCGGTATTTGACAGATTAAAAAATTTTTATTTCCTGATGCTTTCAATAATACTACTATCAATAAAGTCCATAGCATTATATATATACGTTGGTTCGTTATGAGTAAAGGCCAAAAGTGAACTTCCTTCAATTAAAGACAGAATTATTTTAGCATATTGATCCGCGTTAATATTTGATTTGATTTCATTATTAATCATACCATCATTGATGATATTTGTTAAACCGATGGTGAATTTTTGAGACAAATTTTGTGCTGCTTTAAATAGTAAGGGATTGATAAATTTGGTATCAACTCCTGCNCGAAGCATAGGACATCCGCCTATGTCTTTAACTAAATCATAATAGCTNCGTTGGTACTCCGTAATAGCATGAAGTTTATTNATACTGCCTTGTTTAGCAGCAACTATTTTGAATAAGGGTGTAATNGCTAAGTTTATATTTANTTGAAATGACTTTAACGCTAAATCTTCCTTATTAGTGAAATTGCAGTAAATCGCACCTTTTGTGAGTCCTGTAGCTTTTGTAATATCGGTCAGGCTAGTACCTACGTAGCCTTGCTTATTAAAAAGAGGCGCTACTTTATTTAGTATGATGTCTGAAGTATTCATAGTCTCGGACTGAATTAAAAAGATTCAGAACAAATATAACACAAATACCGATTGGTATTTGAAAAATTGAAATAAAAAAACATTTCTTATTAAACTGAGATTAAATCATTTTAAGGCTTAAGTGCTTAAGGGTTACTGTTTTTGTTGTTAAAAGACCGAAATTAGTTTAAAATGTTCGTTAATAAAATAGCATTAATTGCTTAAATGTTATTCGCCATTAATTAAAAATTTAATTCATTATTATATCTTTATATCCATATTATGGATACAACTATAGAAATATTTGGCGCAATTTTCGGATTTCTTTCCGTCTATTTTACAATCAAACAAAATATCTGGTGCTGGTATTTTGGCTTACTTCAGGTTACACTTTATTGCTTTGTTTTTTTTACATCAAAATTATATTCAGATATGATTTTGCATGTTATTTATATTTTTCTACAAGTTTTCGGCTGGTACAATTGGAAGTATGGCGGAACGAATAAAAGCACATTACGTGTAACATTGCTAACAAATGCAACTTTTTGGATTGGTTTGACCATTATAGCAACACTTTTGGTGGGATATATGATGCAAACAAGAACGGATGCATCTTATCCTTATGAAGATGCTTTTATAATGATTGCAAGTTTGGTTGCTCAATATTTGATGATAAAAAAGATATTACAGTCCTGGATGTTTTGGATAATAGTTGATGTTGTGGCTATTGTCATATATGCTTATAAAGATTTATATTTTACAACAGTTTTGTATGTGCTTTTTTTAGTCATGGCTATAATTGGCTACTTAGAATGGAAAAAAGCCTATAATGAAGAATTTGCATATGAAAGACCATAAAGTTGGATTGACATTGGGTAAGTTTGCGCCTTTCCATAAAGGACATCAATTATTAATAGAAACTGCTATTAATGAAGTTGATGAATTGATCGTGTTAATTTATGATGACCCTGTGATAAATATTCCTTTGGCAATCAGAGCCAGTTGGATACGGGAGATATATCCAGATATTGTAGTTATTGAAGGTGTAAACTCGCCAAATGATACCGGGTATACTGCTGAGATTATGAAAATTCAGGAAGATTATGTTTTAAGTATTTTAGGTAATCGTAACATCTCCCATTTTTACTCGAGTGAACCTTATGGTGTACATATGAGTGTTGCTTTAAATGCCATAAACAGACAAGTTGATGTTAGTCGGAATACCGTTCCTATATCGGCTACTAAAATCAGAAAAGATCCGTTTGAAAATAAAAACTTTATTCATCCTAAAGTTTATAGCGATTTGATTACGAAAGTGGTATTACTTGGTGCACCATCTACTGGTAAAACTACTTTGGCAGAAAAATTAGCCATACATTTTGATACACAATGGATGCCGGAATATGGAAGAGAATATTGGGAGAAGCATCAAATCAATAAAAGATTAACTTTAGAAGATCTTTTAAAAATAGCTGAAGTTCACATTGAAAGAGAAGATGCATTGGTATTACAATCAAATCGGTTTTTGTTTTCAGATACCAATGCGATTACCACTTATTTATTTTCACTGGATTATCATGGAAATGCCTTAGAAGAATTAAAAGATTTAGCAAAACGAGCTGAAAACAGGCACGATATAATCTTTGTTTGTGATACCGATATTCCTTATGATGATACCTGGGATCGATCTGGCGATGTGAAAAGAAAAGTATTTCAGGAAAAAATCATTGAAGATTTAAACGATAGAAACCTTAAATATTATATGATTAAAGGTACTGTTGCCGAAAGAATTGAGCAAGTTTCAAAAGTATTGTCTTCAAGAGAAAATAGTAAATTTTAACCTAACCTAGAACCCAAATAGAACCATGTCTGACTTATTAAATAAAACAATGGGATTTTTTAAGAAAGTCCCTGAATCACCTACGAATCCACAGGAAGCGACGGTCAATAAGAAATTTCAAATAGAAGATCTTTATTCAAGTGATACGATTCAAAATGAATCTGGCGATTCCATTACGCTGGATGAAAAATTGCGTCAGGCGTATTTTTGGATAACGAATACTGCCATTATCAGTCCGTACTATGATATTGAATTTAATGACGGTGATCCTAAAAAGTTTCTGTTTGGAGACAGTAAAGTTCCCGTTTATTTACCTACAGATCAAAGCTATTCGAGCTTTGTCTTAATGCCTTTGTTGAATTTGGCAGCAAGAGGTAAATGTTTAATTGTGGGTGGGCCTGGTCGTGGAAAAACAGCTACTTCTGTGTTGATGGGTTTATTGGCGGGATATGACAATAAGGATGTGATGCGTGCTATTCAGCATGGTCAGCCTCAAATGACGATTTCAGATTTGTTAGGACATCCATTACCATCAGACATGGTAAAGGCCGAAAAAACGTCAGATATTAGAATTGCCTGGCGAAAATGGTTAGGGATGAGAGTAAAAATTATTGATGAATACAATCGAATTCCGACCAGAACGCAATCTGCTTTATTAACGGTATTAGCAGATAACTATGCTGAAATCTTCGATCAGATTTATGAATGTCCCGATGGTGCATGGTATCTTACAGCCAATGATGATGCCGGTGGAGGAACGTATCAGGTTATTGAAGCCTTAAAAGACAGAATTGATATCGTCATTAGAGCCATGCATTTTAATACGAGGTTTGTTGAAGACTTATTGCAGCGTATTGAGCTCAATTTTAAGCCAGAAGCGATAATTCCGGAAGAAATTATTTTTACGGAAGAAGAATTAAATACTATAAATAAACAAATTAGAGGCGTACAAATCGACCCTGAATTGCGTAAACGCATCGAGTTTTTCTGTCGTCAGTTTGAGTTTTTTGAACCTGCGTCTAACCGATTGGAGTATATGACCAAAGACACCGCAAAACTGTCTGGCATGGATATGCGTACTCTTTTTAGAAAAGAAACCGGAAAGGATCCAATTAAAGATTTAGGTTCGCAGGCAAAGAATGGTTTGTCGGTTAGAAAAATCATGACGCTGTTAATGTTTTCTAAAGCGTTGGCTTATTTTAGAGGAAATAAAAAAGTAGAATTAGAAGATATCAGACAAGTTTTACCCTTCATTTTGCACGATAGTTTGACACCACATTTAGAATCTCCCTTTTTCGATCAGGTGGGTAATGAAGTTTACAGAGTAGATAGAATTGTATGGTTGCGAAACTTGTTCGATTTGTCTTGTGATGAATATGTAAGTCAGGATTTAGATAGAAATGATCCCGTTGATCAATTTGAAGAGGAATTTAAAAAAGGACTTGAAAATATTTCTTCAAAAGAAATTGATAACCGACTTTTAAATATTGAAAAGCAACTACAGAAATGGTCTCAGGAGAAAAAACTATATGGTTATAGAGCTGATGATATTTTAAAATTAAAGTATCTGCATCAACGTTATACGAATTATAAAAGATGGCTGCAATGGAAAAAATAAGCTTTCCACCTCTTATTGCAGAATTAACGGAAAAAAGTACGTTATACAATCAATGGTACAATGAGAGCGAAATGAAATATGGTAATTTACCAGCTCATGTCATTGCCAATTGGATGGTAGAAGTTGTTGAACCTATTGTAAAAGAAACGATTAGTTTAAATTCGGCTCCGGAAAAAGTACATGAAGTAGTAAAAGCACTCTATCAGGAATCATTGAAGTTAATTGGAAGCGGTTCGGCAATTCGCTATAAGGATGAGTATGCAGCTGCGTGGCTGTTAATGGCACAAATGCCCAACTTAGTACTGAAATTTCCAATAAAAACCATTTTATTATTGAATGATGTTCTTTTAAATTTTCATATGTATGCGCCAGAAAAAATAATAGATTGGTGCAAACTTATCAGCAATAGTAGTTCAGAGATTAAAACGATTGAAGATTTTAAAAGCGTGGGACGTATTTATGCATGGAAATGCGGTTTAGCACATTTAAGAATTCGTCTAAAAACAGATTTTGGGGAGCTTTCTGAAAATCTGCAACAAATTGTTAGTAATACTTTAGATTCAGATAAAAATACAATTCAACTTTTTGAACATCCCTGGACAAACAATAACACAAATTTTGAAGGGGTTCAGGGAGGATTTAAAGGGGAAACCGGATTTTTTGAGAACCCACCCAAATTGGCCCAGATAGACGGAAATATATTTGCAACAGATTCAATAAGTAGCTATGCGCTTTTTGCAGATCAGTTTGGAAAGATATTAATGCCTGCCAATACGGTTGATGCTTCTTATGTTTTGTCAAATTCTAAACGAATAGAAAGCCTGGAAAAATGGATTGGAAAAAACAACGAAAAAATTGATGCCGATAACATTTCATCTGCCGTTATAACGAAAGATACTTTGGTTTTTACGTTGCAAAACTCTTATTTTTTATACTTATTCAGTCTTGGAAATGCATAATCTATCTGAAATAGAAGAAACATTAATGTCATGGAAATCGCATTGGCAGCAGGCAAAACTGGAATGGAATCCTTTATTGCGTTTGCAGGAGCCTATTTGGTGTATGTCACATGAAGACGCAAAAAAGGAAGGGCTTACAGGCAGTTTTGCAATGATTCGATTGACAGATCATCGTATTGTAATTAATCTGGAAGAAATTACAGAACGGGGTATTGCCGATTATGCTATTGAAGTTTTGGCACACGAAATTGGGCATCATATTTTTGCGCCCGCAAATTTATACGACAATGCTATTTTATTGAACCGGATTCGTTTTGCCTTGCCGGGTATTGAAGACAGGGCACCGATGGTTTCTAATTTATATACTGATTTTTTAATCAATGATAAATTACAACGTATCAAAAAATTAAGAATGGCTGAAGTTTACAAAGCAATTAATTCTGAAGATAATTTTACTGAATTATGGACGCTAATGATGCGTACCTATGAATATTTATGGCGTTTAAATCGTGGCGAATTAGCAACCAATTTATCCTTTCATAGTAAAAAAATAGATGCTGATGCTTCGTTATTAGCGTCTTTAATCAGAAGTTACTCAAAGGGCTGGATTCACGGCGGCGGTAGATTTGCTGTGATGCTTTACCCTTATTTAATGGATGATAAAAAATTTCAAGAGGCACGCAAAAAGATTTTAATACTGTTAGATGCTGAAGATGCAGGGAAAGGAGCACTTGATATTTCGGGCATGACCGAACTTGATTTAGAAGGTTATGATGAAGTAATCGACATGCGAAAAGAAGCCATTGGTTCAAAAGAAAATGATGGTGATAAAAAGGATAAAGGCAGTTTAGGTTTAGAAAAAAGCAAGAATGGTGGCCAGGGACCAAGAGAAGGCTATATGGGACCTGGGAATTATATTGATTTGATGAAACAGGTCAATCCAAAAGCAGATGAACAACGTTTGGTTAATGCTTATTATAAAGAAATTGCTTTGCCGCATTTGATCGATTTTCCTGTGGAAATTTCAGAGAATGCATCCATGGATTTACCAGAAGGATTAGAAACCTGGGATATTGGCGACGCCATTGAAGAAGTAGATTGGTTGCAATCAGCCATTACATCACCCACAATTATTCCGGGATTAACGACTCAAAAAAGATCTTACGGGTCGGATTCTGATAACAGTATTTCAGAAAGCCCTTTAAATATATATTTAGGAATAGACTGTTCAGGATCAATGGGAAATCCGAAACATAATTTTTCATGGCCAATTCTGGCAGCAACCATTATAGGATTATCTGCTTTGCGTGCCGGCGCATCCGTTATGGGATGTCTCTCCGGTGAACCGGGAAATTATTTGGAAACAGATGGCTTTATTACAGACGAAACCGATTTACTCACAACCTTAACTTCTTATTTAGGTACTGGTTATGCGTATGGAATTGAACGATTACGTAAACCATTTGGAGAAAAGCCAAATAAAAAATCACATATTGTAATTGTCACCGATAATGATATATTTAGTATGTTAGATTCAGACACACATACAGATCAGACCTATTGGGAATTAGCCGAAATAGCATTAAAAAATGCCGGTGGACACGGAACTATGGTTTTACATTCTCCTCCCGATTATAATAAAGATTTGGTAATGAGATTACAAAAAATGGGCTGGAATGTTTACTACGTTACAAACGAAACAGAACTTTTAAAGTTTGCAGCTGAATTTTCACAACAAAATTATGCTTATGTCTAAATATGATGTTTTTGAATTAGTTACATATTTACGAAAGTGTCCGGATACCTTTTTTAAACCTTCTGATTTTTTTTTAGAAGGGGGAATACATTCGATAGCTTTGGTATATGATACGTACAGGCTTGTAAGTAATGATTTTTTGCGAAATGAATTTGAAATCCCATCCAATTTAGGAACCATTAATGATAACCATTGGCGGGCGATTCATATTTCGACATGGTTGCTTTCTAATCCGGATTTTATAAATAATCCTGTTATAGAAGATAAATTATATAACTTTTGGTTTGTCGAATTACAACAGGCTTCTGTCTATGTAAAGTTTAACGAATGGATAAATGACGATGAACGTGCTGAAGAAATGGTACGCTTGTTATTATACTGTTGTGAAATTATGCCTTACGGTGAAAATCAGGATGAAGCGGCAGACAAATTATCCTCTTTAAGCAGTGTGGAGCGACATAAAGTTTTAAAACAATCGTATGAAGCCCATGAAAGAATAATGCAAATCAAACGGGAAATGGAAGAGCAAAAAGCCAGAGAAGCGGCAAATACGTATGGCCGTGAGTAGTGGTCCACAAATAGCGTTGACAGATGAGGAACGTTTTCCGTTGCTTGATGATCTAAGTTTTTTAAATGCACTTAGACAAGATGTTTTTGCTCCAAAATTTAATTTTAAAAGTGGTGATCGACTAAATACAGCGCAGCTTTCAAAAGTTCATTTTCATAAAAAGAAATACTATAATGAAAAGATATTTTGGAATGAAGAGCAGGCTCCGGTTTGGGTAAATGATTATTTAAAATGGTGTCTTAAAACAGTACCGTTTTACCAGAATAAAGGGAATGATTTAGATTCTTTTCCAACCATTTCAAGAGAAGATATCAGAAACTTTCCACATTTATTTGTTTCTAATGAAGCCAATTTAGAGGAGCTGTTAGTATATCATACTTCAGGTTCAACAGGCCCGAAGTTAGATGTACTTTTTGATGCTGTTTCTCAAGCTTCCTGGTTACCACAAATAGAATCTGTCCTACAAGATTTTAATATTACTATAACTGAAGGTAAAAATACAACAGCGATAGCTTTGATCTGTGCCCAGGAAAAAACATTGACCTACGCTTCTCTATCAACTTATTTAGAAGGAGCAGGTATTTTGAAAATAAACCTGAATCCGTCAGAGTGGAATCAGCCTGATCATGCTGTAAAATACCTTGAGAAATACAATCCCCAAATTCTTACTGGCGATCCAATAGCGTTTATGGCATTGTTAGACCTAAAGCCTCAATTGACTCCAAAGGCACTGATATCTTCTGCTATGAAGTTGACAACAGGCACAAAAAACAAACTCGAAATCTATTTTAAATGCCCCGTTATAGATCTTTATTCGTTAACAGAATGTAGAAATATAGGCTATGCAACTGAAATGGGTCATAAGGTTATTCGACCAGATTTGTATTTGGAAGTTTTTGATGAACATAAAGATGTCAGGCTTCCTTATGGAGAAAGGGGAGAGTTAGTAGTTACTGGCGGTAATAATCCTTTTTTACCCTTAATACGTTATAGAACGGGTGATTTTTGTAGCTTAAAAATAGAAAATGGAGTTCCGTTTTTAGTTGATTTGGAAGCTCGAAATCCGGTTGTTTTTTATACAAAATCAAATGTAAAAATTAATAATATCGATATTTCCAATCGTTTATCAGAGTTGCCATTAGCAGGATTTAAAATGCATCAAAGAAAAGATAGAGGAATTGAGTTCCTGGGATATTCTAATGAAGTTACTGCGAAGGAAATCACTGAAGTATTGAAAACCATTTTCAAAAATGATATTGATGTTCTTGCCGATATTCAAAAAATATCCCAAAATAACACAGTAGAAAAGACGCTGTATTCTTCAGAGTTGATATAGTCGAAAATAATTTAGTTGTCGTTAACTACAACCCTTGAATTAGTTCTTTTGATTCTCAAGCTGAACCGTGAATTTACCAAAATAAGGTTCATCAGCCATTAAAGAATGTCCAATAATTAAAATATGATCTCCTTTTTGTTTAAGGTCGATTTTTAAATCCATTCCAAAAGGACCATCTGAAGATTTATCCGGAAAAATGATTTGATTAAAACGGATGTTTCCTTTTCC
>Ga0065714_10064848_pt1 | contig 17077 bp, 18 predicted proteins | sample MisRhiReplicate2_FD_59101 | JGI IMG/M metagenome (GOLD analysis project Ga0065714, IMG submission 59101) | Miscanthus rhizosphere microbial communities from Kellogg Biological Station, MSU, sample Rhizosphere Soil Replicate 2: eDNA_1 v2... | ecosystem: Host-associated > Plants > Roots >...
TAAAGATTAAAGATTAAAGATTAAAGATTAAAGATTAAAGATTAAAGATTAAAGATTAAAGATTAAAGATTTTTTGATATTAGACTTTACAACATCACGCATGTGTATCAGTTTCTTCCAGAATAATAAACATGCTATTGAATTTTGTTTGTATAAATGAGTATTATAAATTTGTCTATGAACATTTGGACTAAAAATTGAATAAGTAATTTAACTTTTAAATACTTTTGTAATCCAAAACAATGAAAGCATCTTATGAAGATTAAAGACGCAGAGATTATTGCGCTGATGCAAAATCCACGAACTCTTGAAAAAGGTATTCGTGCATTGATGGATGCTTATCAGAGTAGATTATATTGGCACATCCGAAGGATTATTGTAGATGGAGACCTTGCTCAGGACACTTTGCAGGAGACTTTTATAAAAGCATATCAGAATTTTCATCAGTTTAAAAATGACAGTCAGTTATATACCTGGCTGTACAGAATTGCAACCAATGAAGCGTTGCAGCAGATCAATAAACTGAAGAAAATGCAAAAAACGGATGAAGATCCGGAATATTATATGCAGAATCTGGTTGCCGATAATACACACAGCGATGCTGAAGAGATACAGGTCTTTTTGCAGAAAGCCATACAAAGCCTGCCCGAAAAGCAGAAACTGGTATTTATGATGCGGTACTATGATGATTTGCCTTACGAAGAAATATCTAAAATTGTAGATATGTCGGTAGGAACTTTAAAAACAAATTATCATTATGCCAAGCAGAAAATAGAAGAATATATTAAAGAAAATTACGAAAAATAATTTTTAGAAACAACGACATGAAAGATTTTGATCTGGAGAAATTAGAACGCAAAAATATTTACAAACTTCCTGAAAATATGTTTGAAAGCATTCAGGAAAGAGTATTGAGCGAGATGAATGATTTTGATCTGGAAAAATTAGAACGTAAAAATATTTACAAAGTTTCGGATCATTTGTTTGAAAATGTTCAGGAAAATGTAATAATGCAATTGAATGTAAATAAAAAGGCTCCTATTTTCAAATTAAACTGGGGATATGCAGCTGCAGCATCACTGGCATTGATTTTTGGATCAGCTTTTGTGTATAATTCTTTCTCAGATTCAAATGATGATAACACTTCTGTGAAAAATTATGCTTCAAATAATTCTGACCAGAAAAAGGAAAGCGAAGTAGCTTATGAGACTTTAAAATCTGATTTAACTTCTGTTGAAAATAACAATCAAACAATTGACAATCAGCAGAAAAATCAACAAATAAAAACGGTTGCCTATGTTCCTGAAAAAACAGAGGCAAAACCACAAACTGTAAAGCCAGTTTCAAAGAAAACCGAAGCACAGATGTCAGAATATTTGGATTCGTTTTCAAATTCTGAGATTGCAGAATTAGCCAATAATTCCACACAGGATGTTTATTTGGATTTATATAATTAAAAGAGAAATGAAAAAAATATTATTTACACTTCTTGTTATTTATGGTTTTGGCTTAAATGCCCAAAAGACAGATTACGACTGGAAAAAAATGGACCCTAAGCAAAGAAAAGAAGTTATAAATAATCTTTCTCCGGAAGAGAGAAAAGCGCTTCTTACCCAGTTTAGGAACAATATGGTGCTAGATAATCTTAATGTTGATCCGAAAGATAAAACCGAATTTACAGCAATGTACAATGAATATCTGGACAATCAGAAAAAGATAAAAAGTCAGTTTGATTCTAATTTTAATCCGGAAACCTTATCAGAGGAAGAGGCAAAAGTAAAATTGCAGCAGAGTTTTGATGTAGGGCAAAAATTATTAGATAACAGGAAAAAATATGCGGAAAAGATGCAAACTGTCATTCCGTGTCAGAAAGTTTTGAAGTTGTTTCAGTCTGAAGGAATGATGAGGGATAAAATGAATGAGAGAAAGAAAACTCACGGCGGGAACAATAAGGGCTCAAAACCCAGACAAAACCCATAATAGTTTATTTTTTTAATGTTGGACGACCCTTGCAATTTATTGCAAGGGTCGTTTAATTTTCAGAAAAATCCTATTTTTGCAAAAAAAAATATGAAAAAACTATTTCAGGCGTTTTTCTTTTTATTGGCGGTCCTACTATTTTCTCAGGCAAAAGAAGTTATAAAGTTTAAAGGGAATATTACAAGATTTGACGATATCACTTACAAAGATTTTAAGGTTTTAGATCAAAGGCAAGATCAGTCAATTGGAGTGTTGCCTTTTGGTGAAAGTAAAGAAATGAAAGAAGTTATATTTCCCACTACACCAGAAAATGATTTTAAAGTTTGGTATGATAAAGGAAATTCTTTATCAGGGCAAAATGAATTATTACTTATTTTAAAAAGATTGAAACTTTCAACAGGAGAAAGTGACGGCAAGAAAACACAAGGAACAATGGATTTTTCTGCTCAGATTTTTCAAAAAGAAGGTGATCAGTATAAGTTTTTGTATAAAAAAGATACTGTTTTTTCTTTTCAGGATAAAGACATTTCAGAATTGATGGTAAAAAATATTCCGGTGATTTTCTCTGTCTTTATTAAAAAAGCATATACATTAGAACCTATTCAAAATGTAGTAACACTTAATGATCTTTCTGATTATGAAGCTTATTTAAGAAGTACATATACGGCCTTTAAAAATGAGCAATTAAAAGATGGAATTTATCCGAATTTTACTTCATTTTTCAATCAGAATCCCCTGCAAGGAAGTTATGTTTTGGAAAGAAATAACAGAGGGGAAGTTACAAAGGCAATAAAATCAGAAAACGGCAAGAAGGAAAAGATATCTTCTAACAAAATGTTTGCTTATATTGAAAATGGCAAAGCTTATAAGAAAACAATGTCTGGCTTTATAGAACTTAGTAAAAATGAAAATGGATTTTATATAAAGGCAAATAGAGGACAGATTCTTCCAGTACAATACAACAGCGCATACGGAATGTTTGGTTTAATAGGGGCAGTTGCGGGTTCTATCGACCAAGCTGCAAAACAGAAGAAAATGAAAACAGAAGAAAAAGAAGAAATTTACATAGACCTTTTAACGGGCGAATATGATTTTTCGAATAATTAATGAATTAATTTCATAGCTTACAGGTTAAGAGAGAGGAATTGTCTCTCTTTTTTTTATCTTTGCAAATTACATAGTTCTTAAATGAAAAACATACGAAATTTTTGCATAATCGCCCATATCGACCACGGTAAATCTACTTTGGCAGACCGTCTTTTGGAGTACACCAATACCGTGACTCAGAGAGAATTACAATCTCAGACGCTGGATGATATGGATCTGGAAAAAGAACGTGGGATCACGATAAAATCTCACGCCATCCAGATGGATTATGAGCTTAATGGCGAAAAATATATTTTAAACCTTATCGATACACCGGGACACGTAGATTTTTCTTACGAAGTTTCCCGTTCCATCGCTGCTTGTGAGGGGGCGCTTCTGATTGTTGATGCAGCTCAAAGTATTCAGGCACAAACAATTAGTAATTTGTATCTGGCTCTAGAAAATGATCTGGAAATTATTCCGATTCTAAATAAAATTGACCTTCCGTCAGCAAATCCTGAAGAAGTTACCGACGAAATTATGGGATTAATCGGGTGTAAGTATGAAGATGTTCTTCGTGTTTCAGGGAAAACCGGTGAAGGTGTTCGAGATTTGTTAGAACAGATCGTTGCAAGAATTCCTGCTCCGGTTGGAGATCCGAAAGCTCCTCTTCAGGCGTTGATCTTTGACTCGGTTTACAATCCTTTCAGAGGAATTGAGGCTTATTTCAAAGTGGTAAACGGGAGTATTTCTAAAAACGAAAAGATCAAATTTTTCGCAACAGGAAAAGAATATGGTGCTGATGAGGTTGGAACTTTAAAGCTAAAACAGGTTCCGAAAAAAACAATTGAATGTGGTGATGTAGGTTACATTATTTCAGGGATTAAGGATGCTCGTGAAGTGAAAGTGGGTGATACCATTACCTCTTTTGTGAATCCTGCTGCTGCTGCAATTGATGGTTTTGAAGAAGTAAAACCGATGGTTTTTGCAGGAATCTATCCGATTGAATCTGAAGATTTTGAGGAATTAAGATTTTCATTGGAAAAATTAAGATTGAATGATGCTTCTTTGGTTTTTGAACCTGAAAGTTCTGCGGCACTTGGTTTTGGTTTCCGTTGCGGATTCTTAGGAATGCTTCACATGGAAATCGTTCAGGAACGTCTTGAAAGAGAGTTTGATATGAACGTTATTACCACGGTTCCCAACGTTTCGTACCACGGATATTCTAAAAAAGATCCTGAAACGGCAATTTTAATCAACAACCCGTCTGAAATGATTGATCCCAATCTTTTAGACAGAGTTGAAGAACCATATATAAAAGCTTCTATTATTACTAAATCTGATTTTGTAGGTGCAGTAATGACGCTATGTATCGAGAAAAGAGGAGAAATTGTCAATCAAAGTTATTTAACAGCGGACAGAGTAGAATTGACCTTCAATATGCCTTTAGCAGAAGTTGTTTTCGACTTTTATGATCGTTTGAAATCTATTTCTAAAGGATATGCTTCATTTGATTATTCTCCAATCGGAATGCGTTCTTCTAAGTTGGTAAAAATGGATATCCTTATTAACGGAGATATGGTTGATGCTTTATCTTCATTGATTCACGATTCTAATGCGTATTACATAGGTAAAAAGATGTGTGAAAAACTTCGTGAACTGATTCCTAGACAGCAGTTTGATATTGCGGTTCAGGCAGCGTTGGGAGCGAAAGTTATCGCAAGAGAAACTATTAAAGCATTAAGAAAAGACGTTACTGCAAAATGTTACGGTGGTGATATTTCCAGAAAGAGAAAGCTTCTTGAGAAACAGAAAGAAGGTAAAAAGAAAATGAAGCAGATTGGTAGAGTAGAAGTGCCACAATCAGCGTTCATGGCAGTTTTAAAGCTAAACGATTAATATAAAAAAGACCGATAAATTTTATCGGTCTTTTTGTTTTTGGTAAATCTTAAGCGTAGGATTTTATTTTTTCACAAATTTAATTTCCATGGTTTTGAATTCTTTGCCTGTTTTAGAATCCGGACCATACATTTCCATTGTTTGATGAGTGTCGTCTACAAAAGTGTATACTTCTCTCATGTTACAATCTTTTCCAGGTCTGCTCGGATCGGTCATTTTACCTTTAAATTCGATAGATTTTTTGGATGCATTCCAATCGCCTTCCATGTTCATAATTCCTGTTCCCATATTGTCAATCCAAGTGCTTACAAATTTATTTTTAGAATTGTCGTAGCCGGTAATACTCATTCCTTCAAAAGGCATTCCCATAAAATTTCCTTTGTGACTACTTACCTGATAACGACCGTCAAAAACCATTTTGTTGATAGCTTCAGACTTACTCGTCATAGGTTTTCCGCCGTTTTCCATCCACATTGTGGTTTCTCCTGACCAGTTTCCGGCAGATTTTGCCAACATTTTCTGCATATCTCCCGGAGTTGCATAATCCATCCAGGCTTTTGTAGCTGTTGCAGAATCTACAGGTTTCCATTCTTCGTTGGCGGTAGAATCGGTTTTGTCTGAACCTGTTTTTACATCCATTTTTACTTTTTCACAAGCGATAAACAAGAAAGCTGTGCAAGCTGCAAATAATAAATTTTTCATAATAGTTTAGTTTTAAGTTGGTTATAAATTTAGTAAAAATACCTTTTCAAAAAATTATTATTTTATTATCGATATTGGTTTTTATATATTGTAATTTTGTGTATTCACAACGCAAATTAATACAATGGAGTCTCCAAAAAAATTACAGGATATAAAAGTTGCTGTAGATGCAGTTATTTTCGGATATTTTGATAAGAAGGATCTTCAGATTCTTTTAATTAAAAGAAATATTGAACCTTTTAAAGGAGGTTGGGCGCTTCCAGGAGGACTTGTTTTGGATGATGAAAATCTTGATGATGCTGTAAAAAGAGAATTGCACGAAGAAGCAGGTATAAACCCTGATTTTCTGGAACAACTTTATACTTTTGGTAATGTGGGTCGCGATCCGCGAAATAGAGTAGTTTCTATAGCTTATTTGGGGCTTGTAAATCCTTCTTATCACGAGCTTTTTGCAGATTCAGATGCGGAAGATGCACAATGGTTCGGTATTAACAGTCTTCCGAAATTGGCTTTTGATCATCAAACGATCATTGATATTGCGTTAAAAAGACTTCGTACAAAAATTCAGTATCAACCGATCGGATTTAATCTTTTAAATGAAGAATTTCCTTTTTCTGACCTTGAGAATTTGTACAAAACCATTATCGGACAGGAAATCGACCGCAGAAATTTCCGAAAAAAAATCATGAGTTACGGACTTTTAAATGAAACAAATAACGTTAAAAAAGAAGGCAGCGGAAGACCCGGAAAATTATTTACTTTTAATCAGGAAAAATATAAAGAGCTTGAGGAAGAAGGTTTTTATTTTGAAATTAAATAGTCTTTGAACACAAACAGCGCAAATATTTTGCACTTATTTTCACTAATGTTTAAAATTTACTTATTCTTTAAAAATAACAATAAATATCAATAGGAACGGACTTTAGTCCGTTTTTTTTATTTAAATCAAGCAATTCGCTTTAGTTAAAACTTACAGTAATGATTTAAATTGGTGTGATTTGTGTAAACATTTGTATTTAAATAAAATAAATTTTATTACTGATAATCAGTCGGTTAAATTAATTAGCGTAAAATTAACGCAAATAAATTTGGATAATAAATCCATATTCTTTTAAATTTGTGTAAAAATAACACAATATGAAATATATATTGCAAAATACAATAGAAAGCTTTCAGAGAAAAGAGAAGTTGAATTTTCTGTTCTTTTGGGGACACACGGTGAAAGATGAAATTACAAAAGCATGTTTCAGCCAATGGTTTCCTTTTGAATTTCAGGAAGATGGAATTATTTACAAAACAGCAGAACATTTTATGATGGCTGGAAAAGCAAAGCTGTTTAATGATAATGAAACTTTAGAGGAAATATTAAAGTCTGAAAATCCAAAACAGGCGAAAGATTTAGGAAGGAAAGTGAAAAACTTTGATGCTCAGCTTTGGGAAGAAAATAAATATGAAATTGTAAAAAATGGAAATTTTTTGAAGTTTTCACAAAATGAAAAGCTAAAAGATTTTCTTCTTTCAACCAATGATGAAATTCTAGTTGAAGCAAGTCCATACGACAGAATTTGGGGAATCGGAATGTTGGAGTCGGATCCAAAATCACAAAACCCATCACTTTGGAATGGTGAAAATCTGTTGGGATTCGCTTTAATGGAGGTTAGGGATGAATTGAGAGGTTAAACATAAAATTAAATGAAAATAAAAACACTTTACAGACCAGTCGGAGAAAAAGAAATGATTCTCATTATTGAAAGTAATTATAAAAAATTTCCTCCAAGATTAGAATGGCAACCGATTTTCTATCCTGTTCTAAATGAAAATTATGCATCAGAAATTGCAGAAAAATGGAACACAAGAGATGAAGCAGGAAATTATCTCGGTTTTGTAACGAAATTTGAAGTGTTGGAAGATGAAATTTATAAATATCCTGCACAAAATGTCGGAGCCAAAAACCATAATGAATTGTGGGTTCCGTCGGAAGAATTAGAAATATTCAATCTTGCTATAGTTGGAGGCATTGAAGTGACAAAAGTATTTGTGGGAAATGATTTTAAAGAAACTGCAAATGCTGATATAGAAAACTTGATTTTAAAATTAAAAAATGAAACCAACAATTGAATTAATAAAAGCGGACATCACAAAAATAAGCGCAGACGCCATAGTCAATGCTGCGAATTCTTCTCTACTTGGTGGTGGCGGAGTTGATGGTGCTATTCATCGAGCTGGAGGAAAACAAATTTTAGATGAATGTATTGAAATCAGAAACCGACAAGGAAAATGTAAAACAGGAGAAGCGGTGGTAACCACAGCCGGAAATCTTCCAGCAAAATATGTCATTCACACTGTCGGTCCGATTTGGAATAATGATGAAGAAAAATGTTCAAAGCTTCTAGCGGATTGTTATAAAAACTCTTTAAAATTGGCTGAAACCTTGGATGTGAAGACAATTTCTTTTCCGAATATCAGTACAGGAGTTTACAGATTTCCGAAAGAATTGGCGGCAAAAATTGCTGTTCGTGAAGTCCAGAATTTCCAATCTGAAATCATTGAAAAAGTTGTTTTCGTTTGCTTTGATGATGAAAATGAAAAAATTTATAAAAAACTACTGGAATAATGGAAAAATATAATTTCAGATTTGTAGATGATCCTGAAAATCAGAATGTAGGACTGACAGTTGAGGAAATTAATTTTCTTCAAAAAGAATTAAATCTGAAATTTCCGGAAATATATGTTTTTTATCTTCAAAATGCAGGTAAAAATTCCAATGTTTTCAAAGTTGAAACAAATACTGAGGAATTAAGAAAAATTCAAAATGAATTAAGATCAGAACTTAATAAACGTAGTTTATTAAAAAATGAAGAAATTTTATGTATAAAGAAAGATGTAGAATTTATAAAATATTTTAATTCGAATTTTGAAACGTATTATTTTTTTAATTTATCAGAAAATAAAAAGATTCCTGAATTATATTATTTTGAGGAAGTATGTATTAATGAAGGATGGCTCGCTTTCAAAAAGCAAATAAGCAGATTTGAAGAAAAAGACTTCATCGGAGCCGTTAACACAAAAACAGACAGAAAATACAGATCAATGCCTTTTAAAGAAGCTTTTTCTATTATAAAATTTCTTTTTAAATAAGAAAAAAAATTAAACAAATGAAAAAACTAACCATATTAAGCGGTGCAGGAATCAGCGCCGAAAGCGGAATAAAAACATTCAGAGACGGAGACGGTCTTTGGGAAAATCATAGCATAACAGACGTGGCAAGTCCGGAAGGATGGAGAAAAGACAGAGCTTTGGTTTTGGAATTTTACAACCAGAGACGTCGACAAATCCATGAAGTGCATCCAAATGATGCTCACAAATTGATTGCGGATTTAGAAAAATATTTTGATGTTCAGATCATCACACAAAACATCGATGATCTTCACGAAAGAGCAGGTTCAACCAATATCATTCATCTTCACGGAGAATTGTTAAAATCTTGTTCATGCAATAATAAAAGTTTGATTTACGATCAAAAAAATGATATCAACATCGGCGATAAAGCGAAAGATGGAGCGCAGTTAAGACCTTTTATCGTTTGGTTCGGGGAAGATGTTCCTTTGATGAAAGAGGCGACAAAAAAAGTGAAAGAAGCAGATATTTTTCTGGTAATCGGAACTTCTTTGCAGGTTTATCCGGCTGCGGGATTGCTTCATGATATTAAGGATGATTGTCTTTTAATTGTAATTAATCCCAACGAAACAGGCTTCGGATACGGGCAAAGAGCTGTCGTTATGAAAGAAACGGCAACAAAAGGAATGCAGTTATTGTTTGATAAGCTTGTAAATCTAGCCTAATGGAGAACATTGTAAAAGCCGGAATTTTTGGAGTTTGCATTGGCGATGCTTTGGGCGTTCCAGTGGAATTCAGGAGCAGGGAACAATTAAAACGTTCACCAGTTACAAAAATGAGAGCTTTAGGAACACATCATCAACCTGCGGGAACGTGGAGTGATGATGGTTCTTTAACATTATGTCTTGCAGACAGCCTTTGTAATGGATATAATTTGGAAGACATGGTTTTGAAGTTTTACAGTGGTACAATGCGGAAATTTGGACACCACACGGAAGATTTTCGATATTGGAATAGCAACTTCACAAGCCATTCATAGAATTAGCAAAGGAACTTCTCCTACTTTATGCGGTGGAACAAGTGAGTTTGATAATGGAAATGGTTCTTTAATGAGAGTTTTACCATTGTTATTTTCCCGAACATGATTTTATTTTCAATTAATTGATAATCAATTTGTCAATTAAAAAAATACAGTCTTTTTCCCTGCTTGATTCGGGTGTTTTTCCTTTAAGTTTTATGTTTTTATAAAGCGAAATTTGTTCTGTTAAACCATTAAAACCAAAAATCATGGCAACTAAAAAACATTTTTTCGTTTCATTAGAAGGAGTAGATCTTAGCGATGAACAATTGAAAAACATCGACAAAGGAATTCAGAATGTAGTACTTTCTGAGCTGTCAAAAGTTGATAACACGCATTCCTTTTCTGCTCAACGAGATTTCAGAGCAATTACAAAACCTCTTCGCATCAAAGACTGGTTTCCCTATGGAATCATCATCTTTAAACCGCAGATTGATATTCAGAGTCAGTTGAAAGACATACAGTCTCAAATCAAAGCTTATGGAGGCTAAAAGCAACTCATCAAAAAAGATGTGTCCCAGTTACTTAGGAAAAACCGGGGCACAGCTTTTTGGAGTTTTAGGAAAAGACGGCAAAGTGAATTTTATAACGCCGCTTACCGTCACAGAAGATTTTCTTGAGCTTAATAAAGAGAAAAACAATCTTGAACAACGATTCCGTTTTACCGGGAAATGTGTAGAAAAAGGCTGTTCACAATGGAACCATGAAGAATCAAAATGTTCACTCTCAAAAAAAGTTCAGGATTTTGATGCTTCCTCAATTAAGAATTTATCATTCTGCCCGATTCGTTCCCAATGCAGATGGTATTCTCAGGATGGCGAAAATGCCTGTTTTTCATGCAACGAAGTAACCCGGAATATGGAGGAACTGTTAGTAAATGGATAAATTATGAGGGAATATATTGTACAAAAAACCACGCCCGAAAGCGTGGTTAAAATTAATTTTTTTTTAATACTGAAATAAGCCTATTGCTTTATTATTTTAACAATATTTTCAGAATTATTTATTCGAATCAGGTAAATTCCACTGGTTAAAGAAGAAACATTGGTTTGTTTGCTGTCAAATTTTCCTTCTTTTACAAGCTGACCAGACATATTATAAATCTGATAGTAATAATCCTTGTTATCTTTTGCTTCAATATGTAGGATATCTTTTACTGGATTAGGATATAAAACCAATTTATCATCTTTTACTTTTTCTTCTATCACTGCTTGTGTAAAAACATTTTTGGCTTGAGAACCAGAATTTTGTGTTACAGGAATACCCGGTAGCGGACCTCTTGGAATACCATCGTCTTCTTGTTTTACACATCTGCAATTCATTGCAGCGTAAGGATCTACGTCTGTATATTTCACAAGAATTCTAGAAAATTTGTCAAAATTCATATAGGTGCCTCTTCCTGTCATGTTTTGCTGTAAATTGGCATACCAGATTCCACTTGGCGAATCACCAGCAATTGAACTGTTTAGGGGAGCTACATTCACTACAGATCTCTTGCCTCTAATATACCCCTTCGGATAATTTCCTACATTATATAAGCTATTATTAAATAAAAACCCTACTGTTCTACCATAAGTAGACTGCGTCGACCATTGCAAATGAGAAATTACAGAGCCATAATAACCTGTTTCAGTACCATCAACAGGCTTGCCATCACTTCCGCCACTTGTAAAAAATTCAGGATTATTTTTTAAACTCCAAGGTGAAGATTTTGTGGGACTTGTACCAGTCTCTGGAATTCTCCAACCATTTGGACAAGGATCAAATACTGATTTTTTGCTACCTAAGCCCCATCTTTCTGCATATAAGGCGTGGTAATTAGTGTCAAATAACCAATCTGAACCAAGGATGTAATTTATGTCTGTACGGGTTGGATATGCAACATCTGGCTTCATAAATTTTAGAGGATTTGCTGCAGAATATCCCAGAATTTTTTCTATCCTGGCATCTATTTTGTTGGTTGTATTAATGCTGCTTTTATAGGTATTATAATTCACCACGTGATTTGAATTATAAGTAGCTTCAGATAGAGTTGAATATGATACGACCCCACTACTATTAGTAGTCCCTATGAATACATTAAATTTAGTATTAGTAGTAGCACTATTAGGTGGAACCACATTAGTAAATGTAGGCAGAGGGTCTTTTCTACCCCATTGGTAATGCAATCCCTGCGAATTATTAAGCTGAAGTCTACTGGCTTCTAAATATATATCTGGATAATAAGTATAAGAAGTCGGCATAACCTCAATAGCTCCTAAGTTTCTGTCCATAATTGTGGTCTTCATTATAGTTCCATATTGAGTATAATTCATGTAATTATCAGTAGTAATAGGAGTGTCATTTACATGTGTAAAAGAATTTACAGGAGTATTTGTAACCCAAATATGCCAACTCCAGTAGACAGGATTAGTAATTGAACCATTGTGTAATGTAACTACAGCATTTCCTGCTTTGTTGGCATTTACTTTTACGTTTATATTAGCATCTTTAGATGACGGATTATCTATGGTTAATTGAGTTATTAAACCATTATTATCTGTCCAGAGTACATTCGCTTTTAAATCATTAAAATTTGCGGCGTTTAAAATTTGAGTATTACCCAGATAATTGCTTTGTACAGAAAAAGCTTTGCTCACAGGTATTGAGATTACTTGGTCTGTAGTAGATTTTGTAATCATATAACTATTAGGGTTATCTAATCCTGTTTTGTAAGTTTCGGTTTCACTGAAAAATTTAGTTTCGAAATCATAATTATTTTTTACAAACAACGGATCTTTGATACATCTGCAGGCATGTGCATTATTCGTTGGATAATCATCAGCAGGTTTATAACTATACAAACCATAAACGTTAGGATAATTTGCGGCGTCCGGTTGATATCCGTTCACGATCTGATCTGCAGACGGAATTAATCTTAATGCACTGGCAATAGATGAATATCCACTATAACTAGTCATCGTTGCGGTCCATAAGTAGGTTTCAAGCTGGTCTGTGAAGGTTGCTTTTGTATGATATCTTCCATCACCGCTTTTTCCTCTTCCTATCCAACCGGTTCCTGGAAATATGCCAATATTGTTACCACCTACATTAGTCATGTCAAAACCGTATTGAGGGTATACTTTTATACCAGCCAAATATGGTTTTAAGTTAGATAATCCCGGAGGGACATTTGATCCGGATAAATTTAAAGCTGAAAGCGGACTGCTTACTTTAGGTCCAAAAGGTGTAAAATCCATCCTTACATTTTTTGTTGATGATGCAACCAAAACTGAAGGAAGTCTCCATCCGTTTGGACATGGGTCGTAAGAAGATTTATTTCTGTAAGGTTGTGGAACTGTAATATCAGTTGCCTGTGTTCCCATAGAATTATCTGACCATAAATTAGCTTTACTTAATTCATTAGTCTGCAATCCCGGTACCTGCCCAAACCAGTTATAATAATACGGAACACCATCAGCTGTTGTCCCATATACAGAAGGTGTTGAAGTATTATCATCATTTACGTAAATTAAACTTAATGGATTTTTTACCGATGCTCTGATGTTGTCTGTTATATTGGCTACTGATTTATTTACAAATAATCTTAGATCATTAAAGTTTTTATAATCATTAAAAGGACTGTTGGCGTATTTTAGCCTTGCTGTTGCGTCATCATAGACAATTTTACCCATACTACCGGTTATCTGATAAAAGCTGGCGTCATTATTTGTTAACGATGGAAAAGGATCTTTTCTTCCCCACTGGTACATTAGCCCGCCACTTCTATTCCAACCATCGCCGTTAAGAGATCCCCCTAAAGCACCAAGGTTTCTATCCATCCATCCCCATTCGGAACTCGGAATAGTTTCTACAGTACCGTTACTTAATTCTCTTTTTACGTCATCATAACTTTTATACGTGGAACCGTTTGTGGGATCATCGGTTACCCACACATGCCACGACCAAAAGACCACTCCATTTACTTTATAAGCGATGACAGCATTTCCTTCTTTTACCTTATTTACAGGTACTTTTATTTCTGCATTTTCACCAGTTCCTATAATATCTAAAGTATAATTTTCTTTAGATTTTATCAGTCCCATATTATCTTCCCACAATACATCTGCCGTTATCACTCCTGAAGGTATCGTAGTTCCTTTCATATAGTTTCCGTTCTTCCACATTTCGTAAGCTTTTTTCACAGGAATATATAGTCCGTCTACATTATTTCCATTTTTGTCTTTACCTGTGAAAATATAACTGTTAGGCGCTTTTGTCCAATCAACAACATCTGGTTGTGCCCCCGGATTAATTGTGATACAAGCAACAGTATCGGGGTTAACGGTATTACCAAAAATACCCACATAATTAATAAATTTATTAATTTCTGTTTCTATTTCAGCTAAAGGTCTGGAGGTTCCGTTCCAACTTGAAGTAACTTGTCTGTTTCTGATGGCTCCAACTCCATATATAGATGCCTTTGAAGTATTGCTCAGAAAGAAATTTTCAGATCCTGGTCCTCTGTCTTTATCATATAAAGGAGGATAGCCGTAATCATTAGTGGTATTATAATTACTTAGTGCGTTAATAGTAACATAACTTCCATTAGCCTTATATACCCTTAAACCTGTTACTTTACTAATAATAATTACTACAGGTTCCTGATTTGTGATTACATCAGTCAGTTTTTCATTAATATAATTGTAAAGATTATAATATCTGTTGACCAAAGCATTAGGATTAGTAAAGTCTAAATATCCTCTACCCGCCTGTTCGCCTCCTTCTTCTGGCGGTAAAAACCAGTTACTGAAATTGATGAAAAAACCTGCACTTGAAAATTTTCCTGCAAACATATAAACAGGATCATGATAAGAATATTCCCACGGGCTTGTATCACTTCCCTGGTAAATATATTTTTGAGAACTTGCTATAGTAGCAAGATTATTAGGGTTTTCGATATTGATGACAGGAGCATCGGGGTTGGAATTATCTAATATCCCGTTGGCATTGATTGATAAAGCAATATTATCAAGTTTTTTAGGTAATTGCAGAGAGGTTACTCTGTCTTTCACACTTTGTACAGTTCCATCCGGATTTAAGACAACAGTTCCACTGGCTTTTGGTGTAAACAAGTAGGTATATTCATTTTCGTCCAGCTGACATTTTCCTGATGTATAGTCAGATTGTTTGTAATGAGCTACCGTTTTTTGCCAAATAATCGATTGCCAATTTGAAAGATTAGAATTAGAACTTAATTCAATTTTTACATTTTGCATACCAACATTAGAAGCAGGTAATTCAAATGTTGCCGTTAAATTTTGATTGAACTCATTAGCGGCAATAAACGTTTTGTTCCATACAGGAATCCAATTTCCCAAGTCGTTTTTGTACTTGATCGTAAGAACTACGTGATCGGAGGTTACAGGTTTGCTAAAATTACCTTTTATTACAACAGCTCCTTTCTGGTTAACTGTTTGGGTAATTTCAATATTTGAGTCTAGATCCACTATACTTTGAGAATAGATAGGGATGTGCATAAGACCCAAAAATAAAAGCAGAAATTTTAAAAAAGATTTCTTTTCCATTTCATTAATGTGTTTAAGTTAATTGTTTATTTTATTTCTTTTTTTTGTAAAAAAAAAGTCATACAAATATGAATTTTTTAGAATAACTTTACAATAAGTAAAAAAAATATGACTACTAAAAACACAAATGATAAGTCTCATATTTGCCCGGTACAAAGGTTTCTGAAGCTGTTTTCGGGTAAATTAAAACCAGAAATTTTTCTTTTGGCTACCAAGTCTTTTCTAAGATTTAATACTCTTTTGCGTGAAATAGAGGGTGCGAATAAGCAATCATTAGCAATCGCATTAAGAGATTTGACAGAAGCAGATATATTGGAAAAAGTTGTAATCAGGAATAAGCCACTGCATATAGAATATCATCTTACAGAAAAAGGAAAATCGATGATATCACTTTTTGAGAAAATGGAAGAATTCTTGTAGGAAGGATACACTAAATCAAAGAATATTGTTTTAACGTTTATATAATAAAAAAGACGTTTCATCAAATCGAAACGTCTTTTTTATCATTTAGGTAAACCTCTTTTCAAAGCGTAGTTGGCTCTTTCTACAGCCTTCTTCTCTTTCCAGTCCATATATCTTTTTTTGAAGCGACCTTTCATAAAATTGTCAAAATTTCGCTGAACGGTAAGATTCCAGAGAGAGTTGGCTTTCACCGCCCAGGATTTGTCCCATGCGCGAAGAGAAAGCGAGAAGCTTCCGTCAAGATATTTCATCCAGTGCCACCATCCGGTTGGCATAAATAAAGTATCGCCATGCTCAAGAAAACACTCGATTCCTTCGATGCCGTCAAGTGCAGGAAATTTTTCAAAATCTGGATTAGAAATATCAAAATCTTCTAGAGAATAAGTAGCATAAGGAAGTTTATATAATCGGTCTCTCCATTTCTGTTCAAAAAGAAGAACGTGTTTTCTTCCGTTAAAATGGGTGTGGAAAATATGTGCTAAATCGATATCGTAATGTAAGAACGTAACCGAACTTTTTCCGCCAAAGAACATAGAAGGATATTTATCTAAAAACCCACCCATCAAATCAGAAGGAGAAATATAATCTTCCAGCAATTTATTGGCACGTTTGATAGGATCAAAGAAGAATATTCTCAGATCGGTCGGCTCTCTTTGGATCAGATCGATATAATCCGCAAACTTCATTTCGGTTGTCGGAGTGTTAATAGGAGCAGCGGGATCGGCTTTTTTACTGTCATAAAGAGGAACGGTGACATCACCTACCACTTCCTTCACATAATCCATCGTCCATTTTTGGTAAGCCGGCCATTTTCTTGCCATGTTTTTGATCACTACCGGTCTTCTTGGTTTCAGATATTTTTCAAGGAACTCTTCTTTCGTAATATCGTCAACAATATCTATAGGTTTTAGAATAACCCCCATTATTATATATTTTATGTTACAAAATTATTAAATATATGAATACAATAAATCAAATAATGTTCTTTTTAATCTATGACCTTCATCACTTTTTTATTTGTTCCAGATAAAAATTTTTTGATTGGTCTTTGCAATTGTTGTAATGGTAATAATATTATGAAATATAATTTGCAATATTAAAAATTTATACGAATGAAATGTTTATAAATTTTGATTATGGTAAAAAAACACCGCAATAATTGCCTAATTTATTGTATATTATTTAT
>Ga0065714_10064849_pt1 | contig 17059 bp, 15 predicted proteins | sample MisRhiReplicate2_FD_59101 | JGI IMG/M metagenome (GOLD analysis project Ga0065714, IMG submission 59101) | Miscanthus rhizosphere microbial communities from Kellogg Biological Station, MSU, sample Rhizosphere Soil Replicate 2: eDNA_1 v2... | ecosystem: Host-associated > Plants > Roots >...
TCAAACGTGAGGATGGTTTATGGGGCCATTTGGCTTTTTTCCAGTATGCGAGGAGGGGGCGGCATGACCGCGCCAGTGGATCGTTACCTGAAGGCCGCGCGGCGTGAGAGCACGCAGCGTCGCTACCGACGTGCGCTCGAGCATTTTGAGGGGGCGTGGGAAGGCTTGTTGCCGGCGTCCAGCGACAGTGTCGCGCGCTATCTGGCGGCCTATGCTGAGCAACTGTCCAGCACCACCCTGCATACGCATTTGGCCGCCCTGGCGCAGTGGCATAAGCGCCATGGTTTTGTCGATCCGACCAAAGCGTCGAAGGTGCGTGATGTGCTGCGCGGCATCCGCGCCGAGCATCCGCAGCCGGTGAAGCGGGCAGTGGTGCTGCAACTGCAGGCGCTGGAGGCCTGCATCACCGGGTTACACGGGCAGGCCACTTCGCCGGTTGCCGCAGACCGCCTGCGTGCCTGTCGCGACCAGGCGCTCATTTTGCTCGGGTTTTGGCGGGCCTTTCGCAGCGACGATCTGTGCCAGCTCCGCGTCGAGCACATCAAAATTCAGGCGGGAGCCAGCTTGGAGATCTTCCTCGCCGGTGACAAAACCGATCGTGATCATCAGGGGCGCACGGTGATGGTGCCGGCGCTCAAGTGTCTGTGCCCGGTGGCGGCGTACGAGGCCTGGCTGGCCGCCAGCGGCCTGCAACAAGGGCCGGTGTTCCGGGCCATTGACCGCTGGGGGCATGTGAGTGCCGAGGGACTGAATGCCAACAGTGTGTCGCGGCTGTTGCGCATGGCGTTTGCCCGCAATGGTCTGGATGGGGAGGGCTACAGTGGGCATTCGCTGCGCCGCGGTTTTGCGACCTGGGCCAATGAAAACGAGTGGGGGGCGAAGGCCTTGATGGATTACGTCGGTTGGCAGGACGTGCAGTCAGCGATGCGTTATATCGACACCACCGCACCGTTTGGGAAATGGCGACGGTAAGTGTGGCAATCGCCCTGACGGTGTTGCACCTGCTGTTGGCACGTTCTGATGGTCACCGGTCAGACTCATTATCCTTGGCGTTCGCCCGTCCGAACACTCGATTCCATTCACGCGTCATCCGCTCGCGAGATGCGGTAGGTACGCCACCAGCGGTTCCTTTCATCCAGCTGCCAGCACTTCTCAACCGCGCATGGCCCGCACTACATCACGCGCTGAAAGAGCATAGAGAGAGGTGCATATTCCGTCACCTGCAACTATCCCAGCCAGTCGGTAGCTCTCTACGAAAACCATATTCTGAAGTTTGAGAAGACAAGACTCTCAAACCTCATGGCGTTTTTAGCGGGTGGTGGCTCGATTGGCGGTACACCAGGAAGCAGGTCTGGCGATTTCTGGCTTGTGCAGGCGATTCCTCCGTCAGAGGGCCGTGGCTTGGCGGTGCCCACGGCATTGTCTAGAGAGGCGTAAAGCACACCCAGGCCTTTCCTTTATACTCCACAGTTCGGGTCCTATAAGATCTAGAAAAGTTTACACAAAGTCCATATGTTCACGTTAAAGCTAGGAAAGCTGACGCTATGCGACGGCGAGTTCAATCTGACCTAGCCATCGCACACGCCATAGGCGCGCGAATCCAAGCGCTACGCTTGAAGAAGAACATTAGCCTTGAGGCTGTGGGACAAAATGCAGGCATCAGTCGTCAGACGCTGCATCTGTTGATCAGTCCGGGCGAAGGCACTCTAATCAATCTGATCGCCGTGTTGCGGCGATTAGCGAGCTCGAGCGCTTTAGTTCATTGTTGGAAGACGTGCGGCCCAGCCCCCTTCAAATCATGCGTATGGAAGGAAAAAAGCGTCAACGCGCGTCCGGGAGACGCGGTATTTCCAACGAAGCCGAAGCCGAAGCTACCGGCTCAAGCAAAGGCAAAAATAGCGATTGGTGATACCGGCATCACCCATGCACGCCGGCGAAGTCAAATTGAGCGACATGCCTGGCACCCGTCCGCCTTCGGCTACACCGAGCAGAAAAGGGATAGGTATAAAATGGCCAGTTTTTGGCGAGGGTGAGCTGGGGTGAAATAATGCATCGGCTGCTTAATATGTAAGATCGCCAGCAAGATCGTCCGTCATAAGACGCGTTTGTGAATGTAGCGGGTGCATCATGATCATCTGGGTTGGCAGCCAGCAACCGGTTTGGAATCGTGATTCGGCTTGTCCTTCACCCTGAAACGGGCCATTTCCAGTGAGAGTCGGTTAGCGGCAAACAGAAAGAGCTGACTGATTACAAATATGAGGGGAGCAACTGAGGGCGTGTACGGAGCTTGCTTATGTTGCTTATGACCTGCTTTGACCTACGACACTCATCGTGAAGACATTGGCAATACGCAGGGCTCATGCGAAAAAAGCAGAAATCGATCCAGCAGCGCGGCGGTCATTGCCCGCGGGCTAAAGAGCAAGTTGCTGGAGCACGCTGTCCTGCTCGTACCGTTTGGCAATCGCACTGAAGAAAAAGTTCGCTTTCTCACCGCTAAACGGCAGGTAACCGAGTTAAGCGATCACCAGCAGGTTCGAACGTTGAACAACGTGGTGGAAGTGTTGCCTAGGGCGTCCTTGATGGTCTACGGCAATAAATTGTTGAGCCAGTTGGAAGGGTGAATTAATCGGTTTGAATGCGGCTCAGCTTCAATCCGCCGCCTACGGGTTAGATGCGTCACCATTGACAGTTGAACGACCGCTCTACTGTCGTATCTCCGGGGCAACAAGAGATGTCCATGCTGGCTGAACATTTTTCACTTATGTTTGAGGTTATTCCATCCATAGATCATTTAATGGCGCTCACAGGTTCACAGGTTCACAGGTTCACAGGTTCACAGGCTCGCGGGCTTCACGTAAGGTTCCGCGTATACCTTCGATGGAAGCTAATGATCTCCCAATCCAGTTATAGTAAGGCGCGTCGGGATGGAATACGGGACTTAGCAAGCAATAATTATTCAATCCAGATGTTATGCATCGACTGGTCATTATTTGCTAAATCGGATAATTCAAAATACTAGTGAATATTTAATCTGACCTTTTAGTCTAATGATTAACAAAATAAATGGCGGCTGGTATGGGTTTTTATGATGGATGTGCTCTTATCACGTTCCGTAAAATGGAATTGGATCATTAGCGGAGAATTTACTTAAGTCGCAGTATCTAGTTCAGTATAACAGCATCACCAGGTGCGTTTTTGGTGCTCGCGGTTCTCATAAGATTAAACGGTTTTTTCCTGTAGGTTTTATTCTCATAAACCGTCTAATAGATTATTTTATAAGCATGTTTTTTGGAGGGCGGACTCGGGTGTCCAAATTTTCGGGCTCATGATCATTGGTTCCCCGAAGTCATGTATGTTTAAAAAAAGATAAACCATAATTGCATAGTGATCTTACAAATCATGATGCTCCTGAGCGGTCTTTTTTTGTTTTTAGTGTGTTGTGCTTTCTATGGGTGTATGAGAAAATATGTAGAGCAGCTTAATTGGCTCAAGTTAGTAAAATCCGAATGGATTAATTTTGGTTAAGGACAAATAAATGAACTTTGCTGTTTTTACTATTTTTCTGTACTTGTTACTTCCTGCATTCGTAGGTTACGTGTTCTGGTTTATTGATAAACACAAGCCCGCAGCCTCAGAAATGATACCAATACTCGCAACTACGGCTTTCTGGGCTGGTGCGCTTGTTTGCGGTGTTGGTGCATTCAAAAATGGAGGCTCGGATGGTAAGGCGCTTTACGCCATGTCCATTGCTGCTTTCACAGTAAGTCTTACAATCTATGGCGAAATGTTTAACAGCCTCCCGGATGATAAGGCAGAAGTGAAAATTGTACGTACTAAAATCAAAGCGGCGATAGCTATATTTCGCGCGCTATTGATTTTTGTATTTACAGTTGGATATTTTTACGCTTGAGAAATACAATCTAAGTGACTGGATAAGTTGCGGCGCAGCACTAAAAAGCCCTGTGACGGGCTTTTTTTAATTTTAATTAATTGCAACGGTCTATTCAGCGAAATGGTTTGTACTGAATAGCCTGGTGGGCAATTAAGCTTTAAGTCGCTTGCACGCTTGTAATGATCGGAGATACACCAGCAAAGGAGTTGATAGTGTCGTCACTGTCGATGAACTGGCTTAGCATGTATAAAACCTGTGATATTGGTGTATGCCAGTTATCTTCAAGCATGTTCATCAAAAAATTAAAATCATCATCTCGACACTTGGTTCTTCCTCTCGGCGTATGATGGAATAAGTTGTGAAACCAAGAAAGAGTATAATTGAAATCATCCGCGACATGATGGTCGGCTTGGAATCTGTATATTATTCTCGTGACGCCGTTATAAGTTACGTTTTCCGCAAATAATCCACTGCCTTTCTCTTTGTATATCCCGATGCTGAATATCGAGTAATATTTAGATGTGTCATAATAGCTGGCTTGCGATAGTTTGTATCCATGAACTCCCTCAATCTCACCAAATATTCCAACTTTCTCGCTAGTGTCGTTGGGGTCAGATAGGACTAGACAAATATCACTATTTCTTATGATTTTTTGTTTGTCAGGTAGTTCATTTAAAAGTCTCTGTGGGAAAATGCGCCCAAACCTCAGGTTTAATCCTATGCTTAAGGATGAATCAGAGCCAGACATAAAAAATTCTCGTTCTGTTAGCCAGTTCTGTTTTTCTACGCCATAGATATTTTTGATTCGTTCTATTAGATCCTCAGCTAGCGGGGCGGCACGCTCACTATTCAAAAAGTTTACTATGAAGTATTGAAAGCCCCAGTTGTTAAGATAATCAATAATATTGGAGAAGAAATTTGGTTCTGCGTCGCCTCGTAGAATAGCAAGGCTCCAATCGGGACTGCCAAGCTTCTCAAAGTATCTGCCTGGATACTTTAAATTTATATGAAAGCGTAAGCATTGTATTACTGAGTAAAAGTGGGTGGCCCAGTATTTTTTCTGATTTTTGATAAGGCCAAGATTTATGGGTGCTGCCAGGCTGGAAGTTGGTTGTAAGTTTATACGATCCATGTGTCACCTCCTTGGTATGGCATTAATTTATCACTCACTAAATACACCGTGTTCTAAAAAATCAATCCTCAGCTTTGGTAATTGAATAGAGGCTATTCGCTACCTCATCAATATATTTAAAGTTTGTTTTTCTGCATTCTTGGCCTCCCGTTCCACTTCTATCTTTCGTCCTCAAAGTTTTTACATCATAGATAAATATTTCATTGTCGCCCACCTTTGACATGCTTATTGTAACTCTAAGCCTTTATGCGAGAGTTTTTGCGTTGGAGGCAGGTTTCGGGAAAGCGCGCAACGCAGATCCGAATCTCGATTGGGTAGCGCGATCGACATTTTTTCAATTGGGATGCGGGCCCGAAAAGCGTATTTCTTTCTTGTTCAGATCTGAACTAATATTCAAGAAGCCTCTCCACAAAAACGAATATGATGATCAAGGAGTAAGCTAATTTTTGCTAGCCCTGGCTGTATTAACTGAACTGCTCTCGCTATGTAGACGCACCGATGGTCGCCTTCTGGCTAACTCCCTATGTCATTACAAGAATGCTTTTTGATCAAAAATTATCCTGTGTAGCTGGAGGTATGTGCTACAACGCATTTGTCAGAAAGGCGATTGTTGGCTGCGATGAATAAGTAGCGTGACCTCATGGCAACGTTAGACTTGATCGACAAAACTGCAGCGGACTAAACGCTAGTTACTGAAGCGATAGAGTCACTGCGTCGATATTTCGAACCGTTAGGACATCCCCAAGCAACTCTTGACGGCATCTATGTGCAGGGTGAAGGAGGCGACGCTACATCCAATAATTGCTGCCACGGCCAGCCACGCCGTTAGTGGGACTTTGTCTCTACAAAAACGAAAGTTTTTCTGCTCCGTGACCCAGTCTATTTGGTATTGCCAGAAGAATTTGTAGTGCGCATACCAGTCGCTAAATAGAATCTGTTTGCTTATCGAGACGCTGTAGTAGGTGTTTTCTAACACCGCAAGCTCTGCTTTGTACGCTGAAAAATCTTGATCCGGCGGAGTCGCTTGCACCTGACGGTACAAGTCTCTCAGACTGTTAAAAATCTTGGTGATTTGCACAGCAGATTTTTCATATTCAGATTTCTTTGAATCATAAACTGAAATATAAATTCCGATAACGCCAATCACTGCCATTGTGGCTGAAATGTTCTTCGCGGATAAGGACTCGTACACCAGCGAAAATATGCCGAAGGCTGTCCCTATGAACCCAATGAACCCTGGGATTTTTTCCACAATATCATAGGTAGCCCAGTGCTTGCGGCCACCGAAGCCCACGTTATAGCCCGTTTCGGCAATGCTCTTGAGTAAGGATGTTTGACTCATACGCTTTCACTGATGGGTACAGAGATTTGACTGCGTGCGACGACTACCCCCTCTTTGAGGATGTAGCACTCAACCAGGTGGTCGCCTTTGAAGCTCGTGGATTCCTGAATGGCCTCATGTCCTGGGTCGGTGGTTATCCCGCCACGAATGCAATCGCGCTTCTCTGCCTCTGAACCGATGTTCAGCACTTTCCATTTGACGTTGTACGGTTTAGGAACTCCATTGTTGGTAATCCTGAACTTGAGGGTTTTGCGCGACTGAAGGGGCAGTCCAAGCGCAATCAACTCACTTAACAGCCGGTCGCGGAAGCCGCTCTGGGCCACATCGCAGTCGATCGTCAATGGATAGCGGACGTCGACGGGGCCGAGATCTTCGATAAACTCTTCTGTGTTTCTGAATTTATAGACGGTGGCGGCCAGCGACTCCATCGCCGCGCGCTCGGCTGTGCGAGTCGTGGGGAAGTCGCGTCCGAATACCTTCTTCCAGCGCTCGCCTTCGTATTCTTTACCTTCGGCTTCTATCGCTTTGATGCATAACTCATAGGCACGCTTAGCCGGTTTCTGAAACTTCTGTTTCACCTTAACGTGCTGGCGACTGCCCAGCGCCGCATAACGATCTTGCTGGGGGAGGTTCGATGCGTAGTAAAAGAAGTCCCTGACCATGCAATCGTACGAACCGAAGCTTTTGTCAGCGTAATCATCCGTTGACGTCAGGAAGTTATGCGCCAGCGTGTCGATCAGCAACCCGCCGATCCCCACGCCATGCTTATTCTTCCATGCCCGTAGCATTTTGCAGAGGCGTCGTAGATTTCCGTTTTGCTCTTCGTCGACCTTTTTGGTAGCGTCGATTTCTTCCTGGGGTTTGGTGATTTTCCAAGAGCCACCGTCGTACGTATCCGGGTACTTAAAGCTGCCGTCGTCCTGCTTGAACACGGGCTGAACTTCGACGTTGAAGTTCTGAAACGTGACGCAAACCACCAGGCGGTCTACAGTGACCTTCGTGGTGGAGTAGCGCTCTAGAATTGCTGCTCTGGTGTCAGACAACAGCTTCGACTGGCCGCCATCCGTGTTGTATCTATCCCAGTCGCTGTTAGGCATGATGTACAACATGTCAAGGTCGGAGACACCTTTGATCGCTGTCCAGCGACCGTAGGAGCCAACCTGAAGGTTATTGGCTCCCGAGTCCAAATACCGGAAATACTTATTGAGCGACCGAGTGATGCCAGCGTAACGATCTTCAATGGTTACGTGGTGGGTAATACGTATATTGGTAATAAAGTCTCTGAAAATAGAAGCAGTAGACATCGTCATCCCTTACTCGTGATTTTCCCCTCGCATGCCGGCATCGTGGGTGCAGGCATGGTAGCTGAAGGCTAGCATCAGGGTCTACCGCCGGGCTGGAAGCTTGTCATCGCAATGACAATCGGCCAGCCGACCCGGACCCACCGGACTCGTCGCGATCCAATATCATGGGGAGGTTATACACAGAAGGGCGCAATGATTTAAAATCTTGCGATGCCCGAGCGGCACAATGGCGGCCGGATAACTCAAGGAGATAATGTCGACCATAGTGGCGACAAAGTGGGTACAAGGCCATCTTTCACCCCGCTCGCGGCGTAGGGATGAACGCTTATCTGTGATGTGGATTGCGTTAAACAGTGCTACGAGCTTTTTTTAGGAGAAGAACAACCAGGCTGGCGAGATTCACTGCGTCATCGATGCCACGGTGGTTCTTGCCCGTCCAGCTAAGGCCCAAAGCTTCAGTTGCGGGCTTCAGTCCCATCGAAGGACACGCAAATATTTCCCGATAGAGTTGCTCCAGGTCGACGTGCTGGATGCCCTGCAGCATCGGCGCGCAATGCGCTCGTATGGCGTCGGCCCTGAGCTGGTCGGCATCGTATCGGCCCCAGGAGCCCCATAGCGCCTTGGGGTACTTAGCCAGGAATATTGTGACCTCCCTCGCGACCTGGGAAAAGACATTCGCAGCACTCACATCTGCTTGCTGAATGGAGGTGAGGCGGGTGCAGAATGGGGTTAGGGTCGGGTGTAGTCCGGGGCGAACATAGCGTTGAAACACATCAACCACTTCCAAGTTTCGCAGATCCACCACAGCCAGCCCTATTTCAATGGTCTCCATTTCCTCGGGGCTGACAATCAGTGCACGGGGAGCCTCAGATTCCATAACCTCATCGCACGTAGCTTCAAGATCGATGCACAGGATGAAATCGTAGGAAGACGTAAACGATTGGAATCCTTGCAGCGATTGGGGAATGGGCGGGTTTTTCATCTGGCCTTCCGGGAGCCTTAATTCCTCCACACTTACTGCATGTAAAGGCGTTTGGTCGAGTCATATGGAAGCGCAGGATTGCTAAATGGCCACGAGCAATGGCTCGTACGACAATCTTCTTATTGGGTAAGACCTCCGAGCAAACCATCAGTTGCAGGAAATATGGCACTCCATAGACCCATCTTCTAGAGGCATCCCAGCAGTAAACGTCGCCTATGATTTATTCATCGAGAGTTTTTATCCTGCATTTGGATTCATTGAATGGTCTAGTGGCATCTGTGAGGCAAGCTCCCGGGTTATTTCTGTTCAAAATTATTTGGCCTTTATCTGTTCATCTGGTGGATGGTTAAAAAGGTTTTGGTGGCGGGGAACCAGCTGCGGGCTGGCATCACCGGTTCGATGTGGAGGATATTCACATCAAATGTCGTGCTCATAAACACCCTGTAGAAGCCCTGGCATTTGTTGCCCGTTTACTGTCGCAATGTCAGACATTTATATCTCTGCGCACGCTGAGAGTCCAACGGCCAAGCTGACGGTAACCGCGGTCCGTCCACCTGATAGCCGACTCCATCAAATCGCTGTAAACCCGTCTATTTAAAACAAAGGTCAGGCCCCCGTTGTCTTAGGGCTGGCTCGTGCGGTGGGCCAATTGATACTCCGGTTGTCTCCGTACGAGCGGCATCAGAGGCTGCCGACGTGACCAGCGGATGACCACCCGAAGGGCGGCCGTATGAACTGACTGGCCTTGTTCAGGTGTCCTGTCGGTGAGCCAGGCGAGCGCTGACTCAAGGCTGCACCGGGGTGAGTTCCAACAACCGCTGCTTCAACCGTTCATTGTCGAGCAAAGTCGTGTTCAGCGCCGTTTGCAGGGACGCGTTGTGCGCAGTTGCGTGTTCTAACTGCAGGCTAATCACCTGGGACTTCAACTGATCCTGCGTGACATTCAGGTCGCTCAGTTATTGGGCAAGCGTCGCCACTTGCCGTTCCCCGTATAGCGTCTGCTTGCGGGTGAATGTCAGCTCGCCGGTGAGGCGTTCGTTATCTCGGTTGAGGCCAATCAAGGCCTCCTGTTTGCTGTCGAGGGGGCGGGCCATCTCCCTGAGCTTTTGCTGAAACTGCTAAAGCTGCTGGAGCTGCTGTTCATGCTGGCGAACCCAAGTATCGCGTTGCTCCTTGGCCGCATCGCGAAAATGCACCAGGGAGTTGCGCGTGTGAGCGCTTGCCTCGCTCAATGTTTGTATTTTGGTCTGCTTTTCGCCCACCTGCGTAATCAGTTCCTGCACTTTGAGGCGAGAGCGAGAGCGAGAGCGAGGTCGTCGTCGGGGCGAGCTGAGCTCTTTAAGGTAGCTGCGCGATGGTGGTCTTCAAACCGGTGTTGCCGAGTTCGATGCGCACCGCGTCGATGCTCGGTCGGCGCCCCGCCCGAGCAGGGCCGTGCAGGCCTCTTGCACTAGGGCCTTGTTAGTGCCACCGCGGGCCATCCTCGACCTCCCGACGATTTATTACTGTCATGAGTCATGCAATTACGGGCTATCAAACCCGCTATGGTGTTTATTTCGCAAGCGATTACTGACATGGGGCTAAGCCGGATTTACCCCTTGTCAGCATCGTTTTGTCCCGGCTTCAGTGGGTTTTTCCTTAGACCGTGCGCTCCACTCCCACAATTTGGCGGACGCGAGCGGGTCAACGCCGGCCACCTCCTGTTCAGCGTAGTTCGCTTTTGGATTCGCTCGCGGGGTGGATTGGGCGCCTGCGGTGAGACAAAGGACTGGGCCAGCGGCGACCCTGTACTGAGGCGCTGGGCGGGGGAAAGGGAGTTTTTTAACCCCAGGCGCATCGCGCCGCCTTCCGTTGCTGGGCGCCACCCTGAACACCGAAGGGTGTGGTATTTTTTGGGACGAGCGGCCTGCCGGGCGGGTTTGGGAGGGGCGCAGCACGCTCCGCTCATGGCTCAACCCCAGTCAGGGAGTCGATGGCCGTGACTCACCTCGAGAACCGTGATGAAAGGTAAGCGCAAAGTCAAAACCACCAAGTGGCAGCTCGCTGAGCAGTTCAAGGCCGAGGCTCTGCGGCTGTTAACGGCGCGCTCGGCACGCGCGCATCGATTCTTAGACGTCGCCCTGGCGGCGGGTCGGGACCTGGAACCGGTCGGATCACTAGCTGGTCACCGGCCCACGACAGCGGCTCATTCGCCATCGCGCCGGTGACCCGTCGCTGACGGGGAGCCAGGGGAGTCGGCTGAGCCGATGCGACGGGCGCGGGTATGCACATTGGTCGTGTGGCTGACGGGGTTTCCGACCAAGCCACCTTCACAGGCGACGGAAAGGGCCGGATGCTTCTTGCGCGATGCCCCAGCCCAAAGGCGACCCATGTTGGCTGAAGTGATGCACGAAACGGTTTACCGGGTTTACTGGGCTTACCGGCGCCGGCTGGAGACGTGGCTGCAAATCCCACTCGACGCTTCTGAGCTGGACATCCACGAGCTCATCACTGCAGGGTTCTCGGCCGCGAGTGTCGAGGGGCTCTGCAACCTGAGTGCACTCAGCCCAATAGTGCGCCACCAGATCATTTCGTCTACTGTCCTAAGCACCCGGTTGGCTCGCGGTCAGCGCCTGAGCGTGAGTGAGAGGGATCGGCTGTTTCGTCTTGCGCACGTCACGGTCATGGCCGAGGTGATTTTTGGCGATGGCCAAAAAGCCCAGCGCTGGCTCAGCAAACCCAACGCATGCTTTCGGGTGAAACCCCATTACGCTGTTCGCCACCAGCCAGGGCAATCGCTTAGTTGAAGAGTTGCTGATTCAAGTGGCAGAAGGGTTGGCATTTTAAGGGGGGGCCACGGGTGAATACGGTGGCAGGTCTCATCATCCACGGGGACCTTATGGCCGGCCTTGGCTAACCTGTCACCGACCGATAATCCCATAGCACGACCTACGGAGCAGCGTCTCAGCACGGGGACTGTCCGATTTCGATCCAGAGTGTGTATCGTGGTTTCATCGGTCGTTATGAGGGAAGCCCTTCATCCACGTTAAATCCGCTGACATCAATTGCGAAAGCTTACGAGAGAAAGGGAGGTCGGGTGAGCGAATACCAAGGCATGCGCTGGTTCAAAACAGATTTTCAGGTCCAGACGCCAGAAGACAACAAGCACTGGGCGGATGATGACTTGCGTCTGCTGAGCCCTCGGCGGCCCCTTCAAAACGGTGTGCCTGACGAGCAAGATATTCAGAGCAAAGCCAAGCGCTTTCTAAAACGCTGCCATGAGCTTGAACTGGAAGTGATTGGCATCACCGATCACAACTTCGCGGAAAAGTCTGAGCCACGCGACTGGTTCCTCACCCACTTGGTTGAACAGAATAAATCGGTCGCCAAGGAGCTTGGCCGTGCGCCCCTTTTCATTCTTCCCGGTTTTGAAGTCGACATCGGCTACCACGTCTTATGCCTGTTCGACCCGGCCACCAAAATGCGCCACGTGCAGCGCGTCAACATGATCCTGATCAAGTTGGGGTTGGCGGAGAACCAGCGCTTCAAGGGTGGGGAACCCGCAGCGCTTCGCCGAGGTGAGCAGACGATCAGCTTGAAAACCTTGCTCGACACGGTGCAGAAGGAGCATGGCGGAATTGTGATCGCGGCGCATGCCGATCAGCAGGATGGTTTGCTGTCCGCTTCGCGGAATATTGATGATTATCAGCTGCCAGGTTTGCTCGCGCTGGAGTTGACCAGCTACCCCATTTCAGAGAAATACCGCGCCATCCTTGAGGGGCGTAACAAGGATTGGTCGCGTGTTGGCCTGCAACCAGCCTATGTGCAGTCCTCGGATGCCAAGTCGCTGAAAGCAGATGCAGAAGGCCGTCCGCTCCCGAATGCGCTAGGTTATCGTCACACATGGGTCAAATCGTCCAAACCGTCGATTGCCTCGCTACGGCAAGCGTTTTTGGATGGAAAATCACGACTTCGCCTGCAAGCCCAGCGCCCCTCAGATGAGCAAACTCATCCGCGGATCGTGTTTCTGAAGTGCCGGGGGCTGAAATTCCTCGCCGACCTGGAAATCTACTTTTCCCCCAATCTCAACACTGTGATTGGCGGACGAGGCACCGGAAAGTCTACGGCGCTGGAACTCCTTAGGTTCGCGTTCGGCCGGGATCAAGGCGGTACCTTCTCGGACTCGACGCGGGCGAAGTTCGATCGGGTAAAAGCCACCTACACCGATGACTCCGAAATTCAGGTGGGCTGGGAAAGTGTTCCAGGTCAGGTCGATATTATCTCGCTGAAGCCTCAGCAAGGGCATGCACTGCTGCAAGGCGAAGCCCACGACCTCGCGGTGTACCTGCAACAGCTACCCGTTCAGTTCTACAGTCAGCAGCAAATTAGTGAGCTAACCGGCGTTCATGGTGGCGGCAGTCTGCTGACGATGATTGATGAGGCCTGCTCAGCAGAGCTGCAAGGACTGAAAGGCCAAGAGGACACTTTGCATGCCGAGATCCAACAACTGTTCGCGACCATGGATCAGCTCAGCGCCTTGAACGCGGAGGTCAAGGTCCTCAATCAAGAGCTCCAGGAGTTAAACCGCCAGTGGCAAGCTCGCAGTGAGGTGTTGGAGGAGGCTCAACTTTACCAGCGAGCGGAAACTGCTCGGCGTTACGTCGAACAGGTCAAAAGCCAAGTGACTGAGGATATCAATCGCTTGAGCACGCTGGCTGGTGAGCTGTCCTCTCGTGGCATTTTGAATGACGGACGGGTTGAGGCATGGCCCAGGGCCGATTGGTTCAATGCGCTGACTCAAGAGGCCGGCGCGCTTAGGCAGAGCTACCAGGCACAGGTGGCGGCGCTTGCGCAGCAGATGCGCCAAGACGCGACCCAATTGTTTGAACAAGGGGAAGGGTGGGATCAAATCTCGGCGGCGCTGGATGGCACCAAAGAAGTCTTTTTATCCGCTTGTCGTGAACGGGGTTTACAACCACAAGATGTCGCACGGTTGCAGGAAATTGACAAGGCCCGTCAGGCCAAGCAGCTCTCGTTGCAGGACAAGCAAAAGCGTTTGGACGTACTGGCTCCGCAACGCGACCGCCTGAGCGCGGCATTACACGACATGAGCCTGCTGTGGGTTCGGCAGTTTACGCTTCGCCAGCGTGTTGCCGCAGAGATCAGCGACAAGGCTCGAGGCTCCATTCGCGTACTGATTCAGCAAATGGCGGATGATCAAGGCTTTCTTCAAGCATGGAACCTCATGGCGCCCGATGGCCGCAGTCGGTTAGGCCGGGCATGGGAGCACATTGGCAAGGTGTTGTTTGACAGTTTTTTGCTACACCTGAAAGAAGTTCATCCCCAGGCTGATTCCCCCTGGCTGCATATTCGAGAAGTGCTGGCTGATGATCGTCAGCTGCCATTACCCCTGCTGGAATATAAGGAAGAGCTAAAACTCTACTTCAACGAACAGAAGCATCAATGGCGCAATGCCCGGCTAACCCGAGTTGAGGAGCGGGTCGATATTGAGCTGTACCGGGCGGATCGAACGTTGGTGGGAAGCGTGCAGAGCAACGCCTTGTCAGAAGGGCAGCGCAACACGGCAGTGTTGAATTTGCTCCTGGCCAAAGGGGAAGGACCTATCATCATTGACCAGCCGGAAGATGAATTGGATTCCAATTTCATCTATCGAGAGTTGGTGCCACTGCTGCGCAAGGTGAAAAACCAGCGTCAGTTAATCTTGGCCACGCATAACGCCAACCTGCCCGTGAATGCCGACACAGACCTGGTGTATGCCTTGGAGGTCGCGCGGGGCCGAGGATCTAAACTTGCTGTAGGTGGGCTCGATCAGATTGATACAACGACCGCGGTGCTCGATATCATGGAAGGATCCGCAGAGGCCTTTAAGCGTCGATTCGATAAGTATAATTTCTAGCGCGTCACGCGTGGTGAAGTGCTCCGAACCAAGAAACGGCGCCAACCGAGTCCGCTGCAGTGCATCGGTTGAGTGACCAATGGTCCAGTTACGTAAGGTGTGATGCCTGGACACTTTTTCTAAAGGGACGTCATTAGCGAAAAAATAGCGTATAAAATTGCAGACGCAAAGGCGTAATCGTCCGGTTATTGTCTAGGAATCATCACACTATGCATCTCAGAGCGCAGACCGACCAAGTGATCTCTGCATCGGTTGGTCAGCACATTCAGATTCTGCGATTGAAAAAAAATATGAGCCTGGAAGATGTGGCTAAAGAAGCCGGGATCAGTCGTCAGACGCTACACCTTTTGCTTAATCATGGGAAAGGTACGCTGGTGAATTTGATTTCCGTATTAAGAGCTATTAATGAGCTAGAGCGATTGAGTTCTTTATTGGAGGATATTCGGCCAAGTCCATTGCAGATCATTCGAATGGAAGGCAAAAAACGCCAGAGGGCTTCGGGTCGTCGAACGGCAACTGATGAAAATTCCGTCGCGACTTATAACTCGAAAAAAGTAACTGATTGGTAATCGAGCTTTTGTCGTGCCAGGCGGCGTTTTGCTGTTGTCAGCGAAGGTGTGTTGCCGGACGGTTACTTCCATATGAAACCGGTGCAGGAAAAGCATATAGGCTTCGAAGGTAAATTATCGTAGGTGCATCACCTAGCCGGGAGATGGCGGCAACCTCGGTGGATTATCATCCATGGACGACCGCGGAGACTTCTTCCTTAGACGCTGAAAGCACGCTTAAGGGATTGGCCGAGATCACGTCCTTCGGCCGTTTCCCGCCGAGGAAGGTATTTGGCGACGCAAACCAGAACGCCATTGCCCACCCGTCCTTCATCGCGGTCAATGTCGAAATTACACTTTCCAGCGCAGAAAACGGCCGAAAGCCTTGTGCTGGGTCGAGCCCGTAGATCGGGAAATAATCAACGCCTTCATGGCGCAAAGCAAAAATCTTCCCAGCCTGCTTCCATTTGTTGGGCTGCGAGCTGGGGTTGTTGGAGCTGAACTGTGCGAGATTCGAGATCTCGCTGGCTGTCACCCAGTCGTTACTTTCAAGGATTTCGGTTTTCGCCTGTGCCAGCATTCGAGCCTCGCGCAGTAACGTCGAGGGCACCGGCTTCTTAGGGACCAACAGGGAGACGATGGAAGAAATTGTATCGGCAGGGAGAGGGTGCATGTGGGCGAGGAATGCCTGAGTGAGCATTTCTATGGAGCATACGTAGGCGTCGATTATGTCTCGTGACTCCGCATCCACGGTAATGACAATCTTTTGCCGAGAGCCCTGCGTTTCTTGAGATGGGGCTTCAATCTCAACCACGGGCAATTCCCGAACTATTTCAACCGTGCCCGTACTGAAGGACATACCCCCCTCCCAGAAAAAGGTTATCGGCGCGATCAGTAAATGCCGATAACTAATCTATCTCCGAAGGCTGGTTATCGCAATGACCGTCTGGCGCTGGTAACGGTGCCTCCCCCGATCTAGTTGTGGGGGCAGGGAAGTAGCAAACGAAAATCACGCGTGAGCCGTCAAGGAGGGCGCTTGCCGGTGTTTTGACATTTCGACCGTTCGTTTTCGGCCGATAGCGGTGTGTCCTGAAGGTCAGTTTTCAATCAGCGTCAACACCACACGGCGCTACCAGCAGGCCCCGGTGCATTACGAGGTGGGCTGGGGCGGTTTTCTTCCAGCCTCCAGTGACAGCATCGTGCGTTACTTGGCCGAGCATGCGGAATTGTCCATCAGCACCTTGCGCGGCCATCTGGCCGCGCTGGCGCGTTGGCATCTGAACCATGGTTTTACTGACCCGACCAAGGCCCCACCAGTGCGTGACGTGTTACGCGGCATTCAGGCACTGCACCCGCGGCCAGTCCGGCAGGCCGAGCCCTTGCAGTTGCGCGAGCTGGAGCATTGCGTGGCTGCATTACAAGTCGAGGCAGCGTCGCCGGACCTGGCCGTGCGCCTGCGCCTTGCTGTTGCTGGGTTTTTGGCGGACCTTTCGCAGTGATGATTTGTGCCGCCTGCGCATTGAAACCCACCAGCTGTTACAGGACGAAGGGCTAACCCTGTTTCTCTCAAGCAGCAAATCCCACCGCGATCATCAGGGCCGCACTGTCAGTGTGCCGGCCTTGAAACGGCTGTGCCCGGTGCAAGTGTAGGAGGAGTGGCTGGCGCTCAGTCAGCTAGCGGCGGGGCCTGTGTTTTGCAGTATCGATCGCTGGGGGCATCTCGCCCCAAGCGCCATGCACCCCTAAACGACGCGGCACACGGGAGTTGCGTTACAGCGCCCGCACTGGAATGCAGATGTCCCAGCTAAACTCACCGGTGTGGACGTCCAGTGCCGTGGACGCAGAAAACATCTCGAAGCAAGGTCGGTCGTCGCATTGCAGTCCGCTGGACGGCATCCATTCACGCGTCATCCACATCCAGGCGACCTCGCTACGGCATAACGGCCGCCCGGCAGAGTTAGCT
>Ga0065714_10064850_pt1 | contig 17027 bp, 19 predicted proteins | sample MisRhiReplicate2_FD_59101 | JGI IMG/M metagenome (GOLD analysis project Ga0065714, IMG submission 59101) | Miscanthus rhizosphere microbial communities from Kellogg Biological Station, MSU, sample Rhizosphere Soil Replicate 2: eDNA_1 v2... | ecosystem: Host-associated > Plants > Roots >...
TACGCGGCTGAACCATGGGTTCATTTCGATGCAGCCCAGTGTGGCCATCCAGAGCAGTGTTGCCCGGTCCTGGCCCAGCAGGTATGATTTCTCCTCTCCTTTTTCATTGGTGTGCGGCATGGTACGTGCCCAGTCAGGCGCTGTTTCTGCAACGTTTTTCTGGTAAAAGCTCTGTGAATGGATGCCCCCGGGGAATCTGTTGAGTGACATTGGCCTATCCACTAGATAAGGCACCATATAAGGTGAAACTTTATCATAGTAATTGAACATATCCCTTTTACTGATCCCGTCTTCGGGCCAGTAAAGTTTATTCAGGTGGGTAAATTTGATGAGGTGCCTGTCGATTTTCTTTTCTATGGTTTCTGCTTTGCCATCGAGCAGTGGTTTTTCCGGCATTTTATGCTTGGGACCTTTAGGCGTTTTTTTGGCTGTTTTCGGTGTTTTATTTTGTTGAGCTATGGGATTTTGTGCAAGCTCAATCGGTTCTGTAAGGATTTCGTTAGTGATTGAGGGGATTTCCAGGATCACCTCTTTTGGATCTTTGTCAGAACGAAGGCCTTTAAAGGATGCCTGCCGCAGTTTTCCATCGCGGCTGATTTCCGCGAACTCCACTTCACAGACCAGTTTGGGGATGAGCCAGGTTGGTTTTGCACCTAACCTGCGCGGACGGAACCTGGAGGGTTCATCCACATTGGGTTCGATGTCGAATGGGCAGAGATCGGTTTCAAGCGGTGCAAAATGTTTTAACAGCTCTTTTTGTAGTTTATCGTTGAATCCTGTGCCGACTTTTCCGATATAACGCAGTACGCCTGTGGGATCATAAACGCCCAGGGCAAGGGCGCTGAAATATTTGCCCGAATCTTCGTTGCGTGTGTAGCCGGCAATGACGGTTTCCTGGCGGAGCCTGGCTTTAACTTTGAGCCAATCGCGTGAGCGGATATCACTGCTGTAGGTGCTATCGGCTTTTTTGGCGATAATGCCTTCCAGTCCAATGCGTTTTGCGGTCCGGTAAAATTCCTCTCCGTTTGCATCAAAGAACTGGCTCAGCCTGATTATTCCTTCCTTTTTTGGCAGTACAGCTTTTAGGATTGCTCTTCTTTCTCTTAGGGTGAATCCGGTCAGGAGTTTCCTCTCAAACCAGATGATATCAAAAACATAAAACACCAGATCGAGTTTTTTTTCGTTCCTCCAGTTCTGCAGCGCGCCAAAAACAGGCATCCCCTTTTCACCGGTTACCACGATCTCGCCATCAAGTACGATATCGATGTTCCAGCTTTCAAGCTCCTGGTTGATTGGAGAAAATTGTTCATAGACCAGGTTGTTTCTCGATACCAGCTCTGCCTTGCCTTTTTGTAAAAATGCCAGTGCACGGTAACCGTCCCATTTGATTTCATACAGCCAGTTAGCATCATGGAAAGGTTTATCGACCTGGGTTGCTTTCATTGGCCTGATATCCCTTGGGATTTTTTGGCTTTGGGCATGCTCTAATATGTTTTTTATTTCAGGAGTTAAGGTTTCGCCTGTTGCACGCTTGTACTGTTTGTTTTTCTTCTCCTTTGCAGATGCTGTTTTGGCTTTCAGATCGCTTTTGTCTTTTTCTTTTTTTCCGTTGTCTTTTTGCGCGCCAGGACCTGTGAGCTCAATCCAAACGGGTGCATGGTCGCTGGATTTTTCCCAGCCGCGGACTTCCTTTTCAACGCCGCCTTTTTTTAGGCGTGCACTGAGATTGGGACTGAGCAGGAAATGATCCAGGCGGAGCCCGGCATCCCTGCCGTAGGCATTACGCAGGTAATCCCAAAAGGTATAGATGCGCTGGGTGGGAAAAAGTATCCTGATCGCATCGGTCCATCCCTGGCTGGTAAGATCGGCAAATGCCTGCCTGATTTCTTTTCGAAAAAGGGCGTTATCGATATATTTTTCGGGCTTATAGGTGTCTATCTCAGTTGGCATCACGTTATAATCGCCTATGAGCATGACCGGAAGGCCGGTATTTAACAGGGTCTTAGCGTGGAGTGCCAGGCGGGAGAACCAGCGGAGTTTATATTCGAACTTTGGTCCGGGATATGGGTTTCCGTTGGGCAGGTACAGGCAGCCGATGACCATATCAAAGGTAAAGCCTTCGATGTAGCGGCTATGGGTAAAGGTTTTATCTTCCCCCGGCAGGTCATCCCTGAGCTCCTTAATGGGCTGTTTGGATAGGATAGCTACGCCGTTCCAGCTTTTTTCTCCGCGCCATATGGAGTGGTAACCGGCGTCTTTGATTGCTTTTTCGGGAAAACGCGAACTTTCGCATTTAAGTTCCTGAAGGCACAAAATATCAGGCTGCGCTTTTTCCAGCCAGCGCAGGAGAATAGCCAGCCTGCCATTGATCCCGTTGATGTTGTAGGTGGCAATTTTCATTAGTTAGCCGAAAAAGCCCCTTTCGGGGCTTACTTAGTTATTTAACTTTCTTTTCGATATCCTTGCGCTGGTTGGATCCGTCTTTTTTGGCATCCTTGATCTTCGACTGTTTTACATCAAGTTTATCTGCTTCGTATTTGATTTCATGCGGTTGGTTGGAAACTGAATTCCTTTCCACTTTTGTTCCTCTTGGCATAATTATAAGTTTTAGGTAAATGATATGAGTATAACAGCTGTTAACGGGTATAGTTTTGACAGGCACGAACAATGAAACAAATGGTGGGAAAGAAAACTAAATGGGCCTTGCGTATGTTAAAAATATAAAGAGATAAGATTATGGGATTTATTAAAAATGCAGTTATCGGCATCGCAATTTTTGAAGGGATTAAATACCTGACCAAAAAAGATGCCCTGGGTTACTCTAAACTGGACGAGTTAAAGGAAAAGGCACCGCAGTGGATAGACAAGGCAAAAACGGCAACAGATGATATCAAGGCCGGGCATCTGCCCCAGCTTTAATGGAACGGCCGCTTTGAGCGGCCTTTTCTTTTTTAAACCAAATCAATAACAATGAGTATACAGAATATAGATTCCCTGAATTTGCTTTTAAATGCAGATGAGCTAAACGCGCTTAAAAAAGCGGCCGAACGGCATTCGCAGCAATCAAACATGGATTTTAAAATCCTTTCGGTTAATGGGAATGTGGTAGAGATAGAGACAAGCCAGGGTGAAACCGCTTTGGGAAAATATGCTACCCAGCAGGTGCTGCTTAAAAGAACAGAAGAACTGTTTAAAAAAAGGCTTGCTGGATTTGAGCTGCAAATTACGGCAAATGCTGTCCTACCCTCTCCGGCCGATGTGGTTGATGTTCCCTGGATTGATCAAAAAATGCAGGAAAAGGGACTGCGAATCAAGCAGATTGCCTTTGAAACCGGTATTGACCGCGAAAGTATTTCTGACTGGGTAACAGGTAAAAAAGCGATGGGCAAAACCGTTAAGGCGATGTTTTATTTTTACCTGTCAAGATAATTTTCAGATCAGCCAATCCAAATTGAGAAATTAAATAATAAACCCTATACAACAGATCAAAATGAAAGAACAAGGCAAAAGCATCCAGCCGTTTGAAATGGATATCGATCAGTATGGTGAGCGTAAAACAATCAGGATACAGGAGGAAAACGGTGTATTTGAGATTATTTATGATGGACGGGTGATCGGCGCACTCAGGCCTCCAGGGGAAGAATGGCAGCTGCTTGATTATAGGGAGATTACCGGTAAGATTGCATTGTTTGAACACGATCTTGAATCTGAAAAAAAGGGGATCAAACTGCACTCAGCCCTGGTCAACCAGATCGTTGGTGAAATTGAGAATCATCTGAAATAGCCGCTAAGTTATTGGGAAGGTGGCCAGCTTGGCCGGAATTTAGTTTGGATGGTATATGGTCCTTCTTTAACTTAAAAGTAAGTTTTTTGACCTGTGGAAATATAATCAGAATAACAATTACCAATATCACCCCGATAAGCATCAGATTATAATAATCGCGGGTGGCCCTCGCCAATACCTGTCGTCCTACCATTTTATTAAGATAGCTTGTTGATAAGGCCTTAGAAGTATATAGATCATTGCCTGTTGTGGCATATTCATTTTGAATATCCAGTAAGACACCAGGTAAATGCGGATTAATTTCCGTGATGGTTTCCCTTACTTTTTCCCTGACGGCTGACTTTGCAAATAATTGAAGTTCATTGCTGAATGCCAGACTTACCGTAAAACCAATAAACCTCGCCAATATCCCGACGAGCGATGCATTTACTGCAATGGCTGGAGGAGCAGATGAGTTTGTAAATGAGACTATCGGGACAAACAACACACCTGTTGCAACCCCATACAAAAACATAGGAATGATAAAATCAATGGTTTCTCCCTGTACAGAAACAAATAATATCATATCAATATAGTAAAGCGCCATCATTACAAAACCCACCATAATGATCTTAACCAGGTTAAAACCCATCAATACAAATCTTGATGTAACAAACATACTGAGGACCGTTCCTGCAATCACGGCGGTCCATATGGGAATAGTACTTAGTGGATCGTTACCCAGGATCCCTTCCAGATAGCCATAAGCCATTCCCGTGCTGCCTTTGAAAATGTAGAAAGTAAAAAGCAGTAATAGCCCGATCACAAAATTCTTTACTTTGAAAATCTGCAGGTTGATCAATGGTCGTTTAAGCTTTAACGCTCTGATGATAAACAGCGAAAGAATAATCAGGCTACCTAAAGTCAGAAGAGGTATTAGCGGGCTGTCCAACCACCCCAACTGTCGCCCGTAGACGAAGATATATCCCATGATGAGAATAAATGATACATATAATAAATAGCCTATCCAATCCAATTGATACAGTGGCATTCTTTTGGTAAATCTGGCCTTACCGTTCATCGTGATCAGCACCACAATTGACAGGATGATGAGTAAGATCGTGTATCCGTAGAATAGCCAGTTGAAATCGAAGAAATGCAAAACCAGGCTTGTGTAAATGGAATACAGTGGTGCAGCGATCTGTATACTTCCGTAAAGAAGACTATAGGCAATCACACGGGCGCGAAGCGCGTGTAATCTTGGAAAAATCAGCTGTAACACAATACCAGACATTAAAGCGCAGGTGATTCCCTGAAGAAACTGACACACCATAAATAAGGCATACTCCCTGAAATTAAAACAGACCACTGAACATACTGCATTAAGGGCAAAGGCGGTCAGCAGGTATTTCCTTGTGGGAAAATATTTTACCATACGAACGTCCAATGACAGAAAAGCAACCGTTGAACCATACAAAACCACCATTCCGAATTGGACATCAGGAGGTTGTATCCCATAATAACCCATCGCTGCAACCGGGCTGCCGTAAAGAGCGAAGCCGAAAAGGCAAGCCATCAGGATGGCAAATATGACAGACCTTGCCATCCATTCTGATACCCAGGATTTGAAAACCGGTATTTTATGAGCCTGCATGATCAATCTTTTAGAATATAAACATTGGCATTCATCCCCGCAGAAAGTTTTCCTAAACTTTCGGGCTTATCCGTTAATTTAATCCGTACTGGAATCCGTTGGATGATCCTGACAAAATTACCCGTCGCATTATCAGGGGGAAGCAATGAATAACGGGAACCCGTCGTGGGCGAAAGCGATTCGATTACGCCACTGAATTTTTCATCCGGAAAAGCATCGATCTCTATGGATACCGCTTGTCCTGTGCTGAACTTTCCAATCTGTGTTTCCTTAAAATTGGCCATCACCCATTTTTCCGCCGCATTATTGAGCAAAAATGCCAAGGTCTGTCCCGGCTGTACCAGTTGTCCTTCCTGAATGGTTTTCTTGCCGATCTGACCGTCAAACGGTGCCGTAATCACCGTATACCGAATGTCCAGTTCCTGCCTTTGAAGCAGTGCTTCTTTAATCTTGATCTCAGCATCTATCGCGCCGCGCTGCGCCCTGAAATCACCTAATTTAGATTGTGCAACCCGTAAAGAAGCTTTTGCCTCATCATAATCAGACTGCGTAATTGATAAAGCGGCACTGATATTGTCGAATTTTTGTGGAGTGGTAGATTCATCTGCCAACAAATTTTTATATCGTTCAAATTCTTTTCGCTGCTGATTCAATTTTACTTTGGCACCTGAAAGTTGGGCTTTAATCACCTCCAGACTTTTGATTTGTGTTTCTTCGCTGGCCAACAGGATAGGCAATTTGGCACGCGAGCTCATCATTTCAGCTAATGCTGCATCTCTTTTAAGTCCGTATTCATCCAGTTCGATCACCACAAGCGTATCCCCTCTTTTGATTCGCTGATTATCTTTGTAGTATATTTTACGGATATAGCCGCCCACTTTTGCATTGACCGGAGATAAATATGCATCTACCTGTGCATCATTGGTCTGTTCATAGCGGATTCCAGTCAGGAAATAGTTCATTCCCCAAAAAATTAATCCCATCAGTAAGGCGATGCCAAACCATTTGGTAAGGTTCACCATTAGTTTATCTGTTCTGTTTTTGTTCATGATTTTTGTATTAAAGAATTCCTGCGATCATCAATAGCCTGATGTGAGTGAGCTGTACATTCGTCTGTGCCGTGGTTAAATTAAATTTTGCTTCCAGTAAAGCATTTTCAGCTTCCAAAAGATCAGTCAGCAAAGATTCCTGGTTGAGATAGCTGCTTCTGATTACCCGGACAGCTTCCTTGGTTTTCGCCATATTTTTCAAGGCTGTTTCAACACTTTCAAATGCCTGCTGCTCCTGTAGACTCGCTTCTTTTACCTGAAGTGAAATTTCATCCCGTCTGATTTCGGCTTTTTCTTTTGCCTGATCATTGATGGCCTTCGAAGAGGCGATCGAATGTTTACGCTTGTACAGATTATCAAGGGAAAACTGTATTTTGATTCCCGTCTGACCAAAGCCCCACAGATTATTGGAATAGGGATAAAAAGAAATCTGAGGATAGGTATAATTATAATTAGCGTACAGGGAAACTTTGGGCAAAAGTGAAGATTTGACCTGACTGATGCCGAGTCCGCTCAGTTTGATGTCGCTTTTAACCATCTTATATTCGGGTGAATTCTTAAAAGCGATGTCCATATAGTAATTGTAATCTGAACTTGTAACGGGTGCTGATGCAACGTGATCCTGAATACTGATATCCAGTTCAGCTTCATTTTTACGACCCATCAGGATATTGAGTTGCTGCTTGGCAATTGCGATTTTTTTCTTAACCTCCGAAAGACTTAACTCCAGTTGCGACAATTTTACTGAAGTTCTCAGTACATCACTCTTTAGCACGATGCCGTTTTTATGCAGGCTTGCTATAAGCGATAGCTGTTTTTTTTCCGTTCCGATCTCAGCATCAAGAAAATCATGGAAGTGCAACCATCTATACAGTTCGAAATAAACCACTGCAACATTGTATTTCACATGGTGTTTTTGCAGTTCAGCTTCATATTCGTTCCGGATTACTTCCTCCTTTTTTATAGTTACATTTCTTCTATCCTTCCCACCATTGAATAGGTTAAAGTTTAAGTTGTACCCTGCGCTGTAACCGTATCCCTTTACAGGTACATCCTGCGGAGAAGAGAATAATCCATGGTCATAGATTAAAAATTTAGCGTTAAGCTTTACATCTCCGCCCAGAGAGAGTTCCGGCAGCAAACGATCTTTAGCTTCCAATACTTCCAAGGCGCTTTGCTGAAGATTTAGGTCAGCGAGTTTAAGCGTACGATTATTGGCTTCGGCAACTTTCCACATATCTTCCAAACTGAATGGTTGCACATTTTCCATCTGCTGTGCATGAAGGGAAGTTGCACATATCGACAGCATGATGCCTATGATTGGTGCTGTTGTAAAATATTTCATCAGTTCTTATTTTTAACAGCTAACCATCCCTTAAACATCTTTTTCAATCCATCAAATACAAAGCTTATATCTGCCATTGGCGTAAAAGGACCGGAATAATTGCCGGCAAACCAATAGGCTACTGGTGGTATATACATTTCTATATCGGCAGGGGTGAATTGATCATCATAGGCTTTTTCTTTGTTTTCCAACCCGGTTTCCTTATTCGGGTGTAAGGTGTTGTTGTTCATCACGACTGAATTATTATTATAGCGCAAAATTATCGGGTAAACCTAACTGTCATTTTATATAATTAGCCTAATTTTTGTTATATTTGGCCACATGGAACTGCTCAGCCAATTAATCAATATTGTGGATCAAAATCCTGATTCGATATTGGTGATGCGGCAGCAGACTGAACAGCGATTACCTTCACATCATCATGATAAAGCTCAGCTATTATTGGTTTATGGGGGGATTGCCTACTTACAAACAGCAGAAAAGGATTTTTATATTCCTTCCAATCACTATATCTGGATACCTGGAAATTATCCTCACAACCTGATGTTCAACGCCCAGGATTTACATATCATTAATATCTATTTTCCGGTAGAGGAAGAAAATGCTTTTTACGATGAATTGGGAATTTATCCAGTAAGTAAACTATTATCAGAAATGCTGTCATTTAGTGAGCAGTGGCAAGGCGATTATCATAAAAGTTCTTTTGAATTTGAATTTTTATCAATGCTTAAAAAAGTTCTTTCAAAAGAAAACCTTAAAAAGTTCTCCATTCAACTACCGACGACAGACGATCAGCGGCTGATTAGCATAACCGATAGCATCAGAACGCGTTTAAATGAAAATCTTTCTTTAGAAGCCACAGCGAGCCTTTCAGGAATGAGTGTGAGAAGTCTGACCAGATTGTTTCAAACAAAACTACATATCACGTTTATCCAATATATAAAAATGTTGAGGGTTATCAGCGCGATGGAATTGATAAAAACTACCGATATGAATATGACGGAAATAGCCTATGAGGTCGGTTATTCCAACATTTCAGCGTTCAGTAATAATTTTTTACAATTAACCAATATGCGCCCCACAGAATTTAAGATGTCGTCTTAAAATAAGTTTTTAATTATTTTTATCACGCTGCAGATTTTAAAAGTAACAGATCTTGAGTAAATATGCCCGAACCAATCATTATCTGCAGGAGGTGAGAGACCTACATCCGGCGAAAGCCAGAGAGCATTAATTTAGTTGGGCTAATCTTAAATTTGATGATCCCTTTTTTATACGGCCACCGACAATCAACAACCGGATGTTGCAGGGATCTGCCGGATAGGCTATAGTAAACCGCTATAATATCGCGGCCAGAAAGGTATCGGAAAATGCGCAATGCTCCTACAAAGAACCATTTGATGTGCTTGAGGATTTGTGTGAGATCTACTAATTGACCATATGTATATACCATCACTAACGCCTAAGCGGTTGCAACGGCATCCGCCCGCAAGGAGATATAGTGGAAGATGCGACACTCGATGACTCGCAAAAAAATTATTTAAAAACACGCTGGCGGCACGATTTCCAAAAAACCATAAAGAAGGAGGTAAAATCCCCTCCTTCATCCGATACCATAGGCTTCCGACAGCTTGGTAAAGCTAGAAAAGTTGAAATGACGATTTAATAAATGATTCATTATTTCGCTAACAAACTCCTCAATAATTTGGAGACTCACAACATTTTTATGTAAATGACCAGTTATTTATGTCAACTACATATACCGCTATGTAAAACACTCCCAAAACAGCTATGTATTGCTAATTAAAAAGACAATAACTATATTAGCGAATACTTTGCTGCGCCTATTTTGTTATGGAGATGAAATGCATAATCATAGATGACGAACACCACACTATCACCCATATAGCGGAACTGATAACCATCACACCAGGGGTGACCTATGAGAAAAGTTTCGATAATGCCTTTGATGCATTAACCTATCTATACGATCTAAAACATGTTGACATTGTGTTTCTGGATATTGAAATGCCGCAGATCAACGGTATTGAAGCCGCCAAATTGTTGCGGCCCTACTGCGATTTTTTAGTACTGATTACCGCACATACCGAATACGGAGTACAAGGTTTTGAGATCGGTGCAGATGGTTATCTGCTTAAACCGGTAAGCGAAGTGAAATTCATCCAACAAATACAGCGCCTGCTGGAAGCCAAGTCAACAGAAAAGGGCCAGAAAAACCCAGACAGCTTCATACTGGTGAAGGGTGGCTCTAAGCATAAATATATCGGCATACCACTCGAACAGGTGCTATACATTAAATCGATGTCCAATTACGTCCAGATTTTTTTAACTGACGGGAAACACATCAGTTATCATACCCTGAAGCATATAGAAGATGCCCTCAGACACCGCACAGAATTTTTGAGAGTAAACAGGTCTGAAATTGTGTCCTTTACTCATGTTAAACAGGTGGACGGATACCAGATCCTGCTCCACAACGGGAATAAATTTATCGTCAGCAGAAGCTATAAGCATCAATTTAATGAATTTTTGCGCAACAGGCTGCCAGGGCCGGGGATTCGATAGCAGCGGACGAAGTTTTGGAAAATAAATTAATGATCGAAGACCTAATTTCAATAGCGGTCAGGCTTCATAAAAAATTGGTTTTCGATCATGCTCCCCACAACATCTGTCTTAGAAATGATGCTTACCGAAATTGTTCTCATTGTCTACTTTGTTTATTTTTCTAAATGCTACGCCTTTACTCCTATATAAAATCTCATACCCATTGTTCCCGATCACATCTTTTATAATATTCTCTGCATGGCGGATGCGAACGGCATCACCTGCAGACATGCCCATTGCTGATAAATTATCGAAATGTGGCAAGGTCTGTGCAATCTCTAGTAAAGTACTATAATCTGTATTTCTGTTAACCTGCTCATGATCTTAAGTTTTATGGGAGCGGAATCCCGCTCCCTAATGATTAATTCAACTGAAAGCTTACATTACTGTTTCTCCCAACGTTTAAGCATAGGTCAAAGGCTGACTGTCCTCTCTGCCTGGCTGTTCCCTCAATGATGGATTTAAATTTGGCTTCGCTGTCCTTAAACTTTCTGGCATTCTGATAGTAGCCCGTAACCGCATTATACGCCCCGAAAAGTGTGCCTTGGGTGGTGTCGACTAACTGCGAGGGCGCGCTCATGGCATATCCGTAGACAACATCCACGATATTCTTATATACGCTTGAAGCTTCATCGATGAAACCTTTTTGCAATTTGTCCAAAACTTCTCTATTTGGAGCCATTGCCGTCTGCACCAATTTTTTTAATTCGGCATCGGTAATGCGCACCTTTGCCCAGTGGTTAAAGATGGATTCCATTTCATCCCCGATCCTACCCGAAATACCCATCAGGGTAGAGGCCTGTTTAAGCCTGTCGTTAGCCCCCGAGGAATGACGGATACGAACAACATTAGAAGATTTTTTTAACGCAGCATTAAGCGTATTGTTGCATACGATGCGCACAGGGGTAAAAGCCGCAGTAATGCTACCAAAACCATCATGCGAAGTGGTCAGAAACAGGTATTGCTCGATGAGGTCATCCTTTCCCACCTTGATATAAGAGGGCAGTTTCGCAGTAATAAAAATACGTTCCCCATTGTTATGTAAAGCTTTACATAAAAAAGGTTATGGAAAGTAAAAGATTATGTAAAGTCCTTTTATAAAAGCCGCTGAACTTCTAAATTTCAGCGGTTTAACTTCATTCTACTTTACATTATTTTGTTGACGGCAATAATGCCCTAACGATAAATAATGTGATTATGAACGAAAACCAAACCATCGACGAACTTTTAAATGAGTTTGAAAAACATCTCCGTACCCTACAACGGGGCAGGTATACTCTCCGAGGATATTGGCAGATATGGAAGCCGCTAAAGCGGTTTATGGCAGCCGAAGGGATAATATATTACGATAAGTCCGTTGGCAACCAGTTTATTAAGTCAAAGCTGGGCGATTATGATTATGCTTCCCTAGACCGCATGCAACGGCATTTGGTTAACAAGGTGGATGCACTTTATGTGTTCCAGTCGACCGGACAAGTGTTTTTCGGGACTGCGCCATTAAGACGGAACCCACCAAAACTGTTGACAGGCCAAATAGGTGTTGCCATGCAGGATTTTATCAGCTACAAAGCGGCAACTTTTGCATTGTCAAAATCTACCCAAAACCATCATCTGAACGCACTGCATGGCTTTCTTACTTTTTTGAGTAGCAAAGAAGTAAAAAGCATAGTCGATATAAATGAGGTATATCTAGTATCGTTCATGAAAAGCCTTGACCCGACAACTCTTGCCACGAACCATTCCAAATTGGGCGTTCTCAAAAGTTTCTTAACCTATCTATACACGGAAAAAATCCACAATAAAGATTATTCTGATGTGATACAGCGGACGAATTACAAATCACAGCCAAAGTTGCCCTCGTTTTTTTCTGCCGAAGATATTGCCTGCATCATTGAAAAAATAGACCGAGGCAACCCATCGGGAAAAAGGGATTATACCTTGGTATTGCTGGCGGCAAAACTTGGTTTGCGGGTATCTGACATTGCACGGCTAAAGTTCGAGAACATCAATTGGGATAAGGGCATCATTGAGATCGTGCAGTTCAAGACTCAAAAAGAAATCGTTCTCCCACTCTTGCCCGAAATAGGAAATGCCATTATTGATTACCTAAAATATGCCCGTCCAGTATCCAATGAACCATATTGCTTTGTTCAGCACATCTACCCATTCAAGCCGATAACGCCTGAGGATGTTAGTGGTAAAATAGGCATCCATATACGCCGTTCGGGTATCGTTCTTAAAAACAGGCATAAGGGAGCGCACGCCCTGCGGCATAGCTTTGCCACCCAATTGCTTGAAAATAAGACACCACTCCCCGTAATATCTGAAGCATTGGGGCATAGCCGTACCGCTTCGACCATGCTTTACCTGCGTGTCGATAAACAACAGCTTAAACAGTGCGCCCTTGATGTGCCATTGGTTGCGCCTGCCTTTTATCAGCAGAAAGGAGTGTTTGTATCATGAGCGCAATCAATTATTATAGTATATACAAGCCCTTAATCGAGGAGTTTGTGGCGTTGAAAAGGCATCTGGGTTATAAATACATGACCATCGAATATGCTTTTATGCAATTTGACCAATTGGTTTATGAACGGGAGGAAACGGCTATCGGTATCAGTAGGGAACTATGTGACGAGTGGTGCATCAGACGGCCAAACGAATCGGATAAAACATGGCACAACCGCATTCAGGCCATGCGCCAGTTCGGTAATTACCTGAACAAACTGAATTACCCGTCTTATTTACCTGTGCTGCCAAAAATCAAGCCATCAACCCATACACCATATATCTACACCAAAGAGGAAATGGCCGCCATATTTAAGGCAACAGACCAGTTGTGTACACATAGCACCTGTTATAACTCAATGGTCTTGGTGCTTCCTGCATTGTTCAGGGTATTATATGGTACTGGGCTGCGCATAGGCGAAGCTTTATCGCTATCCTGCAGGGATGTATATCTTGAAGAACAGTACTTCATACTTCGGGACACAAAGAACGGAACGGATAGGATGGTTCCCATCTCTGATACCGTAGCTCAGGTGGTTAGGCAATATATGGATTGCAGGGAGAACTTTCCTATGGTACGAAAAACAGACCTGCTTTTCGTACAGCCAAATGGAGACTGCTGCGATAATGGCCGTGCCTATACTTGGTTCAGAAAAGTGTTGAATAAAGCTGGTATCCCACACCGTGGTAGACGTCAAGGTCCACATGTGCATGACTTGAGGCATACCTTTAGTGTGCATTCGCTGGCAAAAATGGCAAAGGATGGTATAGATTTGTATTATTTACTACCAGTGCTTTCAACCTATCTTGGTCATAAATCCATCGCCAGCACGGACGGATATGTGCGACTTACCGCCGACATGTACCCATCCATCTTAACCAAGGTTAATAATGTTTGTCCTTTCTTATTCCCCGAGATCCATGATGAAGCAAGCCATTAATGCAGTAGACTTTCCCAAGAGTCTTGCGGACTTCCTGACCAAATATCTCCCTGCCGAAAGAGGGATGAGCAACAACACGATAGCATCATACAGGATGACATTCATACTGCTTATCACTTTTATGGAAGAATATAAAGGTATAAAGCCACAAAAGTTGGTGTTCAGTGATTTGACCAAAGCTTGTATTGTCGACTTCCTTAACCATCTGGAGCAGGTACGGAAATGCAGCGTCTCCACCCGCAACGTCAGGCTGGCAGCGTTGCATACCTTTTTCAAGTTTGTGCAATATGAGTGGCCAGAGCAATTGGAGGAATGCCGTAGCATACTTTCTATAAAAGTAAAAAAAGCCCAGCGTAGCACCATCAACTATCTTAGCGTTGATGGTATTCGGCTTTTACTGAACCAGCCCGACCTTACTACAAGGCAGGGAATACGGGATCTGGCCTTACTTGCACTTATGTACGACACGGGCGCACGGGTACAGGAAATCATAGACCTGACCCCTGAAAACATCAGGTTAAACAAGCCCTGTACCATCAAGCTCATAGGAAAAGGTAACAAATCCCGTATTGTTCCGCTCATGGATGCAGAGGTAGGCCACCTAAAAAACTACATGGCAAAAAATAGATTACTGGAAGCCCATGCAGGGACTTATCCATTGTTCTACAATACCCGAAGGGAAAAACTGACACGGGCGGGCGTTACCCATATCTTTCATAAATATGCAACAATAGCTCGAAATAGTAATAAGTTGCTGATACCCGAAAAGATCAGTTGCCATTCGCTTCGCCATTCAAAAGCAATGCACCTTTTACAAGCTGGTGTCAACCTTGTCTACATACGTGATATTCTTGGGCATACATCGGTTACAACAACCGAAGCGTATGCGAGAGCCGATTCCAAACAGAAACGGGAAGCAATAGAAGGCGCATATGTTAACGTTGTTGAGAAGGAAGTCCCCATATGGGTAGACAATGAAAGCCTGTTAGACTGGTTAAAGAACTTTTAGGCTGTTGAAGTCAAATAAATTATTTATATATTTGATATGACTGACTAAACAGTCACTAATTTTTTAAATATGGAAATAAGAGAAATTGCAAAACAGTATTTCGACGCAATGGTAATGGGAAAATTTGACGAAATGAACAAATTAAAAACGGCAGATTGTGTTTATTGGTTGAGTGGTGAGGGATCTTGGCCGTTTGGCGGGTACCAATCATCAGAAAACCAGGCAAATCTATGGGGAACAGTGGCGGAACGGTTTCCGGAAGGGATGAAAATGACGCTACAATCTATTACGGCGGACGAAGAGCGGGCAGCACTTTATGTTCATATTCGTGGAACGCGAAAGGACGGTCGTATTTACGAAAACAATGTGATATTGCTTCTAACATTCAAGGATAGTTTGATTAGTGGGCTTTACGAATATCTGGATACCATTATGGTTAATGAATTATTTTGTGGTAAAATGGATGGGGTAAAGTGATGGCAATAATTTGAAATGCGATCGAAGTATAGGTTTTTTTATGCTTCGATTGTGTTTCCAAAAAAATATAACCGATGGACAAAAAGGAAATACTGCTTCAAACTGCCTTGAAATTATTCGTATCTCAAGGATTTAATGATACACCGACAAGTAAAATTGCAAAAGAAGCTGGCATAGCAACGGGAACTTTGTTTTATTTTTTCCCCACCAAGGATGACCTGATTGTCTCACTCTATTTAAGATTAAAGGGGTTGGCTGCAGAAAATATAAATGCTGCACTAGCAGAAGTAAAATCAACAAAGGAGATTATCAAAACCTATTATGAGGAGTCTCTTAAATGGTCACTCCGTAATCCAAACGAGTTCTTGTTTTTGGCTCAATTCTCCAATTCACCTTATCTTAAAAGAATTGGGAATGATGAGATTTCCACTCAGATAGCACCCGTATTACAGATTTTTCGTTCGGCCATCGAGGAGAAGCAGATCATCGATACTGATGTAAATTTACTCTACGCTTTGATCAGTAATCAGGTATTTGGTGTAAATCAATATCTTTTATCGAAAAAGTTCACTAAGAAAGCTCAACACAAGATCATCGAGGATACATTCTCTATGTTTTGGAAAATGATTGAATGCTGATGAGCATAAAAATAAGAGAATGAAGATAATAATTACAGGAGCAACAGGAATGATCGGGGAAGGCGTTCTATTGACTACCCTCAGTCATCCCGATATTACAGAGGTACTAATGGTAAATAGAAGAACATCTCCATTACGGCACTCCAAACTTTCGGAACTGATTGTAAAAGATTTTACAGATTTAGACGGTCATAGCGGCCAGTTGACCGGCTACGATGGCTGTTTCTATTGTGCTGGGATAAGTTCCTTTGGTATGAACGAGGAGAAATACAACCACATCACTTTTTATACCACAATGATGTTTGCAAAGGCCCTTGCCTATTTTAATCCTGATATGGTTTTCTTTTACTTATCTGGCGTTTACGCCGATAGTTCTGAAAATGGAAAAATAATGTGGGCAAGGATAAAAGGAAAAACAGAGAACGCATTAAACACACTCCATTTTAGGGCTGTCTACAGTTTCCGACCAGGTTTTATTATTCCATTAAAAGCACAAGACAATGTGAGGTTGATTTATAAAGGGCTTAATCTTATCTATCCTTTCATTTTTCCAAATCAAACCTTGACATATGATGACATCGTAACTGCACTAAATCGGATAATGGTACTGGGATACAAGGGAAAAGTTTTAGAAATAAAAGATTTAAAATTAATTGCCCAACAGGTAACATGGTAGAACTAAACAGAAAATATAAAAGGTTCTTTTTAAAGAAAAATCTGCTGATTACCTTTCTTTCGGCCTATAAATGGTATAGCACAAGTAGATGTTACGTCACTGATGGCGCAGAACAACGACATAAAACAGATCACCAGCCGGCAGAAATTAAGTACTCATACCAGCTTTACACATGGTTGATACTGCATAGGGATTCAGTGATTCGATACCACAACTTTCCTAAGGCTGCTACAACGCCTACATTTTATATAGCACTAATAATGTAAAGTTGGATTGCGGAAAAAAGCCCTAATCAGCATAATAGTGCAATCCACTTTACATAATCTTTTACTTTCCATAACCCTT
>Ga0065714_10002975_pt1 | contig 17013 bp, 14 predicted proteins | sample MisRhiReplicate2_FD_59101 | JGI IMG/M metagenome (GOLD analysis project Ga0065714, IMG submission 59101) | Miscanthus rhizosphere microbial communities from Kellogg Biological Station, MSU, sample Rhizosphere Soil Replicate 2: eDNA_1 v2... | ecosystem: Host-associated > Plants > Roots >...
CTTCTGATAGCTGTCGGAGAACCATGCCAGCATCGCCACGTGCTTCTGTTGTTCTGGCGCCAGCATGTAAGGCGTGCCATGCAGGAACAGGTTGTATTCACCCAGCGACTCGCCGTGGTCAGACAGATACAGCATCGCGGTGTCGACTTTTTCCTGGTTCTTGCGCAACAGATCGATCAGGCTCGACAGCACATGGTCCGTATACACCAGCGTATTGTCGTAACCATTAACGATACTTTCGCGACTGCAGTTGTTCAGGGCGTTACTTTCACAAACGGGTGTAAACCGTTCGAATTCTTTCGGGTAACGCTTGAAGTATTCAGGGCCATGGCTGCCCATTTGATGCAAGACCAACACGGTGTCCTTATCGAGAGTATCGATAAAGTGCTGCAATCCTTTCAGCAGGATTTCATCACGGCATTCGCTGTTGGCGCACAGGATCGGATCCTTCAAGTTGCTCACGTCTTCAAGGGTGACGCGGTCGCACGTGCCTTTGCAGCCCGACTGGTTGTCACGCCAGATCACGTCCAGACCGGCACGTTTAAGCACATCCAGCAGGCCTTCTTCATTCTTCGCCTTGCTGGCGTTGTAGTCCTTGCGACCCAGGTTAGAGAACATGCACGGCACGGACACAGCAGTTTCCGTGCCGCATGAATGCACATTGGTGAACGCGATCAGGCCCGCTTCTTTACTCAACTTCGGGGTGGTGTCGCGGTCGTACCCCAGGATGCCGAAGTTCTCAGCCCGGGCGCTCTCGCCCACCACTAATACCGTCAGGGATTTACGGCCATGAGCTTGCCACACCGGATTCTTCTGCGCGTCTTCGCCGATTTTGACAAAGGGTTGGCGGGCGGAAACCACTTGTTCACGCAAATAGCCGGCGGAGGCGCCGATGTAGTTGCTCGGCACAACCATCATGCGCAACTCGTGGTGATTGCGAAATAATGAGGACAAGCCCTGATAGTTAATCAGGGCAACACCGCCGATGACGGCAACCGAGGCAACACTCACCAGCACCTTGCTTAATAGTTCACGGTGCCAGCGACGATAACTGATCGGTGTTTTCCACAATAACCACGACGGTAAAACACCCAAAAACAGAATATAGGCAAACAACTTTATCGAGAGTAAATCCCGTACTTCCGTCGCATTGGTTTGTGCGAAGTTACGTAACATACCGGTGTCGATCAGCGCACCGTATTGGTTCATGAAATAGGCCACCCCGGCGCTGATCATGAAGATCAGCATCAGGACCGGCTTCAACACACGCTTGAAAGCCACAAAGGTCAGAAAAATGTTGAAAGCTGCCAGAATCATCGCCCCGAATGCCAAGCGAATGACAATGCCTTTAGCGTCGGACGCGGTGATTTCAAACAGGTGTTGCCACAGCACAAAGTTAAAGGCTGTTAACAAAAAGGCGCTGGCAATCAGTGTCACCCATTCCGGGTGCACGGCTTTAATCTTAAACATGGCGATCAGTTGTTCCTGAAAAGAATTGCCGGCGACAAATGTGAAAATTTCATTGACCGCGACAACACTAATGCTAGGCACCCAACCATCAATTTTTTGTGAAAAGAAAGCCAACGATTAGTTGGCTTATTCAATCATCGACAACATTCATGATAACTGAGAATGATTCAGGCCTGATTCAAGTACCAGCGCCAATCCTGTTCACCCACCTCGCCCATGAACTGTCGGTATTCGGCGCGTTTCACCGCCAGGTAGACCCCAAGGAAAGGGCTGCCGAACGTTTCACGCGCCCAGGTCGATCCTTCCAGCGCGCGTAATGTGGTCAGCCAATCAGTCGGTAGCAAATCCGTTGCCTGGGCGTATCCATTGCCTTCCACCGGCGCACCCGGGTCGAGTTGTTCGCGGATACCGCGATGGATACCAGCCAGGATCGCCGCGGCGGCCAGGTAAGGGTTGGCGTCGGCGCCGCAAATTCGGTGTTCGATGTGCCGAGAGAACGCCGGCCCGCCCGGCACGCGCAAACTCACCGTGCGGTTGTCAACGCCCCAGGTCGCCGCCAGGGGCGCGTAGCTGTTGGTCTGGAATCGGCGGTAGGAGTTGGCATTCGGGCAGAACAACAGCAACGAATCGAGCAAAGTGCTGAGCATCCCACCGACGGCTTGCCTGAGCAGCGGTGTCCCGTCCGGCGCTTCGCTGGCGAACAGATTGTTGCCTTCCTTGTCGGCCAGGCTAACGTGCATGTGCATCCCGGTGCCCGCCAGGTCGTCGAAGGGTTTGGCCATAAAGCAAGCCGTCATCCCGTGCTTGTGGGCCACGCCCTTGACCAGCCGTTTATAGCGCACCGCTTCGTCCATAGCTTGCAGGGCATCGGTGCGGTGTTCGAGAGTAATTTCCACTTGGCCCGGCGCATACTCGGAAATCGCCGTGCGTGCCGGAATCCCCTGCAACTTGCAGGCACTGTAGAGATCGGCCAGAAACGGCTCGATCTGCTCCAGCTCACGCAGACCGTAGACTTGAGTTGTGCGTGGCCGCTCACCATCGACATCCCGGGCCGGTTGTGGCCGCCCTTGGCTGTCGCGCTGCTGGTCCAGCAGATAAAACTCCAGCTCCGCCGCCATGACCGGGTAATAGCCGTCGGCCTGCAAGTCTTCGATCACTTTTGCCAACAAGTGCCGAGGGTCCGCGATCGTCGCCGGCATGCCTTCTTTCGGGTGCATGCTGACTTGCACTGCCGCCGTCGGAATCAACCGCCACGGCATGCGCGTCAAACTTCCACTGACCGGGTAGGCACGGCAGTCAATATCGCCAACGTCCCAGACCAGTCCGGAGTTTTCCACGTCATCGCCATTAATGGTCAGGCCAAGAATGGTGCTCGGCAACGGCCGGCCACTTTCGTACACCGCCAGCAATTCATCACGATGCAGCAACTTGCCCCGGGGCACGCCGTTATTGTCGAGAATGAACAGCTCGAACATTTCAATGTCCGGGTTCTGTTGAAGAAAGGTCAGCGCTTCTTGCGGGGAGGCGAACGATGTCGTGGCGCAACTCATGAGAACTCACTTATTTCCGCGTCAGGCAAACGCTCAGGCGTCGCCGATTTGATCCAGCGCCGGGCGCGGGACCTGTCAGAACAATCAACGGGAAATGCAGGAATCCGGTGGGCGCGCGTGACGGCAATGCCACAGCGCCCAGAAGGCCAACTCGGAGGGAAGTGCGACGGGACAATCGCCCATAGGTCAAACCGCAGAGGACAGATGAACAGTAGCGTCACACGGGGGGTCAGGTCTTTAAATCGGGATTTGAAGAACCTTGGTTGCGAACTGACTAAACAATCATCTCCCATACATCCTCCTACTGGGGAACTATGCCGCGGCCGGGGTATTTAATTTTTAAATAGTGCTGCGGACTATCTGATTTGCGGCCGCCAGCCCTCGCGCGCCTTAATTGGGGCCGTGTTTTTGAAGGCCTGTTTGATGGAAAACGTTCGCGCTACGACCCGCCCTGCCCTTTGGCTGATGTTCAGCATCATGCTCGTCGCCCTTAACCTGCGTCCGTCGATGGCCGCGGTCGGGCCTTTGCTTTCGTCGATTCGTGCGGATATCCCGTTGAGTTTCAGCATGGCCTCGTTGCTGACGATGCTGCCGGTCATGACCATGGGGTTGGCGATGTTTTTCGGCTTGCGAGTGAGCCAACGCCTCGGTGAACAGCGCACGGTGGTGCTGTCGCTGTTGATCATTGGCGTGGCCACGGCGTCGCGGCTGTTTCTCGATTCAGCTGCCGAATTGATCCTTAGTGCGGTGGCAGCAGGTATCGGTATTGCGCTGATCCAGGCCCTGATGCCGGCGCTGATCAAAGCCCGGTTCAGTGACAACGTAGCAGTGTGCATGGGCCTATACGTCACCTCGATCATGGGCGGCGCAGCGATTGTGGCCTCGTTTGCGCCGCTGGTCATGAGCCAAAGTGGCAGCTGGCGCATCGGCCTGGCGATCTGGGCGACGTTGGCGCTGGTGGCCCTGCTGCTGTGGTCTGGCCTGCGCGGCGAGTCAACGGCACGCCCGACGCAGCCAGCCCGTCAGGCGCACTTCTTCGCCAATTCCCGCGCCTGGTTACTCGCAATCTTCTTCGGCTTGGGCACCGCGTCCTACACCTGCGTGCTGGCCTGGCTCGCGCCGTACTACGTGGAAAAGGGCTGGAGCGAACAACACGCCGGTTTGCTGCTGGGCTTTTTGACGGCCATGGAAGTGTTGTCTGGGCTGGTGACACCGGCCATTGCCAATCGCAGCCGTGATCGGCGTCTGGTGCTGGTGGTGTTGCTGGCTCTGATCATGGCCGGTTTCTGCGGGCTGATTCTCTGCCCTCGACAGATGAGCCTGCTCTGGCCATGTCTGTTGGGCCTGGGCATCGGTGGACTGTTCCCGATGAGCCTGATTGTGTCTCTGGATCACCTCGACAACCCGCAACGCGCCGGCGCCCTGACCGCGTTCGTGCAAGGCATCGGCTACCTGATCGCCGGCTTCTCGCCGCTAATAGCCGGGATGATCCGCGACGAGCTGGGCAGTTTCGAATGGGCCTGGTGGTCGCTGACCGGGGTCATGGCGTTGATGATCCTGATGGTCCTGCGCTTCAACCCGCGGCATTACAGCCAACACATCCACTGATCGGAGTAGAAACTTCCTACAGAGCATTCTCCTTGCATCATCGTTCCGTTAGGATCTTTCGCACACGTTTGCGCACTGATCGCGCAAGGAGCACAGCGAGACAGAACGGATGCTGAACAGTAACTTGCTTAGAAAGCTCGACATGCAGGACCTCATGGTGTTTGTCGCCGTGTACGAGCAAAGCAGTGTCACCGGTGTGTCGGAGGCGCTCTGCGTCAGCCAGTCCACGGTGAGTTACTGCCTGAAAAAGCTGCGGACCAGTTTTGAGGACGAGTTGTTCATCAATACCCGCACCTGCATGCGCCCCACCTACAAGGCCAGCAACATGTACTCGCATGTGCTGAAAATCCTCGAAAGCATCAACCTCTGCCACGCCGGCGCCCAAGCGTTCGACCCGACCCTGCAAGCGGTAACGTTCAACATTTGCGCGCCGGAGTACTTCGAGCAGCTGATTCTGCCGCGCCTGCTCAAGCGCTTCGATTTCGCCGACCTGCCGGTGATGGTCAACATGCACAAGTTCGAAACCGACATACCCGCGGACGAATTGCGCGATGGCAGTCTCGATCTGGTGATTTGTTTCGGCCCGAATTACCACCGCAGCCACACCGATTTCAAATCCCGGATGTTGCTGGAAGATGACCTGGTCTGCGTGTTCGACAAACGCGCCACACCGCTAGAGCCGCGTTTAAGCTTGCAAGCCTTTGTGCAACGTCGGCATGTGTTTCCAACGCCATGGACGTCCACCACCAACATGGTCGATGGCTGGCTGGCACAACAGGCGCACAAACGGCAGATTGTCGCGCGTTCCAACAGCTACAGCGCGGCGCTGAAGACGATCACCGGCACCGACTTCATCCTGACCCTGCCTCGCCGCATCCAGCAATTGCTGGCCAACGAGGCGATTTTCAATCACTGCGAAGCCCCCAACGGCCTGCCGGGTTTCACCCTGGACATGCAGTGGAGTCAAAGCGCCGATCAGGACAGCGCCAACATCTGGTTGCGCGAGCAGGTGATCGAAATCTGTGCCGAGCAGGCAATGGCTTGAGATTCAGCCGCTGATGGCGGCCTTGGCGTAGGACTCGCGATCGATATCGAGGATTTCCACGCATAGCTGCACATCGACGCCGGTTGGCCATTCACACAGGTCCTGGACCACGGCCAGTAGGCTTTGGGATAGCTGCTGTTTAATCTGCGGCGAGCGTCCACTCAACACGGCCAGCTTCACATGCACAAACGCCCGTTCATTCAACGCGGTACCGACCTTGAAGGTCTCGACCTTCAGCGCTCGGCTCTTGATGTCGGACTCCGCAGCAAACTGACCGGAAGCCACCAAGGCATTATTGAGTCGGATCAATGCGACGTCGGCGTGTAACTCAGGCAAATTCGCGGTGTATTCCATGTGCAGGTGTGGCATGTGGCGGCTCCAGTTAGAGGGCAGAAAGATCCTACATATAACACAGCATCGACTGACTCATTGGGGCAACGGCAGTGGCGAGCGCTCACTCATGAACACTTCCAGACGCGAACGCAACCAGCGTTCGGCGGGGTCGGTATCGACATGGCTGAGCCAGACCATCGACAGGTCGAGGGTCGGGGTCTTGAACGGGAACGGTTCCTTGAACAGCTGACCGGACGCCGCCATCGCCTCGGCTGCGTAATCCGGCAGGCTGGCGATCAGGTCAGTGCCGGCGAGCAAGGCTGGCAACGAGCTGTATTGCGGCACGGACAGGACAACCTGACGCGTACGCCCTATCTCCGCCAGCCACTCATCCGCGTAACCACTGACGTTTGCAGTGTGCGAAACCAACACATGCGGGCGTGCGCAATATTCATCGAGCGTCAGCGGTGTGTCGGACGCATCGGCGCGCAGGATGCTCGGCATGATGTGCCGCAACAACTTGCGCTTGGCGTTGGCCGGCAGGCCACGGGTCTGGCTGATGCCCACGGTGATATCGCCGGCCGCCAGCAAATCGGGAATGCGCCAGTAATCGATATGCTGAACCACAAACACCACCTTCGGCGCTTCCTGGCGCAAAGCGCGCAGGAGTGGCGGAAGCAGACCGAACTCGACGTCATCCGACAGCCCGATGCGAAAGGTCATGGTGCTGCTGGCCGGGTCGAAATCGTGGGTCAGGCTTAATGCCATCGACAGCGAATCCAGCGCTGGCGACAGGTATTGAATCAGCTCTTCGGCGCGGGCTGTCGGCTCCATGCGGTGGCCGACGCGGATAAACAGCGGATCGTTGAACATCGTCCGCAGGCGGTTGAGCGCGGAGCTGATGGTCGGTTGACCGAGAAACAGCTTCTCCGCCACCCGCGTCACATTGCGCTCAAGCATCAATGCTTCGAACACCACCATCAGGTTGATGTCCGCTTTGCGCAGCTCATTGCGATTCATTCCTTGCCCCTGGGTCCACGACACTTGGGGCAGTGTAGAAAGGCCCGACGGAGGCGTCTATGTGCAGCGAACATCGATTGCCGATCCATCGCTCCGCAAGCGTCGGTGGAAATATTTTCAAATGCCTGGAAACAAATGCCTGATGGCCAAAAAAACCTGCTCCGCTAGGCTTGCCCCCGATGCGTCACACAGGTTGTCGCAATTACCCATCGCATGGAGCGAGCAGTATGTATTTCGAGATTTACAGGCAATCAAAAGGCACCCCGAGCACCGGCAAAGGACAATGGCGCTGGCGCCTGAGGGCGGGGAATCACGAGACCATCGCCAGCGGCGAGTCGTATGTGAACAAGGCCGGTTGCCTGCACGCCATCGGGTTGATCAAAGGTGTTGAAAGTGAAACTCCGGTGAAGGAAATCTGAATTTGGTAGCCAGTGCCACGTCCGGGAGGACTGGTTTTTTGAGTTGAATTCACTGGCCCCATCGCGAGCAGGCTCGCTCCCACAGGTTTTGTGAACGACGCAAATCCACTGTGGGAGCAGCCTGCTCGCGATGGGGCCCGAAAGAGCAACACAAAGTGTCAATTAACTATCCGGCTCAGGCAGGCAACGGATACAACGCCTCATCAAACTGCGCCAATCGCGGAAACTCCATCGGCTGGTCATCACTGACGTGTTCCAGTCGTTGCTGATAGCTCTTCAGGAATGCCTGGCGCGCCTCGTCGCTGATGTACGGCACGTGCCAGGCCACGAACGGTTGCAGCACGTCGAAGCCGACATACGCCAGCGTGCCGCGCAGGATCGGCCGCAGCATGTCTTCCAGCGGACCGTGAATCGCGCCATCACCAAACATATGCTCGCGCCCACCGAGGGTGACGGTCACCAGCGCCTTCTTGCTGCTCAACCCGCCCTGATCGTAAAAGCGTTTGCCGCCATAGCAGATCCCGGACACCAGCACCCGATCAATCCAGCCCTTGAGCATGGCCGGGGCCGAGAACCAGAAAATCGGGAAATTGAGGATCAGCAGGTCAGCCCACAGCAATTTGTCGAGCTGCTGCTGGATGTCCGGCGCCAAGGACTGGCTCTTCACCCCAAGACGTTGCTCCAGCGCGTACACCAGGTACTCCGGATTCTCCCGCGAAGAGAAATCATCAGCGCTGGCCACCGGGTTCCAGTTCATTGCGTACAGGTCGCTGACCTGCACCTCATGCCCTTGGGCTTCGAGGGTCGCGACAGCCTGGTCGCGCAACGCGGCGGTGAAGGATTTCGGTTCGGGGTGAGCGTGGACGATCAGTACTTTCATGACAACTCCTTAAACGTTGACCAGCGTTGAATTTGAAGACGGTAACGCACGCGCGTTAATTGAGCGATCACACCTGAATCGCCTTCACTTCAACGAACTCGTTGAGCCCTTCTTCGCCCCACTCCCGACCATTACCCGATTGTTTGTAGCCACCGAACGGCGCCTTATAATTGAACGCCGCGCCATTGAGGAAACACTGCCCGGCACGCAGCTGCCGCCCCAGATGCAAGGCGCGCTCAGGGCTGCCGGCCCAGACACCGCTGGACAGGCCGAACGGCGAATCGTTGGCGATCCGGATCGCCTGCGCCTCATCGGTGTAGGGAATCAGGCACAGCACCGGGCCGAAGATTTCTTCCTGAGCGATGCGCATACGGTTGTCGACGTCTGCGAACAGCGTCGGGCTGACGTAGAAACCACGCTCGAATGCGCCAGCCGTGTCACCCCCGCAGACCAGCCGTGCGCCCTCCTGCTGGCCGACCTGGATGTAATCACGCACGGTGCGCCGTTGCGCTGCTGAACACATCGGCCCGAGAAAACTCTGTGGGTCCAGCGGGTCGCCCATGCGCAGGCTTTGGGTTTCGGCGATGGCCAGTTCCACCGCTTCGGCGTAGCGGCTTGCCGGCAGCAGCATGCGGGTCAACGCCGTGCAGGTCTGCCCGGAGTTGATCATCACGTCCTGCACGCCGTAGCGCACAGCGGCAGCGAGGTCCGCGTCCTCAGCAATCAGCAGCGGCGACTTGCCGCCCAGTTCCAGGCACACACGCTTCACCGACGGCGCGGCCGCTTGCGCCACGCGAACCCCGGCGCCGGTGGAACCGGTGAACGACACCATGTCCACGTCCGGGTGTTTGGCCAGCGCTTCACCGACCTTCGAACCCGGCCCGCTGACCAGGTTGAACACTCCGGCCGGCAAGCCGATGGCTTCGATTATCTGCGCCAGCAAAAAGGCGTGCAGTGGGGTTTCCTGGCTCGGTTTGACCACCACCGTGCAACCGGCGGCCAGCGCCGGGGCGAGCTTGCCGATCAGTTGATGCAGCGGGTAATTCCACGGATTGATGAAGGCGCACACGCCCACCGCTTCACGCACCACCAGCGAGTTACCGACCTCACGCACTTCATCCATCAGGGCTGCGAGTTCGATGTATTGCTCCAGCCCGAGGATCGGGCCGTCGACCTGCACCGAGCGGCACCATTGCACCGGCATGCCCAGTTCAGCGGTGATGACAGATGCCATCTCGTCGGCCCGCGCGCGCAACTGCTCGGCGAGGGCGCGGATGTAGCCGGCACGCACACTTGATGGCGTGCGCGACCATGAACTGAATGCCTTGCGTGCGGCGACCACCGCCTTGTCGACATCGCGTTCATCACCCAGCGGCACCGAACCTGCAATCTCTTCAGTCGCCGGGTTGATCACCTCCGCCATGCCCTGCCCTGACGGAGTTTGCCAGCGGCCATCGATATACAGCGTTGTGTGGTTATGCATAGACGTGAGCTTCCATCAGTTCATGGGCGCAACGGGTGATGCGTTGGCAAGCGTCACGCAACGGTTCCGTGTCCAACACCAGTCCCAGGCGAATGTGCCCGGCGGCGCTCGGACCGAACGCTTCACCGGCCAGCACCGACACGCCATGGCGGTCGAGCAATCGGTCGGCAAACGCCTGGGCGCTGAGCCCGGTGGCGCGGATATCGACCATCACAAACATCCCGCCATCGGGTTTCAAGGCGCGCACGCCGGGGCAATCGGCCAGGCATTCGCAGACCAGATCGCGGCGCTGGCGGTAGGCTTCGCGCATCGCTTCGAGCTCTGGCAAATGGCTTTCCAGTGCGACGACGGCGGCGTCCTGCACGAAGTCTGGCAAGCCGTAGAGCATGCACAGCGCGAGGTTTTCCAGGTGCGCAGCGAGGGCCGGTGGTGCCACCGCCCAGCCGATTCGCCAACCGGTCATGGCGTGGGATTTCGACAGGCTGTTGAGCGTCGCGGTGCGCTCGGCCATGCCCGGCAAACTCGCCGGGCTGACATGCTCGCCTTCGAACAGCAACTCGCTGTAGACCTCATCGGAAATCAGCCACAGGTCGTGGGCGATGCACAGGTCCGCCAACGCTTGCCAGGTGGCGCTGGACAAGCTGGCACCAGACGGGTTGTGCGGGCTGTTCAACGCCAATGCGCGAGTGCGCGGTGTGATGCGAGCGGCGACGTCTTCGGGCTGCACGCGGAAACCGTTTTCCGGGCGCACCGGCACCGGAACGACCACTGCGCCACAGGCACCAAACACTGCCTCATAGGTCACGTACATCGGCTCGGCGACGATCACTTCATCGCCGGGGTTGAGTACGCATTGGGCGACGCTGAACAATGCACACTGCGCGCCGGCCAGCACGATGACCTGATCGGCCGAGACCTGCTGGCCGCTGCGGTGTCCGTAGTGTTTGGCGATGCTTTCACGCAGTGCGCGTTTGCCACGCACGTCGGCGTAGTGCGTGTTACCAGACAACAGGCTGTCGATGGCCGCCTGCACAATCGGCGCCGGCGTGTCGAAATCCGGGTCGCCGACTGACAGCAGCAGAATGTCTTCACCCTGCTCTTGCAGCGCGAGGGCGCGGTAATGAATGTCCCACGCAGCGGCGCCGTCACCGGCGATACGTTGAGTCAAATCGGAAAAGCGCATGGCGATACCTCTGCCAGAAAATGAAAATCAGTAAGCGCACGCGTGCTTGAGTTCGATCAGGGTCACGCCGTTGCGCTTGAAGCCGTGGCGCAGATCGGTTTGCAGCTCGGCCAGACTTTGCGGCTGAGTCACGGTGCAGCCGAACGCGCGGCCCAGGGCGGCGAAATCCGGATTGCGTGGCAGTACGCCAATCGGTTCGATGTCGAGCCCGAGCATGTCATCGCGGATCTGTCCCAGCGCGTCGTTGTTCCACAGCAGCACCACCAGCGGGCTGTCGAGTTCTTCGACGGCGGTGGCCAGTTCCTGCGCGGTGTAGAGGAAACCGCCGTCGCCCACCAACACCAGACCCGGCCGCTGCGGCGCGCCGAACTTGGCGCCAATGCCCGCCGGCAAGCCGTAGCCCAAGGTGCCGTAACCGGTCGGGTGCAACCAGCTGCGCGGCGCCAGGCTGTTGAAGGCGTAGTTGCCGGTGTAGGCCAGTTGGGTCATGTCGGTGCTGATGAACGCATCGTCCGGCAATTCGGCGGCGATACGGTCGAGAATCGCCTGGTGGATCGACTGCAAAGGGCCGTGGCTTGCCTTCACGGCTTCACGCAATGCTGCGACGCGAGCAATCGCTGCGCTGGCATCGCGCGTGGTGGACGGCAGTCGTTCCAGCAACACCGCGAGGGTTTGCTGCGCATCGCCGTGCAATGCCACCGCGCATGGGTAGAAGTCGTTGAACTTGCGCGGATCAATGTCCACACGCAGCAGGTCGGCATTCAGCGGCAAGCGCTCGCGCCAGAAATCGGTGTCGGCCATTTCAGTGCCGACCGCCAGCACCACGTCGGCCTCGGCGATCAGGTTCCAGCCAGGTTCCACACACAGGGTCGAACCCGCGTTCAGCGGTGCATCCGGCGCCAACAAACCTTTGCCGGCGACACTGGTGAACAGCGGCGCGGCAAGTCGGGTGCTGATGTCTTGCAGTGCTTGCTGCGCATTCAACGCACCTCCACCGGCAATGATCATCGGCCGCTTGGCGTTTTGCAGTTTAGCCACGGCCTCCTCCAGCGCCGTGGTTGACGCGGCACCGCGACCGGGACGACGCACCACGTCGTTGCTCCAGTCACGGGTGATTTTTGCGGACAACACGTCCAGCGGCACCGAGATGTGTACCGGGCGTGGGCGCTCGCTGTCGAATACCGCGTAGGCGCGGGCGATCAACTCGGGCAGGTCTTCGGCGCTTAATGCGACCGCAGAGAAGGCGGTGATCGGCGCGGTGATCGCGCGTTGGTCCTGGGTTTCGTGGAGGCATCCCCAGCCCTTGCCAAGGCTGGCGGTGTGGTTGACGCTGGAAATCACCAACATCGGAATCGAGTCGGCATACGCCTGGCCGATTCCAGTCGCAGCGTTGGTCACGCCGGGGCCGGTGATGATAAAGCAAACGCCTGGTTTGCCACTGACCCGCGCATAGCCGTCAGCCATAAAACTGGCGCCTTGCTCGTGACGGGTCAGCACGTGGCGAATGCCGCTGCCGGGTAGGCCGCGATACAGCTCCAGCGTGTGCACGCCAGGTATCCCGAACACGGTGTCGACGCCGTAGTTGGCCAGCAGACGCACCAGGGCCTGGCCGCCGGTCAATGTTGTGGTTTGCATTTTCACATCCTCACTCGTGGCCAAGGCGAATCAACGCATCGACCGCAGTCGTGCCAGCGGCACTGACCAACAATGGGTTCACATCGAGTTCCAGTAACTGCCCGGCGTTCTCGCAGGCGTAATCGGCCACCGCACGGATCGCCGCGACCAACGAATCCAGATCCGCCGCTTCGCGACCGCGAAACCCCTGCAGCAAACTCGCGCTGCGCAGGCTCAACACGGCTTTGCGAATGGCGCCGTCGGTGGTCGGCAGCAGCAGACTGCGACTGTCCTTGAGCAACTCCACCAGAATCCCGCCAGCACCGATGACCAGGGCCAGGCCGAAGTCGTTTTCACGCTTGATGCCGACGATTAATTCAGCCAGCGGTGGTTTAGCCATTGGCTCCAGCAGCACTTGATCGAACGGCACTTGCGGCGCGTACTCGGCAATGCTGGCGCGCATTTTTTCCAGCGCGGCGCTAAGGGCAGCGGCGTCTTTGATATTCAGCACGACGGCGCCGGCTTCGGTTTTGTGTGGCAGTTGCGCGCTGACCGCTTTGAGCACCAGTGGATAACCCAAAGTGTTGGCATCACTCAGCGCTTTATCCGGCGTACTCAAAACACCGTTGGGCGTCGGCAGTCCGAAGGCGCGCAATGCACTTTTCGAATCCCACTCGTTGAGCAAATGCCCCTCACCTTCCAGCGCCTGCGGACACAGCGGCACGAGCGCCGATTCACCGAGCGCCAGCAGCGCCTGACGATTGCGCTGATAACCGGCGATCCGCCCCCACGCTGCCAAGCCATCCTCTACGCCTTGTAACGCTGCCACACCTTGCGCATGCAGACGTTCGCGAGCGTGGGCCGGCAGCAGTTCCGGAAACGCCGAGGTGACGAAACCGGTCTTGCCGTGGCGCACCAGCGCGGCGCAAAACAGCTCAAGCAGCAGGTCGCATTCCTTGCGTTCGCCGGTGAATTGCGCCGGGTAATCGAGCACCAGCATCGCCGCGTCGGCTTCGGTGCGCAGGGCGCTGTCGAGCATGCGGGTCAAGGCTTCGCCATCGCCCCAGATCGCCGTGGTGAAATCCAGTGGATTGACCAGGTTGGCGTAGGTGGGCAGCACCTGTGCCAGTTCTCCGACTTGGCCTTCATCGAGCTTGGGCAGACTCAAGTCATTGCGCTCGGCATAGTCGGCAATCAATCCGGCATCACCGCCCGAACAGGCCAACGCGATCAAGCTGTCGCCCGCCGGCAACTGGCCGCACGCCGCCGCTTTCAGGGTCTCGACAAAACTCACCGGGCCACTGACGCGGATCACGCCGAGGCGCGCAAACAAACTGTCGTACAGCGCATCGGAGCCGGACAGCGAACTGGTATGACTGAGCGCCAGCTCGGCACCGATCTGCGACACGCCGGTTTTCAGGGCGATGATCGGGATGCCTTTCTCCAGCGCCTTGTGTGCGGCGCGGGCGAAACCCGGCACGTTTTTCAGGCCTTCGAGGTGCAAGCCGATGGCGGTGACGCGCGGCTCATCGAGCAACACATCCATCAATTCGGCGATGCCCAGTTGCGCCTGATTGCCGACCGACGCCATGTAGGCCACCGGCAGCGAGCGGTCGCTCATCGACAGGTTGTAGGCGAAGTTGCCGCTCTGGGTCAGCACCGCGACGCCCTTCTCCACCGGTTTGCCGCCATGGGCGACCGGCCACAGCGCGGAGCTGTGCAGGTAGTCGAGCAAGCCGTAGCAGTTGGGGCCGAGCAAGGCCATGCTGCCGGCGGCTTTGAGCAGTTGTTGCTGCAAGGCCAGGCCTTCAGCGCCGGTTTCGGCAAACCCGGAGGCGTAGCAGATCGCTCCGCCCGCGCCCTTGGCCGACAGCTCGGCGACGCAAGTCAGGGTCAGCTCGCGGTTGGTCGCGATGAACACCGCGTCCGGGCCACACGGCAGTTCGGCGATGCTGCGCACACACGGCACGCCTTCGAGCGTGTCGTGCTGCGGATTGACCAGCCACATCTCGCCCAGGTAGCCACCTTCGGCGCAGCGCTTGAGGGCGCGAGCCATGCTGCGGCCACCGACAAACGCCAGATGGCGTGGTGCGAGCAGGCGTTTGAGGTTGTCACGAATCGTCTGCGACATAGCAATTCTCCGGGCCAATCAGCGCAACAGTGGCCGCAGCAATTCGCGGGAAATGATGTGGCGCTGGATCTCCGAGGTGCCTTCCCAGACACGCTCGATCCGTGCGTTACGCCAGATGCGCTCCACCGGGCATTCATCCATCAGGCCCATGCCACCAAAAATCTGCACCGCCTCATCGGCCACTTTACCGAGCACTTCACTGGCGAACAGCTTGGCCATGCCGGCCTCGCCATCGGTCATGGTGCCCTGGTCCATTTTCCAGGCGGTGTGCAAGGTCAGCAGTTCAGCCGCGCGGATCTGCGTGACCATGTCGGCGAGCTTGAACGAGATGCCCTGATAGGTGCCGATCGGCTGGCCGAACTGCTTGCGATCCGCCGCCCATTGCAGCGACACATCCAGCGCGCGTTGCGCCTGACCAACGCAGTTGGCGGCGACCATGACGCGCCCGGCGGTCAGCCAGGCGTTGGCCACGTCCCAGCCCTTGCCGACTTCGCCCAACACTTTGGAGGCCGGTACACGGCAATCGTCGAAGAACATTTCGTAGGTGTGATATCCACGGTTGCTCACGCACTTCGGACCACGGCGGATGGTCATGCCCGGCGTGTTGCGGTCGACCAGGAACGAGGTCACGGCATTGCGCTTGCGGCCGTTGTGTTCGTAGGTGTCGGTCACCGCGAAAACGATGGCGAAATCGGCGTGGCCGGCGTGGCTGATGAAGTGCTTGCTGCCATTCAGAATGAAGTCATCACCCTCGCGTACGGCGCGGGTCTTGATTGCATTGGCATCGGAACCGGCGCCCGGTTCGGTCAGCGCGAAACAGTCGATTTTCTCGCCCTGGATGCATGGCAACAGGTAGTCGTTGATCTGATCTCCAGTGCAAGCCATGAGGATTTTCGACGGCCGTGCGACGAACACATGCAGCGCCCATGAGACCTTGGACAGCTCACGCTCGATCAGCGCCTGGGACAGGTAGTCAAGACCGCCACCGCCGACTTCTTCCGGCATGTTGAAGGCATAGAAACCGGCGGCGATGGCCTTGCCGCGAATCTGTGCCGCCANCTCCGGGGAGACTTCGTCGGCACGGTCGACCGCTTCCTCATGGGGCAGCAGNTCCTTGGCGACAAAACTGCGTACCGCGTCCACCAACATTTCTTGTTCTTGGGTCAGTTGGAAATTCATGGGGCTACCTGTTGTTCGTGTNCTGAANGTGGTGTCGGGGCTTATCGACCGATAAANCTGGCCGGNCGTTTTTCGATGGAGGCGCGCAGGGCTTCGTTGCCGTCTTCGCTGCGACCGCACAACAGGCCGGCAGCCAGTTCGGCTTGCAGTTGCTCCGGCAGGCTGCGCTGAGCGCCTTCGCGCATGAGTTTTTTGGTCTGGGTAAATGCGAACGTCGGGCCACTGGCTAGACGCGAAGCGAGTTCAGTGGTGACGTCGAGCAGTTGCTCATCGGCGCAGACTTCGCCCACGAGGCCGGCGGCCAGGGCACGATCAGCGCCCCATAATTCGTCGAGGAACAGCAGGCGCTTGGCTTGCTCGGTGCCGATCAGCCGTGGCAGATGCCAACTGGCGCCAGCGTCCGGCGAGTAGGCCATGCTGGTGTAACCGGCCTTGAAACGCGCCGATTGCGCGGCGATGCGCAGGTCGCAGCACAGCGTCAGGTCCATGCCGGCGCCGACGGCAGTGCCGTTGATCGCGGCAATGGTGGGTTTGTCCAGACTGTACAAACGGCTCATCAAGGCGTGAGCAGTTTCAGTCCAGCCGTAGGTTTCCAAAGCACCTCTGGCCTCGGCTTCGGCCCACTCGGCGAGGTCGGCACCGGCGCAGAAGCTGCGACCGCTGCCGGTCAGTACCACCACTCGAACGGCGGGGTCGGCGTTGAAGTCTTCAAGCAAGGCGTGGAGGTTTTTCAGGGTTGGTATGTCCAGCGCATTGCGCTGGGCGGTGCGATTGAGGGTGATCCTGGCAACGCCGGCTTCGACCTGACTGAGCAGAGAAGGTTGAGTAGTCATGCGAATCCTCGAATTATTTTGATTGGTCTGAGGTGATGCGACTTGAGGCCATACTAAACGAGTGTTCAGCAACGCGGCAATTGGTGATGAAATAGGCTGTAACAGCTTAAAAAGCTATCTATATATTTGTATTTAAAGGATTTATCAGAAAAGACCGGAGCTCTGAGGATTGCACTGTTACAACTTCGAACAACTACCTACAGCCCACCGCAAATCAACTGTGGGAGCGGGCTTGCTCGCGAAGAGGGCGTGTCAGTCAACATTG
>Ga0065714_10064852_pt1 | contig 17006 bp, 20 predicted proteins | sample MisRhiReplicate2_FD_59101 | JGI IMG/M metagenome (GOLD analysis project Ga0065714, IMG submission 59101) | Miscanthus rhizosphere microbial communities from Kellogg Biological Station, MSU, sample Rhizosphere Soil Replicate 2: eDNA_1 v2... | ecosystem: Host-associated > Plants > Roots >...
CCATCGAAAATACAGGAAAAATTACACTAACGCTAGATCAGTCCAGGCAAATGCTCACCATTTCAGATACCGGAAAGGGAATCTCTCCACAAGATACTGAACAGCTATTCAGCCCGTTCTTCAGTACTAAAAAAGATGGACAGGGAATTGGATTAACCTTAGTGCGCGAAATTCTTTTAAACCATGGCTTTGATTTTTCTCTAAAAACAATACAACCTAATGAAACACAGTTTTCGATTAAGTTTACATTAGGTTGATAGGTCGGAAATCAACTAAGCAAATACATTATTAAGCTTAAATAGGCAGAGCAGTTTCGCGTTTGGCCTGTGTAATTACAAGTGAACTATTAAGAGTACCTATATTATCCAAACGACCCAATTTATTAGTTAGAAAATCGTTATAAGCGATCATATTTCTAGCAACAACCTTTAACATAAAATCAAAGCCACCTGTAGTGTGGTAACATTCCAGTACCTCATCCAGTTTATTTATCTCTTGCTGAAATAATTTGAAGGTATTAACAGAATGATTGGTAAGCTGAACCTGCAAATAGCAGATCATACAATTGTCGAATTTATTGGGATCAATTAATGCCACTATAGAAGAAATGAACCCTAAACGTTCTAAGCGTTTTACACGCTCCTGAATTGGAGACTTTGAAAGATGTAGTATAGCGGCAAGTTCTTTATAGGTTAGTCTTGCATCTTTTTGTAAAAGCGTTAAAATATCTCTGTCAGTTTGGTCAGGGCTGTATAATTCCATTATAGTGGTTAGTCTATTTATTTCTTTTCTAGGCTTAGTTTTATAATGAATACCCAAATATATGAATACTCTCCTATTAAACCCTTATACAGATCACAAAAAAAAGAACAAAATTTTGCTAAAAAGTATAATTAAAAATACAAACAGAATTAAATTCCGCCAAAATCCACTCAACAGGACATTTTCCGTATTTATCGATTGCCTTCGTTTTAATTGCCAATCCGAAGGATATTTGTTTAACAGATGAGACAACTGCTAGCAGCAGTGCGTTGATTTAGTTTAGTTAATGATAACTAGAGCGCCAGCGCGATGCTGGCGCTTTTGCTTTTTAATTATACCCTTATCTCTTGTAAATTCACTGCAAGTAGCCCGCCTGCTCCATAATCTTAAGTGTAACCTATCTTCTATTTCCAATCTCAATACAAGAAGATAAAAACTTCATCATGTCGAAAATATTCAACTTTTTTTGGAATCTTCAATTTTTAGCATTTACTTTGAAATACAAAGCACTTTACAAAACATAGAAATATGGAGCAATTTATTTCATCAGGCTTGCAAACTCCGCAATACTTTACCATAAAGTTTTGGTCTCAGATCTTCATTATTTTTCAACAGGCCTGCAATTATCTGCAAATCAACATTATTTAACGGGTAAGCGATGAATACGAAAGAACAAAAACTAAGACTACACACCAAAATATATATCTGTACAATTATTGCAGGATTGGCGATAAGCGGATTAACTGCTTTTCCGTTAGAAACTGAAATAGCTTACTTGGTTAAACACAGTGAAGCATACCCAATTAATCTTAAAACCTGGCTTTCAACGGTTTATCAGGCAATTAAAACAACCAATCTGTATTATCCTTTTTTAAGTTATGGCACCGATTGGCTGGCTTTTGCACATCTCGTGTTGGCCGTACTTTTCATCGGCCCATTAAAAGACCCTGTAAAAAACAAATGGGTGATCGAATTTGGTATGATCTGTTGTATTGCGATTATACCATTAGCTATAATTGCAGGAAATATCCGTCATATCCCCGTATTTTGGCAAATGATTGATTGTTCTTTTGGTATTCTGGGATTTATCCCATTGATATTATGCCGTATCAACATTAAAAAAATTGAAATATTGGAAGAGCATTATGGACTTTGTAGATAAGCATTCTATCGTCAGGAAAATATGGGGTAATACAGATGTTATTCTTTTTATTTTTGCTGGTGCCGCAGCAGAGTTTAGCCTGAATAAAGCTGTTGATTGGTTATATTTTACAGGCAAACTACCTAAAGATCCACTGGGAAGATTATTTTCTACAGTTGCATATGCACAAAAAATCGTATTTTCTACTTTAACTGAAGCCCATGCAGCTATAGATCAGATTTCGATGATCCATCAGCATGTTGAGGCTGGAAGAGGTGCTAAAATTCCAGATTGGGCTTATAGAGATGTATTATTTATGCTGATTAACTATTCTATCCGCGCTTTTGAAGTATTGGAAAGAAAACTCACTTTAAGAGAAAAAAAGGAAATATTTACTACTTTTTACCGAGTTGGATATCGTATGGAAATAAATGGACTCCCACCTAATTTTGCTGCGTGGCAAGTTATGCATGAACAACAACTACAGGAAAATCTAATTTATAGCCGCTTTTCTCATGATCTTTTTGATCAGTACAAAAAACACCTGGGTGTGCTGAGGTATCTGTTAATGCGAAATATACAAGCGCTCATCGTCCCACTTCAAGTTAATGAATTGCTTAAACTGGGGGAAGGAAAAACCATTAAACCTATACTTGCTTTATACAAAATAACCCGGAAACTGAAGATGAATAAACCGTTAAGGAACCTGATTCTCCCTGCAGTTTACAAGACACAGATTTTGGACCTCGAAGCTTTTTAAGCATAATAAAGATGTATCCATAAATATAGTTTTGTCATCCTTGAGCCTCTCCAAGGACCTGTTAAGTAATCTTTGATGTGTTTAGACAAGCTCAACATGACAGCATTTGAGGTGAAACTGCCTTTACGATAACCTCTCGTTATATTGTTCTATTTCCAATCAAATGGCAAATACCAGTTAGCCATAAAGTAATACTCTGTGGTTAAATCAGTTCATTTCAAATTATGATCTGGTTGAAAATAATCAAAATTCACTGAACGAACTCTATTGATTTCACTAAAACATATTAAACAAGCTTTATTGCTACGGATTATAATTCTTTTTCTTTTCCAATGGCGTTTAACTATTCCCAGCATCTAGGCATATAATGGTGTTTCAGCTTGATTTCTCAGTTAGCATTACACATAAATCTGTTCGCTGCCGTACATCGACTGTTCGGAAATGAACACGCCGCGACAAATAATAACCAAAAACAGCTATCACAGTACTAGAAAAGGCACATTTTCATTTTGGCACCAGCTTGGTTAGACATGCAACAGAATAATATTGGTGCAAACTAATTCTCATTAGCAGACCATCCTAACATAAAAAACTTAACATTTAATTAAACACAACATGAAAAACTCAATTAAAACGCTAATCACCATGGTATCTGCCGTGATAACCTTAACGGCTATCTTTCCTAACAACTTAAGGGCTACAGAAAAAAACAGAATGATCCTTTACAAGATTCAAAACTTTAGAAAGATAGTGATAAAAGGCAATGTAGAAGTGATGTTGGTGCAGCAGCCCGCCATCGGAATATCTTATGCAGATGATAACATTGGAAATGTGAAAGTTATCCAGCAGGGCGAAGTATTACGTATTACCAACCTCCATAATGAAAAGTGTAAACTTGTTGTTTATGTAAACGATATCTATCGCATTGAGGCTGATCAAAATGCATTAGTGAAAACAGGAGTTAAACTCAGCACCAAATTTCTCCAGATCATTCTTAAGGAAAATGCCTTTGCCGACATCGACACGAGTAGTGAGGGCTTATATACCGAAATCCTCGACAATAGTACATTAAAACTCAAAGGGAGTACCAATCGTCATACATTGGTTATGGGCAAAACAACAAATTTAACCATAGATCGTTTTTCTGCCTCCCAAACAGACGTTAAGCAGGTGGGAGTTACAAAAGAAGAAATTGTTGCGCTTGTTCCATCCTCAGTTCAATAATGATAGCGGCTTTAAAAGTAAATCATCTTGCCCCATAATTTTGCTTGTTACACAAAACAACCAATGGAACAGTTATTTTTTCTATTTTGCATTCAAAATAAAGTTTATCTCTAGACTAAATAACATCATTAGCAAATGAAACTCTCAGAAAACTTACAAAAGCTATTGCCATATGGTTACCTGTTCCTTGTGGTGATGGGTATATTAAAAGAAAGCATTTTTTACTATCAAATTGGTATAAACATCTTAAAGTACACCACAATTATGGATGTATTAATCAGTCCGGTGGCAACATTAACATCTCATCCGGCGGTATTAATCGTTACGACAGGTTTTATTATCCTCGCTTATGCTTACCCAACCTATCTGGCAAAGCGAAGGGATAAAAAGTGGGCACAAAATCTTTCTGGCCTAAAAAATCCTGAAACACTTAGTGAAGAGGAAGTAGGAAATCATTTTTCGAAACTTTTCACTATTGTTTTTGCCATTGGGCTACTATCACTGTTTTTGGGAATTGGACTTGGCCAAGGGAAAAACCTATCGAAACACATCAGCAAAAACGAACTCAAATACGACCACAAACTGAATTATTCGAACGGCGAATCTGAAGACATTTATTTGATTAGCACAAATAGTATTTATTATTTCTACCTAGCCAAAGGAAACAGATCAATTAAGATTGCTCCAATTGGTGCTATAAAAAATTTAGAAATCCCACTAAAAGCTTCGATTAGCGCTAGACAATAGTCTATATAACTCCTCTAAATTTATTTTTAAAGATTAAAGTTAAAAGTTTAGATCTGTCTTAAACAAAAGGAGCTATTTTCAGAGCTCCTTTTTGCTTAAGTATTGGAAAACCCTTTTAGCTTTGCTCAATTTCTTTCAGACTATTCATTTTTTTATAAGCTAAGAATCCTTTTATATCTTCAAAGTGCTCACGAACCCGTTTATTGCCAAATTCAAATACTTTTTGCACCAATCCATCTAAGAAATCCCGGTCATGCGATACCAAAATCAAAGTACCATCAAAATCCTTCAGTGCATCCTTAATAATGTCTTTGGTTTTCATATCCAAATGGTTGGTTGGCTCATCCAGAATTAATACATTTACCGGCTCTAACAACAACTTAATCATTGCCAAACGGGTTTTCTCACCACCAGAAAGTACTTTAACCTTTTTAGTGGTGTCATCGCCACTAAACATAAAGGCACCTAAAAGGTCCTTGATTTTTATAGAGCCGTCGCTTAATGGAATCTGATCAATGGTTTCGAATACCGTAAGGTTCTCATCAAGTAAAGCAGCCTGGTTTTGTGCAAAATAACCAATTTTAGCATTGTGCCCAACCTTTAAACTACCTTCAAAATCAATCTCACCCATAATGGCTTTAATCATAGTCGATTTACCTTCTCCGTTTTTACCAACGAATGCCACTTTTTCTCCCCTTTCGATTACCATAGATGCTTTTTCGAAAACAACATGATCGCCATAAGTTTTGGTAAGCTCTTCTACCATTACCGGATACTGACCTGAACGAGGTGATGGTGGAAACTTTAATCTTAATGCCGATGTATCCACTTCATCAATTTCGATGACTTCGAGCTTCTCGAGCATTTTGACGCGCGATTGCACCTGCAAGGTTTTAGAATAAGTTCCCCTAAAACGATCAATAAATTCCTGGTTATCGGCTATAAAACGCTGTTGTTCTTCATAAGCCTTTAATTGGTGGATACGACGATCAGCACGCAGCTGAAGGTAATGGGTATATTTGGCTTTATAATCGTAAATCCTGCCCATGGTTACCTCAATCGTACGGTTGGTGATGTTATCTACAAAAGTACGATCGTGTGAGATGACCATTACGGCCTTTGCCGAATTGATCAGGAAATCTTCCAACCATTGAATACTTTCGATATCCATGTGGTTAGTAGGCTCATCCAGTAAAATCAGATCAGGTTTCTTTAATAAAATCTTGGCCAACTCAATTCGCATACGCCATCCACCCGAAAACTCAGATGTTTGGCGGGTAAAGTCTTTACGCTCAAAACCCAGACCTTTTAACACTTTTTCTACTTCTGCATCGTAATTGATTTCTTCAATCGAATAAAATTTCTCACTCAATTCTGATACGCGCTCGATCAGTTTCATGTAATCGTCACTTTCGTAATCGGTACGAATGGTGAGCTGCTCGTTCAGCTCATCAAGCTCTTTTTGCATCTGGTTTACTTCTGCAAAAGCTTTCATGGTTTCCTCAAAAACAGTCACATGATCATGCGTAAGCAAATGTTGTGGCAAATATGCAATCACCGCTTCTTTCGGACCAGTTACACTACCAGAAGTAGGCTTGGCTACATCAGCAATTATTTTAAGTATGGTCGACTTGCCTGCGCCATTTTTACCCATCAGCGCAATTTTATCGTTCTCGTTTATCGAAAAGGTTACATCGCTAAAAAGGGTGGTTCCGCCAAATGAAACGGAGATATTATTTACATTAATCACGAAATGGGGATATTAAATTGGTGGCAAAGATAAAGGAAAGCGTGTAAATTATCGCGAGAATTTTAAGTCATAAAAAGGGATCTAATGAAAGAAGATTATTTATCCCTATCCTGACCTGCTTAACTATTTATATTTTATTCTTTTGCTGTGCATGAGCGACATTAATTAAAAAAGTCGGTTGATAAAGGCGCTAGCTAAAGTCCTACAACTTTCACCTAAGAATAATAATATGTTGGTAAAACATCCTGTTTTTTAATTATAATACCCAGCCTGAATTCAGCCTAGGTATTATCATCACAAAGTTTCAAGAATATGTCTAAGGCTGTTTAATATTAATTACACAACCTTTCATCACTGAATAATGATAAGAGGCATTTTCACCTTCCAGTACCTTAAAAAACTTCTTATAGTTGGTAAAAGGGTGTTTTGGTTCGTCCATAAAAATCATGACATCATCTATCCTGTTCAATTCAAACGAATGACTTACACACAGCAGTGATTGGCGTTTTTTTGAATAGTAATAGACTGCCCACATATCCTTTGGCATATGAATAATACTTTTCTGGAAACAGCTGCAAACGTTAACAATCAGGGTGGAAATAATCAATCAATAATGCCGTTTTTTGGGCTGATGTTCAAAGAAATTTCTTCACCGTTCAATTCCGTCAAAGTGGCTTCAATCGTCTTACACATTACATTAAGGGCGAGGTCGTTTGACGCAGTACCAAAAGGCTACTCTATCTCATCTGCAAAGGCCACAAAGGTATAATCAATAAAACTATGCCTAACTGCAGTATAATTGTTTTCATATCGTTTTTATTTAAATTACGTACTTAGGGATTTTGTTTAATTGCTGGATCTGTATCAATCTGGTCTTGCGGAACAGGCTGCAGCAGATCAAACCGACGGTGGCCTTCCCGTATCAGCTTCAATCTTTTCTCCAGCGTAATCGCAGCCCTAACATCTACCTGACCATACTGTATGGCATCGGCCAGACCAGCTCTCTTTCGAACTAAATTCTGCAAAGTTTTCGTCTTAGCATTCCCCAATTCATTTTCATCTTCAGCCATCATCAACAATACATCTACATAATTCAATACCACAAAATTGCTACCTCCATCTGCCGGTGTTGTTGTTGAAGTCTTCAGTTTCGTAGAAAAAGGGGTCGGCACTGGTATCAAAAATATTGTACCCATGTTAACTATATATTAAGCTTTCCATCAGAGGTTGCTTCGAGGTAAAAATCACTATCGTATTTGTTTAGGCGTGAAAAGAACAATTTATACCATAGTCATATAACCAAATTGCAGCCAAATATGCCCCGAAACAAGGATGGGATTTGATAAAATATGTATCTGTAACCTCAAAATAAAAAAAAGTATCTGTACAAAAACACATTACATCCATCTGCTGTTATAAAGCGTATATCAAACCAAGTAAAAGCGCTATCAAGCAATGATTGAGGAAAAATCAAAAACAACGGACCTTGCAGCGCATATCCACGCCAAGTTGAACCATAGCAGGTTGGCGCTTGCCACTCCCCCATTAATAGTTCTCGAAGAACTTTTCGAGTGTCTTTTCTACACCTCGATGAGAACTGAAGAGGGCGAGCTGACCAAGGTGGCCGTTACGCTTATCGATCCCGCCAATCCTGACCCCACTCCGCCACGGAAGATCGTTTCTGAAAGATGGAGTTGCGTAGAATTCGCCTACTACATCCCTCTTGATATCAGGTCTCTCGTTAAGCTTTCTAAAGCAGCCGACCCATCCGGCACCTCTCTTGCAGTTTATTATGATCAGGATGGAAAACTTTTTATATGGGGAATGATCGATCAGGCCATGCACTACCAGAGTTTCCTTAATTACGAATCCGAATCAGGATCGGAACAGCCCGGGCTTTTCCAGGTATTTATAGATGATATTGCTACGCTAAAGGTAATGTTCGACTATGAATTGCTGGCCACCCTGAAACAGAATATATTAGTAACCCGGTACCTGGATGTATTCACCATAGGACCAGTATCCAAGATCATCAGAAAAAATGCAGGCGCAATTAGGGCAGAGATCAAGGCCTTTCTGTTTGCTTCCCATCCGGGGGAAGATTTTGCAGACTGGGAAGAATTTGTGGACAGTATATGGACCCAGACACTGTCGAGGCTCTTGCTAAAAATCCAAAACTACCATCATGGCGGGGCGGTGTTGATCTCAGAAAATAGTAGCGATGTTGACATCAAATATGCGGTGAATTATAAAAGATTGCTACTTGCCATCAGCAGTTACCTAAAGCAGGCTATCAACAGTTATGTTACTGAACACATGATCGACCAACGGCTGACTTCAGGTAAGCAAACGGTAACGAAATCGCTCTATGAGCAGGAAACTATCGCCCTGCACGCAAAAACAGAAGTGGCGAACGAGATTAAGGGTTCGGTGAGTTTCATCGCCTCCCAGAGCTGCGTAGACGGCGTGGTGCTATTTGGACAAGACATGGTTGCAAAGGGTTTTGGTGGGGTAATCCGATCGAAAAAGATGCCAGGAAAGATTTATATCTCCTCTACTGCCACGGCAACCCCTAAATCATTGATCCCTATAGACCCCAAGCATTTTGGTACCCGGCACCGCTCGATGATCGCCCACTGCTGGTCGAATCCAGGCAGCCTGGGTATTGTCATTTCCCAAGATGGGGATATCCGTGTATTTTCCCGAATCGAGGACAAGCTGATTATGTGGGAAAACATCAAAACCCAGCAATACCAAAAGAGCGGAAAGCTCAAGGCAAGTAGGAACTGACCGTAAAGAAAAAAATTTAACGCTAAATTTACCACGATTTGAACAATATACCAAACCTTCCCGATAACGAAAAACAGCGTATACAGGCGCTAGATTCCTACCAGATTATGGATAGCCTGCCTGAAGAGGATTTCGATGAGCTGACCAGAATGGCTTCTCAAATCTGTGGAACACCCATTGCACTGATTACACTCGTAGACAGCTCGCGTCAGTGGTTTAAAAGCAAGCTGGGTATTGATGTTCAGCAGACTCCTAGAGAACATGCTTTCTGCGCACATACCATTACTGATCCCTCTGGCATACTGGTGGTTAGCAATGCAAGGGAAGACCAGCGATTTGCCAGAAACCCGCTTGTTACTGGCGATCCCAATATTGCGTTCTATGCAGGGATTTCACTGCAAACTTCAGAGGGGATGCAGCTCGGTTCGCTATGTGTAATAGATACTGTTCCAAGAATACTAAATGAGCAGCAGCTATGGTCGCTAAAGGTACTGGGTAAACAGGTAATTGCCCACATGGAACTAAGGAAAAAACTGTTACTGCTCAGCGAGGCAAACAGGCATCTTGCGGAAACCAATCAATTTATGCAGCAGTTTGCAACAGCTGCAGCCCACGACATCAAAAATCCATTAACTACCATTTCTATGAGTACGGAACTTTTGACCCGTCACTTAGACCATAGTGGTGACCATAAAGGGCACAAGCTGGCATTGACCAGCTTAAATGGTGCAAAAACCCTGGCGAAACTGATTAACGACATGCTCGATTATTCCATAAGACCAGAAATTCTGACGGCACAACACGAACCCATCGAACTTGGTGGCTTTCTGCGCAAAACGGTATCTATGCTCAGCATTCCAGAAAACGTGCAGATCAGCTATCCGGAAACAAAGATCGAGATCAGCACTTCAGCAATTGCACTGCAGCAGATCATGATTAACCTATTAACCAACTCGATACGGTATAACGACAAACAAATTTGCCAGATCCAAATAGATTGTGTAATTAACAACAACATCGCTAAAATAACCGTTTTTGATAACGGGATGGGCATCAGAAAAGAAGAGCTGGAACGTATCTTTCAAAGAAATGTTACCCTAAACACTTCAGACCGTTTCGCACAAAGCGGAACTGGAATTGGCCTTGCCACGGTAAAACTTTTGGTTGAGAAACTTGGCGGACAAATCAGCGTCCAGTCTACCCCTGGCACAGGCAGCGCCTTTACCTTTACGATCGGATCAAAAAAAGCCAGCGCTCACAACAATTCGAAAATCGTCATACAATAAAAAAAGAGGCCGTATCACGAGTTATGATTTACCTTGAATTGTTTACATTACTATATTTATAATATAACCTCTCTCTCTTTAAACTTTGGCTATGTTAACGTTTCATTGTTAATGTAACCGACAGGTTTTGGGATTCACAGTTAAAAAATAACGGCGACTATATACATCGGTAACAACCTATTTCTTAGTATATCGATAAATTAATGTGGTAGCCTGTCTCTGAGCAGTCCGTATACCCAGGTACCTGCAACAGCACTTAAAAGCGTAACAGAGATTACAGTTGCGCCAGTACCAATTTGTGCAAAAAGCGGACCCGGACAGGCTCCTGTAATTGCCCAACCAAAGCCGAATAGCAAGCCGCCAAATATTTGGCCTTTATTGAAAGTCTTGGGATGAAACTCAATGTTTTCCCCGTAAATCGTTTTAATATGGAATTTTTTGATCAACCAAATAGAAGTCATCCCTACCACTATCGCACTGCCTATAATGCCATACATGTGGAATGATTGCAGGCGAAACATTTCCTGGATACGGAACCAGCTTACCACTTCTGATTTAACAAAGACGATACCGAACAGCACCCCTACAATCAGGTATTTGATGTTGTGGTACCATTTGTGTGTTAATTGACTTTCGTTTACGCACACCGCATCTAAAGAGCGGGTTTCAAAATCTGTGTTTGTATGTTGTTTCATGACGATTGCTTAGAGGGCTAAAATGTGAGGTAAAATTAGATTTGCCATAATGAAACCACCAATCATAAAACAAATGGTGGCTATCAATGATGGCCATTGAAAAGTAGACAAGCCCATAATGGCATGCCCGCTGGTACAGCCACCGGCGTATCGGGTGCCAAAACCCACTAAAAATCCACCAACTACCATCAGCAGAAAGCCTTTTAACGTGAGCAATGCTGGCCAATTCATAATGTCCTGTGGTATTAAGTTATCGTAATTGGTAATGCCATAGCCTGCTAATTCAGCTGCTAACTTTGAGTTAACCTCAATAGGGTTTGGATTTGAGAGCAGTCCAATTGCGATGGTACCCCCCAGTAAAATTCCAAATACGAAGAACAAATTCCATGCTTCTTTCTTCCAATCGTATTTAAAAAAAGGGATGTTTGCTGGCAGGCAGGCCGCACAGATGTGTCTCAAAGAAGAGCTGATGCCAAACGACTTGTTGCCGAGTATCAACAGTGCTGGTACGGTTAATCCTATTAGCGGACCGGCTATGTACCAAGGCCAGGGTTGCTTTAAAAATTCTAACATATTGATATCATCTATTTAATTAGCTTGTACAAATTTTGTAATGTCTGTTGTTTCGAAAATAATGAAAAGAATCTCATAACTAAACTGTTTTACCTCCATTAGCCAACTATTCTTTCATACCGCCGGAATAGTTTTTTACCTTATGAGTTTTAAAAGTATTCAAATCAATTAGATCGGCATTTTGTAACTCAATGCCTAAATCATCAACTTGGCTCACAAAACCATAAATATTGTCTAATCCGATGCGTATTAGTTTTCTGGTAATTTCTTCCATCTCATCTTCATCGGCAACTAAGATAAATTGCTCCTGGTTGTTTAAATTTGAACGTAACGAAAGGGCTGTAGGCGTATCTATCAGAAACTTCAGAATGGTGTGGCCAATCGGTCAACCCACAGGCCCGCTATTTGAAAGAGCCATGTTGTCAAGGAGCATTTGGAAAGAAATTTGCAATGAAGCCGGGTATCTGGCATGATGAAGTGGGTTCGCTGCATCTGGCTTATCAGGATGATGAACTCCAGGTACTCGAAGAATATGCCGCGGCAAATAGCACGTTTCGTGAAACGGAGAGATTACCATTGGTGATTCGCATGATACAATCCTCAGATTATGAGCAAATTTTAATACCGACTAGTATAACAGCCAAAAAATATTATTTTAAACTTTTTTGCTACTCGTTGGTCTATTTTATATGATAGAAACACAAGAGACATTCAATTTCACGACAATACCGCTGGTTAGCGGCATCTTATTGCTGATTTTCGGCACCTTCATTTTACTCTTTGCGCTATGGCGCAGAAACGAACGGAGAAAAGTGACAGGGATTAGCAGATTTACCTGCCCTGACAGAGTGGTTAACACCAAAAATACGGAAAAGATCCTCCGGGTTTTGGCTATTTTATTTCTCATATCCGGATTTATATTGATCACCTCTGAAGCACTGAGGATTGAGAACAAAGTAGTAGACCATTTAAGCACCAGCTAAATGGTGATCGGTTTTAGCTCACCCCATATCTAAATATGCCTAAGGGCATATCAGCGTCATAAAATTACTTGTGAAGTCATCATTTAACTACAGGTTTGGATATATGGGCATAAAAAGCTATATTATCATTCATCCCGAAATTAACCTCTCCAATTAACATCATTTTTTTATTAAAACTTTTCAAATTTGGCATTAAAAAAAGCAGGATTTTACAGGGGGCCACGCTTGCCCTTCAAAAAAAAAGAAGCAGAACACAAGATTAATCATTTTATCACCTCCGCCGAGGTACGCTTAACCGGAGATAATATTGAGACCAATATCTATCCGCTGGCCGAAGCACTCAAATTGGCCGAAGAACTGGATTTAGATCTGGTTGAAATTTCCCCGAACGCCACCCCACCCGTTTGCCGTATCATCGACTATAGCAAATTCCTTTACGAACAGAAAAAAAAGCAGAAGGAAATCAAAAGCAAGGCCAAACAGACCATCATCAAGGACATTCGTTTCGGACCGAATACCGATGAGCATGACTTTCAGTTCAAGCTCAAACATGCCGTTTCCTTTTTGGAAAGCGGAGAAAAAGTGCGTGCCTTTGTGCATTTCAAAGGAAGATCGATTGTTTATAAAGATCAGGGAGAAATATTGCTGCTGAAATTTGCGCAAGGCCTCGAAGAGGTAGGCAAAGTAGAGTTATTCCCAAAACTTGAAGGCAAACGGATGTTTCTGACCTTAGCGCCAAGAGCAGGAAAAAGATAAATCTGGCCGTACTTCAAACAGATTAACGTTCTCATTCATTACCAGGTTAATTACTGAAAATTCACGGAGCCTGATCGCTATTCAAGTGCCTTAGAGCAAGTTGTACATCATCAACTTCCGAAATATCTCCGTTTAACTCAACTGCAGACTTTTAGTTGGATAGATCCATGCCCTGTTCGGGCACATATCTATCATACTCTATCTGTTTTGCAACTGCTTGCGCCACTTCTTTACCCCTCAGTTTTGAAACCAGATGCAATGCTCCATCGATTCCGGCTGATATCCCTGCTGTGGTAATCACCCTGCCATTATCAACATAACGGACATTGGAAAGCACTTTAGCCTTTGGTACGGCCTTTTGAAGATTTGTTATGCTTTTATGAAAAGTGGTAACGGTAAGCTGATCAAGCAGTCCTGCTTTGCCAAGAATAAACGCCCCGGTGCAGACAGAAAAATAACTTTTAGTAGCGCTATCTCTAGATTTAATCCAGGAAATAACTTCCGGATCATCTGTTGCTACATCGTCTGAACCACCAAATACTGCAAAAATATCAGCTTGAGGAGCGTCTTTAATGCTGTAATCCGGAGTGATCTTCAAAATCCCCTGTGACAGTACAGGAGCTTTCGTTTTTGCGACGGTGATGATTTTGAATCCCGCATAGGAAAATACTTCCATCGGTCCGGCAAAGTCAAGTACTTCTACCCCATCATACAAGTAAAAGCAGACAGTTATTTTTTTTTGATCATTTAAAACCTGTTCATTTTTCGTTATTAATTTCATCCCACAATGCACACAGATGCCGGGTTGTTGGTAAGTATTCGTGTCACAAGGATGGTTACAAGGCGGACACACATAGGTATTCGCATAGACCTGCGAAAATGCCAAGCAAGGGATAAAAAAGATCAGGCGTAACAACTGTTTCATAAATATATCATTTGGATCCAAAATTAATAGGATAAAGCTGATAAATCAGGACAGACATGGTCACGATCCGGCCATTCTATTTATAGCTAACTATTAATCTTTCGAGACCCTAACCAACTTTCTCATCTGAGCAGTACTATTATAACCACATTGACCTGCTACCCAGGCTACTTTATGCCCGGTTTTAAGTAGATGTTTGGCCTTTTCCTGTCTTACTGACTGGATATATTGCCCGATGGTGATTCCCGTTGCAATTTTGAACAAACGTGTAAGGTTGCGTGGGCTGATAAAAACCAGTTCAGCCAATTCGCCAATTGTTATTTTTTGATGTAGATTTTTAATAATAAAATCCTGCACCTGATGGATATGATGATCAATATGCTGCCTGTTTTGCAGGTAAATACTGTCTTGTGAGTCCATTCCATCTCTGCGCAGATAGATCACCATATCTTTTGCTACAATGTGTGCAAAAGCTGCACCGTGCTGCTCTTGGACGAGGTAAAGTGCGAGATCGATACCTGTGGCAATTCCGGCGCTGGTAAAGATCCTTTCGCTTTGTACAAATAGTTTATTTTCTATTACTTTAATTTGGGGATATTGTTGCTGCAAAGCTTTCGTCCATGCCCAATGTGTGGTGCAATTCTTCCCATTTAAAAGTCCGGTAGCAGCAAGCGCGAAGGCGGCCGTACAAATTGAACAAATTGTAGCACCAGTTGCAGCAGCAGACCTTAGCCAGGGCATCCACAGGTGGTCATCTGTCCTGTCCCATTTTTGAACTTCCATTCCTGCAACGATTACAATATCATCCCTGTTAACTGTTACCGAACTGAGCGGCTCAACATTCATAAAGCCAAGACCAGAGGAGGTTCCAGGATGCTCATACGGCGAAACGTAATGTAAATCGTAATTTTTTCCACAGCATCCGGATTCATAAAAAACGGTGACAGCACCAGCCAGATCTAAAAGGTGAACATTTTTGAATATGAAAAATATAACACGGTTGAGCTTCATTTTCCAAAGTTAGTGTTTTAGTATAGACGTATAAGGGGTATGTCATCGATAATGGCCTATGGGTTCAGTCCAAATGATGCGCCATACCTGCAAAGGGGTAAATGATATGTACTCGAAAGACCTGATAAAAAATTATTTTAAAATACTGTATCCTAGATTTAAGGTACAAACCGAGCATTCAGCGATCTCCCTAAATCGCTGAAGCATTGATACATAAAAAGAGAAAAAGTGGCATTAAGAAAAAAAATACGGAAGGATAAGACGATTTTAAAAAGCATTGTGCAAAAAGCAGACAAACAAAAAGCCTTTCTCGAAGTTATAAGCACTAAAAATCAAAATATGTCAGATAACAAAAAAGTAACCGATATTCAAAAATTCATTGAAAAATTCGAACCTTCAAAATTCAAAATGCTTTCAAGGGGAATTGAAGTACGAGGGATTAAGGACCTGAACAGAAACATCAGTTTTGCAAAGGAAGTAATAGAAAAACTAAAGCTCAAACTTGTCATATCGCACAGTGCAGAAATGGCGATGTACGGCAGCTTTGAAGTGAATTATCTATAGCATTAAACAGTTAAATTCAAATACAATAAATGGAATTTTACAGAAATAAAAAAAAATCAGCGCAGCTTATCTTTATCTGCACAGGCGCCCTGATTGCTCTTGTGGCTGTATTTTTATTCAGCATCGGATTATTCAACGGTATCATTGCCACTAAACTTGCGGGGGTATCGGCCGTTCTGGGAATCATCCTGCTGATTGTCATCATCAGGATGCTGATCTCCCTGAACCGTTCAGTTCCCCTACTCATACTCAGTAGCGAAGGAATATACTCAGAAGTTACCGCAGTGAGCAAGGCCGCAGGTCTGATATCATGGAAAGACATCCTGGACATCTCGATTAAGAAAGTCGGATGGGATACCCTGGTCGTACTAAGCGTAGGAAGGGCAGCGCATTATATGCCCATCATTCAAAAAAAACTAACTGCCATGGCGGTCAGTGGCATACAGGATGACGCTGGAAACCTGCAGATCTTTCTGACCGCATCAGAACTGGATATAAACGCTAATGAACTTTTGACTGTAATCCAGGACTATCGCAAAACACTTAGAGGAAGCGATAACATCCAACATGACCAAAGTCAAATAAGAGCTGAAGTAAACCATTCATAAAACATCTTCACGACCGGTTGATGTAACTACGCTCCTTAGAAGCCTGCCTGGGATTGCATAAATAACTTGGTCAAATGTCATCAAACTGGCGAGAAACCGGAAATATAAGGACTATTCCTGAGTCTTTGTGGATCTGTTCAATTTAAACAAACGGTAAATGGCATAAATTCCCGGCATCATGGGCAATATTGCTGTCCACATGCCTGGAAAATAATACCTTCCGCTTGCGCCGAGGTAATAATTGCGCATATTGGCGATTAATACTCCATGGATAGGCGCCGTAAGTGGGGCTAATCTTTCAGCGTGCAGCTCTGGCCTGATCAGTGGAAAAATAAAATGTGTAAATTCTGCTACTCCCGGGCCTATAAAAATAAACCAGGCAACAAAACCTGCAATCGGAATCCTGTAATACAGGCCAAGGGCAGTAAGGG